>Ga0210409_10000033_pt1 | contig 333069 bp, 311 predicted proteins | sample IncBWH17MmetaG_FD_161649 | JGI IMG/M metagenome (GOLD analysis project Ga0210409, IMG submission 161649) | Forest soil microbial communities from Barre Woods Harvard Forest LTER site, Petersham, Massachusetts, United States - Inc-BW-H-17-M | ecosystem: Environmental > Terrestrial > Soil >...
TAGGTTGCGAACGCGCTCACAAGAAATGGGATGGCCCGCGAGATGTCCGCCCCTTGCAGCCTTGGATTGTCTCGGCGCTTAAGAATGCGTCACGCAGCCTGATCGTTTCATCAGCAACCAACTACTCAGGCGAGGCAGCCGACGGTGCAGTCTAGCTGCCCCATAAAATTCCCATAGACCAAAGGAGTACCGGGAAACAAATCACCACCAAAATACCGCATAGATCAAAAAGGTACACTAGTTTGCTGTCAGGATACAGATCCCTATGTTTTTTTCGAATTCCCAAACCCCATCTTAGATAAGATATCCGCTCGCCTTCGGGCAATCTCTCATTTATCTGTCCTATGATGAAGTACGCAAGCATATTCGCCATGATCGCTAAGCTGCCGCCAATTGCGATTACTATCAGGGTGCGAGCTGTGAAGGGCATTATCAGTCTGACCTGCTCCCCAAAATCCGCCCAGAAGTGTATATGATTCTCGCATTTCGCTGTCTGAAAGAACGCGAAGTTTTTAAAGTGCCAGGAGGAAATCCGTAGCCGCTTCGCTCGGCCCCTCTTCCGAGTCCTGGTCGTTTCTTCAGCAACCAACTACTCGGGAGAAGGAGTCGACGCTGTCACCCTATCATCGCTCCCTGTGACACTGTCAGTCATTTATGGCTGAAGACGACCCAAGACAAGAGCGCCATTGCTGCCGCGATTCCATACATTCCAAAAGCAAAATTGATGGCTGAGGATTTTGCCAAACTCTCGCAAGCATCTCGCGCCTTCGCGTCCGGCTGTACTAATATCAGCTCGCGGGTGCGGAGGCTTTCTTTTTGCAGATAAAGAGCGCGGGCGACGACGAATACCACAATGAGCAGTAGTGATGGCGAGACCAGCCAATACAAAACCTCATGATGAGAGTAGATTGCAAGGCTTGCCACTATGGTATTTACCGCAGGGAAAAAAGCTGAAAAAAAATAAGACCCCAACGATAGTGGAGCATGCAAAGAAGGGCCAGCTGAGCTGTTGGGTTCAGAATCCTTTATCTGATCAATTGTGACCATTGTGTGCCTCAGTTTCCTTTCTTGGGCTGTTGACAAAGGAGCGCATAGTTTACGGTTGCAGCCAGACCAACAAAAGCCACTGATAGGCTAACAGACTTCCCAGCGTTGGCAAGAATCATGGGCATGGATGAGGCGTCCGCAAAGAAGGATAGGGAACCGAAAAATGCAACGAGCAAAAGCGGCTACGTGGCTTGCTTCGTGCCTGGACGATGTTGCGAGAGGAGGATCCCGAAGAGGCAACAGGCTTTGCGAAAGCAGCAGGAATTGAATTCGCAGGAGATCCGCATTTTGCACTTTCCGTGCATCTCTCGGCGCAGCTGGCGGATGGGTCCACCCTCGGGTTGATTGCAGTCAAGGGTAGGTTGGAGCCCATGCTTTATTGCCGAGATGTGCTCACTGGGCTTTACGCGCTACTTTTCAAAGCGGTCGTAGCAGGGCGGCCCTGGAGCATCTGCTTGAAATGTGAGAACGTTTTTTCGGTGGGACGCGAAAACAAGAAGTTTTGTAGCGTGGGCTGCCAGCAAGCCTTTAAGCAGCAGCGCTATCGGGATGCGCAGGAACAGAAAAGCAACGGACGCAAAAGAAAGAGGTAGGAACATGGCAATCTTCAAACGCGGGCGGGTTTGCTGCTATCGACTCGCGTTGATGCAGAAAGACCCTGGCGAATTCTGAGAACGGCAATGGACGAGTAGCGATCGCGGTGACGAGCGGAGGAAGCATGGCACTTTACAAGCGGAAGAAGACTTGGTGGACGGATTTTTCAGTAAACGGTCAGCGCTATCGCGCAAGCCTCGATACGACAGATTGGCGCGCGGCGCAACAACAGGAGAAGAAACTCATTGCGCAGGCCGGGGCGGGGAAGGTGTCGCAGCCAGGCCGCGCTCTGGCACGGCTAGCGTTTTCAGTAGCCATCGAGCGCTACCTGACTCTCCGGCTGCCACGACTGGCTCGCAAGACCATTCAAACTGAACGAGAGCGCAGCAAGCCGCTTGTTGCCTATTTTGGTGCCAAGACCGTCCAGAGTATCGACACCGACGATGTGCTCCGTTACTTCGCAGAGCGTAATCGGGCCGGGATATCGAACGCCACAATTAATCGAGAGCGTGATCTCCTGCGCGGCGTCCTCGTCAAGGCTCAACGCTGGAATTTGCTCGAGACCGAAGAATTACGCCCGCTGAAGGTGGAGAGCCGTGTTGGTAGTGCACTCTCAACGGCCGACAAGCTCCATCTGCTCAAGACCGCTGAGTCAAAACCCGCATGGCAGATTGCGTACCTCGCAGCCACGCTCGCCCTCAACACAACGATGCGGGCGGGTGAGATTCGAGGTCTACACTGGTGCGATGTGGATCTAATGAACAGAATAATTGCAGTACGTCGAAGTAAGACTGGGCAAGGGAAGCGGGTTATCCCTCTCAACCGTGATGCCTGGGATGCCATCCTCGAACTGAGAAGGCGCTCAAATGCGCTCTTCGAATGCGAGCCCGCGCCAGGGTGGTACGTCCTGCCCCACTCTGAAGGCCTACGCAATCCCGACCCCAGAATGCCGATGTCTGGCTGGCGGACTGCGTGGCGCAACCTGACTCGCGCGATTCAATGCCCAGAGTGCGGCCGGCAACAGAAACCTGCAAAGGCCTGTTCCAATCAAAAGTGCAAAGCCGATATCCATAAAGTCATAAGTCCCACGGCCGGGCTTCGCTTCCACGACCTCCGACACCACGCCATCACAGAGCTGGCCGAAGGGCAGGCTAGCGAACAAACCATTCGCAGTATTGCGGGGCACGTATCAGTAAAGATGTTGGAGCACTACTCGCACATTCGGATGGACGCCAAACGTAAGGCCTTAGACGCACTCTCGCAGCGCAGCGCAAGGGCAGCTAATGGCACAAACTACGTCACAAAAGAACCTGAAGCTGCTAACGCGGACGCGCAAGTTGTTGAGAAGATTGGTGGACGAGACCGGGATCGAACCGGCGACCTCCTCGTTGCGAACGAGGCGCTCTCCCAGCTGAGCTACTCGCCCACGAGCAGCAACTGAATTTTAGCAAACGCCGCACACCTTGCCAACACGTGATCGCCCGCGTGTAGACAAAACTGGGGCGCTCCGACCTGGTCGAAGCGCCCCATGAAACCTCATCGTACTTCGCGCTTAAGCTTACGGCTGCTCGTTCGAAGCACCCGTCCGCTGCGCAGTGATTTTCTTGGCGTTCTGATACAGCGCCCGCGCCTGAGGAATCGCGTCCACGGCTTTCTGCACCTGTGGGTCGGATTCCAGCAGTACCTTGAATCCTTCCTGCTGGCCGAACGTGGACATAAACACTTCCTGCTTGATCTTTCTCTTGATCCAATCGCCGGTTTCCGCCATTTCCGGTTCCGTATACCGCACGTTGTGCTTGCTCAGGTACTCGCGGAATGTGCGCATCACGCTGTCGTCGGCTTCAAACTCCTTGGTGATTGTTGGCTTCGTGCCCAGGTAGTAGCGCGTGAATCCGCCCACGCCCGTCTCCGCCGGATAAAACACGTCGTTGCGATACAGCAGTTGTTCGAACTTCGTCAGCTTCGGCGCCGCCACCGTAATATCCGGCGCGATGCCGCCTCCACCGGTAACTTGCCGCCCGCTGTCTGTCAGCTTCACTTCCGTGGGATGCTCGGGAACCTTCCGCTCGTAATGATATTCGTAGAGCGAAACCGATTTGTAGTCGCGCTGAATCAGCCGCCCGCTCGGCGTGTAATAACGCGCCGTCGTCAGCGCCAGCCCCGTGTTCTCGCTTAGGGGCGTAACCGTCTGCACCAATCCTTTGCCGAACGTCGTCTCGCCCACCACCAGCCCGCGATCGTGGTCCTGCACCGATCCCGCCACGATCTCCGTTGCCGACGCTGAATTGTTATTCACCAGAATCACCAGTGGCACGGTCACGCCCTGATTCCCACGCACCGCGTAATAACGCCGCTCCGGTGAAGTCCGTCCATGATGCGAAACAATCAGTTGGTTCTTGTCCAGGAACATATCTCCCACGGCCACCGCTTCGTTCAGCAGCCCGCCGGGATTCCCGCGCATATCCAGTATCAGTCCATCCAGCGAGGAAGCATTCAGTTGTTTCAGCGCTTCGGCAATTTCACGGTCTGTCGTCTCATTAAATCCCGAAAGCCGGATATACCCGATCCCCGGCTTTAGCAGGAAAGCAATGTCCACCGAATGGCGAGGAATTTCGTCGCGCGTCACCGTAAATGTCAGTTGCTCCGGATAGCCCTCCCGCGACACCACAATCTTAACCACCGTCCCCTTGGGCCCCTTCAGCATGTCCGCCACTTCGGGTGTGCCCAATCCATCCGTGGACTTGTCATCTACCTTCAAGATCACGTCGCCAGGCCGCAGCCCCGCGTTATACGCTGGCGCTCCCACATACGGCGCCATCACCACGGTGTGATTCTCTCGTGGCGCAACGATCATTCCCACGCCGTAGTACTTCCCGCGCTGGTCCTCGCGCAGCAGCGCAAATTGCTTGGCATCAAAGAAACTCGAATGAGGATCCAGCATGCGCAGCATGCCCGGAATCGCGCCCTGATACACGGCCTTGTCCACATCCACCGTGTCGGCGTAGTTGTTCTGGACCACATCCAGAACCCGCGTGAACTCCCGCACCGCAGTTTGATAGTCATCCGCCGAGGCCGTCGTCGCCCGGACGTTGGGCCCGTAAATCCCGCCCAAAACCGCAGATAACAACAGTACGCCTATAACGATCCCAATTCCGCGACGTTCTGAATTCATTCTTACCTCGCCTTACGACTCAATGCAGAATTATACCACACCGCAAACTCCGGTTTGACAGCGACTGACACCCTTTCTATGATGCCAATGAACCTGTTAGACGGTGCCTGGGCGCAATGTTGAGCATTCCTCACATGATTGTCCTGTTTGTGGTCGTTCTGGTCGTTTTCGGGCCACAGAAGCTCCCGGAGCTCGCCCGCGGCCTCGGCAAGATCATGGCTGAGTTCCGCAAAGCATCCTCGGACTTCCGCAGCGCCTTTGAGGAGGAAATGCGCGAAATGGAGCGCCAGACCCTGCAAGCCGCGCGCAAGAAGGCTGCCGAAGCCGTAGCCGCCGGCGATTCCGCCCAGCCTGCTACCTTGGCTACTCCGAGTGGTTCTGAGACGCCTTCGATAGATTCTCAAGCCGATACCCGCGCCTCTGAAGAACCGCTTCTCGTGCCCTCAGCCGAGTCGGTACCGCGTGCTTCCGGCGAGCACTCTGAAACCCCGGCCGAAACCGCCTCTGCCTCGGATTCACCCGACGTCCCCCATGACACCCAACAACCAGCCTGAATCCGCCGACAATTCCGCGCTCCCCGCTCCAGATAACGAGCCGAGTGGCGCGATGAGTTTTTTCGAGCACCTCGCCGAGCTTCGCAAACGCATCATCAACTCGCTCCTCTCGGTCGTCATCGGCGCAGGCATTGGCTGGTTTGCCGCTCCCCATTTTGTGAATTGGATCACCAAGCCCATGCTGGAAGCGCTCAAAGCCGCGAAACTCGAACAAAAACTGGTTTACACCCATCCCGCCGGGTATCTGAATCTCTTGATCTCCTTGAGCATTTATCTTGGTCTGGTTATCGCTTCCCCCTGGATCCTTTACCAGATTTGGCTCTTCGTCGCTCCCGCGCTCTACAAACACGAGCGCAGCGCCATCACCGGCTTTCTGTTCTCGACCGTCTTCCTGTTTCTCTCCGGCATCGCTTTCGGATATTTCATTTCACTCCCGTACGTCCTGCGTTTTTTAATCAGCTTTCAGGGACCCGTCGTTCCGCTCATCAGCATCAATGAGTATTTCGATCTGATTCTCATGGTCCTTCTTGGTCTCGGCCTGGTGTTCGAATTACCAATCCTTATTTTCTTTCTTTCGCTCTTTGGGATCGTCACGCCCAAATTCTTGCTCAAGAATTTCCGCTATGCCATCTTGGTCATCGCCATTCTCGCCGCCGTCCTTACGCCCACCCCCGATGCCACGACCATGCTGGTTTTCATGGCCGTATTGGTCGCGCTCTACTTCGTGGGCATCGTAGTGTCTTGGGTAGTGGTGCGCCGCCGCGCCCGGCGGCTCGCTGCTCCCGTGGAGGCGCAATAAATGACGAAAAGGCGTGGAATTCTCCTACTTGCAACATTTTTGTGCGTCTTTTTGCTGCTGCTTCGCCTGGTCGGTTACAAGGGCAAGCCCGTTTACCTTGCGAGCGCAAAGCTTGCTAAAGAGTCGACCAATCGCGTCTCGGCGCCTCAGCCGCCTTTTATGAGCGCTGTGGCCGTCCCTCCACCGCAAGCCGCCGACGCCGCGCCCCCACCGGACAAAACTGGCGGCTTCGACGGCAACCGCGCTTACGCTCAGGTTGCCAAGCAAGTCAGCTTTGGCCCGCGTCCTTCCGGCTCACCAGCCATTGCCCGTTTGCAGGACTATTTGCAATCCGAATTGAAAAGCTACGGCTGCACCGTCGAGACCGACGCGTTCTCGGCTGACACCCCTGTCGGTCGCCTGCCCATGAAGAATTTCCTCGTCAAAATCCCCGGCGAGAAACCCGGAGTGATTCTTCTCGGCACCCACTACGACACGAAAATCCTCGACAATTTTGTCGGCGCCGATGACGCTGCTTCTTCAACTGCCGTTATGCTGGAGTTGGCCCGTTTGCTCTGTCCGCAGCACGGAAAGTATGCCGTTTGGATCGCCTTTTTCGACGGCGAAGAAGCTATGAAGAGCTGGAGCGATTCTGACAGCCGCTACGGCAGCCGCCAGATGGCCGCGCGGCTCTCCACCAGCGGCGAAATCAAAAAGATTCGCGCATTCATGCTGGCGGATATTGTCGGTGGCCGCAATGCGCAATTCCCGCGCGAATCCAGTTCCACGTCGGCATTGATCGATCTCGTTTGGAACACCGCGGCCAAGTTGGGCTATTCCGCCGTTTTTCTGAATACTTCTGCATCCGCCGAAGATGATCACGATTCCTTCATGAGGCGCGGCGTCCCCGCCGTGGATGTCATCGGAGACTTCGTCAACAACGGTTACTGGCACACGCCGCAGGACTCTCTCGATAAAATCAGCCCCAAGACGCTCGCCATCGTCGGCTACGTCTTCCTCGAGTCCACAAAACAGCTCCAAGCAAAATAAGGCCTGACCCGAGCGCGCCTTTATAGGGGCGGAGCAACGCTGCGCCCTCCTTTGCCACGGCTAGAACCACACGTATTGTCCGTGCCCGGCTTCCTTGTAGGGCCCGAGGCGGGCCGCTCTTTTTTGCGCACACGAAAACTAAAACTGCGCATCAATCTCGGCTCGCATAGGAATCCCTCAAACCCGTGTGTTACATTGAAAATGCCTCGCTAATGAAACTCAAACGCATTTCCGTGAAATCCTCCGCTGGAGATTACTCCGTCATCGCCGGCGCAGGAGCCATTCATCGGCCCGCACAGGAAATCGCCAAGCTCGGCCGTTTTTCCAGCATCCACGTTGTCTCTTCAACAAAGGTCTGGCGCGCCCTCGGTAAATCCGTCCAGCGTGGTCTCCAACTTCCTGGCGAAGCCCATTTTCACCTCATGAACGATGGAGAATCCGCAAAAAACTTACGCACCGCCGAGTTACTATGCCGGTCATTGGTGAAATCTGGCGCGGACCGCAAATCTCTCCTTATTGCAGTCGGCGGCGGAGTCGTCGGAGACGTCGCCGGATTCGTCGCCGCCATTTATTTGCGTGGCGTCGTCCTGGTACACGTGCCGACCACGCTCGTCGCCCAGGTGGATAGTTCCATTGGTGGCAAGACGGGAGTTAATCTCCCCGAAGGGAAAAACCTCGTCGGCGCGTTCTATCCTCCGCGCCTCGTCCTCACCGATCCGGAACTGCTGCGCACTCTTCCGGACCGCGAATTTCGCGGCGGCCTCGCCGAAGTCATCAAGCATGCCATCATCGCCGATGCTCCGATGTTCGCCATGCTCGAACAATCTATGGAGAAAATCCTGCGTCGCGATCGTGCTGCTCTCGACCTGCTCATTCCGCGCAACGTCGTAATCAAGGCCCGTATCGTCAGCCGCGATGAACGCGAATCCGGGCTCCGTGAAATCCTCAATTTCGGCCATACCTTCGCGCACGCCCTCGAAAGCGTCACCCGGTACCGACGCTATCAGCACGGCGAAGCCGTCTCCTGGGGCATGATCGCCGCCGCCTTCCTCGGCCATGAACTCGGCCTTACTCGCGCCGCCGACGTCTCCCGCATCGTCGCGCTCATCGGCTGTCTGGGCCCTCTACCGCCCTGGCCTCAAGTGCCTGCCACGACTCTCCTTAACGCCATGCGCTCCGACAAGAAAGGGCGCAGTGGAATTCTGCGCTTTGTGCTCTCACGCCGCATTGGCGAAGCGCACTCCTACGACACCGTCCCTCTCCACGTCGTCGAGCGTGTTCTCCATTTCACGCCTCGCCTCATCGCTGCCAGCAGCAGTCTCTCTGGAAAACACCGTGGCTGAAGCCGCCGCACCCGTGAAGGGAACTCGTCCTGAAGGCGCTGTCACCGAAGCAGACGCCTCCAAAAAAGTCCGCGAAATGTTCACCCGTATCGCCCCGCGCTACGATCTGCTCAATCATCTTCTCTCTTTGCAGCTCGACCGTCTCTGGCGCGCACGCGCCACAAAGCGTCTCCGCCCCATTCTCGATCGTCCCGGCGCTCTCGTCCTGGATCTCTGCTGTGGAACAGGTGACCTCGCTTTTTCTCTCGCTCGCACAGGCCAAGCCCGCGTCATCGGCGCCGATTTCGCTCATACTATGCTGGTCCGTGCAAAAGAAAAGGGCGCCGCACTCGCCTCCACCACGGGCGAACACGCAGCGACAACCGTGCACTTTTTCGAAGCCGACGCCATGCGTCTGCCTTTTGCAGGCGCCTCTTTCGATCTCGTCACCACCGCCTTCGGTCTTCGAAACCTCGCCAACTACGAGGCCGGCTTGCGCGAAATTCAGAGCGTGCTCAAGCCCGGCGGCACAATCGCCATCCTCGAATTCACCGAACCGCCCGCCGGAGTGTTAGGGAATCTCTACAGTTGGTATTTCTGTGAAGTGCTGCCAAAAATTGGGGGCCTGATCTCCGGCGAACCCGCCGCCTACTCCTACCTGCCGAAATCCGTCGCCCGCTTCTTTCGCCCACCCGAACTGGCGTCTCTCATCACCGCCGCCGGCTTCCAATCCGTTGACTATCGCGTCTGGACCCTCGGCACCGTCGCCTTCCACACCGCGGTACGCCCGTTCTGATCCACACCCATGATAGTTATCTAACCCGCCGGGGTTTCCGTAGGGCTCGCCTTCCGAAGCGCGCCGCTCTTGCTGTGCCTCCCGCTGCTCCTCTCCCTACTCCTCTAGACCCGCTCCGCGCAACTTCGCCAACAACGTCTTCGGCGAAATCCCCAGCTTCTCCGCCGCCCGTGTTTTATTCCATTTGCAATCCCGCATCGTGCTCTCGATCAGAACTTTCTCCACATGGTTCGCCGCACGCCCGGTCACTTCTTCCAGCGAACCTTCCCACTTGAAATCCTCCGGTAGCATTCCCCCAGGCATTTCCGCTGTGTCCGGCTTCGCCGCCGGTAACTGCAATCCGTTCCCAGCGATGCTCAATCCATCCGCCAGAATCACCGCGCGCTCCAGAGTATTCTGCAATTCGCGCACATTCCCGGGCCAACGGTAGTTCCGCAATCGATCCTTCGCTTCCGCCGACAATTCCAGCCCCGCCTTCCCAAACTCCCGCTTGAACTGTTCCAGAAAGTGCTCCGCCAGCAGCAGCACGTCGTTCCCCCGCTCCCGCAGCGGTGGAATCGTCATCGGCACCGCAGATATTCGAAAGTACAAGTCCTCGCGGAACATTTTCTCCGCAACCATTTTGTGCAAATCGCGGTTCGTCGCCACCACGATTCGAACGTCCACATCGATCGACTGCGTTCCGCCGACTCGTTCGAATCGCCGCTCTTCCAGCACCCGCAGTAATTTCCCTTGAATCGCCAGCGGCAACTCTCCAATCTCATCCAGGAAAAGCGTCCCGCGATGCGCCAGGTCCATCTTGCCGACCTTGCGCGCTCCGGCCCCCGTAAACGCCCCGCGTTCGTGCCCGAATAGCTCATTCTCCACAAGCCCTTCCGGAATAGCCGCGCAGTTGAGCGCCACAAACGCTTTTTCACGCCGCGGAGAAAGATGATGTACCGCCAGCGCAAATAGTTCTTTTCCCGTCCCGCTTTCCCCCAGCAGCAGGCACGTCGAATCCGTCGCCGCCACCTTCTGGATCTGCTGGCTCACTTCCCGGATCGAGGTGTGTTCTCCCACGATGCGCGGAAATCCATACCGCGTCGCGTACTCCTCGCGCAGCAATATGTTTTCCCGCAGCAACTCCTGCTGCTGTGCCGCACGTTGCACCAGCAGCTTCAAATGGTCCAAGTCCACCGGCTTCTGCAGAAAATCAAACGCTCCTTCTTTCATCGCTGCCACGGCTTCTTCCACCGAACCAAATGCCGTCAGAAGAATCACCGGAATCGTTGCATCGGCTTGCTTAGTTTCCCGAAGCACGTCCAGCCCGGAAGCCCCGGGCATCTTCAAATCCGTAATCACCAGCAGATACCTTCGCGCGCGCACCTTCTGGATCGCCGCTGCGCCATCCGGCGCTTCGTCCACGCCGTAGCCCGCGCGCTCCAATGCCTTCCGCAGCATCGCGCGCAGTTCATGCTTATCTTCAACAAGGAGGAGTGGTTCCATCTCTTCTGTTTCTACCACGATTCCCGAAACCCTCAGCGAACTACCACTGTCGCGTGTGCAGAGAAGGGAAGTAGCGCATGCGCACGATCAACCTGACGCAGCACACCCTCTGCGCGATCACGCAGCTCTCTTCGACAGCGTTCTGCTCTTGAATTGGACTTGGAAGGTATTCTAAAAACTTTCGGCCAACAACTTACGGCCGCTTTTCCACTACCGCGCCCAGCCCGGATCCCCACCCGACTTCCTCAGTTGATCCTCAAGGTCATCCAGCCCCTGCTTCAGCTGCGCAATCTCCTGCTTCTTCGCGTCAATCTTCGCCGTCTTATCGTTGATCTCTTTCCGCGTATTCTGCTCGGTCAAGGCCTTCTGCGGGTCCGGGTAATATTCCGTTTGCGACTTTTGCAGTTCGCGCTCCAGAATGTCTAGTTCTGTTTCGGCCTTCGAAATCTTATCGCGCTGCTCTTTAAATCTTTTCCTCCAGGCTGCTTCGCCGTTAGCATCTTGGGCCTCTGCGGCGTCTCCCGCTTTCTGCTGCCCCGTCGTTCCCGTGGCCCCCGCCGCGGCGCCAGTATTCCCCGTAGCCGCACTAGCCGCAGGCTTCACATCGTCGTCGGTATAAACCTTCTTCGGCTTCGCCGCATTCTTCTTGTCCTCGCGCGCCTTTCGCGCCGCATCTGCCACCGGGTCACTTCCCGATTGCTGCGAAGAACTCTGCTGCTGTGCATACAGTGGCAATCCTGCCAAACAGAGCACCGCAATACTCACCAAATACTTCATCCATGTTTTCGCTCGCATGCGATCCTGCTTTCCCGGAGCAGCTGGAAGTCCCCGACGATCTCTTAAGCTCTATCCTTCTTCAATTCTACCGCTTCCAGCGCCCTCCGCGGCAGCGGTAACGTAACTATAAACGCGGCCCCTCCTCCGCTCTCATTTCGCGCTTCCACCTGCCCGCCGTGTTGCACGATAATCTTTTGCACCACTGCCAGTCCCAGCCCCGTGCCATTCGCCTTCGTCGTAAAAAACGGCCGAAAAAGCTTCGGCATTGCGTCTGCCCCGATTCCAGGGCCGTTATCGCTGATGGTTATGCGCTGAACCCCGGCCTCGTCTCCGCGCTGGACTTCGCCTCGAACCAGCACGCGTCCACCTCCCGCCGCCTCCGCGCAAGCTTCCGCCGCGTTCCGCGCCAAATTCAGAAGCGCTTGCCGCAGGAATCCCTCGTCCCCCCCCACATCCCCAAACGTCCCCTCGCAGCGAATCTTCACCTGTGGAATCGCCTCGCCGACCTCCGTCACCACTCGCTTGACCACCGCCTCCAGCCCCACAGTTTCATCCGAGATCTCCAGCGGCCGCGCATATTTCAAGAACTCCGTCACCACATGCGTGATGTTCCGCGCTTGTTCCAGAATCCTCGTCGCGTAATCGCTCGCCTCGCTCTCCGTCCCCTCCGATTGAATCAATTGCGCGTAGCCTGAAATCGTCGCCAATGCATTCTTGAACTCGTGCGCAATTCCCGCGGACAGTTCGCCCAGTGCTGCCAGATTTTCCTTCAATCGTATCCGTTGCTGCAGCGCCGCCAGCTCCGTCAAATCCGTCAGCAGGCAAATCGCCCCGCTGATGTTCTCCGTGCCGCGCCGGATCGGCGAAATCGTCACGCCCAGGTGCCGCGTGTCTCCCGCTGGAGGAACATGCTCCACCTCTTCGCGCCGGAAAATCTTTCCCGTCGCCAGGCATTCCCCCACCAGTCTCGTCAGGTCTGAGGAAGGCCCCAGCGCCTCGCTGTACCGCCGGAATCCCAGCCCGCGTATTCCCAGCACCTGCTCCGCCGCAGGATTCGACGTCGAAATAATCCCCGTCGCATTCACCACTAGCAGCCCCGCAGGCATGTTCCTGGTAACTTCTTCGCTCAGCCGCTCCGTCTGCTCCGCGCGCTCTTTCTCGATGCGATGCAGCCGCTCCAGTTCTTTCTCCTGCTCACGCAGCTTCTGAATCACGCCCTGCATGGACGCCGCCATGAACGCCGAAGGATTCTCCGTGCGCGGCGCGCTCGTGGAGAACTCCTCTCCATGCTCATCGCGCGTGCTCTGGAAAAATCGCCGCATCAACAGCACTACCACCGCCGTGATCGCCAGGAACGCAATCCCCAGCTCCGCTGCCAGTGTCCATAGATGCTGCGTATTATTCCCGGATTGGAATGCCGCCAACATTATTTTCGTCTTCCTTCCTATCCTCCTCTGCGACCGTCTGTGTCCTCTGTGCTCTCTGTGTTAATTTGTTTCGTTTTCAGCCCACGATGCCCCTGAAAATTGCCCACCGCCCAGCAACCACCGGCGTCGCATACACGATTAGCAACGCCCCAATCCCCAGAAACGTTCCCAGTGGCAACTGATACTGGCTCGCAATGGCCCAACGCAATCCGCTCTCGGTCCCCAGCCCACGAGTGCTTGCCCGTTTCGCCAGCCCGCTCTTCCATCCTCCCGCATAGAGCGCTAGCACCACAGCGAGCCCGACAACGCTTCCCAGAAGGCTCCCCACCAATATCGTCAAAAATGTTCCCCGCAACCCCAGAAACGCCCCCACCATCGCCATCATTTTCACGTCGCCCATGCCCATGCCTTCGCGTCCGCGCGCCGCTTTGTACGCCTTAGCCAGCCCCAGTAGAAGGAGGCTCCCAAACGCCGCCCCAAGCAACCCATCTAGAATTCCAGCCACATATCCAGGTAGATGCGCCTGAAACAATCGGTATCCGAGAAACCGCGCAAACCCATCGTTCGGCGGTACAACCGCCGAAAACAACAGCCCCGCCGCAAAGCCCGGCCAGGTAATCACATCCGGCAACAGCCGCACGCGCAAGTCCGTGACGGTCAATACGATCACCAGGCAAGTGAAGAACAGCCATTTCACCGTCGCTTGCGTGACTCCAAAATCCAGAAACGCCGCAACGAACAAGAGCCCCGTGCCCACCTCGATGATGGGATACATCGGCGAGATGGGCTGCCCGCATGAGCGGCACTTGCCACCCAGCCACAGCCACGCGAACACCGGCACATTGTCATATGGTTTGATTGGCGTTTTGCACTGTGGGCAGTGCGACCCCGGCGAAACAATCGAAATCTCCTCCGGAATCCGCGTGATGCAGACATTCAGGAAGCTTCCAATCACAATCCCCAATAGAAAAAAGAAGATGATGACCACAGTTCGACTCTCTCATAGTCATCTCACTCCCTCAACAAAACGCGCCGCCTCCCGTGCCCCATCCCTAACACTTCCTCTTCCGTGGCCCTGTTTTCCCGGTCCCCTGTACTCTCTGTGTTGAATTCATCTCCTTCGCATTTCCAGGTCGATCCGTTTTCTATTTGTTCAGCGATTCCCTGTAAACTGTTCCTTGATCTCTGATCACCGATCTCTGATCACCGATCTCTGATCACTTCCTATCCATGAACTGGTTCGAACGCAAAATCCGCCGCTACGAGCACCGTCGCTGGACCACCGACGACAATCGCCGCGTTCAACCCTTCCATTGGGGCCTCGAACACATCGGCGGCTCCCCCGATGATCCCGCCCCCGAGGCCTTCGTCCGTCAATACGCCAAACATGCCATCGAATCCAGCCGCGAATGGTACGTCACGACCCCCGCAACCGATTACCGCCTGGACCCCCAGAACGTCCTTACCTTCACCAGCTCCATCGAATCCCCCTGGCCCGAAAACAACACTGTCCACGCCCAGCTTTTTCGCGCCAGCGGCTCCGGCCCCGCCGTCCTCCTCCTCCCCAACTGGAACGCCAAATGGCACGGCCAGAACGGCCTTTGCCACTGGATTCAGCGCATGGGCATTACGGTCCTCAAAATGAGCATGCCCTACCATGACCGCCGCATGGCTCACGGCCACGAGCGCGCCGACCAGATTTGCGGCCCTAATATTGGCCTCACCCTCCAGGCCAACCGCCAAGCCGTCCAGGACGCCCGCCGATGCCTCCACTGGCTCGAGCAGCAGGCCTACACCAAGCTCGGCATCCTCGGCACCAGCATCGGCTCCTCCGTCGGCTACATAACCCTGGTCCACGATGAACGCCTCCGCGCCGGCGGCTTCTTCCACGTTTCCACCTACTACGCCGACGTCATCAGCCAGGGCATGACCACCAACCATGTCTGGGAAGGCCTTCGCAACCACGTCACCGTCGACGAACTCCGCGAATATTGGTCCCCCATCAGCCCCATGCCCTACGTCGAACGAAGCATGGGAGCCGGCCGCAACACCTACATGGTCTTCGGCAAATACGACCCCACCATGCTCCCCAATCTCACTCGCCAGATGCTCGACTCTCTCCGCCGCCACGGTGCCGATCCCCGCACCCTCGAGCTCCCCTGCGGCCACTACTCTCTCGAACTCGCCCCCTTCTCCTACATCGCCGGCTACCGCATGCTCACATTCTTCCTTGAATCTCTAGCCTAACAGCGCTCTTTTGGGTAGAAACAATCCTGGCGAGATACCTGCGGCAGGCAAGCCGACGCTACGAGGAGCCAGGGGGCGCGTTCCCTTCAGCGCGGGCGCGTGGTAAGGCCGGCTTGTTTCCAGAGCTTCTCCCATTGCCAGATGCCGGGAGTTTTGTCGAGGACGCGGTAGCCGAGCTGGTGGGCCAACATCAAAATCTGGCCGCGATGATGCGCTTCGTGGGCGAACATGTAAGCAAACATGGTCCCTCCGGCGGGCCACGTTGGCATCCAACTGTCGCGTGAGAACTTTCCAACGCGGCGATCCGGAGCGGCCGAGAGAGCATCGGTCAACATGCGCAGGCACTGCGCGGAGCTTCTCCTGTGCGCGGCACCAGCCTGCTTTATGTTGCAGCGGTGGGGATCAAGCGGCGGCGGACACTTCAGATGCGGCGCATTTTTTTTCAGCCATTTAAGACGGCAGTTGTGCAGATGCGCGAAGATGGCCGCGATGGTCCGGCCACCGCCTTTCTGACCCGGCGGCTGGGCGCGCCACGCCCGAGGGTCGAGATCGGAGAGGATGAGCTGATTCATTGCCTCGTTGCTCGCGTAGGTTTCCAGCAGGGTGTCGCGAATTTCGGCAAGCGCCGCGTGGGATTGGAGTTCCATGGAAGTTCCGCCGATTTACTTACTTCATCGTCTGACGTGATGGACGAATCAGCCGGCTCAGCGCAGTATCGCTGAAAAGGTGCCATCGGCCACCAGCGCCGACACCGCTTCAATCTCCGGCGCGAGCGGGCGGTCGTCGGTCACTTTGGCTGACTTTGCGCGCACCGCCGCATGTGCCTTCTTGGCCAGCGCCCCCGTCTGCAGCGGCGCAAGCAAATCGACACCTTGGCAGGCGCAAAGCAGCTCAATCGCTATGATATGCCGCAAGTTCACCAACATGTGCTCCAGCCGCCGCGCCCCGCTCATCCCCATCGAGACGTAATCTTCCTGATTGCCCGAAGTAGAAATCGAATCTACCGAATGAGGCGTCGCCAGCACCTTGTTTTCGCTGGTCAGCGCCGCCGCCGTTACCTGCGCAATCATGAATCCGGAATTCAGTCCCGGCTCCGGCGTCAAAAACGCCGGCAGCATGCTGGTCAAAGGATTCGTCATCTGCTCGATACGCCGCTCCACAATTCCTCCGAGCGTCGCAATCGCAATCGCCACTTGGTCCGCCGCCATTGCTAGTGGTTGCCCATGAAAATTTCCGCCGCTGATGATGTCGCCGTTGTTCTCGTCGCGCACAAAAACGAGCGGATTATCCGTCGCGCTGTTGAGTTCCACCGCGGCCGTCTCCCGCGCCTGCGCCAGCGAATCGCGCACCGCGCCATGCACCTGCGGCGTGCATCGCAAACTGTAAGCATCCTGCACACGCGTGTCTTTGTCTGCGGAACGGTGGGACTCGCGAATCTGGCTGCCCTCATTCAAGTGCGCAAGGTTTCGCGCGGTCGTCGCGGCTCCCGCGTATGCCCGCGCGTGCATGATCCGCGAATCGAACGCGCCTGGACTGCCACGCAGCGCGTCCAGCGAAAGAGAAGCCGCCACATCCGCCGTGTCCACCAAATTATCAGCCTCGTGCAACGCCAGACTCAGCAGCGCCAGCATTCCTTGCGTCCCGTTCAGCAGCGAAAGCCCTTCCTTCGCTTCCAGCGCAACCGGGGTGATGCCCGCGCGCTTCATCGCCTCGCCGCCAGCCAGAGTCTCTTCGCGAAAAATTGCGCGGCCCTCACCAATCACCACCTGCGCCAGATGCGCCAGTGGCGCGAGATCGCCGGATGCTCCAACCGATCCTTGCGACGGAATCACGGGATGCACTTTCGCATTCAACATCGCGCAAAGAGCTTCCACGACTTGCGGTCGTATCCCGCTTAAGCCTTTTGCCAGCGCATTCGCGCGCAGCAACATCATCGCGCGCGTCTCCACCTCGCTCAGCGGCGCTCCAACGCCGCTTGCGTGGGAGCGCACCAGATTGACTTGCAGTTGGCGGACTTGCTCCGTGGAAATGCGCACCGAGGCGAGTTTTCCGAAACCCGTATTGATGCCATAGGCCGTCGCGCCGGACGTCACTACCCGATCTACCACTGCGCGGGATGCCTTCATGCGCTCGACCGCTGCAGGCACCAGCGCGACGCTTTCTCCGTACAGGGCGACCGCATAGAGTTGCTGAAACGTCAAATCATTGCCGTTCAACGTGACGCTCATGCAATGCTCCGGTCCGGTTGTGGCGCGGCGACGGCATTGAAGATGCTGTGGTATTTCTTCGGCAGCATTTTCGGCCGGCCGTTGCGCCCGCAGATTACGTGCGTCGTCTCCCCGTTCGCCAGGACTTTGCCGTCGACGTCGCGAAGCACTTCGTAGGAAAATTTGACCACGCGATTCCGCGATTCCGCAACCCGCGTGCGAATGCGTAAGACCTCATCGTATACGGCCGAATGATGATACCGGCAGTGCGCATCGGCAACCACGATGCGGCAATCGTCCTCCGCCTCCATGCGTTTGTATTCGAAGCCCAGCGCGCGCATCAGTTCGACGCGTCCGACCTCGAACCACACCAGGTAATTTGCGTGGTACACCACTCCCATCTGATCCGTCTCCGCATAGCGCACCCGCACCGTCGCGTCATGATATTCAATCATTCTCACGTCCGTCATTTTTCTGTGTCGCCCCGCCACACCGGCTTGCGCTTCTCGAGAAACGATGCAACACCTTCCTGAAAATCAGGCGTGCAACGAATGCGCGCATTCTCCAGGATGGCGCGCTCCAGATCGTGATCTACGCTTGCAGCCGCCGAGGAAACGAGCAGCCGCTTGGAGCGAGCGAGGCTGCTGGGACTCGCTGCGACGAGTAGATCCGCAAGTTCATGCGCGCGTTCCATCAAGCGCTCGGCGGGAACTATTTCCGAGACGAGACCGAATTCCCTCGCTTCCGACGCTTCGATGATGCGGCCCGTCAGCAAAAGATCGCGGCAACGTTTTTCTCCGATCTGTCGCGTCAGGAATACGGAGACAATCGCCGGCAGAAATCCGATTTTTACTTCCGTGTAGCCGAATTTCGCTTCCGGGACGGCCAGCGTGAAGTCGCAGAGCGTCGCGAGCCCGCAGCCTCCTGCATAAGCCGCCCCATTCACTGCGGCGATGAGCGGCCGCGGATAACTCCAAACCCTGCGAAAAAGTTTGGCGATTCGCCGCGAATCTTCCTGGTTTTCCGCGGGGGACTGTTTGGCGATCGCCGCAAGCATGTCCAAATCCATGCCGGCGCAAAACGCCTTTCCCGCGCCGGTCAGTATCACCACGCGGGCGTGAGTCTTCTCAATTTCGTCCAGCGCCGTCTGCAGTTCCGCCATCATTGGTGTGGAGATGGCGTTGCGCTTGTCTGGCCGGTTCAACGTGATCGTCGCGAGATTTCCGGTAATTTCGAGAAGAAGTGTTGAATACATAGCAGGACCCCTCCTCAGTTCGCAAATGGCGCATGCGCGTATTTCGCGCGAATCTCGTTGGTCATTTCAAGTACCTTGCTCAACCGCGACGATTCGATGCCGGGATCGGCGCCCGCTTTGCGCAACACCGCCAAAACATCCTCGGTCGCGATGTTGCCGACCAGATTGTCTCCTGCAAAGGGGCATCCGCCAAGCCCCGTCAGAGCGCTCTCAAACTTTCTGCAGCCCGCTTCGTACGCCGCGAGAATCTTTTCTTCCGCGCTCTCGGGCCTACTGTGCAGATGTACTCCCAGCTCGATCCCCGCAACATGATCTTTCACGCTACGATACAAATCGCCGACAAGCTGCGGCGACGCATTGCCCACCGTATCGGCCAGTGAAACCGTTCGCACGCGAATATCTTTCAGCCACTCCAGCGTGTCCGCAACAATTTCCGGTCCCCACGGCTCATCGTAAGGATTCCCAAACGCCATCGAAATGTAAATCACCAGCCCGCGATTCGCGGCGGCAGTTTCTTTTCTCGACTTCTCCACGAGCATTCGCGATTCCGCCCGTGTCATATTCGCATTGGCCCGCCGAAAATATGCGGAAATCGAATACGGATAGCCAATTGTCGTAACTCCCGGTGTCGCCAGCGCCCGCTCCAATCCTTTCTCATTCACCACGATGCCAATAATTTCCGGCGGCTCAGCTGCTGCGGGAAGGGAAGCATTCAGCTTCGCCATCACCTCTTCACTGTCAGCCATCTGCTGCACATGCTTCGGCGAAACAAAGCTCACCGCGTCAATATGTTTGAATCCGGCGGCAATCAGTTCCTTCAAATACTCCGCCTTGTACTCCGTCGGAATTAGTTCCGGCAATCCTTGCCACGCATCGCGCGGGCATTCAATTAGCTTGATTAGTTCGGTCATGTGGTCTGCGACACCAGGAAACAAAATCGAATAGTAAAATGGAGAGAGCTAGAACCGCACTGGCAATGGCGACCCAAGCCACGCCGGATAAAAATGGTGGCACCGGAAGCTCGCCTCCCCAGATTTGTTCCTCTTTCCAGAACTCGCGACTGAGAAAGAACGCTATTACCCATGTCGGAATCGAAGCAGCCAATATGATGAACCCTCTTCGGCGCATGAGTTCACGTTTGCAAGACACCCGTTTTGAATTCGCGGATTTCCGGATTCAGCGCGGCGGCTTCGAGGGCCCAGATCAGCGCTTCGCGGGTGTGGGCAGGATCGATGATGGCGTCGACCCACAGGCGGGCGGCGGCGTAGCGCGGGTCGGTTTGGTGTTCGTAAGTGGCGCGGACGGAGTCGTACAATTCTTTTTTTAGTTGTTCGTCGACTTTTTTGCCGGCGCGTTCGAGTTGCTTTAGTTTGATTTCGACGAGCGTGCTGGCCGCAGCGTCGCCGCTCATCACCGCGAAGCGCGCGGTGGGCCACGCAAACATGAATCGCGGATCGTAGGCTTTGCCGCACATGGCATAATTTCCTGCGCCAAAACTTCCGCCGCAAATCACGGTTATTTTCGGGACGACGCTGTTGGCGACGGCGTTCACCATTTTTGCGCCGGCACGGATGATGCCGCTCCATTCCGCATCTTTTCCGACCATAAATCCGTTAACGTCGTGCAGAAAAATCAGCGGGATGCGATTTTGATTGCAGTCGAGAATAAACCGCGCGGCTTTTTCCGCGGACTCCGTGTAAATCACACCGCCGAATTCCATGCGTTTCTGATCCGAGCCGCGCGCTAGAGTCTGCACGTGTTTTTTCTGATTTGCGACGATGCCGACGGCCCAGCCGCCGATTCGCGAATAGCCGCAGAGCAGCGTTTCGCCGTACTCGGCGCGATACTCTTCGAATTCTCCGGCGTCCACGATGCGGGCAAGGATTTCGCGCATGTCGTATTGCTTGCCCGGGTCGTTGGAGAAAATTCCGTAAATCTCCTCGCGTGCATGGAGCGGGTCGCGCGGTTTTACATGGCTGAACGGCGAAGGATTCGGCGCGCCCATTTTGTCCACCAGCGCGCGGATTCGAACGATACACGCGTCATCATCGGCCTCGCGGAAATCCACGGTGCCGCTGATCTGTGCGTGCATTTTCGCACCCCCGAGATCTTCGGCAGAAGTTTTTTGCCCGATCGCCGCTTGCACCAACGCGGGTCCCGCAAGAAATAATCCAGAACCCTCGGTCATCAAAATGTGATCGCACATGACTGGTAGATACGCACCGCCCGCGACGCACATGCCCATGATCGCGGTGGTTTGAGGGATGCCCATGGCGCTCATCACCGCATTGTTTCGAAACACGCGGCCAAAATCATCGGTGTCGGGAAAGACGTCTTCCTGAAGGGGTAAAAACACTCCGGCAGAGTCCACTAGATAAATTGTGGGAATTCTATTTTCGATGGCGATATTCTGCGCGCGAATGACTTTTTTCGCGGTCATGGGGAAAAAGGCGCCGGCTTTTACGGTCGCATCATTCGCGATGAGCATGAAAGTGCGTCCGCAAACTTTCGCAAGCCCGGTGACGGTTCCAGCCGACGGCGCTCCGCCCCACTCTTCGTACATTTCGAACGCAGCGTAGATTCCGAGTTCGAAGAGCTGCGAACCCGGGTCGATCAGCTTGGCGATGCGTTCCCGCGCGGTCAAGCGGCCCTTCTTGTGCTGCGCTTCAATGGCCTTCGCGCCGCCGCCCTGGCGGATTTGCTCTTCCTCATTCTTGATGTTGGTCATCAAATCGACGATGCCGCGGGCATTCTTTTCAAATTCAACCGATTTCGAATTGACGTTCGTCTTCAGAACCGAAGCGGACACGCGGCAACCTCACGAACAAACGATCTGGAAGTGTAAGCCAGGATACAGACAGCCCAACAAACCAAGTGTCACAGTATACGAGGTTTGGCCGGGATTGTGCGAACCGGAGAAAGTTTCGGGAACGCGAAGACCTCGAGCGTCCGTCGCAGTAGCGCTCGCGGCGCCTACGCTTCGTTGCCGGACACTAACCTCCGTAAGCCAGGCGGTAGACCAGCCAGCAGCAAAGCGAAGTCAAGAAACGGAAGTTGAGGAGCGGGAACAAGACTTCGAGAACAAGCGAGAACATTTGGTCCTCGCTCGGAGAAACAATGGCTGCGGCGAGAGTGAGCGGGAGAGCAAGGAAAATACAAGAAGTAAAATCCTGAAGGAGCTGCAGAATCACCGGCAGTGGGGGTGAAGCCGCACCCTCGGGCTCGACCGTGAGATGCTTCTGGCGCTCGATGGTTCGGGCGATCAGCCCGACCGCGCCGATGCCAAAGAACATCGGCCAGTGGAAGAAAAAATGTTCGAGAGGGCGGAACAGCCGGACGAGCAGACCGATGCCTGCGCCAAGGAGATACAGTTCCAGGCGCAAAGGGTTTGCCAGATTTCTTAGATAGAGAGAATCAAAGAACTGGCTCTTCAAGGATTTTCGTTCGAAGACGGGCATGGATCTATTCCTTATTGTTTATTTATCACGCGATGGGGCATTCGCAGGCGAAATCAATTCTTGCGGTGAGGAGTCGTCAATATCTGTTCGAAGACAAACTGGCCCAGGTGCGGGCTCGCAGGTCTTGCCGCTCGCGACCCCGAATCTCGCGAACCGCATGGAAGCGCAATCGCGAGGTATTTGAGCTGACACAGAAGCAAGGTAAGCTATTCCACGGGTTTCTGTGCTGATTACGGCTGGTGACTGTTACCGAAGCATTGCGTCAGATGGCATCGAGAGGAAAAGTCATGAATCGTTTCTGCAGGAAGGAATTTCAGGTTGCGCTGCTGTGCGCGCTAACGATGGTGACGGGCGCATCCGGGCAGACGCAGGCACCACCTAAGACGCCAGCGAGGACATCAGCGCAGGCGCCAGCAACTGCGAAACCCGCGGCCAAACCTGCGCCCAAAATGGCGCCGCTGGAAGTGCCAGAGCTGAAGTTCGAAAAATACACCCTCGATAACGGACTGGAAGTTATCCTCTCCGAGGATCATCGGCTGCCAATGGTGGCGGTGAACCTGTGGTATCACGTCGGTCCGGCAAACGAACTGCCCGGGAGAACGGGGTTCGCGCACTTGTTCGAACACATGATGTTCGAAGGATCGAGGCACGTGCCGGGCAGCGCACACTTCCATCAACTCGAAGCGGCAGGCGCTTCGGACATCAACGGAACGACGGATTTTGACCGGACGAATTATTTTGAGACGCTGCCTTCGAATCAACTGGAATTGGCATTGTGGCTGGAATCCGACCGCATGGGTTATCTGCCGGACAAACTGGACCAGGCCAATCTTTCGAATCAACAGGACGTGGTTCGAAACGAGCGGCGGCAAAGCGTGGAGAATGCCCCGTACGGCGTAGTGGAAGAAGGGATGTTTCACCAGTTATTTCCAAGAGAACATCCGTATCACGGCGACGTGATCGGGTCGCACCAGGATATTCAGTCGGCACAGCTCCAGGACGTACGAAATTTCTTCAAACTGTATTACGCGCCAAACAACGCAAGCCTGGCGATCGTCGGCGATTTCGATCCCGAGAAGGCGCGTGAACTGGTGCAGAAATATTTCGGCCCGCTGAAGCGCGGCGAAGACGTGCCCAAGATCAAGGCGCACACACCGCCGATTACCTCCGAGCGGCGCGCCATCATCCAGGACAACGTGCAACTGCCGCGGGTGTACATGGCGTGGCTGACTTCTCCGATTTACAAACCGGGCGACGCGGAAGCGGACCTGGCGGCAACGATTCTGGGAGGAGGGAAGTCCAGCCTGCTGTACAAGAAACTGGTTTATGAAAAGCAGATTGCACTGGACGTCTCCGCAAACCAGCAGTCGTTGATTCTCGGATCGGTTTTCGAGATTCAAGCAACGGCCAAGCCGGGCGTGAAGCCCGAGGAGCTGGAGAAGGCCATCAACGCGGAACTCGAATTATTCCGCAAAGAGGGTCCGACGGCGGCGGAACTGAGCCGGGCGCAAAACGTCATCGAGTCCAGAATCATCGCGAGACTGGAAACGCTTGGCGGATTTGGGGGCGTGGCGGACCGCCTGAACGGCTACAACCATTATCTGGGCACGCCGGATTTTCTGGCAGCGGACATCGCGCGGTATGAGGATGCGTCCGCCGCGGCGGTAAAAGCGTTTGCGCAGGGCCAGCTCAATCCCAACCAGCGAGTGGTGGTATATGGAATCCCCGGCAAGCAGGATCTTGGCGCGGAAGTGCCGACTCCGAAAGCGGAGCAGAAGGACACTGCCAAGAACGGCGGGGAGCCAGTAAACGCTGACGCAGTATGGCGAAACGAAGCGCCCAAGCCCGGGCTGGCGGGCGCGCTGCATCTGCCAGTGCCGGAACAATTCAAGCTTTCGAACGGGCTGACGGTGCTTTTCACCGAACGGCCAGGATTGCCATTGGTGGCCGCCGATCTAGTTTTCCGTGCGGGAAGCGGAGCGAATCCCGTGGACCGTCCGGGGCTGGCAAGCGTGACAGCGCGGATGTTGCAGCAAGGAACGACGAAGCGAAACGCGCTGCAGATTGCGGACCGCGCCGCGGATCTCGGCGCAACGCTGGGATCGAATGCTTCGACGGATGATTCCGTGGTATCAACGCGGTCATTGACGCGGAGTTTTCCGGAGGCGCTGGAGTTGCTCGGGGACGTCGCGCTGCATCCCATCTTCCCGCAAGCAGAGCTGGAGAGGGTGCGGTCCGAGAGGCTGGCCGCATTGGTTCAGGAAAAAGACGATCCGAATGCGGCGGCGATGCGAGTTGCGCTTCTATCGCTCTATGGCGCACACAGTACGTATGGCTATCCGGGTTCAGGAACCGCCGAGTCCCTCAAGGCGATTTCGCGCGAGGAACTCCAGCACTTTTGGCAGCAATACTATGTTCCGAATGAAGCGGCGCTGGTCGTGGCCGGGAATATCAAGCTGGCAGTGTTGAAGCCGCTACTCGAAAAAGAGTTTGGTGAGTGGAAGGCAAGCAAATCGTCGCTGCCGGCGATCGCCGCGCCGGAGACAACGGATGCGCGGCTGATTATCATAGACCGCCCGGGAGCGCCACAAACTACAGTAGCGTGTATCGCAATTGGAGCGGCACGCTCGACACCGGACTATCCGCAGATTGAAGTGATGAACACGGATCTCGGCGGGCTGTTCTCCAGCCGAATCAATATGAACCTGCGCGAGGTGCATGGGTATACGTACGGGGCGGGATCCTTATTTATCTATTACCGCGCTCCGGGACCATTCATTGCGTACTCCGACGTGCGAACGGATGTGACGGCGCCAGCGACTTCGGAAATATTCAACGAATTGAAGCGCGCTCGGGATACGGAGATGATTCCGGCGGAACTGATCCTTTCAAAAGACTCGATTGCGCGATCGCTGCCGGGACGATTCGAACGGGGATCGGAGGCGGCGGGGAGTTTTGCGGAACTTTTCACCTACAATTTGCCGCTGGATTACTTTTCGAATCTGCCGGACAAGATAAATGCGGTTACGGCGGCGCAGGCGCAAGGGGCAGCGCAGAAGTATATTCATCCGGAGAAGATGATCGTGCTGGCGGTTGGCGACCGTTCGAAGATCGAGGATGGGCTGAAGAAGTTGAATTTGGGCAAGGTGGAGATTCGAGATAGTGACGGGAAGATCGTTCCGTAAGCCCTTGTCTTCGGATTGGTGAGGTTTTGCAAAGTAGATTTGACGGGGGGAGTGCTCCCGTCGATTAAATTTGATCAAGAGCGATCTTGCAAATCTGCGGGGATTGCTCATTTCTTCGTAGGGGGCGCCTGTGCGAACGAACACCAAAGTTCTGGCGGGCGGGTGTGCCTCTGTGGGATGTTTGCAGTAGCAAGGTTGCGCCCTCCCGGTTTTCCAATCGACTAAAACCAATGCAGGTTTGATTTGGCGCTAGCGGCAGCCGTGTGTTGCGTCTTGGTTGCGGGAGGGTATTCGAGTGGCAGAATTTGAAACTCTTCAAAAATGGGGATGGAATTCGTATTTTGAAGCGCTGTGGAATGACGGCGAGCGGAAAAACGCGGTGCCAGCGCGGGTGATTGAGCAGCAACGGAAATTTTGGCGCGTCGCGGGGGAGTTTGGAGAGTGTTGGGGCGAAGCGGCGGGGAAGCTGAGGCTTTGTGCGGATGAAGATGTAGAATGGCCGACGGTTGGGGACTGGGTGGCGGCGGAAATCGGCGATGAAAGAAGTGCGGCGAGGATCCAGGAAGTTCTGCCACGACGAAGCCGGTTTTTGCGCAAGACTCCAGGGAAAAAGATAGCGCAGCAGGTGATCGCGGCGAACGTGGACACAGCGTTGCTGGTGTGCGCGATGGACGGCGACTTCAACTTGCGACGTGTGGAGCGGTATCTTGCGCAATGCTGGGAGTCGGGTGCGCAGCCGGTGGTGGTGCTGAACAAGGCGGACGCTTGCGCCAATGCCAGCAGCAAGGGCGCGGAGATCGAGCGCGTTGCGCTGGGCGCGGCGGTGTGCGTGGTCAGCGCGAAAACAGGGCAGGGGATGGAAGAGCTCGAAGCGTTTCTCAAGCGTGGGGATACATTGGTGCTGCTGGGGTCCTCGGGAGTGGGCAAATCGACGATCGCAAACCGGCTCGCGGGAGAGCTGCGGCAGGAAGTTCAGCCGGTGCGAGATTCCGACAGCCGCGGGCGGCATACTACTACCAGCCGAACGCTCATTGCCTTGCCGGGCGGAGCATTGCTGATGGATACGCCGGGTCTGCGTGAATTGCAACTGTGGGATGCGGACGAGGGAGTCTCTGAGGTGTTTGCGGAGATCGAGGAGCTGGCGACGGAATGCCGGTTCGGCGATTGCAGGCACGAAGGCGAGCCAGGATGCGCGGTGCAGGCGGCCGTGAGCGCGGGGAGGCTCGATGTGGCGCGGCTGGAAAACCGTCGGAAGCTTCTGCGCGAGCAGGAGTTTCTGCGGCGGAAAATCGATCCGGCAGCGCGGCACGAGGAAAAAGTGAAGCTCAAACGATTGTTTCGCGGGATTCGGCAGATGTACCGGCGCAAGAATTCAGATTCGGAGGAGGAATGACTGCGCCTCTTCTAGATCTTGAACTGGCGCGCAGGATCGAACTGGCGGAGGCGCTTGCGGCGGTGGAGGGAGCGGAGACGCTGGCGCGTCTGCGGCCGGGAAGCGGGGCCGCGGTTGAGCGGATTGCAGGAGGGTTCGCGGTTTATTGCGGGACGAATTCGCCGATCACGCAGGCGGTGGGAATGGGGCTCGCAGGCGCGGTGAGCGAGGAAGAGTTCGATCGCCTGGAAAATTTCTATCGCAGCCGAGGGGAACCGGTACGGGTGGAGACTTGTCCGCTGGCGGATCACTCGTTCGTCGAGAAGTTTGGGAAGCGCGGGTATCGCGTGACGGAGTTTTCCAATGTGATGGTGTTCCCTCTAGATGCCGCGAACGGAGCACAAGCTTGGCCGGAGCCGCCAGAGGGGATGAGCATTGAAAAGATTGGGCACGAGCAGATCGATTTGTGGACGCTCACGGTGTCACAGGGGTTCGCGGAACATTTTCCGGTGACACAGGAGATTCTCGAGGTGATGAAAATGTTTGCGCTGGGGCCAAGCGCGGAATGCTACTTGGCACGGATTGATGGAAAAGTGGCGGGCGGCGCGACGCTGGCGATTCGCCACGGAGTGGCGGGATTGTTTGGGGCGAGCACGCTGACGGCGTTTCGCGGGCGCGGAGTGCAAACGGCGCTTTTGCATAAGCGGCTGGCTCGGGCGGCGGAGGCGAGTTGCGAACTGGCAGTATCGCTAGCGGTGCCGGGCAGCACTTCGCAGCGGAACATCGTGCGGCAGGGGTTCAGCGTGCTTTACACGCGGGTGAAATTCGAAAAGGAAATTTAATCGGGCGATCTTGCGAATAGGGTGCAGCGATGCTGCACCGCCTACAAGGAACCAGCGCTAGCGAGCGATGCGTTTGTGGATGAACTCGATGATGTCCTGGGTGGAGGTTCCGGGCAAGAAGATTTCGGCGATGCCTGATTGTTTCAATGAGGCGATGTCGGCTTCAGGGATAATTCCGCCAACGAGTACGGTGACGTCGTTCATGCCTTTTTCGCGGAGCAAGGCCATGAGTTGCGGGCAGATGGTGTTGTGGGCACCGGAGAGGATGGAGAGGCCGATGACGTCGACGTCTTCCTGAACGGCAGCGGAGGCGATCATTTCCGGGGTCTGGCGTAGGCCGGTGTAGATAACCTCCATGCCGGCGTCGCGGAGGGCGCGGGCGATGATTTTTGCGCCGCGGTCGTGGCCATCAAGGCCGGGCTTAGCAATCAAGACTCTTATTTTTTTTTCTGGCATGAGCTAGGTGATGGCGACTTCTTCGTAGGTGCCGAAGACGTCGCGCAGGGCGTCGCAGATTTCGCCGAGCGTAGCGTAGGATTTTACGGCGTCGAAAATGAATGGCATGAGGTTGTCGGAGGATTTGGCGGCGGTGCGGAGGGCGTTGAGGCGGCGGGCGACTTCGTCATTCGAACGCTGCGCGCGGAGCTTGGTGAGGCGCTCGGCCTGGCGGTGGGCGACGGTCTCGTCGATTTGCAGAGTGTCCAAATGCTTTTCTTCTGATACGAAATCGTTTACGCCTACCATGATCTTTTCTTTTTTATCGAGAGCCATCTGGTAGCGATAGGAAGCCTCGGCGATTTCGCGCTGGGGGTAGCTTCGCTCGATAGCCGCGACCATTCCGCCCATGGCGTCGATCTTTCGAATGTATTCCCAAGCGCCGCTCTCGACTTCGTTCGTCAATGTTTCGACAAAATAAGAGCCCCCGAGCGGATCGACGGTATTGGTGACGCCAGTTTCGTGGGCGATGATTTGCTGCGTGCGCAGGGCGATGGTGGCGGCAAATTCCGTGGGCAAGGCCCAGGCTTCGTCAAGAGAATTGGTGTGCAGCGATTGCGTGCCGCCGAGGACAGCGGCGAGCGCCTGGATCGCCGTTCGAACGACGTTGTTGTAGGGTTGCTGCGCAGTGAGGGAGCAGCCCGCGGTCTGCGTGTGGAAGCGCAGCGCCCAGGCGCGGGGATTTTTTGAGCCGTAGCGCTCGACCATGGCTTTGTGCCAGATGCGCCGCGCGGCGCGATACTTGGCGATCTCTTCGAAGAAATCGCTGTGGGCGTTAAAGAAGAAGGAGAGCTGAGGAACGAATTGATCGACGTCCAGGCCGCGGCGCATTCCCCCTTCGACGTATTCGAGGCCATCGCGCAGGGTGAAGGCTAATTCCTGGATGGCGGTTGAGCCGGCTTCGCGGATGTGATATCCGCTGATGGAAATGGGATTGAACTTGGGCGTGTTCTTTACGCCGAATTCGAAAGTGTCAATGACCAGGCGCATCGAAGGTTCCGGCGGATAGATGTATTCCTTTTGTGCGATGTATTCCTTCAGGATGTCGTTTTGCAGTGTGCCGGAAAGCTTCTTCCAATCCGCGCCTTGTTTCTCGGCGACGGCGAGGTACATGGCCCAGATTACCGCGGCGGGTGAGTTGATGGTCATGGAGGTGGTGACGTTGGCGAGGGGAATTTTATCGAAGAGGACTTCCATGTCGGCGAGGGAGCTGATGGCCACGCCGCACTTGCCGACTTCGCCTTCGGAGAGCGGATGATCGGAGTCGTAACCCATCAAAGTGGGCAAGTCGAAAGCCGTGGAAAGGCCGGTCTGCCCCTGCGCGAGGAGATAGCGGAAGCGCTGGTTGGTGTCCTCTGCGGTGCCGAAGCCCGCGAACTGACGCATGGTCCAGAGACGGCCGCGGTGCATGGTCGAATGGATACCGCGCGTGTAAGGCGGGTCGCTGGGAAAGCCGAGGTCGCGTTCCGCATTCCAGTCGGGAAGATCGGCGGGGGTATACAGCCGGCGAATCGGATGGCCGGAAATTGTGGTGAATTCGGCCTGGCGCTCGGGATTTTTTTCGAGAGTGGGTTGTAACGTATTTTTCTCCCAGGCTTGCTCCTTGGCGGAGGGCTTGCGATGTGCGGAAGAAACTTCCGGCGGGGGTGCGGTCGGCGTGATGCTTTTGGACTTATCGTTCATGCGCGTCGCTCCCGGAACAGATTCGAATGGGATTACAAAACGCTGCTGAATTCAATGCTATTCGAAAGATATGACAGGGGCAAGCGCGGCGTTGACGCGGGCAAAAGGCAATCTGTAAAAGACATAATGAGAGCAAAGAAAAAGGCCGACCCAGGTTTTGGCTGAGCCGGCCAGAGGAAAGTGAGCTTCGGTTACTTTTGGCCGGAATTGGCGAAGATTTTGTCGACGCCGACGACCTGGCCGTGCAAGGTGCCGGGGATAAGTGTCTCGCGCTCGGCTTGACCTGACTTGGCGTCCGCGATTGTGACGCGATTGACTTCGAGGGTGCGCCCGACGGCTCGCTCGTAGTTGGCTTTGGCTTCGACGAGGTTGGCGAGGGCGCGAAGTTCGGTGCCCTGGGCGTTGATCAGGTCGCGCTGCGTCTGAATGACGAGGTACACCGTGGAAGCACCAAGCTGATATTTTTTCTGCTCGGCGTCGAAGGTTTGTTGCTGCAATTCGCGGGCTTTGCTGGCGGCATCGACCTGGGCGCGACCCTGCGTGAGCGCGATGTAGCTGTTGCGGACGTCGAGCAAGGCGGCGTTCTTCAGCTGTTGCAATTGCGCCTCGAGTTGGCGCTGCGTCAGGATGGCGCGCTGGTTATCGGCCTGCGCGGAGCGGTTGCGGATGGGGATTTGCACGTTTAATTGCACAGAGTAGTCGGGAAAATTGTTGTGAAAGACAGTGCTCATGGCTTCGGGGAAACCGGCCTTCGCGGTACCGACCTGCGTGATCTGGGCACTCGGCAGGAAGAGGCCCGGAACCGGATTTCCGTTGGCGTCAACGACCGGCGTTCCCGCGATGGTCGTGGAGTTGAACAATCGCTGATCACCCGCGAGTCCCGTAGTTCCATATTGCGCTTGCAGCGTGGCCGTCGGCAGAAGGGCATTGCGCGTGGCTTTGATGTCCACGCCGCTGTTCAGCAGGTTGAGGGCTTGCTCTTGCAGTTCAGGCCGCTTGGCAAAGGCTTCCATGGCGGCTTCTTCGAAGGAAGGCGCTTCGATGGCCTCGGGACGTGACGGCAGGTCCGTGGGAATGATTTCCACGTTCACAAGATTGGGCGCCATAGGATTCTTGCTGATGGCGTTCTTCAGGATCTGTTGATTCTGAAGCTCGGTGGTCTGCGCCACAATGAGGTTCTGGCTGTCGGTGGCGAGTTCGGATTCGGCGCGCGTCACATCGAGTGGCGCCATTGTGCCGATTTCCAGCTGCTTCTTGTTGTCATTGTAAAGCTTTTGGGCGACAGTCACGGCCTGCTGCTGAACTTTGACGTTTTCCCGCGAGTAAACCAGTTCCCAGTAAGCGGTGATAGTGTTCGTTACGGTCGTGATGGCCTGCTGCGTGAAGACCCAGTCCGCAATTTTACGGTTATTCTTGGCGATGACGATGTTTCGGGTGTTGACGGTGCGTCCGAAACCATTCAGCAACTGCTGGGTGAACCCCACGAAAATCGAAGATTGAACGGAAGGATTGAACAAGTTCGCTCCCGAAGTGGAGGAACTCCGCGTGTTGTCCCAGGTGGTAAAGAAGTTTGTACCGGTTGTAAAGCCCTGGGTGAATTGGGTGTTGAAAGTTGATGTGTGCAGAGACAAGCCGGTGAGCGCCAGGAGTCCCGTGCCCGTTCCGGAAGTCAACGGGTTATTGACCGGCACGACTCGGCTGTCAATGCCAATGGTGGTGGTGACGAGGGGATCGTAACTTAATAGCGGGTTGTTCGCGGTAGCGCCTACAAAGATCGCGCCAGGGATAGCGGCAGCGAGACTGCCCGCTTTGGCCTTCAGGATTGCAGTGTCGGCAACCCAGGGGTTGTACCGCTGCACCACGATGTCCATGCTGTTTTCCATCGCCAGTTCGACAGCTTCCTGCAACGTCAACTTCAGCTTGGCGTCGTAGATGAGCTGGTCGATACGCGGCGAATTGGTGAGGCCTGGCTGCCCGATATTAATGGAGCGGTAGGGGTTGATAATATTCGGAAAAGCCCGCGGGGCCACGGTGTAGTTATATTTCGCCAGGCCGAGCGAGACGGGGACGGCCGAAGAGGCTGCCGGAGCTGGAGCGGGCTGTGGATTCTGCGGTGCGTCCTGCCCGAAGGCCGGGGAAATGGGCCCTCCCACGAGCGTCACCGCCAACACGGCGGCCAACAGCGGTCGAGCAAACGGCGTCTTCATAGTGCTCCTCACCCTCGAGATGATGTCCCCGAAGGGACTAAATTTGTTCTCATTCAACAATGTAAAACGTTCAGGAGATGGATTTTGTTTCACTGCTGGGCATTCTCATTCGCGATTTGACCGTTCCAGGTCGATCCGGTAACGGTCGGTTCGGGCCCCCCACCTGGGCTGCGCCGCGTCAGCCAGACGAAAGCGAAAGTTTAGCAGGCGTCCTCTTCCTTGACAACGAGAAGGACGGCAGCTAATCTCCTGACATTTCGACGGTTAGGAGAAGCCAGCGGTTAGCTGGCCGGAATGCTGAAGCGCGAAGAGCTGCTGAGAATGTTTGAATCCGCAGGAGCAATCCGCCACGGACACTTTGAATTGTCCAGCGGGCTGCACAGCGGAACGTACGTGCAGTGCGCGCTGGTGCTTCAGTATCCGCGCTTCGCCGAGAAGCTTGGGCAAGCATTGGCGGCGCTCTTTTCCGATGCGCGAATCGATGCCGTTGTCTCGCCCGCGATCGGAGGCCTGATCATCGGACAGGAGGTGGCGCGAGCGTTGCCGGAGCCGAGACAGTCCGGTGGAGGGGGAGTGCCTGCATTATTTGTGGAGCGCGACGCCAGTGGCATGATGACGCTCCGGCGGGGCTTCTCGCTTAATCCGGATCAGCATGTCCTGGTGGTCGAAGACGTGTGGACCACCGGCGGGTCCACGCAGGAAACGATTCGAGTCGTCGAAGAGGCGGGCGCGCGCGTGGTGGCCGCGGGCGCGTTGATCGACCGAAGCGGAGGGGAGATTGACTTCGAGGTTGAAACCCAATCGCTGATTCAATTGCCAATCGCCAGTTATGAACCCGAAGATTGTCCGCTCTGCCGCCAAGGCAGCACGGCCATCAAGCCGGGCAGCCGCTACGTGCGCTCCGTTTCGTAGCCGACGGCTCCCTTTCGAATGCGCTATTTCAAGCTAACCATCGCCTATGACGGTACGGACTTTCACGGCTGGCAAATGCAGACGGGAAAGCCCACGATTCAAGGGGAAATCGTCAACGTTTTGCGGAGGCTGACGCAGGAGAATACCGCGCTGCACGGCGCCGGGCGTACGGATGCGGGAGTTCACGCTCTTGGCCAGGTCGGGAGCTTTCGAACGCAATCGGGGTTGTCGGCGGAGGAATTTCAGCGCGCTCTGAATGCGCTGCTTCCCAACAGCATTCGAATCGTGGCGGCGGAAGAAGTTGGACCGGAGTTCAATGCGCGATGGTCGGCGCGGGGGAAAATCTATCGTTACCGTCTGTATCGCGGCAGAGTGGTGCCGCCGATGATCTGGCGTTACGTGCTTCACTATCCATTTCCGCTGGACGAAGGAGCGATGCGCGACGCGGCAGCACGTTTTGTGGGCACGCATGATTTTGCTTCGTTTGCAGCGTCAACGGGATCCGAGGACGACGACAAGGAGCGATCCACGGAGCGGGAGATTTATTCGACGGAGCTCGTTCGAACGCTAGACAATGAAGAGCTGGTGTTCACCGTTTGCGGCCGGTCGTTTCTGCGCTACATGGTTCGCAAGATGGTCGGAACACTCCTGGACGTGGGCCGTGGAAGGCTGAAGCCGGAGGACATCGAGCGGCTGTATGAGTTGAGGGACCGCTCGAAATCGGGGCCGACGGTACCGCCACAAGGGCTGGTGATGGTCGAAGTGCAGCATGAAGAAGCCTGGCGGCTCGGGCGGCCCTAAGGACCACAGCGATTCATCAGGGGGAAACCTGAGCAGGCGCTGTTGCTGTTTGCTGGGGCTCGATTTCGGATAGAATTGCAGCTATGGCGGCGACGGCCATTCCCATCGATGCACTTCCTTCGATCAATCCGGCTACGGGTGAGGTCGCCGGATATTTTGAAAAAACTTCCCCGGCGCTAGTGGCCGAGATGGTTTCGCGGGCGCGCGTGGCGCAGCGGTCATGGGGGGAGCTTCCTGTCCGCGAGCGTTGCGCGAAAATACGAGATCTGGGCGAGCGCATCCTGAGTGCGCGCAAGGAACTGGCGGATGCCGTGGTGCGAGAGGCGGGCAAGCCGCGAGTGGAAGCGCTGTTCGCCGATATTTTCGTGGCGCTGGATTCGGCAAAATACTGGGCGGAAAACGCCGCCGCTGCGCTTCGTTCGCAGCGCGTGCCGCATCACAGCCTGGCTGCGAAAGCCAAGGGCGGGTATCTGGTATACGAACCGCTCGGAGTTCTCGCGATTATTTCTTCTTGGAATTATCCCCTGGCGATTCCGCTGAGCCAGATTATTCCCGCGATTGCGGCGGGGAATGCGGCGGTGTGCAAGACCAGTGACTTCACACCTCAGTGCGGGGAGTTGATTGAGAAACTTTTTCTCGGCGCGGGGTTTCCGAAAGATCTCGTCCGTGTGGTGCAGGGAGGCGGGGAAGTGGGCCAGGCATTGATTGATGCTGCGCCGGACAAAGTGATGTTTACGGGAAGTGTGGCTACGGGGCGGAGAGTGGCGGAGGCCTGCGCCAGGAAACTGATTCCATCGGTGCTGGAGCTTGGCGGGAAAGATGCCATGATCGTTCTCGCAGACGCCGACCTGGGCGTCGCGGCGAGCGCGGCGGTTTGGGGTAGCTACACGAATTGCGGGCAGGTGTGCCTTTCGGTGGAGCGACTGTTCGTGGAAGAATCGGTGAGCGAAAAATTTGCGGCGCGCTGCGTGGAGAAGACAAGAAAGCTACGCGTGGGCCCGGGGAGCGATCCGGCAAGCGATGTTGGGCCACTGATTCGGCCGCAGCACGTACAGCGCATGAGCGAGCTTATTGGGGAAGCTGTATCGCGCGGCGCAAAGGTATTGTGCGGAGGTAACGCGCGGCCCGATCTGGGGCCGAATTTTTTTGAGCCCACAGTAATTTCCGGCGTGAATTCGTCCATGAAACTCTTTCAGGAAGAAACGTTTGGGCCGATTCTGGCGATGCAATGTGTACGCGACGCGGAGGAGGCTGTCACGCGCGCGAACGATTCTGCTTATTCGCTGGCGGCCAGTGTGTGGACTGGCGATGCGCGGCGCGGCGAGACGATTGCAAAGCGGTTGCGTGCGGGCGCCGTGATGGTCAACGATGCCATCAGCTATTTTGGGATTGCCGAAGCTCCGCATGGGGGCTGCGGCGCGAGCGGCTGGGGCCGCACGCATGGGAAAGCAGGACTGCTCGAAATGGTGCAGATGAAATATATCGACGTTGACCATCTGCCGCGCAGGGAAAAGCCGTGGTGGTATCGCTACGGGGCGGAGCTGGAGCGCGCGGCCGATGCTTTTCTGCGATTCGAATTTTCGGGCGGCATCGCCGCGAAGGTCGGCAACGCCCGAAGCGCGCTTAAGACGATGTTCCGAGACCACAGATTGTAGGGAGGGGATCTCCATGCCCGAAGAGACTGCGGCGTCGCCAAAAATCAAAACGAGGAAACCCAAGCAGCGCGCGTGCGATGAAAAGGATGAGAAGGGCAAGCTCTGCAATGGGCACTTGAAGCGGTATTACGATTACCCGAAGGAAATCGCCGCGGTGATAGGTCCTAAGGCGGAAATCTACCGCTGCGAATTCTGCAAGACGCTATACCGCCCGGATCCGGTGCAGCAGCCGCAGAGTTATACGTTGCGCAACTAGAAGTGTCGCTACGAAAGCGAACGAGGCCCCCGTGCAGCAGAACGAATGGATTTACGACTGGAATGTGGCTACGCCGCCGGCAATTCCGCCGGGCACGCGTGTACTACTGAATGACGAAACGCTGCGCGACGGTTTGCAGAATCCTTCCGTCTTCGATCCCAGCATTGAAGAAAAAATCGAAATATTGCACCTGATGGAAGCGCTGGGCATCGATGCGGTGAATATTGGTTTGCCCGCTGCGGGTCCACGAGCCGTGGCTCACACAGAAGCGCTCGCCAGAGAAATTGCGACGCAGCGTATGAAGATCAAGCCCAACTGCGCCGCGCGGACGCATGAGAACGACATTCGGCCCATCGTGGAAATTTCCCAGCGCGTGGGCTTGGCGATTGAAGCAGCGACTTTTCTCGGGTCCAGTCCGATTCGGAGGCTGGTGGAAGACTGGACCGTGGAGCATCTGGAGCGGACTACGGAGAAGGCGGTTAAGTTCGCGGTGGACCACGGGCTTCCGTGCATGTACGTCACAGAAGATACGGTGCGCACCGATCCCGACACGGTCAAGCGGCTTTACTCGACGGCAATCCGCAACGGGGCGCGCGCCATCGTTCTCTGCGATACGGTTGGGCATGCCACGCCGAACGGGGCGTTTAGTCTTGTGAAATTTGCGATCGACAAAGTGGTGAAACCCTCGGGCGAGAAAATTCGCGTGGATTGGCATGGGCACAATGACCGCGGGCTGTCCATCGCGAATTCGCTAGCCGCGGTTGCCGCGGGCGCGCATCAGGTACACGCCGCGGCGAATGCGCTGGGTGAACGCGTGGGCAATACGCCGATGGAATTAATGCTGGTAAATCTCCGGCTGATGGGACTGATCGAGCAGGATCTTTCGCGGCTCAAGGAATATTGCGAAAAGGTCGCACTCGCCACGCACACGAAAATTCCGCCGAACTATCCGGTTATTGGCCATGATGCGTTTCGGACGGCCACGGGCGTACACGCTGCCGCGCTGATCAAAGCCTTTCGAAAGAATGATCTGGAGCTTGCAAACGCTGTTTACAGCGGCGTGCCGGCGCATTTATTCGGCCTCGATCAGGTGATCGAAATTGGCCCCATGAGCGGCAAATCCAACGTGCTGTTCTGGCTCGAGAAACACGGCATTCCGGCGGACGATTCCGTGGTCAATCGCATCTTCGACGCGGCGAAACAATCCGCGCGCGTGCTGACCGATGCGGAAATACTCGCCCTCTGCACCGAGGGCGCACGCCGTTGAGCCTGGAACCGCCGTGTAAGCTGACGGTGAAACGCGCTCTCGTTTGCGTTATCCTCTTGGCTATGCCGGTTCGTTCCATTGCCTCTCCTCAAGCCGCACGTTCCGCGCAAACTTCACGGCTTTCCGACAACGCGCAAGTCCGCGCAGTGCTCGATTGGTTTGCGCCGAATATTTCCTGGGTCAACGACGAGCAAGCCCGCCTGACGGCCATCCCTGCGCCCCCTTTTCAGGAAGCGGCGCGTGCGGCAGCCGTGAAAACATTGCTCGCGGAAACGGGACTCTCCGTCGAGATCGATAAAGCCGGCAATGTCATCGGCGAATTGCGGGGCGAGAACGAAAAAGAGGTCGTCATTGTTGCGGCGCACCTCGATACCGTCTTTCCTGTTGGGACGGATGTGAAGGTCCACCGCGAGGGCACGCGGATGACGGCGCCGGGGATTTCAGACAATGGTGCTGGGTTGGCGGCACTGCTGGCGATGGCGCGCGCTGTGCAATCCGCTCGTTTGAAGCCGCAGCGAACCATTCTTTTTGTCGCGGACGTCGGCGAAGAGGGTGAAGGCAATCTTCGCGGGATGCGCGCGTTGGTGGAAGCTTACCGTTCGAAACTCAAGGCGGTGGTCGTTCTCGACGGTTCCGGCACGGACCATGTCACGACGAAGGCTCTCGCTTCGCGGCGACTGGAGGCGCTTATCAGTGGACCGGGAGGACACAGCTGGTCGGATTTCGGCATGCCCAATCCGATTAATGCCATGGTCCGCGGTTCGGTGCGGTTTATTAACACGAAAGTGCCGGTCAGCCCGCGTACAACATTTAATATCGGCCAGATCGAAGGGGGGACGTCAGTGAATTCCATTCCCCACGAAGCGCGGATCAAAGTGGACATTCGTTCGGAGAGTGAAGACGAACTGGTGCGACTGGATTCGGCATTGCGCGAATGTATTGCGGCGGGCGTGCGGGATGAGATGGAGTCCGCGCGAGATCGTTCGAAAGGCAAACTGGAATGGAAAGTGGATTTGCTAGGCAGCCGTCCCGGCGGGGAATTAGCGGCTGATTCTCCGTTGCTCGCCGCGTTGCGCGCGGCGGATGACGCCGTTGGAAACCAGTCTCGAGTAGAGCGCTCTTCCACGGACGCGAACATTCCACTATCCCTGGGAATCGATGCCATCTCCATCGGAGTAGGCGGCAGCGGAGGCGGAGCCCATTCGCTGGCGGAATGGTACGATTCGGCGGGCCGGGAAGCGGGATTGAAGCGCGTGCTGCTCACAGTGCTTGGAGTTTCCGGAATCGCCGAGGAGAAATCCCGTTGATGACCAAGGCCGTTGGCCGTCGTGCTGTTGCTGGAATATGTTCTCTGGTCGCGGTTGCGGCGATGGCTACGTTTCATGCGAAAGCGCGGGCGCAGCAACCGGCTGTGCATACAACCTACTACGTCCACGGACGCATTTACACGAACGATCCAGCGCAGCCGTGGGCGGAAGCCATGGCAGTTGCCGATGGAAAAATAAGTTGCATCGGCAAGATGGACCACGTTCTGCTAGATTGTGGCGGCGGAGCGGAGGGCGCGGAGACGGTGCAGTTGCACGGGCAGTTCGTCATGCCGGGATTCGACGACGCTCACGTTCACCTCGGTGGAGCGGCCGCTGATCTTCTTGCGGTGCCGCTCACGGGCGTGCCTTCGGTGGAAGAGCTGCAGAAGCGCGTCGCGGACGCCGTGGCACAGCATAAGGAAGGCGAGTGGATCACCGGCGGCGGCTGGGACCACACCATGTGGCCGGACAAAAGATTTCCGAACCGCCAGCAGCTGGATGCCGTGGCTCCCAAGAATCCTGTGATCCTGACGCACATTTCCGGCCACGTGGCGGTGGCGAATTCGCTGGCGCTCCGGCGCGCGGAGATTGACAAGAACACGCCCAATCCGCCGGGCGGCGAAATCGAGCGCGACGCGCGCGGTGAGCCGACGGGCATGCTGAAAGAATATGCGGCGATGAATTTGGTGAATGTGAGGATTCCCGATCCTTCGCCGGAACAGCGGCGAAAGGGAATCGGGCTGGTGCTTGAGAATGTGTCGAAGAACGGCGTCACTTCGGTGCAGGATTTTTCCGATTGGGAAGATTACAAGATGTTCCGGCAGATCAAAGAGGACGGGAAGCTCACCGTTCGAATCACGGAGTGGCTGCCGTTCAACCTGGACCTCAATGATCTGCAGAATATGCGGGCGCAGGGCGGCACGACGGATCCCTGGGTAAAAACTGGGGCGCTGAAGGCATTTGTGGATGGCGCGATGGGTTCGCGGACGGCGGCGATGCTGGAGCCGTACTCCGATGATCCGTCCACGAGCGGAATCCTGACGAATGACCCTGAAAAACTGAGGGCGATGGCGATTGCCCGGGACAAAGCCGGGTTCCAGCTGAATTTTCATGCGATCGGAGATCGCGCCAACCGCGTGGCCCTCGATGTATTCGAGGCGGTGGCAAAAGCCAATGGCCCGCGGGACCGCCGCGATCGCATCGAACATGCTCAGCTCGTTTCGATGGAAGATATTCCGCGCTTTGCGCAACTGAAGGTGATTGCCTCGATGCAGCCTTCGCATCAGACCACGGACATGCGCTGGGCGGAGGACCGAGTCGGGCGCGATCGGCTTAAAGGCGCGTATGCGTGGGCCAGCATGCTGAAGAACGGCGTGCGCCTGGCGTTTGGCACGGATTACGATGTGGAGCCCATCAGCCCTTTCCGTGGGCTTTATGCTTGCGTGACGCGCGAGCGGCCCGAGGGCGGCCCAAAGAACGGCTGGGAACCGCAGGAGAAGATCACGCTTGAGGAATGTATTCGCGCGTATACCAGCGGCTCGGCTTATGCGGAATTCGCGGAAGGGAAGAAAGGCGAACTCAAAGCGGGGGAATACGCGGACTTCATCATTCTTTCGAACGATCTCACCAAGGTTGCGCCTTCGCAGTACACGAAAACCAGCGTGCTTCGCACAGTCGTCGGCGGACGGACGGTGTATCAGGCTGTGAACTAGAAACTCGAAACTAAACTCGAAACATCCTGCGACGATCGGTAACTTCGATTAGTGGCTCGCCAGATTTCCGTCCAGCTCAACTCTAAAAAATTGAGGGGGCCTTGCGGCCCCCTCGGTTGAACGAATTGTTGTTTAAGTTTGTGGCGTTTCGCCCCTCTTAGAAGCGGAACCTGATCGCCAGCTGCATGATGCGAGGTGTTACCGTAGACGCAGGACCGCCCAACCCCAGCATGTTCTTGGCTGTGTCGTAGCTCACAGTCCGGAAATTGTTGACGTTCAACAGGTTTCCGTTAAGTCCGAGATAATGACCAGTCAAGGGGTTAATACAGGCTGACGTGCAGTCGTAGTTTGGATTGGGAATCAAGGGGCTCGTCTTGTCACCTGGGATCGAGTGAACCGTCAGAGACGGAAGTGAGAAGAAGTTCAGCACGTCGTTAGCATTGTTGCCTATGAAGAGTGGATGGTTGAATACGTTGAATACATCCATTTTGAGTTCCAACTGAGCCGATTCCCACTTGGGGATCTTAAAGGCTTTCATTAGGGATATGTCAAAGCGGTAGAGGGCAAGCGTCTGGCCAAAGTTGCGGACCAGGTTGCCGCTGATGTATTGGAAGTCCACCGGCGTCTTGCCATCGATGCTGTCCACGGGACCGTGGGAGCTGGCACCAACGGGCGCCACAAAGGTAGTTGGAGTAGAGGGGCAGCCGACGACTCCCGCGAGGGTGCATGCAGCGATTCCGGCTGCGCTGACTTCATAGTTGCTGCCGGAGATCGAACCAATGTTGGTGCTGACGAGCGTGCCAACGGGCACACCGGCGCACCCAGGGATCGTTGAACCTGCGGTGCACACGTTTGGACGCTGGTTGGTTTCCGAGCCGAGCGCCGGGAAAGCCGAGCCGGAGAAAGTGCCATCGCCTGTTGAAATCGGGTATGGGCGGCCAGACTGAAGAGTGCTCAGAAGGCCAAAGGTCCAGTTGTTAAGGATAAAGCTCATGATTTTTTCGTGGAAGATGCCTTTCGAATCCGCCACGAAGCTAATGTTGGCTAGGTTACGGATATCCTGCTGCGATAAGGCCTTTTCCAGGCCAAGCCCAGCCAGCGGATTGGCAGGCTCGGAAAGACCGAAGAAGTCCTCCCCGCTCGCGAACGTTTTTGAGTACGTGTAACTAGCCTGGAACTGGAAGTGGTGGGACAACCGCTTTTCAGCCGTTACATACCCACCGTTGTAGCTGGTGATGCGGTTACTAAAGTTCGTCCGCATCGCCCCGAAATTTGGATTTGGCCTATCTGCTGGCGAACCTGGGACCGTCGCGAAATAGAAGAATCCCGCGGGGATCCCGGGGCGCGTGTCGGCCACTGGGGTTGGGAAGTTCGTATCGGTCTCGCCGAACAGACCATGACCAAAGACGCCCTGGTATCCGACGCTAAAGACGAAAGTAGGTCCGATCTGCCGGGTGACTGAGAGTGACGTCATATAGACTGTCGGGTTCTTGATCGTCGGTGAAATGGGGCGGATGCGGCCGAAGAAGGTGCCGCCGCCACCCGTGAAGGGCAGCAAAGAGGCCTGTGAAGGAGTATTTGGATAGGCAGTTAAAACCTTGCACGCCGCGACATTTCCAGCAGGCGGAGTCGGGTTCGGAGTGCCATTTGGCAGGAAGCAAACTGCGGCTGGCGCCGCGATGGATACCGTATTCAGATTCAGGCCGTTGAAGTTGAGCGAATCGAGCACCACGTTCAAATAGGCCATCTGGGTTACCACGGCTCCGGCTGCACGGATAACGGACTTACCGGGATCGCCGAACATCTTGTGCATGAAGCCAGACGTGTAACTGGGGCTCCAGGCAAGGCCCAAACGAGGTTGCCAGTTGTTCTTGTCCGAACCGCATGCGGGAACCAGGCCGTTGGCCTGCAAGCAGCCGCCAGGGACGCTGGAGTTCTGAATGGTGCCGCCCTTAAAGGCTCCGCTTTCGAAGTCATAGCGAAGACCGTAGTTCATGGTGAGATTATGCGTGAGTTGCCAGGTGTCCTGGACATAGAGACCGTAAATCGTGTCCGCAGCACTGACGAAGCCTGGACCGGAACCGGTTGTAAACTGACTGGGGCACAAATTTTGGGCTCCCGCGTTGGTAAACAGCGAGTTCTGACATCCTCCCGTCGCGAACGACTGGTAGGCCCCGTAATGATACTGCTGAAAGATCGATTGATACGGGAAGTGGCTGATATTGACGCCGGCCTTGATCGTGTGCGTGCCACGCGTATAGGAGAAGTTGTCAAGGTACTGGTAGCGATTCTGCAAAGCGCCTTGCGGACAGCAAAAATCTGCTCCCACATAGGCCGTCGGAAGAGTTTCACCTGGCACCGTGGAGGCCGTCGGAGTTTGGGACAAGAAACGGTGCCAGAAGAATCGCGCTTCGTTCACCGTGTGCGGGGTCAGGGTTGAGACGAGGCTAACGTTTAGCATGTTGTCATGGACCACCGAGGAGACGAAGCCACTGGGGTCCGTGTTCGGGCCAGTTTGCACAAGAAGGTTTGCCTGCGTGTCGCGTTGCAGGTTGTAACGGATGGTCACCATGTGCTTATCGGTGAGTTTGGCATCCAGTTTGGCGGACCCGAGAATTTCGTTTGTCGGCGCGGTGACGGTGACAGGGGTCCCGAACGGCGTGGTTGTGCTCGGAGAACCTTGGGCGGCTTTTTCCCAGGTCCCGAACCAGAACACACGATCCTTGATCATCGGTCCGCCGATGGTGAAACCGTTTTCATGCTTGAAGAAAGGCGCACGAGAGGTGGGGCCGTTGAGGTTGTAGAAGAAGTCGGAGGCGCCCATGTTGGTGCCACGGAAATAGCTGTGCCAGTCTCCATGGATACTGTTCGTTCCGGACTTGGTGATCACGTTCAGGACGACGTTGCCGGCCTGCCCGTACTCTGCGTTGTAATTGTTGGTCAGAACCTGGAACTCTTTCACTTCTTCGACAGTGGCACCGAGGGCGTCGCGGCTGGAGACAACTTGGTCGGAGATATTGCCGCCATCCATGTTGACGACAATACCGCGCGAGTTGGTGGCCCCAGGACCAACGATATCAGCTGAGTTGCCAGTGTAATCGTAGCGGACGCCTGGTGCGCCCACTGCCAATCCTTCGTAGTCGTTCGATATGCCGCCAATTCCCGCGAAAGAGGTCGTGGTGGGCAAATCGGCCACGGCTTTGTCATCGATCACCGTGGAGACATCCGTCTTGGTCGCTTCGATTAGAGGCACTTCCGAAGTAACGACGACGGACTGTCTCTGGCCGGCCAATTCGAGGTTCATATTAACGTCGCGGTGTTCGCCGACCTGCAACTTGACCGCCTTTGCTTCGGCTTTTGAAAAACCGGGAGCATCGACGGCGACATCATAAAGACCCGGCGGCAAATCATCAAAATGATACAGGCCGTCGGATGTGGTCGTCGTGGTGCGCACAATCCCGGTTTCGGTATTTGTTGCGGTGACTGGAACACTCGGAACCGACGCGCCCTTTGGATCAAGAATGCGTCCTGTGATAGTGGCAAACGCCGCGCTCTGGCCGTTCACCACGTTGGCCAGGCTGAGCGTGAGCATAAGGCAAAATAAAACAGATAACCCCAACATCCCCACTTTGAGGATTCGATTCATTCTGTTTTCCTCCCCGGAAATAAAAGAAGAGACCAATCTCGCCACGTCGGGACTGTATCCCTAAGTTGTGGATACCATACGCCTTGTGCTGCAGAGAGTCAACAGGGATTGGGCAGAAATAAGATAGATAAAATGGATGAGCCGGATAGCTAAATCCTATCTCACGGCCTGCTTGCCAGGTGGATGCTTCCTGAATTTCGGGAAAGTTATACCGGGTTTTTTCCCTCAAGAATTGATATCGGATGCTTTCCCGGACTACACTCTCAGCCTCTTTCTCCTCCTGTGACCAATTGGCGATGACTCGACGATTGCGCGCGGACCTATCACTGGCGCTGTGCTCGCTCCTATGGGGCGTGACGTTTGTGGTCGTCAAGAATGCGCTCGAACATGCTTCCGTCTTTATTTTTCTGGCGGTACGCTTCACGGTGGCGGCGGTGCTGATGCTGGCCATCGGCTGGCGCGCCTTCCGCCGCTTCCAGCGTGAAGACCTGTCCGCAGGGTTGCGTCTGGGCGGATTCATGTTCTTGGGATACGCGTTTCAGACCGCGGGGCTGCAGTACACGACTCCTTCGAAGTCAGGGTTCGTGACCGGCTCGAGCGTGGTGCTCGTGCCGCTGCTGCTGGCGATATTTTGGGGGAGGCGGCTGACGCGGGGCGCTTATGGAGGCGCGCTGGTGGCGGTTTTCGGCTTGTATTACCTGACGATTCCGGCAGAGGGGCTGGCGTATCTCAACCGCGGCGATGTGCTGACGTTTGTGGCGGCGGGTCTGTATGCGGTGCACATCATTCTGGTGGGAGAGTACACGCGGCAGCATTCCGCGACGATGCTAAGCCTGGTGCAGGTGGCGGCGTGCGCGGTGATGGCCTGGGTGATGGCGGGTGTGGCAGCGGCGATCCGCTGGCAACCGGCGCGATTCGAATGGCGTTGGGAGCTGCTGCTGGGGATTTTGATCTGCGCGGTGTTTGCCACGGCGGTGGCGTTTTCGATTCAGCTCTGGGCGCAGCGGGACACGACGCCAAGCCATGCGGCGGTTTTATTTACGCTGGAGCCGGTGTTTGCGGTGATTACTTCGTTCCTGCTGATTGGCGAGCGTTTAAGTAAGAGATCGATGGTTGGCGCGTTGTTTGTTCTTACAGGAATTCTTGTTGCCGAGATGCTCGGGCCGCCGGCGGCGCCGGAGTCGCCGGAGCCGACGTTTGAGGGGCGCATCTATTTTGAGCCGTGGTGGCGCCTGGAAAAAACTAAAACCGATAACTGAAGCCGCTTCAGTGGCCGTTGGAGTAGTACTTCACGTCAACGGCCTCGAACATTGTGGCCGTGGCGGGATGGGATTTCTCATAGTTGGTGATGTCCGGTTCGTGAAGAAGGGTGGTGCCGATGTCATCGAGGCCTTTTAGCAGGACTTCTTTGCGAGACGGGGCGATTTCGAATTTGAACATCAAGCCGTGCTTGTCGGCGATGGTCTGGTTCGGCAAATTCACTGTGAGCGAGTACCCTTCCTCTTTTTCGGTGCGCTGGAAGAGCTCTTCAATCTGTTCTTCCGGCAATGTGGCGGGAAGAATCCCGTTCTTGAAGCAGTTGTTGTAGAAGATGTCGGCGTAGCTCGGGGCGAGGACGACGCGGAAGCCGTAGTCCTTGACGCCCCAGGGAGCGTGTTCTCGGCTGGAGCCGCAGCCGAAGTTGGCGCGCGCCAGCAAGACCGAAGCGCCTTTGTAGCGCGGAAAATTCAGAACGAATTCCGGATTGGGTTTTTCGCCTGGAAGATAGCGCCAATCGTAAAAAAGGATTCGCCCGAATCCTTCGCGCGTCAGCGCCTTCAGGAATTGCTTCGGCACCATCTGGTCGGTGTCCACGTTGACGCGATCGAGCGGTATCACCATGCCGGTGTGTGTTGAAAATGGTTGCATGCGGTTCAATCTCCCAAAACTTGAAACTTCTCAATTTCGCCAAACGCCGTCCAATACGCGGCGCCGTTTTCTCTCTTTCCATCCGAACGATTGGTGGAAATCAAGATGTACGTAATACCGCAGCAGGGCTCGAGCTGGGCACAAACGGTCAAGTCGTGTAGACGAATTTCGAGCACCTCTCCGTCTGCCAGCTTGACGCGCATTCGGTTTCCTACGTGCCCCTGAGTAAAACCTCGCGTGTCTACCGGCATAGCCAATCCCGGCTACTCGACGGCGGCAACGCCGTCGAGCGAACGTACGTCGACGAAATGGCCGGCGATGGCGGCGGCAGCGGCCATGACCGGGCTGACGAGGTGCGTGCGGCTGTCTTTGCCCTGGCGGCCCTCGAAATTGCGATTACTGGTGCTGGCGCTGCGCTCGTGAGGTGGCAGTACGTCGGCGTTCATGCCGATGCACATGCTGCATCCGGCGTCGCGCCATTCGAATCCTGCGGCAGTGAAAATCCTATCGAGGCCTTCCTTTTCGGCTTGCGTCTTGATGCCGCGCGAACCGGGAACAATCAAGGCCTGCTTAATGCTCTTGGCGATGTGCTTACCTTCGACAAAATGCGCAGCGGCGCGGAGATCGTCGAGGCGCGAATTGGTGCAGGAGCCGATGAACACGCGATCCACGGGAATATCCACAATGGGTGTGCCCGCTTTCAGGCCCATATATTTCAGCGCGCTCTCCGTGGCTTTCTGATCGTTGAGATCCTTGAAGTCGTGTGGATCGGGGACGCGAGCGGTCACGCTGCTGACCATGCCGGGGTTCGTGCCCCAGGTAACTTGCGGAGCGATCTGCTCGGCGTGGAGCTCGACGGTCAAGTCAAACTTGGCGCCTTCGTCTGTCTTGAGCAGCTTCCAGCGATCGACGGCTTCCTGAAAGGCTTTCCCTCTCGGCACAAACGGACGGCCCTCAAGAAAAGCGAAAGTGGTCTCATCGGGCGCGATCATGCCGGCGCGCGCCCCGCCTTCAATCGTCATATTGCAGACGGTCATGCGGCCGTCCATGGAGAGAGAGCGAATAGCTTCGCCGCCGTACTCGGCGACGTGGCCGTTGCCGCCTCCGATGCCAATCTTTCCGATGATGGCGAGGATGAGGTCTTTGGCGGTGACGCCTTTGGGGCGTTTACCGTGAACAAGAATGTGGAGCGTCTTGGAGCGCGACTGGACGAGACACTGTGTGGCGAGGACGTGCTCCACCTCGCTGGTGCCAATGCCGAAAGCCAGAGTGCCGAAAGCGCCATGCGTGGAGGTGTGGCTGTCACCGCACACAATGGTCTGCCCGGGCTGCGTGATGCCGAGTTCCGGGCCAATGATGTGCACGATGCCCTGATTCTTGCTGTTCATGTCGAAAAGGCGAACACCGGATTCGCGGCAGTTTTTCTCCAGGGCGTCAAACTGGAGTTTGGCGTCGTTATCAAGAATGGGCAGCGTGCGGTCCGTGGTGGAGACGGAATGGTCCATCACCGCGAAGGTCAAATCGGGACGGCGGACCTTGCGGCCTTCCGCGCGCAGACCCGCAAACGCCTGCGGGGATGTGCCCTCATGGATGAGGTGCCGGTCGATATAGATGATCGTAGGCTGGCCCGGGTCTTCGCGAACCACGTGAGAGTCCCAGATTTTTTGGTAGAGCGTTTTGTGCGAATTGTTGGCTGTCATGGGCGTTCACTGGCGAGTGTAACACCGGAGAAATATATGTCCAAGTGGGAGTGGCGGATGGTCAAAGATAGAAGGGAATGTGAACGACAAGCACGCGCGGAGGTCTAGGTCTAAGAGGCAATCGAGAACCTAGGGTTGGGCCAGCGAAGGCTAATCCAGCGCGGCGCTCGCGTTGGTACAGCCACTACCGGAAGCATCGTAACGGATTACACTAGTTTGGTCGGTGCAGAACATGCGCTGGCCCGAAGAGCCGACCACCTGGGGAGTACCAGACACTGTGTAGGTAACTGAAGGAACCGCGCCATCTCCTGCCCATACAAACGAATAACCGCTTTTTATACCTTGGGCGAGAAGATCATCGACCAGACAGGCTTGCGTGGAAGACGCAGAACAAGGATTAGCGCCACCGAGCGCCGCGAGCGTGGCTGGAAATCCCATATCCGGGTAAGTCATTGAATATGTGACCGCTGCAGTATTAATGACGCCAATCGAAGCGACCGCTGAAGATTCGTTGGCTCGCAGCCTGGAGCGAAGGAAGTTAGGAACTGCGATCGCCGAGATGATCAAGATAACGGCAACGACAAGCAGCAGTTCAATCAGCGAGAACCCGTTCCGGTTTCTCATAAATTCTCCTGAAGCCGACGCACTCGAGTGCTTGAAAGAAATGTACGCCCTGAAGCTGCTTCGGCTCTTTAGACGCGGGCGGGTGACGCGCGGCGGGGATTATAGTCCAGTTTCTCGGCAGGAATATAGGAAAAGAAAAGCTTTGAGCGAGAGCCCGAGAGGAAATTTCATCGCCAGTGATAACTGGTGCTAGTACGGCTATGAGCAAGACTTGTAAATGGATCCCACTTTCATGCGGCACCACTTTCATGCGGCATGCGGCATTGACGGAGCCGTGAGGCGGGCCTAAGATGCCTGCGCCAAAAAGGAGAGCCAATGATCCTCACAATTGGCACCAAAGAGATTGAGCCGGACATCGCGGTGATGGAGATGAATGGGCGCATTGTCCTGGGGAACGACTCGAAAAATGTAGAGTGGAAACTGGCGGAGTTCCTGAAAGAAAACCGGAAAAAGGTGGTCTTCGATCTGGCGGGCGTCACCGTGCTGGATAGCACGGGAGTGGGAATTATCGTGATGTGCCACGTGAAGTTGAAAAAATGCGGCGGAGCCCTGCATATCGCGGGAGCTACCGGGATGGTAGGAGACACGCTGAAGCTCGCAAGCGTTGATAAGCTGATCGAATTTTATCCGACGGTGGCCGAGGCTGCCGCCGGTTTCTGAATAACCAGTGAACCATCCAGCTAAGGAGAGGACCGAGTCCAAGGTGGTTAAGCCTTAAGAAGTGAGCGAATCTTCTCCACCAGGTCCAATCCTGCAGGACCTGCATCGGTCGCGTGAAAATCGGAAGAGAGCAGGAGAATTTTAGTTTCCGGTGCCGAGTGGCAAAACTTCTCAAACGCCGCGGCGCTGCTTTGCGTGCCGGGGCCGCATATGGCGACGCGCGGACGCATGGTCTTCACAAGAATCGCGGCGTCCAACAAGAATTTTGTCGTATACACTTCGTAGCCGCATCGTTTAAGCAGCGCTGAGATAAGCCAGGAGATCGCTGGAGCTGTCGATGCAGATGAGTTTTGACCTGGAAGCCGCAGAAGCAGGCGCAACAGATGGGTGTCGCCCCGAAAATGCGGCGATGGCTTCTTGCTCGGCGCCGTTGGTATGAAATAAACCCTTTAAATTTGTGGACTGAAGGGTCTGCTGAACAATCGCCGAAAGCTGGCAGAGCTTAAGGTCCCCGCGCGCAGATCGAATGGTGGCCAGCAGTCGAACGATGGCGCCCAGTCCACCGCTGTCAATGTAAGCGACGTCCGCCAACTGAAGAATGAATTTTTCGTTTCCAGTTGAAATTTGTCAATTTCGAGTCGTAGAGAGTGAACCTCCTCGCCTGCCACAATCCGGGCCTCGCATCGGATGACAACGACCTCGCCAATTTTTTGGCTTCGACGTGTCAGCTTCATGTGCGCGCCACCATATCTCAGATCGAAAGTGTGGATGGGAAAAGGGCTGATGTGTAAAGTAGTCCCAGGCGCGGCTAGGGATACCGAAAGGCGAAGAGGGGATTCCGATGACCGGTGGGAAAGTGAGATGGGGAGTGCTGGGCGCCGCGTCCATTGCGATACACAAGGTGATTCCCGGGATGCAAAAAGGGGAGTGGAGCGAGGTGACAGCCATTGCTTCGCGCGATTTGCTGAAGGCCAAAGATGCCGCGCACAAACTGGGAATTGCGAAAGCTTATGGGTCCTATGAAGAGTTGCTCGCCGATCCGGACGTTGAAGCGATTTACAATCCTCTGCCCAATCACTTGCACGTGCCGTGGTCCATTAAAGCAGCGGAAGCGGGGAAGCACGTGCTGTGCGAGAAGCCGCTGAGTTTGACGGTGGCGGAGGCGAAAACGCTGGTGGCGGCACGGGACCGGTACGGGGTAAAGATTGGCGAAGCGTTCATGGTTAAGACCCATCCGCAGTGGCTGAGGACGCGCGAGCTGATCCGGCAGGGAGTGATCGGGGAACTGCGAGCGATCATGGGTGCGTTCAGCTACTTCAACCGCGATCCGAAAAATGTCCGGCACGTCGTGGAATGGGGTGGTGGAGGCTTGATGGATATCGGGTGTTATCCGATTACAACTTCACGCTGGATTTTCGGCGAAGAGCCATTGCGAGTTGCGGGAATTGCGGAAAGAGATCCTGAGTTTGGCACGGACCGGTTGACCTCGGCGGTGATGGAATTCCCATCAGGGCAGGCAGTGTTCACCTGCAGTACGCAGATGGTGCCGTATCAACGGATGCAGTTTCTGGGGACAAAAGGGCGCATCGAAATCGAGATTCCATTTAATGCACCGAACGACCGGCCGACGCGAATTTTCATCGATGATGGAAGCGACGTATGCGGTTCTGGGATTCGAACGGAGGCGATCCCCGTTTGCGATCAATACACGGTGCAGGGAGACGCGTTCTCGCGCGCGATTCGCGAGGGTGGCGAAGTTCCAGTGCCCCTGGAAGACGCCATCGCGAACATGGCCGTGATTGAAGCAATCTTTCGCGCGGCGGATTCGGGAAAATGGGAACGGCCGGAAAGGGCCTAGGGTGGGGACGGAAGCGATGGCGATTCGAACGGTGCTGCAACTTGGAGATCCGGGATTGAGGGAGGTGGCGAAGCACGTCGAAGATCCCACGACGCCAGAGATCCGCGCCTTGGTAAACGACCTCGCAGAAACTCTCGCCTATTGGCGCAAGGCGACGGGGTACGGGCGAGGAATAGCAGCGCCGCAGATTGGCGCGAACTTGCGTGTGATTTTTTTGCGGCTAACCGGCGAGGGGCCGTGGCCAATCGTGAATCCGGTGATCACAGAGCGAAGCACGGAAAAAATCGTAGTCTGGGATGCGTGCCTAAGTTTCCTGTCCATCTTTATGCAGGTGGAACGGCACCGCGAGATCGCCGTGCGGTATCAAGATTTGCGCGGCGAGTGGCACGAAATCCACGCGGGCGAGGGGCGCAATCTATCCGAGCTGTTGCAGCATGAAATCGATCACCTCGACGGGATACTGGCGGTGGATCGCATTACGGACATTCGAACGCTGTGCACGCGCGAGGAATTTGAGAAGAGATACCGGGCCGCAAGTCCCTACGCGGTCCAGGGCTTGAAGTAAGGAAACACGAATGAATGGACTGGGAGCGGCGGCGAAACGGCACCCTGTGAGCGGGATGTCCTACACGCGGATGGAAAGCCCCGTTGGCAAACTGCTTTTAGCCGCTGACGAGCAGGGTTTGCGACAGCTAAGTTTTGACAGCAGCAAGCGAGCCGCGTCGGTGCAGCCCCATTGGAGCGAAGACAAAGCGCCGTTTGCCGAAGTGATCCGGCAATTGCAGGCATATTTTGGCGGAGAGCTGAAAGTATTTGATTTGCGTCTGGCGCCTGAAGGAACAGAATTCCAACTGCTGGTCTGGAATAGCCTGCGCACGATTCCCTATGGCGGAACCATTTCGTACGCGCAACTGGCGCAAAACATCGGCAATCCAAAGGCTGTGCGAGCGGTGGGACTCGCGAACGGTTGCAATCCCATTCCCATCATCATTCCTTGTCATCGGGTAATTGGGACCGACGGAAGCCTAACCGGTTTCGGCGGCGGCCTTCCTGCCAAGAAAAAATTGCTCGCCCTCGAAAGCGGACAGCTCGGTTTGCTCTAGCTAGATACGCGACGGCGGAGAATTCGAGCGCAAAAAAAAAGGCGGCTTGCAATCTACAAACCGCCCGTCTTTTTGCCTAGACGAATTTTAGCCTAGAACAGAGCAGTCGTTCGGCGCATCCAGGTCTTGCCCTTGGACTTGGCGATGCCTTCGACGTCGTTAACGTAGGCGCCGGCTTGCGTGAGCACGTGGTGCAAATCGTTGCCGATGCTGATGAAGGTGAAGCCTTTGTCGAGAAACTCTCCGACGCGTGCGGTGCCGAAGAGAAACAAACCCAGGATGACGCTGTTTTTGCGCGCTTCAGCGACAAGTTTTTCGGTGGCAGCGCCCAGCTCCGGGGAAGTGTACATGTGCGGAAATTCGTACTTTTCATATAAACCCATGGACATGCAGAGATCGTTCTGGCCCAGGAATAGAATGTCCACGCCGGGCACAGCTGCAATTTCCGCCATGTTCTTGATACAGTCGGCGGTTTCGACTTGCAGGGCGACGATGAGATTGGTATTGGCGCCTCCCGCGTAGCCGAGGAGACCGGCCTTGTTCATGCTGCGTTGCGGGAAGTAGACGGAGCGGGTTCCGGTGGTCGGGTATTTCGTGCAACTCACTGCCTGGCGAGCTTCCTCCGCGGTATTGATGTAGGGAATGAGCACGCCGTCGGCGCCGAGGTCCAGCGCCTGCTGGATGCCGGGGCGGTCGCTGTACCCGCCGACGCGCACCATCGATTTTGCGCCACCATTCGAAATGCCCGAAAGCATCGCTGAAAGTTTTTCGTAGCCCATCGGTCCGTGCTGCGTGTCCACCAGCAGCCAGTCGTAGCCGCTGTGAGCGAGCTGCTCGGCGACCGTGGGGCTGTGGGCGTTGAGGAACAGGCCAAGTTTGGGCTGGCCGGCGCGCAGCTGCTTCTTGAATTCGGCGCCACTCAGGGCGGCTTCGGACATAAATGACTCCTTAGGAAGATAGCGTAAAAAATTGAGGAAAGTAGTGTAACCGAAGAACGTCTACTCACGAATGAATTTGGCGTGAAGGCGAGAGGGAGGCGGGCTTACCTATGTCCAGAACTCGCGGAACTCCGAGATCAGCGAGGCAGCCGCTCGAACCGGTGCATGCCACGCCAGCAGGAGCAGGGAAGCCAAAGCGTAAATGAGTAATCTAAACCTCATACTCTTAGAAACACACTCCATCGCAAAATGTTGCGCAAATTGCGCGGGAACCTAGATGGAGGGCATGCCATCCGAGGAGGTAATTTCGAAGTGGAGACGGAGAACTATTTGGGAGCCAGCGCGGTTGGCAAAGCGCTCCGGTGGCGGCGCTTGCCCAGCTTGTACACAAGAACTCCGACTGCATTCGCCCCCACGACAATACAAACCGTCTTCAGCGAGTAAAGCCAATGGCTCCGAACCTGAATGATCGGAAATGCCGAAAAAAGAACGAACAGCAGCGTCACCAAAAATCCGGAAGCTGCGGCCATGCGCAACCAGAGAGCAGGCCGAAGGCCGCGGTCTTTGTGGGCCATGAGGGGAATTGCAAACATCGCCAGGTAGGACAGGCCGTAGAATGTGAAACTCCAGGTCAGCAGAAGTTCGTAGGCTTCTTCAGCTCCGACTCCAATCAGCGCCACGACGGCGGCGGCAAACGCAACCGCCCCAACGAATAGAATCGAATTGACGGGCGTCTTGTATTTCTGATGCAGCCGCGTGAACCACTCCGGCAACAGATGATCCCATCCGGCGACCATGGGAAGCCTCGTATTCGCCGTGAAATTGAGGCTGAAGCTGGAGAAATAATTCGCCAGAAGCAGCAGGATAACGACGGGCACAATGAATTTTGCGATGCCAAACGCCTCAGCGCCTCGGCTCAGGGCCTGCGGAATGGGGCCGATCACGTCCAGCGAATAGGGTGAGACGAAAGCCAGGATGGCGCTCGTACCCAGGATGTAGAAGAGTGCGATGACTGGTGCGGCAATGCCAATGGACCTCGCGTAATTGCGTGCTGGATCGCGCGACTCCCCGGCAAAGATGGCCACATATTCGAGGCTGGTAAGCGCGCCAAAAGTCATTTTGCCGAAGACGCTGAGGCTGAAAAGTGTCAGGGGTGGTGCGACCAGACGCAGCGGATGATATTCCTGCAGGGCGCCGCGCCAAAGGGCCACAACCGGCATGATGACCAAGACACTGAGTGTGGCCAGGATGCACAGCGCCCCGAAATTGGTCACCCACTTGCCGACGCGGAGTCCGAACCGGGCGATGAATATGAGCGCGATCACGAAAACGGCCGAAGCGAACAGGATGAACGCTCTATTCGAAGCCATCCAGACCGCGCCGGCACCCACTACATAGGCTAGAAAAGTAGTCGCGATCAGCCCAATGACCGCCGTGTAGAGTGTCCCGAACAGCCAGAGATTCCAAGCTACAAGGAATCCGATGCCGTCATTGAACGCAATGCGGGCCCATTCATAGAGTCCGCCTTCGAGCGGCATCAAGCGATTCAGATGGGCGACCAGAAACGCCTGGGGAATGAAGAACAGAAGAATCGCAAGCAGCCACAGCACCACATGGGCCGGACCTGCTTTCACCGCCGTGCCAAAAAAATCCGGAACTACGACCGCGAGAATTTGGGCCAGGATGAGGTCACGAATGCCCAGCTCTTTTCGCAGTTCGGCGCTTCGGGTTTGGATCGCGGCTCTGGCGGTTGCGAGCAGGCTGGAGTTTGCGGTGGACAAGATGCTGGCGCATACCTCGCACGGATTTCGCCGGCCAGAGCCAAGGAATGATTTGGACTAGTCTGCCGTGGTGTGGACGAGGAATCAATTCAAATTACGAGCAGGGAAACAGTCGCTGGGCAGCGGCTTTTCGGATCTCACCTGCTGCAATCTAAATTGCATGGATTCGCTGAGATCAGGGTTTGCTAGCAGCCGCCGGCGATTGAGGGAACGAGCAGGACGCGATCGCCTTCCTTCACGGAGCAGGACTCGCCACCGAGAAATCGGATGTCTTCCTCGTTGAGGTAGACATTCAGAAACTGACGGATCTGGCCCTGATCATCGCGGACGTGGCGCGAAAGGTCGGGAAAGCGCGCGGTGAGCTGATCCAGCGCTTCGGCGATAGTAGTGGCGCTACAGTCGATTTTCGGCGCGCCATCGGTGAAGCGGCGAAATGCAGTGGGAATCTCAACAGTAATTGGCATGTTCGTGGGTCCTCTCAATTTCCTTTTCCTGCAGCGGCGGCAAACTGCTGATCGAGCAGCGCTTCGAAGGCTTCGAGCCGCGGAGCGATGGCTTCCGTAGCGGGGAATTCGGCGGCGATGGCGTCGGTGGTTTTCAGGCCATTGCCGGTGATGCAGACAACCGTGGTTTCACCGGCCTTGATGCGATTCTGGGCTATGAGTTTTTGCGTGACGCCAACGGTTACGCCGCCTGCGGTTTCCGTGAAGATACCTTCCGTTTCTGCGAGCAGCTTGATGGCGGAGACGATTTCGGGATCGGAAATATCTTCTGCCCAGCCGCCGGATTCGCGGATCAGCTTCATGGCATAAGGACCGTCGGCGGGATTGCCGATGGCGAGCGAACGCGCGATGGTGTCGGGCTTTTGAGGTTCGAACCGTGAAAGGTTGCGCTTCACACCGTCGGAAATCGGCGAGCAGCCAGAGGCTTGCGCACCGAAAAACTTTACCGGCTTGGCTTGCACCCAGCCGAGCGTGACGAGTTCCTTAAAGGCCTTGGCGATCTTGCCGATGAGCGAGCCGCCGGCCATGGGCACGACCACATTGTCAGGCAGCGTCCAGCCAAGCTGCTCGGCGATTTCATACCCGTGAGTCTTGGAGCCTTCGGAGTAATAGGGGCGCAAATTGACGTTGACGAGGCCCCACTGGAAGCGGTCTGCGATTTGCGCGCAGAGCCGGTTGACCTGATCGTAGTTGCCGTTGATGCGCACGATACGCGCACCGTAGACCGCGGTGTTGAGAACTTTGGCAGGCTCAAGGTCCGCGGGGATGAACACGCAAGCGTCGAAGCCCTGTTGCGCGGATTGCGCGGCGACGGCGTTGGCGAGATTGCCCGTGGACGAACATCCGACGGTGGTGAAATTAAAACGGCGCGCTGCTGCGAGAGCCGTGGCGACGACGCGGTCTTTGAAAGAGAGTGAAGGGAAGCAGACGGCGTCGTTTTTGAAATAGAGACTACGCAGGCCCCACTGGGAGGCGAGTTTGCGCGATGCGACGAGAGGGGTACCCCCGACGGCGTTCGGCCCAGCGAAACCTTCGGAGAGCGGCAGAAGCTCCGAGTAGCGCCACATATTGAAGTCGCGGGAAGCGAGGTTTTCGCGGCGGGCGATTTTTCTTAAGGAATCGTAATCATAGCTGACTTCGAGAGGGGAGAAGCAATCTTCGCAGAACGAGCGCGGCGCGTTGCCCCAGGTCTTACCGCATTCCCTACATCGAAGTTCGTAATGAACAGACATTTTGAATCACCTTTCAAAGCGTGCGGTTATCGAATTAACGGCTCCTAGCCCCGCTGACAGACCGGAGCGAGCAACCCGGCGCTACAAGGCCGTGTCACCAGCGTGGAATTCGATTGGGGGCAGCGCGGAGGTGGTAAAATCAAAACCTCCGTGCCAAAGTGCTCGGAGGGTCTCAGAAGATCTTCTGGGAAACTCGAAAAGCCCTTTAGCAGTTTTTTACGTGGAGCAAGTTGCCCTAAATCGCCACGTTTTTAAGTGTGACTGCAAAATTGTCACACTCGCCGCAACGCCGGCTGCTTCTTTTATGCGTGAGAAGGGCGCGGAAGTCAATAGGAATGTGCGCTCGTCAAGCGACGCCATTACTCAGTCCTGGTTTGTGGGGGCGCGGCATCGCTGCGCCCTTCTCGGCAATTTCGAGGCTGTCAGTTCGACTTGAGGTCAATTCTTCGCAAGTATTTCGGATATGGTTTCTGTCTGAGGACCAATGAAATGGCTCGCCAAGTTTTGCGCGAGGAGAGAATCGTTTTTACCTCCGACGATAGCATTCTGCGCGTACTGTCGGTGCTCGTCTTGTGGACCTGAAAGGGTGATCAATGCAGCCGCGAATTCCATCTGCGGATCCATTCCCCGCAGGGTGATCGCTGTTTTGACAAACGCGTAGCCGTCGACGCCCGCCGCCGGATTCCGTTCGTCTTTGTTCACGCGCATCCACGGTTGACCGATCCACTGCTTGTAAGTCTCCGCGAGGTACCCAACATCGAACCATGCCAGCGCATTGGGATGACCGGCAACTTCGGCGGCATTCGCGCGCGCGTAAAGCCTGGCGAGCAATTCTTTCGCGACCATAGGATCCTTCCGGGCGTAGAGAGTAGCGCGGCGAATCGTCTCCATTCGAACGAGCACAGGAGCCTCCGGCCCAAGAATCTCCAGCGTGTCCCGCACGAGATTCTTTACTTCATAATTCTCGCTCCCGCTGAGGTTCCAACTGTAACTGCTCCAAGGCAAAGACCTCGCTTGCCCAATCTCGATGGGATGGCAAATGAGCGGTGGCCCCGCCTGCGCGGCGCTCGCGAAGCAAAGCATGGCGACCAGGAGTAGGCTAGCGAATCTCGGTGAACGAGTCCGATGGGTTTTCATGATTTTCTAATCTCCTTCCAGGTTTTTTCACCCTACAGGAGATAAGACGACCGCGGGTAGAGCGGTGTTAACAACTCACCTGGTGCCGGGTGCAGGCTGCGACCAAACATTCTCGTAGGTGCGCCAGAGGGAGATGTCGCCGTAGCCGAGCGAGTTCCACCAGGAGTCCAGCATCTTCCGATCGAGGCGCAAGATTCCTTCGCGAGTTACGCCTTCAGGCGGCGCAGCGAGGGTGGCGAGGCGATCATAAACACTGGCCCGTTCCGAATCGTTGACGCGAGAGAGCAGGTGCCACAGAGTCAGCGCGTCATTCTTGCGCGCGTCGGCCAAGATGATAACGAGCAGGGCCTCACGTTCCGCGGGCGTGTTGGACGCGAAATCAAATTTGGACAGCGCCTCACGAAACGCCGGCGCGGCGTCTTCAACATAGGGTGTGCCCGGTCCAATCTTCGGCCTAGTCGCGCAAACCGCCCCAGCGGGGATGAAAGATTCGTGGCCCTTCAACTTGAATCCGACCCAGCCCATGGTGGTGCGCAGCAGGCCAGCGCCGGAATCGTCCACGTACAATGTGTAAACGCATCCCAAATCGACGGCGACGGCGGAAGGAGTATCCACGACAAACTCACCGGGAGGCGCCCAGATCGTGGCGCCAATCGTGCCGCGTTCGAGGGACAGCCGCTTCCGGCCGGGGCCGTTGGTGACCAGCTGGAGACGCGAGCCTGCGTCGACCTCCACGCGGCCAGTTTCATCCAGCGAGATTGTGGCTCGCGAGGAACTGTCGGTCACCAGTATTTGGCCCACGCCCAATTTCTCAACCCCGGAGTTCGCGCCCATCGCTTTTGATCCGATCCGCGGGGCGCCTTCTACGCGCGCAACATCCCAGCCCGCACCAAGATTGGGGGCAGTACGAGTTCGCACATAAACAAATGCCGTGGCCGCAATGAGGAGAACGGCTGCTGCCCCGAACGCGAAGGACAGCCGGAAATTCAGAAAGCGCGGGCGAGCTTTCTCTATCCGAAGATCCGCGATCTGTTCGAACGCCGGTGCGGGACGATCGTGCCGATAACGCCCGAGGGCACTTTCGAGTTTTTGAATCTCGGGATCAGGCTCGCCGGACCCATCCCACAAATAATCATCTTTCATAGGTCATTCCTTCTCTTCATTACCACTTTGCGCTGTCCAGGAGCTAGTTTTGCGAGGCTTTTCGCTCAAGAGGCCCTTCCTACCTTCTCATCCAGCTTCTCGCGCAAGAGCTGCATGCCGCGGCAAAGATTCACGCGCACAGAGCCATGCGTCAACCCCGTGCGTGCGGCGATCTCCGGACCCGTCATGCCCTCCACCAGGCGCAGGACAAGCGGCTCGCGATAGGCTTCGGGAAGCGTCCGAACCACGGCCAGGATCACGGCGGCCTCCTGCAGCGAGGCATGCTCGTCCCCGCGGCTTTCGATCTGCTCCTCGGAAACAGGTTCGGAAAGTGCCGCTTCCGGGCCGGATTTCCGGTAATAATCGTTGGCGCGGTTGCGGGTGATGACCGCGAGCCACGCGCCGAAACGGGATACCTCTCGCAGCGCGGGAAGCTGGCGGAGCGCGACTAGAAAAACTTCTTGAACGAGGTCGTCCACTTCACGCTGAGAGACGCGAGCGAGCAGGATGCCGTGAACCATGCGCGCGTAGAGGTCGTAGAGGCGTCCAAAGGCGGCGCGGTCCCCATCGCGCGCGGCACGGACGAGCCCATCTTCTTCGTTTGATTGGGATGAAGGCCAGGCGATCACAACCCGACGTTCCCCGCTTGCTCTTCGGAAGTCAACAGTGTCTTCCACGGTCAAGCCATCCCATGTAACCGGTGGCTCTGCATGCTAGACGGAGTAGGTGGGGAAAGTGTTAACACCTGCCCTATTCTATTGGCCGGAAAGCAGATAGCGCGCGGACAGTGACTTTGCAAAAGCTCGGCTCCAGGATTAGTTTGGCCCTCTTTGACAACAGTTCCAGTGTTTCGTGCGTCCAATAGGGTGGAGAACAAAAATCGCAAGGCAAACCCGGCCGTTAGGACAGTTATTGCTCCGTGGCATCCAATTAAGGTAGAAACCCCCTTGATTCAGAGGTGTTATACTTTCTGTTGCTGGATCCGGCGAGGTGGGGCGAGCCGGAGGGCAGCTGAACTGTCGAAAACGGCTGTGGGGCTTATCAGACAGGAGCACGGACTATGGGAGAGCAAGTGAAAGAACTCTTCAATTGGGCGCGGAGGAGAAAGATCCTCGCGACCGTATTTGTGGCGTTGACTTTGATGGTCGGAATCATGATCGGTTCGGTGGTTTCCGGCCGCGTCTCGGCGATGAAAACCCTCGGATTTGGTGGCACCACCGCGACAGCGCTGGCTGTGCCGGATCCCATTCCTGCCTCAAGTTCCTTCGCATCCATTGTGAATCGCGTCGAACCTGCGGTCGTGAATATCGCCACAACACAGGTAATGGAGCGCCGGCAGGCCAAGAAGCGCCGCACGGTGCCCAACGATCAAGACGATCCCATGCAGGATTTCTTCGACCGCTTTTTTGATGGGCGGCAAGACGGACCTCCGCAAGCGGAGCGCAGTCTGGGTTCTGGCGTGATCGTAGATAAGGCCGGCTTCATCCTCACCAACAACCACGTTGTGGAGCAGGCCACGAAAATCCAGGTTCAACTGAATGGCGATACAACCCGATATACAGCGAAGGTTGTCGGGATCGACGAAGATACGGACCTTGCGGTCATAAAGATTGACGCGCACAAGGATCTCCCGACAGCCAAGCTTGGAAACTCCGATGGTGTACAGGTTGGCGACTGGGTTCTTGCGATCGGCAGCCCATTTGGATTGCAGGCCACAGTGACCGCGGGAATTATCAGCGCGAAGGATCGTGGGGGCATCGGGCACCAGTTCCAGCGATTCCTCCAGACCGATGCTGCCATTAATCCCGGAAACTCTGGCGGGCCTCTGGTGGATCTGGCTGGTCAGGTGATTGGCATCAATACGGCAATCATTACCGGCAGCCGCGGATATGAAGGAGTGGGCTTTGCACTTCCCTCATCTACGGCGATAAGCGTCTATGACCAGATCGTCAAGCAAGGGCGCGTGACGCGCGGGTCGATCGGCGTGAGCTTCCAGGAAGAGCCGAGCACGAATCCGATTACTTTGAAATCCCTTGGAGCACCCTACGGCTTGGTGATTGAAGGCGTGGAGCCCGGGAGTCCGGCAGAGAAGGCGGGCTTGAAGGGCGGCGACGTCATCACCAGCGTGAATGGGCAGCCGGTGAAGACCGGGAATGACCTGGTGAATCCCATCGCACAAGCTACGATTGGCAGCAAGGTGAAGCTGACCTACATTCGTGACCGCGCGCAGAAGGAAACCATGGCGACGGTCGAAGACCGTACTCGTGTGTTCCCGAACACCGCAGGGCGCATGGGTGACCAGCCCGGCGAAGCTGCACCCGCCGAGTTCGGGCTGCACGTGCAAGAGCTTACTCCTGCCCGCGGCCAACGCGTGGGAATGGAAGGCCAGAAGGGCGCTATCGTAACTGAGATTGACCCGGCTACGTTCGCCGACGATCTGGGATTCACCCGCGGCGACGTGATTACGGAAATCAACCGCGTAGCCGTAAGCTCCGTTGCCGACTATCGCAAGGCGGTGTCGGCGCTGAAACCGGGCGAAGACGTGGTATTCAAAGTTCTTCGCCGCCAGGACAGCGACCGAGTCCTAACCCTGTACTTGTCCGGCAAGGTTCCGGCGGACAACCAACAGTAGTGATTTAGCGAAATACGAAAAAACGCCTATGCGCGTGCAAAATGCGACCCTCCTGGCCCTGACGCTGCTCTTTGCAGCAGGGCTGGGTGTGTCTGCGGTTTCCGGTAGTGCGCAGAGCACCTCGCAGAAGAAATCTACTGCTTCAACCTCCAGTTCAAGTTCCAAGAACAAATCGCACAAAAGGAAATCTGCAAAGCAACCGAGCCGTTGGGAGAAGGGACAGAAGGTGCCCACTCCTGCGCGAATTTCCGAGATTCAGCAGGCATTGGCGAAGGACGGCTCCTTCACCGGCGCGCCCAACGGCAAGTGGGACGACTCAACAGTGGACGCGATGAAGAAATTCCAGGACGCACACGGGCTGAATCCCAGCGGCAAGCTCGACGCCAAAACATTGCAACAGTTGGGCCTCGGTTCCAGCACAGCCGGCTTGGGGGCGCCGATGCCACCCACCAGTTCCACAAGCGCAACCGTCAAGCCCGCCGAAACGGCTCGCCGCCAGCGGTAAGTCTCCTCACACTTCGACCAAATCCGACCGAGACCGGACCGTTAGTTATTGGGATTGAATTCGACTGCGACCAGCCAAAGCAGGTTTCTCAGTGCGACTTATACACGGCACTTATAATAGAATTCGAGCTTAGACCAGAGGCCACCCAGGTCTCACACGCCAGCCGACTCTCAGTGTGTTTGCAGAGGGCCATAGCCATCGGGAAGATGGTAGGCGAAAGCACGGTCGCCAAAATTGACGTCCAACGTGTGAGAATTAAGAAACGGATTGATGGAGACGCTGGAGCTCAACTCGCCTTTATAGGAACGCCCGCGGATCAGGTCGAGACCACCGGAGCTTCCCGGCTTACCCTGATACCACTCTCCGTTCTTGCTGAGGTACAATTTGCCGTTGTCCAAATCGACAGCAAAGCCGAGTGTATACAGTTCTACGTTCGTGTCGATACGGCGGATTGTGATGAGGTTCCCGTACGATCCACCCCGCGAGTTTGACGCGCCTTCTTGGGGGGCAGACTGAAGTACGCCCGCCGAAAAGGTGGCCTCGGCGACTTTCTGAATGGCCGGCTCGTCGACTTTCACTTCGAAGTACCACTTGCCGCTGGTCTTACCTTCACGCGTGAAAAGGTCGTACACGGGTATAACGCCGGAAGCAAGGGGAGACGGTGCGGCTGGCGCCACGGAATTGGACTTCTGATAGGCGTAGAGAGCTTGCACGCGATCGTTCGTGAGCCGGACAACGCATACAGTCTTCTGATAATCACGCAAGAGGTCTGCGAGCCAAGCTTCGCGGTCGCCCTTGCTCCAGGTGAGGCCGCAGTCCTCGTCACGTGTCTTGATCCAGGCGCGCTGATCGGTGCGCAGTGCCGTGCGGTCGTCGGGTGAGAGGGACTTCATCAGGTCGCCATAGACGCGATTGATGGTGCGGTCCGAACCGCGAAGTTCATCGCCAACGCATTGAGCGCGCTGCTCACTTGTCTTCGGATTGTCGCACTGGGCGCGGACGACGCTGGGCGCCAGGGTGTAAACGACTGCCATAGCGAATGGAACAAGCAATCTCGCGAATCGATTCACCATGAGAGCTCCTTGAGCCGAAAACTGGATTTGCAATGGTGTCTTACACATCTCTGGTCAAACTAACAGGCTGGAATCTAGGTTGTCCAAGGCAATGGGAAGTCAGTTGACCAAAAGCAAATTAGCAGACGCGAGACAGCGTTGGTCTCGGGTGAGCCGCGCTCCAAATGCACCTGCGCGTTTCTCGTTGCTTTCCCCAAACATCTGAATTAGAAGTCAGGAGCTGCGTGGCCCGGATGCCCGCCCCGAGGGATTTGTGTGATGAAGCCAACGAGGATTTTTGTGTCGATTCTGCTCAGTGCCTTGAGCATGCTGGGGGTCGCTGCACAGGACAAGCCCGGCGCAAAAAAGTCAAGAGCGGTGCGGTTTGGAAAGTTGTGGGACAGCAAGGGAAAACTGTGGACCGATGCGATTGTGATTGTTGAGGGCGATCGAATTCGAACAGTAACGACCGACCCCGCGGCCATCCCTGCGGGAGCGGAAGTCATCGACTTGTCGAAATTTACAGGGCTGCCTGGGTTGATCGACGTGCACACGCACATGACCATCTACACAGACGAAACCCCGGGCGAACCGATGCTGAAACAGCTCACCAGCAATCCGCCGGCGGTAGAACTTTTCCTCGCGCGCAAGGGAGCGATGCGCACGCTGGAGGCCGGCGTGACGACCGTGCGCGATCTCGGCGCTGACCAATACCTGGACATCGCCATGCGCGACCTGATAAATCGCGGCGAAATGACTGGCCCGCGCATGTTTGTCTGCGGCTACGGACTCTATATCACCAACACGCCATACAAGTCCGGATTGAATCCGCCGGCGGGCGGCATTGCCGACGGCGTGCCGGAAGTACTCAAGGTCGTCAGGCAGCAGGTCGCAGCCGGAGCCGATGTAATCAAAATGTACGCCTCGACCGGAACGGACGACGACGTGACCGGCTTTGAAACTTACAGCTATGAAGAGATCAAAGCGGCGGTGGATGCTGCGCACCAGTTTGGAAAAAAGGTCGCCATTCATTCGTATGGACCAGATGGGGCCCGAGACGCAGTCCGTGCCGGGACAGATTCCCTGGAACACGCCACCGACATGGACGACGCGACGATCCTGGAGATGGCCAAGCGCGGCACGTATTACGTCCCGACGATTGATCACAACCGGTATTACATCGACAACGGCAACAAAATTGGCTACGCGCCGGGCTACAAGGAAAAATTGCAGGCGTTCATTGCGAGAAATCTCGAGACGGCCCGAAAAGCTTACAAAGCGGGCGTCAAGTTCGCCATGGGCTCCGATGCGATTTACACCATGTTTGGGCAGAACACGCGGGAACTTGGCTGGTTCGTCAAAGCGGGCATGACGCCCGAGCAGGCCCTGCGCACCGCAACCACGAATGCAGCCGCGTTACTGGGGAAAGAGAAAGAGTTGGGAGCTGTGGACGCGGGATATTTCGCGGATCTCGTGGCAGTGGACGGGGATCCCACAGTGGATATCAACGTGGTGCTGTACAACGTTAAATGGGTCATGAAGGGCGGCGCGGTGGTGGTGGATAAGAAATAACTCTGGTTCACGGCTAGCAAGTTTTCTGACCAGGCACATACGCATAGTATGATCCCAGTTCCTGACCTACAATTCGCCGGCGAGGAAGCGTGGATCACTCCAAGAATCGGGCGCACTACACACTTTTCATTCTGTTTGCCATCAACCTTCTCAATTTTTATGATCGCTACATTCCTGGCGCCTTGGCCGAACCCATCCGCAAGGAATGGGGGCTCAGCGACTCTCAGCTCGGGTGGCTGGCCACCGCATTCACGCTCCTGTACGCCGTAGTCGGCGTTCCGCTGGGACGATGGTCGGATCGCGGAAAGCGGTCGCAAATACTCGCCTGGGGAGTCGCCACATGGAGCGTCCTCACGGCCGCTTCCGGAATCGCCTGGAATTATGGCTCCATGTTCGCCGTGCGTCTGGGAGTCGGCGTGGGGGAAGCAGCCTGCGCTCCGGCCGCCAACTCTCTCATCGGCGATTTGTATCCTGCTGCCCAGCGCGCTCGCGCCCTGGCGTTCTTCATGCTCGGCCTGCCACTGGGAGGATTTCTAGGAACGTACGTGAGCGGACACATAGCGGCCGCATACGGCTGGCGCATGGCTTTTTTCGTCGGTTGTGTTCCCGGCCTGTTGCTTACGATACCCGCACTGCGCTTGCTTGATCCACCGCGTGGCGCGGCAGAGAGTTTGCCGCCGGCCGAACGGCCCAGCGAGCACCCATCGTTCTGGGAATCGTGTTTGGCAGTCCTGAAGATTCCGAGCATTCGCTGGATTGCGGTCACCGGCGCGCTTTACAACGCCAATATGTACACCATCGCCTCCTTCTTGCCCGCCTATCTCCGTCGCTACCATGCTCTGGATCAGAGGCAGTCGACGACCATCGCCGCAATCCTGTTTGGAGTAAGCGGAGTCCTCGGACTCCTGCTGGGAGGCTGGGCTGCGGATCGTGTAGCCGTGGTCCGCGCAAACGGACGCCTGCTGGTGTGCGCCGCGTCGACAATATTGATGGCGTTTTGTACCTATTTGGCTCTGAACCAGGCGCCAGGTCGGACATTGCTTTTTATGGTGATGATGACGGCAGGCTGCACGGTGGGTTATGTCTATTACGCCTCCGTGTATGCCACCATCCAGGATCTCGTCCCTCCCAGTCTTCGCGGCACCGCCATGGCTCTCTACTTTTTCGCCATGTACGCTCTGGGCGGAAGCTACGGAACGGTGCTCGCCGGAAAGCTCAGCGACCATTTCGCAAAACAAGCCATGGTCGCGGCTGGCGCAAGCGTGCTGAACGAACACTTTAAGGCCGTAGGTCTGCACAGTGCCATGTATATGATTCCCGTGTGCAGCGCCCTGCTCACGGTATTTGTGCTTTGCGCCGCACGCACCGTCCCCAGAGACCTGAGCGAGTTGCAGTCCCGCATGTCCTCCCCGGGAATGCAACCAATCGTTGAAGCAAAGAAGTGAAATGGCGCCTCCGATTCCTCGATTTGACCTCCTTGGAAGCGAGTGCTAAGTTTTTCACTCCACGGGATTTTAGCTTGCGCTTGAACCCACTTAGGACCTGAAATCATCAGATAGTCCGAGAAGAGAGATTCGGAGGGAGTATGGCCACGGCAGTAGCGCCCCGGTTGTTCAAAAACTTCATCAACGGCGAATGGGTAGAATCGCGAGGCGGAAAGGCCTACGAGAACCGCAACCCGGCGAATACCGACGAGCTGATCGGCATGTTTGTTTCCTCCACAAACGAAGATGTCGATGCAGCCGTCGATGCCGCGAAAGAAGCTTACAAAACCTGGCGGCTGGTGCCCGCGCCGAAGCGCGCGGAGATTCTGTTTCGCGCTGCCGAGCTGTTACTGCAACGTAAGGAAGAGTTTTCGAAGGACATGACAGGTGAAATGGGCAAAGTCCTGCCGGAAACGCGCGGCGACGTCCAAGAAGCCATCGACATGACTTATTACATGGCTGGTGAAGGTCGGCGGCTCTTCGGCCAGACTACGCCGTCTGAGCTTCCTAACAAATTTGCCATGAGCGTGCGGCAATCCATTGGCGTATGCGGCATGATCACGCCGTGGAATTTTCCGATGGCCATTCCTTCGTGGAAGATGATGCCGGCGCTCATCAGCGGAAATACTGTTGTGCTGAAGCCGGCCGAAGACACGCCGCTGTCGTCGTACCACCTGGTTCAGATTCTCACCGAGGCCGGCGTGCCGCGCGGCGTGGTGAATTTAGTCAGCGGAGACGGGCCCAATGCAGGTGCGCCGCTTTCACAGCATAAGGAAGTGCCGGTGGTGAGCTTCACGGGATCAACGGCCGTGGGCCGAATCATCGCGCAAGCCTGCGCGCCGGACTTCAAGCATTACAGCCTGGAGATGGGCGGCAAGAACATCATCATCGTGATGGAAGATGCGAATCTCGATCTCGCCGTCGATGGCGCAATTTGGGGCGGCTTCGGGACTTCGGGCCAACGCTGCACGGCCGCAAGCCGCGTCGCCGTTCACAAGAGCGTTTACAAGGAGTTTGTCGAGCGATTTGTTGATCGCGCCAAGTCCCTGAAGGTTGGAAATGGATTAGACGCTTCGACCGACATGGGGCCGTGCATCAACGAACAGCAGTTGAAGACAGTGATGAGCTACGTGGAAATCGGCAAGAACGAGGGCGCAAAATTGCTGAGCGGCGGGAATCGTCTGGATGTTGGCGCGCTGGCCAAGGGCTGGTTCCATGCCCCAACGGTATTTGGCGATTGTTCGCCGAGCATGCGCATTGCCCAGGAAGAAATCTTCGGTCCGGTCGTCTCGGTGATCCCCATCGACAGCCTGGAGCAAGCCATTAGTGTCGCCAACGGCGTGCCCTACGGTCTCTCCGCATCCATTTACACGCGCAACGTGAACCGCGCGTTCGCAGCCATGCGCGACTTGTACACCGGGATCGTCTACGTGAACGCCCCGACCATTGGGGCGGAGACCCATCTGCCTTTTGGCGGCACCAAGCAAACCGGCAACGGACACCGCGAAGCCGCCATCGCGGCCATCGACTTCTTCACCGAGTGGAAGACCGTCTACATCGACTACTCTGACAAGCTCCAGCGCGCTCAAATCGACAACGCCTAGCCTCCGCGAACGCGTTGACGCTGCTTGACACCATTCCTACAATAGTAGGTAGCGCTCTTTAGCCACTAGAGTAGAGTGCTGCTATGAGGAATTCTGCTCTCCAGGAACGCCGGAACCGCCAGATTCTGGCGGACATCGTGCGTACGTACATCGAGACGGGCGAGCCCGTCTCGTCGCGCGCGATCTCGAAGCGATTCGAAGAGACGCTCAGCACCGCCACGATCCGTAACCTAATGGCAGATCTGGAAGACGGCGGCTACCTCTATCAGCCGCACACTTCGGCGGGGCGCGTGCCCACGGCGGCGGCATACCGGTTCTTTGCGCAGGAGATTGCCTCGCAAGCAACCATCACGGTGGGTGACCGCGAATGGATTCAGCGCGAGATGGGCGGAGCCACCAGCGCTGCGGAGATTACCGAACGCGCTGGCCACATCCTCGCGGAAGTTTCGAATGGCCTGGGAATCATCGTTTCGCCGCCGCTCGGCAAAACTGTCCTTGAGCACGTGCGCATGTGGCTGCTCCCCGACACGCGTGTCGTGGTTGTTCTGATTTCTCCTGGGGGCACCACTCGCGATAAAATATTGAAGCCCGTCCGGCCCTTCGCGCAGCCCGAATTGGATGCGACCGCCGACTTTCTGAACCGGCAGTATTCCGGATGGACGCTGGAAGCCATACGTGACGACTTACTTCAAAAGCTGGCCACGGAACGCGAGCGCTACGAAGGCATCGTCCAGAGCGCTCTCTCGCTGTGCGATCCGGCGGTGCTGGGCGATGAATCGACGCTGCATGTCCACGTCGAAGGTACACCGCAGATTGTCGGCATGGCCGAATTCGCGGACCAGGCGCAGTTGCGCGATTTACTCGCTGCCATCGAGCAAAAGCATCGTCTCGTGACCGTGCTGAATGCTTGCATCGAAACACCCGAGCCGGTGCACGTCCAGATCGGCGTGAAGGAAATTTCGCAGTCGGGTGAAAACTTGGCGCTGATCAGCGCGGCTTATACGCGAAACGATATGGTGCAGGGTTCTCTTGGCGTACTGGGGCCCACGCGCATGCATTACGAAAGAGCAATGACCGCAGTGGCTTACGTGGCGCAGCTTTTCAGCGAAGCGCTGAACAAAATTTGACAAAATACTTGCCGCATGGGAAGCATGAAAATGAGTGACGCAGACGTGAAGATCAATCTGAGCAAAAACGTGGATAGTTCCGAACTCGAGCAATCCGCCGAGGCCAAGGCGGTCGCCGCGGACTCGGCCAAGGCTGACGCTGAGATGGCCAAGCCGGCATCTGATTTGGAAGAATTGCGCCAGACGCTCCTCCGCCGCCAGGCCGACTTCGACAATTATCGCAAACGCGTCGAGAAAGAGCGTTCCGAGGATTCGAAACGCGCCACCGCTCGCGTGATCGAAGGACTGATCCCCATCATCGACGGTTTCGAAAATGCTCTCGCCGCCCATCGGGAGGCGGAGTACGAGAATTACCGCAAAGGATTCGAGTTGATCTACAAGCAGCTCCTGGAAAACGTCACGCGCCTGGGAGCCGAACGCATCGACCCGGCCGGAAAGCCTTTCGATCCCCACCTGCACCAGGCCGTGGATCGCGCGGAAACGACCGAGCATGCCGATGGCACCATTCTCCAGGTTTTTCAGCCCGGTTACGTGTTTCACGGACGCGTGCTGCGTCCGGCGATGGTCCGTGTAGCCGTGCATCCCAATCCGGCATCAAAGCAAGCGGTGAACTAAAGGAGATTGTAGGTTTTCATGGCCAAGGGGACTCAAAGAGATTTTTACGAAGTGCTCGCAGTCTCACGGACTGCGACGGTCGAGGAAATTAAGTCCGCGTATCGTAAAGCCGCGCTCAAATGGCACCCGGATCGCAACCCGGAAAACAAAACCGAAGCGGAGGGGAAGTTCCGCGAATGCACGGAAGCTTACAGTGTTCTGAGCGATCCCAAGAAAAAACAGGTTTACGACACCTACGGCCACGCGGGCCTTTCCAGCGCGGGCATGGGCCAGGGATTTGACAACACCATCTTCCAGGACTTCCACGATATATTTGGCGATTTCTTCGGCTTCGAGGATCTTTTCGGCGGTGGTGGCGGTCGGCGTGGCCGCGGGCGGGCACAGCGCGGAGCCGATCTGCGCTATGACATGACGCTGTCTTTTGAAGAGGCTTCCACGGGTGTAACCACCAAGATCAAATTGCCGCGCCAGGAATATTGCGAGGCCTGCAACGGCACCGGCGCGAAAAAGGGCACAGGCGTCGTCGCTTGCCAGACTTGCGCGGGACGCGGGCAGCTGGCGTACCAACAGGGGTTTTTCCAAATTACCCGGACCTGTCCGGCGTGCCAGGGCGCGGGACAAATTGTGCGCGAGCGCTGCCCCGAGTGCCGCGGACAGGGACGATTCGAACGCGAGAAGACCATCGAGCTGCGCATTCCGCCCGGTGTGGACACTGGAACGCGCCTGCGCGTCGGAGGCGAAGGCGAGCCTGGGCCCAACGGCGGCCCCGCCGGTGATTTGTACGTCGTTCTCGATGTCAAGGAGCACTCCTTTTTCGAGCGCCGTGGCGCGGACTTGTACTGCACTATTCCCTTGAGCATCGCTCAAGCCACGCTCGGAACAGAACTCCAAGTCCCTGGATTGAACGGCGAAGAGCGCTTGAAGATTCCTGAAGGCACTCAGAGCGGCGCGGTGTTTCGCATCAAGGGCAAAGGTCTTGCCGACCCACGCGGCGGCGGCAAGGGCGATTTGTACTATCACGTGCGCGTCTTGACGCCCACGAAGCTCACCCGCGACCAGCGCAAACTGATCGAGCAACTCGGCGCCACTCTGAAAGTGGAGAACAAGCCTGCCGACCGCAACTCCTCCATTTTCGAAAAGGTCAAAGACATCTTCGGCTAGTTGTTGAGCTAATTCGTGGCTGTTCTTTGCGTTCTCAGCGTTCCCTGCGTCTTGGCGCGAATTCCCGTTTTTGTTCTTGGTCGCTCTTTCCCGTCGTCGGCAAGCCTCTCACCTGGGATAGAATCTCACGGTGCGCAGGCGTTTCTTCGTCGAACAATTTATAGGCGATCGTGCGGTCATGGAAGGTGTGGCAGCTCACCATCTGAGCCGAGTGCTGCGCGCCCAAACCGGACAGCTCTACGAACTGAGCGATGGCAACCGCGTGTGCCTCGGCCGAATCGAAAGCGTCGGCCGTGACAAAGTCGAATTCGCGCTCCTGGAAGAGTTACCCGCATTTCATCCAAGTCTGGAGCTAACGCTGCTCCTGGCTGTGGTGAAGTTCGACATGTTCGAATGGGCCATCGAGAAGGCCACGGAACTCGGCGTAACCACGATTGTCCCGCTGGCGGCAGCGAGAAGTGAGAAGGCGTTGCTCTCCGCAATCGCGAAGCGCGCGGAACGCTGGAAGAAAATTCTGCTGGAAGCCTCGCAGCAGTCGCGCCGCCTGCGGATGCCGATCTTAGGGGAAATAATCAAGCCAGAAATCGCATTTGCCGCCCAGAAAAATGGATTGTGCGTAATGCTTTCCGAACGCGCTGAGGCTCCGCCGCTGCGGAAAGTTCTCGCGGGCAAGCAAACAGCGAAAGCCACGCTCGCAATCGGCCCGGAAGGCGGCTGGACCGATGTGGAATTTGAGGCCGCCCGGCAGGGTGGTTTTCACGAAGCCTCCCTCGGGAAACTGATTCTCCGCACGGAAACGGCCGTGGTCACAGCGCTGGCGTCCGTTAACTACGCATTAGGTGGAGATTAAGCATTAGAACGACTCCCAATCGCGATGTGAAGAGCAACGTTCAGGCCCGCGCAGCGAATCTTACCCTTCGTAAGTAGACTGACGCTCCGCCGCACCCGCCATGTCACCACCGCAAAACGCATCTGGCGCGTGCCGTGACGGACATGCTATAAATACTAGGCAGCTGAAAATGGAAAACTCGGACGAGAAACGCCTCGCAAACCCCGCTTCACCGGATACCACAGCGCCGGCCTCGCCTCCCATGGTGACTTCGGCTTCAACGGACGTATCACCAACTGTTGAGAGGCCCACGCCCTCCCACTCTCTTCGCAACGAAATTCGCGTCTGGACCCGCGACCTGCTGATCGCCATCGGTCTGGCCCTGGTCATCATCGTGTTCCTGTACCAGCCGGTAAAAGTCGAAGGCACCAGTATGGCCCCGCTGCTCTCCGATCAGGAACGCATCTTCATCAACAAATTTGTCTATCGATTCGAACCGATCGAGCGCGGCGATGTCGTGGTCTTCTGGTATCCGCTGGATCGTTCTAAATCGTTCATCAAGCGCGTGGTTGGATTGCCTGGCGAAGTCGTGGAAATTCGGCGCGGCGCCGTCTACGTCAACGAAAAGATGGTACCGGAACCCTATGTTCCGCCGCAGTATGAAGACGTCAGCGATTTCGGACCGGTGCGCGTGCCGCGCGACAGCTATTTCGTGATGGGCGATCATCGAATTAGTTCCAACGATTCGCGTGTATTTGGACCGGTGGCCAGCCGCTATATTTACGGGCGCGCTGTTTTTGCTTACTGGCCCGTGGATCATTTCGGCTCGCTTTCGATGACCGAAGCCAGTTCCAAATGACCGGCACATTTTCATGAGAAATACGGGAGGACCCACTGACCGAAGTTCAGCACCGACCCGCGATCCTCGCGCTGGAAAACGGGCGCGTCTTTAACGGCCGCGCGGCCGGCGCGATTACGCGCCGCGGCGGAGAAGTCGTTTTCAATACCAGCCTCACCGGTTACCAGGAAGTTTTCACCGATCCCAGCTATGCCCGACAGATCGTCTGCCTCACGTATCCGCACATCGGAAATGTAGGTGCAAACCTCGACGATGAGGAATCTCCGCGGCCATACATCGAATCGCTCATCGTGCGGGAATTCTCGCAGATGGCTTCGAACTGGAGATCGGCGGAAACGGCGCAGCTCTATCTCAATCGCCACAAGATTCCCGTCATCTGGGATATTGATACACGCGCGTTGGTGCGCCATCTGCGCAACGTCGGCACGTTGCGCGGCATCGTCGCAACCGATGGCACGCCCGCCGAGCAGCTGATCTTCGAGGCGAAACAATTGCCGGGCATGACCGGCCAGGAACTCGCCAGCCGCGTCACCTGCGGCAAAGCCTACGGTTGGGAAAAAGGCTCCGTTGAGGTCGCTACGTCGCCCTGGTCGGAGCAGATGGGCGAATCCGACGCGCACTCGGAAACGCGTAAGCATCGCGTTATCGCCTACGACTTCGGAATCAAACAGAACATTCTGCGTTTGCTTGTGGATCATCAATGTGAAGTGCAGGTCGTCCCGGCGCAAACCTCGGCTGAAGACGTTCTTGAGCTGAAGCCGGACGGAGTATTTCTTTCGAACGGTCCCGGCGACCCGGAGCCGATCGGCTATGCTGTGGAAAACATTCGAAAGCTCATCGGCCAGGTGCCAGTCTTCGGAATATGCCTTGGACACCAGTTGTGCGGCCTTGCACTGGGAGGAAAAACGTTCAAGCTGAAATTCGGCCATCACGGTTCGAATCATCCCGTGAAAAACCTGCTAACGGAGCAAGTCGAAATTACAGCCCAGAATCACGGTTTCTGCGTGGACCCGGAATCGCTGCCATCCAGCAAAGTGGAAATCACTCACGTGAATTTGAACGATCACACCAATGAAGGCATGCGCCACAAATCCCTGCCACTGTTCAGCGTGCAGTATCACCCCGAGGCCTCGCCCGGACCTCACGATTCACATTACTTGTTCACCGAGTTCACCGATTTAATGAAGGAATTCGCACAGCCCGGCAGTTCACGGCGCTAAAGAGAATCACGGGAGATTATGCCGAAGCGGAAAGACATCAAGAAGATTCTCATCATCGGGTCGGGGCCCATCATTATCGGGCAGGCCTGCGAGTTTGATTACTCCGGGGCTCAAGCGTGCAAAGCGCTGCGCGCAGAGGGATACAAGGTCGTCCTAGTGAATTCGAATCCGGCGACGATCATGACCGACCCCGAGCTGGCGAACCGTACCTACATCGAACCGCTGACCAAGGAATATCTAGAAGAGATCATCGCGAAAGAGAAACCGGATGCGTTGCTGCCCACGGTCGGCGGGCAAACGGCGTTGAATCTTGCGGTCGAACTTTCTGAGAGTGGTATTCTCGAAAAATACAAAGTCGAAATGATTGGCGCGTCGCTGCGCGCGATCAAAGTCGCGGAAGACCGCCTCTGGTTCAAGGACGCCTGCCGGAAAATTGGGCTGGAAGTTCCGGCGTCGGCGTTGGTCAATAACGCTCAGGATGCGTTAAGGCTCTGCGATCAACTTGGTTTTCCGCTCGTGATTCGTCCGTCGTTCACGCTCGGCGGCACGGGCGGGTCCATTGCTTACAACAAGGAAGAGTTTGGCGAAGCCATCGCGCACGCGCTGGACATGAGCCCTGTGCACGAAGCGCTGGTGGAAGAATCCGTTCTTGGCTGGAAAGAGTACGAACTCGAAGTGATGCGCGATTTCCGCGACAACTTTGTGGTGATCTGCACCATTGAGAACTTCGACCCAATGGGCGTTCACACCGGTGATTCGATTACCGTAGCACCGGCGCAGACGCTGACAGACAAGGAATATCAACGCATGCGCGACGCCGCCGCGGCGATTATCCGCGAAGTTGGCGTCGAAACCGGCGGTTCGAACGTGCAGTTCGCCGTGAATCCTGAAAATGGCCGCATGGTGGTGATTGAGATGAACCCGCGCGTATCGCGGAGCTCGGCGCTGGCCAGCAAAGCGACGGGTTTTCCGATTGCGAAAATTGCTGCGCGGCTCGCCGTAGGCATGGCCCTCGACGAAATTCCAAACGACATCACCAAGAAAACGCCAGCATGTTTTGAACCGACCATCGACTACGTCGTGGTAAAAATTCCGAAGTGGCAGTTTGAAAAGTTTCCGGGCGCGGACAGCACCCTCGGAACACAAATGAAATCCGTCGGCGAAGTTATGGCCATCGGGCGAACTTTCAAAGAAGCACTGCAAAAGGGTGTTCGTTCTCTCGAGCCGAGCACGCCGTGGCGCGCTCCAACGGAAACGCCGGATTCACTTTTGCGCGAAAAGCTGGCCACACCGCGCCCTGACCGCATTCATTGGCTGTTGACAGCGATGGAGCGTGGCCTCCCGGCGCAGGAGATTTGCGATCTGACAAAGATCGATCCTTGGTTCATCCACCAGATCGAGGAATTGACGGCCATGAACCGCCGCGCGGCCAGCGTGACTGTCGAAACTGCATCGAAAGATTTGCTGCGCGAAGTAAAACGCAACGGAACGAGCGACGAACAACTGGCGCAAATCTGGAGAACTACCCCCGCGTCGGTGCGGTTGCAGCGCGCGCGCTACAACGTAGCGCCCGTGTTCAAGCGCGTGGATACCTGCGCCGCCGAATTCGAATCGTTCACGCCATATCTATATTCCACTTACGAGGACGAGGATGAGTCGGAGCCGGGAACGCGTCCAAAGATCATGATTCTGGGAAGCGGACCGAACCGTATCGGGCAGGGAATCGAATTCGATTATTGCTGCTGCCACGCCGCTTTCGCGCTGCGCGAAGACGGATTCGAAACGATCATGGTGAACTGCAATCCGGAAACAGTTTCCACGGATTACGACACTTCCGACCGCTTGTATTTCGAGCCGCTCACGCTCGAGGATGTACTCGCCATCGTCGAGCGAGAGAAGCCTCAGGGAGTGATCGTACAATTCGGCGGCCAGACTCCGCTGAACCTGGCACTTGAACTGAAACGCAACGGCGTGCCGATTGTGGGCACGGCGCCGGAATCCATCGATCTCGCGGAGGACCGCCGGCGCTTCGGCCGCTTGCTCGAAGAACTGAAAATTCCCCAGCCGCGCAACGCCACCGCACTGGTTCCGGAAGAAGCGGCGCGTGTGGCCGGCGAAATCGGTTTGCCAGTGCTTGTACGGCCGAGTTACGTACTCGGCGGGCGCGCGATGGTCATTGCGTATGACGTGAACACCGTGCAGGAATATGTCGCGCAGGCGGCGCTGATGGGGCCGGCGCGTCCCGTGCTCATCGATCAGTTCCTGGAAGAAGCAACCGAAGTGGATGTGGACGCGCTGGCCGATGGAACGGACGTGATCATCGGCGGAATCATGGAGCACATCGAAGAGGCAGGTGTACACTCTGGCGATTCGTCTTGCGTTCTTCCGCCCGTAAGTTTGTCACCCGCCATTCTCGACACCATCCGCGAATACACCAAACGCCTTGCGCTGGCCTTGAAGGTAGTTGGGCTGATGAACGTGCAATATGCCATTCAGCGCGATACCGTCTTCGTGTTAGAGGTAAATCCGCGGGCGTCGCGAACAGTGCCGTTTGTAAGCAAGGCCACGGGTGTGCCGCTGGCAAAAGTCGCGGCACGTTTGATGGGTGGCAAGAAACTCGCGTCTATGAATCTGCCGGTCTTGTTGCACAACGGCGTGGCGGAAGTCACGGTGCACGAGTTTTATTCCGTCAAGTCGCCGGTGTTTCCCTTCAACAAATTTCGCGGCGTCGATACAATTCTTGGACCTGAAATGCGCTCGACCGGCGAAGTCATGGGAATTTCCACGTCGTACGGGCAAGCGTTTGCGAAAGCGCAGCTCGCCGCGGGGCAGCGATTGCCGCGGAAAGGGACGGTGTTTCTCAGCGTGAACGATCGCGACAAAAAACATCTTGCGTCGCTCGGAAAGGAATTGTCGGCCCTGGGTTTTCGGCTGCTTGCGACCCGCGGAACCGCCGCGGCGCTGGAAGCCGCCGGCATCGAAGCGGAAGCCGTCTTTAAAGTGAATGAAGGCCGCCCGAACATCGTCGATTTGGTGAAGACTGGAAAAATCGATCTCGTCATCAACACGCCGCTGGGTCGCGAATCGTTCTACGACGAGAAATCGATTCGGCGTGCAGCCATCCGTTATAACATCCCGTGCATCACGACACTTGCCGCGGCGCATGCGGCGGCGCGCGGCATTCATGCGCTTCTGGAGCAAGGCACGGAAGTTGCCGCCTTGCAGGATTTGCATCGCGGACGCGCCGCCGCTTCCACCGTTCCGGGTGCAGGAGATTAAATCGTGGATTTCTCCGGAGTTTTTCCCGCGCTCACGACGCCGTTCGAAGCTGACGGTTCCGTTTCGCTTGCGGATCTCAAACATAACATCCACAAATACAACGCCACGGACCTCGCAGGCTACGTCGTGCTTGGTTCGACGGGCGAATCCGTCCTGCTCAAACCAGCAGAGATGGACGGTATTCTCGTTACCGTCAAAGAAGCCGCCGCCAAGGGGAAAAAACTGATTGCTGGAACGGGCGCCGAGTCGACGGCGGAAACAATCGAGCGCACAAAGCGTGCCGCGGAACACGGTTATCACGTGGCTCTGGTAAAAACGCCGCACTATTACAAGCCGTCTTACAAACCCGATGTGCTCGTTGCGCATTACCGGCGCGTAGCCGACGAGTCGCCCATCCCGGTGCTGTTGTATTCCGTTCCACAGTTTACCGGTGTGGCATTGGAATCCCCCGAGACTGCTCTGCTGGCCGAGCATTCGAACATCATCGGCATCAAAGAAAGTTCCGGAAATGTTCAGCGCATCGCGGAAATGATCGCCGGCACTCCACCCGCATTTCAGGTACTGGTCGGCTCGGCGCCCACTGTTTATCCTTCGTTGGTCATCGGTGCGCGTGGCGCCATTCTTGCCTTAGCATCCGCTCTCCCGGAAAAGTGCGTAGCGCTGTTCGAACTTGTTCGCCAGGGTCATCATGAAAAAGCTCGCGAGTTCCAGTCCGTCCTGGTGCGTGCTTCGAAACGAATCGTATCGGAAGCGGGAATCGCCGGACTGAAACACGTGATGGACCAGCGAGGATATCGCGGCGGTGTCCCACGCTTGCCGCTGCTCCCGTTGCAGCATGAACAAAAGAAACGCCTTAACGAGTTTATTTTGACCCTGGAACCAGCCGTTGCGAAAGCCTGATTTAGAAGAGCAGACAGATTTGATGAGACGTTTCCTCGCAAGTATCATCTAAGGGCTCATGGATTGTCGCCCCCTCGCGTTCCGCCAACTCCCCCACCAGCCGAAACTCTTTCTGGATTACCTCGATCACTTTGAGCGCGTGAAGGCGTTTTACGTTCTTCCACCCACGATGCAAGCGGCGATACGTGCGGCGAGGAAGGTCGACTACCCGGTTGAGCGAAGAGCGGAAGTCGCGAGGCTTCTTGCGGCCCAGAACACCGCGTACGGCGGGGGCGAGGAGACAAAGACAAATCTGGAGCGGCTCGAAAATGGCGCGGTCGCGGTCGTCACGGGACAGCAAGTTGGGTTGTTCAGCGGTCCAGCCTACGCGATCTACAAAGCGCTGACGGCCGTGCAGATCGCGGGGGAACTGACGCGCGGCGGAATTCAAGCGGTGCCGGTCTTCTGGATGGCGACGGAAGATCACGATGTGGATGAAGTAAGGCATACGACCTGGTTTGAGCAGGGAAAGCTGACTCGGTTTGAATTGCCGACGGCGAAGGCGGAAGCGGGAAGACCAGTCGGGGAAATTATACTTGGGCCAGAAATCGACCCGCTAGTCGGAGAAGCTGCGGAATTACTCTCGAATCAGGGAAGCGATCTGCTGGCGCGGTTCCTGACGGAGAGTTACCGCGCAGAAGAGACCTACGGCAGCGCGTTCGGAAAACTGTTTGCGCGACTTTTCGCGCAGCAGGGATTGATTCTCATGAATCCGCTCGATCCGGGATTGCACCGCGTTGCCGCGCCGATGTATCAGCATGCGCTGGCGGAGCGGGATGCCCTGAACGAGAAGCTATTGCAGCGCGGAAAGGACCTGGATCGGGCGGGATACAATGCGCAGGTCAGGGTGACGTCGCGGAGCACGCTGTTGTTTTATCTCGGCGGCGGGGTACGGCAAGTCGTCACAGCGAGCGCTGAAAAATTTCAAGCGGAGGAGAAAACCTGGACCCGGGATGAACTCGTTCGTTTGACCCATACCGAGCCGGAGAAATTCAGTCCGAATGCCTTGTTTCGGCCAGTGGTGCAGGATTATCTGTTGCCGACCGCAGCGTACGTCGCGGGGCCGGCGGAGATTTCCTATTTTGCGCAATCCGAAGTTGTGTACAGGCAACTGCTGGGCCGCATGCCGGTGATGCTGCCGCGCGCGGGATTTACGCTGGTGGACGTGAAGGCCGTGAAATTACTTCGCAAGTACGGCCTGAAAGTCGAGGACGTTTGGACGGGTTCGCAGGATTTGCGGCACAAGATGGAAGGCGCATCAGTGCCGAAAGGCTTGTCGAAAATATTCGAGCGCGACCAGAAGCAGATTCAGAAAATGCTCACGCAGCTCGGAAAACAGATCGCTAAACTCGATCCCACGCTGCAAGACACGGTGGAACGGGCAAAAAAGAGAATCGAATTTCACCTCGAGAAGCTGAGGCGGAAAGCCGGGAAGGCGCAAGACCGAAAGGCCGGGCTAATCTCCTCACACATGCAATATCTGGAGTCGCTCCTGAATCCGCACAAAGTGCTGCAATCGCGCGAACTGTGTCTTCTTCCATTCTTGGCAAGGTGGGGCGCGGGAGGATTAAACGAACTGCAAAAACTCTCTTCGGGAAAGAAAATCGGGCATCACTTCATCGTACAACTTCCCTAGGACTCTTTTGTTTGCCGCTGAATCGGGTCAAAGAACGGCTACACACGCTCTGGCGAAGCTTTACCGCCGAAATGCCGAATCCCCTTTATTCGCGACGTACTTGGTTTCGACTTGAATCATCTTTACTGAAATTATGCGAATCTCGTTGGTATCCGGAACCTGGGAGAATTGGCACTTAACTTTAACCAGTTGGCCCACAAAGTCCTTCAATATCTCGGGATTGCTCACGAGCCAGAGATAGTTCTTGCTGGACGTGAACGTCTTGCCGTCTTCGCCGACCTTACCAGCGATATTTGCCGGCTTCGAGAGAGTCAGCTGGTTGTGGGCGCTGTCTCGATTCGGAGTGCTTGGCTTTGGGGTATCCTGACCGAGAGCGCTGACGGGCACGAACAGGGCAACTGCAAGAAGGACGAAGATCAGTTTTTTCATGCGGCACGTCCTTTCCGTGGACCGATGCAGGAATAGTGAGATCGTAAAGCGATTGCGATCAGGGTCAAGCGCGAAATTCCGATGAACCGTATTCAAAATCCAGATTGAAGATTCTCGATGCGGCCAAGCCGGCTGCCGGGAGCGAATTGCATGCAAATATTAAGCGTCAAGACTGACCGGCGTACGCAACTCGTGGATGTTACAGCGCAGGTTCAGAAGGTCGTAGCGGCGTCCGGCGTGGCGCGCGGCGTGTGTTACCTCTACGTGCCGCACACTACGGCGGCGATCACGATCAATGAGTGTGCGGACCCTGACGTGGCGCGCGATGTTGAAGGCGCGCTGGACCGGCTGATCCCCAAGACGGGGCCTTTCCGCCATAGCGAAGGGAATTCGGATTCGCATGTGAAGGCGGTGCTTGTGGGCACCAGCCAGATGGTCCTTGTGGAGGACGGCAAGCTGGCGCTGGGACGGTGGCAGGGTGTTTTCTTCTGCGAATTTGACGGACCGCGCGACCGGCGGCTCCAAGTGAAGGTTGTGGCCGATGAGGCGAAGTCGCGAGCAAAAGATTAGAGACTGACCAACGTCCCTCCCCTATGTTTTATGTAAGTGTTCATTCTAAAGGGATTTAAAGTCGTTTATTTTGATACACTTTTGCAAGTGTTGATTCTAAATGATTTGCGTTGCACCAATATTGAGCACAATTGGCACTGTCGGATGATAGGAGCTTTGCACGGGCCAAAGACGAGGCGCGCATCTGGGGAGGATTGTGGCGGGGATGTGCTAGAGTTTTTGTGTGATGAGGAAAGTCGGGATATACGTGCAGGTGCCGTTTTGTCAGACGAAGTGTACGTATTGCAATTTCCATACGGGAGTTGTTTCGGCGTCTCGATTTGCCCCTTATGCTGAAGCAGTTTGCGGTGAGATTCGCGAGCATCGGGAGTTGCTGAAGGCGGCTGGAGTGGGGTTGAGCCAAGGTATTGCAGGATTCCAGGCCAGCCAGGATTCGTTGCCCCTCGAAGATCTGGTGGACACGGTTTACATCGGCGGGGGTACGCCAAGCCTACTGGATCCCACCCACCTTCAAAATATTACGGATGCGATAAGGGGTGTATTCACCGCGGATCTTTCAGAGGTGACGCTGGAGGCCGATCCGGAGACGATTGAGGCGGAGAAGGCGGCGGCGTGGGTGGGCGCGGGGATTAACCGGGTGAGTTTTGGGTTGCAGTCGTTCGTGGATCGGGAGCTGGTCGCCTCGGGGCGAATGCACCGGCGGGCAGACATTTACGGGGCAGTGCCGATTCTCCGCCAAGCTGGGATTTCCAACATCAGCTTTGATTTGATTGCGGGGCTGCCTCATCAGACGAAGGAGAGCTGGCGGCAATCGCTGGATGAATTAGCGGGACTCGGGCCGGAGCATGTGTCGGTTTATTTGCTGGAGGTGGATGAGGGCAGCCGGCTGGGGAGAGAGTTGATTCAGGGCGGCGGGCGCTACGGCGCGGGGGCGGTGCCTAGCGAAGACGAGATGGCTGAGTTTTATGAAATGGGGCAAGAGGTTTTGAAGGGCGCGGGCTATCACCACTATGAGATTTCGAATTGGGCGAAGCCGGGGTTTGAATCGCGGCACAATTTGAAGTATTGGCGGCGGGAGCCATATTTGGGATTTGGGGCGGGTGCTCATTCGTTTTCGGGGACGGAGCGGTGGGCGAATGCCCACGATGCGGCGGAATATGTGAAGGCGATTGAGGCAGGGCGGCTGCCCCTGGAACAGCGTGAGAAATTGACGGCGGAGAGCGCGCTGGAAGAGGAATTGTTTTTGGGTTTGAGACAACTTGATGGAATCGATCTCGCGCAGATCGAGCGGGGGTATGGTGTGAGTTTGGCGGGGCGGTTTGAAAGGCTGGCTACAGCAGGATTAGTGGAGAGAGCGGGCAACGTGGTGAAGCTTGCAGCGGGTAGATTGAGTGTGTCGAATGAGGTGTTTGTGGAATTGATGCGGTAAAAGCCAAGGAAAGAGATTGGAATTTACACAGAGGGCACTGAGAACGCCGAGATCGCAAAGAATACAAAGAAAAGGGAAAAACATGAGTTACGCGATGGCGAAGGGGAATCAGCGGGTGGATCCAGATCAACTGGAAGAAGAGCTAAAAAGTCCGGCGGGGATTGTGGATCTGCGCAGCGACACGGTGACGCGGCCGACGGCGGAGATGCGCCGGGCGATGACAGAGGCCGAAGTCGGCGATGACGTCTACGGGGAAGACCCGACGGTCAACCGGCTGGAGCGGCGCGCGGCGGAGATTCTTGGGAAAGAAGCGGCGCTGTTTGTGCCGACGGGCTGCATGGGGAATCTCATCGCGATCAAAACGTGGACGCATCATGGCGACGAGGTAATTTGCGAAGAACGTAGTCATGTGAATTTGTATGAGTTGGCTTCGATGTCGGCGATTGCCGGGTGCATGCCGCGCGTGGCGCGTGGTGAGGATGGAATTCTGACATGGAAGGAAATTGAGGCGGTCATTCGGCCGAAGATTTATTACGACTCCCAGACGGCGCTGATCTGCCTGGAAAATACGATGAATATGTGGGGCGGGACGGTCTATCCAACTTCGCAGGTCGAGGAGATTTGCGAGCACGCGCATGCCGCAGGATTGAAAGTGCACCTGGATGGGGCGCGGTTGTTCAATGCGGCGACGGCGCTGGGAGAAAATGTCGCGCGCATGACCGGCAAAGTGGATTCCGTGATGTTTTGCTTGTCGAAAGGATTGGGCGCGCCGGTGGGATCGATGATTGTGGGGTCGAAGGCGTTCATCGAGAAGGGGCGCGTGTTTCGTAAGATGTTCGGCGGGGGAATGCGGCAGGCGGGAGTGATTGCGGCGGCGGGGCTGATAGCGCTGGAGAAGTCGCCGGGGCGATTGCATGTGGATCATGAGAATGCCAAGCGGCTGGCCGAGGGGATCGCGGAAATTCTGGAATTAGGGATTGACCCGAAGAAGGTGCGATCCAATATTGTGATTTTTGATTGTTCGAAAACTGGAAAGACGGCGGTGGAGCTGTGCGATGCGCTGCATCCACAGGGCGTCTGGGCGCAGGATACCGCCCTGCATTCGGTGCGAATGGTTACGCATTGTGATGTGGATCGGGTGGGAGTGGAACGGGCGCTGGTGGTGTTTAGGGATGTCGTGGCGAAAACACAGGGGAAGGGTGCATGAGAATTCGAATCGGGAATGTTTTTGAGAAGGCTGCCCTAGCGGCCTTCGCATTAACCGCGTTCAGCGTGATTGCCGTGGCGCACGATGCTGCTGAGAAAAAGCCGGCGCAGGCGGCGCCTCCTACCATTGCAGAGGCGACTGCGTTTGTGAATGACGCGGAGCAGCGTTACTACGACCTGACGAACGAGGCGCAAAGAGCGCAGTGGGTGCAGGAGAATTTCATCACCGACGATACGGAGGGAATAGCGGCGCAGGCGGGCGAGGAACTGAATTCGTTCAGCGCGGAGATGTCCAAGCAAGCGCACCGATTCGATAAGTTGCAGCTGTCGCCGGAATTGGCGCGAAAGATGCTGCTGCTCAAGCTTTCGACAAACTTTCCCGCGCCCGCGGATCCGAAGGAACAAAAAGAGCTGGCGCAGGTCCTGGCGTCGCTGGACGGCGATTATGGGAAAGGGAAGTGGTGCCCGGGTGGCGCGGGCGGAAAGTGCCTGGATATTACGGCCATCGAACAAATCATGGCGAAAAGCCGCGACCCGGAAGAGCTGAAGAAAGCGTGGATCGGCTGGCATGCCGTGGGCGCGCCGATGCGGCAGCGCTATACGGAGATGGTGGAGTTGGGAGATAAAGGATCGCGGGAGCTGGGTTTTGCGGATGCGGGCGCGTTGTGGCGTTCGAATTACGACATGCCGCCGGACCAGCTTGCGAAAGAGGCGGACAGGTTGTGGGAACAATTGAGGCCACTGTGTCTATCGCTGCATGCGTACGTGCGCGGACAACTGCGGAAGAAATATGGAAACGAACTGGTGCCGTTGAACGGGCCGATTCCGGCGCACATGTTGGGCAACCCTTGGAGCCAGGAGTGGAACAACGTTTATTCGCTGATGGATTCACCGAAACCTCCGCAGAGTTTTGACCTGACGAAGATTTTGCAGGACCGGCACACGGACGCGAAGGGCATGGTGCGGTACGGCGAAGGATTTTTCACCTCGCTGGGATTCGCGCCGCTGCCGAAGACATTTTGGGAGCGGTCGCTGTTCACGAAGCCTGCCGATCGCGACGTGGTTTGCCATGCGAGCGCGTGGGACGTGAATTCGAAAGACGATCTGCGGATCAAGATGTGCATCCAGGTGACGGAGGAAGACTTCCGAACGATCCATCACGAACTGGGGCACAATTTCTATCAGCGTGCATATAACGCGCAGCCGCCGCTTTTTCAAAACAGTGCAAACGACGGATTTCATGAAGCGGTCGGCGATACGATTGCGCTTTCGGCTACACCGGAATATCTAAAACAGATTGGGCTGATTGATGCAGTGCCGCCGGCGTCCGGAGATATCGATTATCTTTTGCAGCAAGCGCTGGAGAAGGTGGCGTTTCTGCCGTTCGGGTTGCTGGTGGACAAGTGGCGGTGGGAAGTTTTCGCGGGCCAAGTGACGCCGGAGAACTACAACAAAGCGTGGTGGGAATTGCGGAAGAAGTATCAAGGCATCGCGCCGCCGGTGGAACGGACGGAAGCGGATTTTGATCCGGGAGCAAAATATCACGTAGCGGGAAATGTGCCGTATATGCGGTATTTTCTTGCCCGCATCCTGCAATTTCAGTTTCAGAGAGCGCTTTGCCGCGAAGCAGGTTACAGCGGTCCGCTGCATCGCTGCTCAATCTACGGAAACAAGGCCGCCGGTGAAAAATTGAACAAGATGCTGGCGATGGGACAAAGCAAGCAGTGGCAGGAAGCGCTGGAAGCGCTGACGGGCGAGAAGCAGATGGATGCTTCGGCGCTGGCGGACTATTTTGCGCCGCTGAAAGCGTGGCTCGACGAGCAGAACAAGGCCAATCACTATCCGGTGGGCTGGTAGTGGCCTCGGAATAATTTCCAAAATGTTGCTGGATGGGACCATGAGGCGCAGCGATCCTGCGTTTCTACAAAGCAAGTTCGTGTAAAATTAAAGTATAAAATAATCTTTGGCTGAGCATAGCCAAGAGACGCCGGTTACGAGGTCCTTGTGGAATTTAACTTTACGGATGAACAGGTACAGCTTCGCCGGAGCGTGCGCGAATTCGCGGAGGCGGAGATAGGCCCGCACGTGATGGAGTGGGACGAGGCATCCCATTTTCCGATGGAAATTATTCCCGAGCTTGGGGAGATGGGGCTGCTTGGGATTATTTTTCCGGAACAGTATGGCGGCGCGGGACTGGGCTACATAGAGTACGCGCTGGCGATCGAAGAGCTCGCGCGTGTGGATGGGTCGGTGGGGTTGATTGTCGCGGCGCACAATTCATTGTGCTCGAACCACATTTTCAAGTTCGGTACAGAAGCACAGAAGAAAAAATATCTTGTGCCGCTGGCCCAGGGAAAAAAGATTGGGGCGTGGTCGCTGACGGAGCCGGAAGCGGGCTCAGACGCGGGCGGGACGCGCACAACCGCTGTTCGCGATGGAAATTACTGGGTGTTGAACGGGGCGAAGACTTTCACGACGAACGGACATTATGCGGATTATTGCGTGGCCATGGCGGTGACGGACAAGTCGAAGAGTTCTCATGGCATCAGCGCGTTTATTCTGGAAAAGGGAATGCCTGGATTCAAACCGGGTAAAAAAGAGAACAAGCTGGGGATGCGGGCGAGCGACACCTCGGAAGTTATTTTTAGCGATTGCCGCGTGCCGTTGGAAAACCTCCTTGGGCCGGAAGGGGAAGGGTTTACCGGCAGCCTGAAGATTCTGGATGGGGGGCGCATTTCGATTGCAGCGCTGGGGCTGGGGATGGCGCAGGGCGCGCTGGATGCGGCGATCAAGTATGCGAAGCAGCGCAAACAGTTTGGACAGGCGATCAGCGAATTTCAGGCGGTGCAGTTCAAGCTCGCGGACATGGCCACGGAAGTGGAAGCGGCGCGGCTGCTGGTGTATCAAGCGGCGTGGCTGGCGGATAAGAAGGATGTGCGGTTCACGCGGGAATCAAGCATGGCGAAGCTGTTTGCCAGCGAAGTGGCAGTGCGCGTGGCGAATGAATGCGTGCAGATTCATGGGGGCTATGGGTTCATCAAGGATTATCCGGCGGAGAAATATTACCGCGACGTGAAGCTCTGCACGATTGGGGAAGGTACCAGCGAAATTCAGCGTTTAGTGATTGCCCGCCAGCTACTTGGTAAGAAATAATCGAGGAATGCGTCTGGCCTCTCCCGACAGTTCCACAGGACAACGATGAGTTCGCCGGTTGAGACTTGGGCGGAACAGGTGCGCGCGGGGAATGTTCGCGCGGTGTCGCGAGCGATTACGGCGATTGAAAATCATCAGGCTGAAGCGGAAGCCCTGCTTCGGCTGCTATTTCCACACACCGGGAATGCATATTTGACTGGTGTCACAGGGGCGCCGGGAACGGGGAAGAGCACGCTCGTTGACCGGCTTGCGGCGTATCACCGTAGACGGCTTGAAGAGGTTGGCGTGATCGCAGTGGATCCGACCAGCCCCTATTCGGGTGGGGCGATCCTGGGCGACCGCATTCGAATGCAGAGCCACGCGAGCGATCGTGGAATGTTCATTCGTTCGATGGCGACGCGGGGATTTCTGGGCGGGCTTGCGCGCGCGACGGCGGAAGTGGCGCTGATGCTGGATGCGGCCGGGAAAAAACATGTGTTGATTGAGACCGTGGGCGTCGGGCAAGACGAAATTGATATTGTGCGGCTGGCGGACTGCGTGCTGGTGGTGATGGTGCCGGGGCTTGGTGATGACATTCAGAATATGAAAGCCGGGCTGATGGAGATCGGCGACATTTTCGTGCTGAACAAGGCCGACCGTGAAGGCGCGGACCGGTTGGAGCAACAACTGCTGGCGATGCTCTCGCTGGTGATGCCACGCGACGGCTGGCAGCCGTGCATTGTGCGGACGGTGGCGTCGGAGAACAGAGGCGTTGAAGAGCTGGCCGCGACGGTTGCAAGGTTCCGGAAACATTTCGAATCGAGCGGCGAGCGTAAGCGGAAGCACGTGGAGCATTGGAAAAACCGGCTGATCGAACTGCTGCAGTCGCGATTGCTGGAGCGCGCGCTGGGCGGGGTGGGCGGAGAAGCGCGGCTCGCGGAGCTCGCGGCGGAAGTGGCGGAGCGGAAAAAGGATCCGTTTACGGCGGTAAATGAAATTCTGAAGGGCAGCGGCTTGGCGGAACGAAGCACCTGAAGTCTTCACGGAGAAAAAGAAAATGACGGCGAAGAAAAGCGGGAAGTCAAAGAGCGCCAAGCCGGATAAGAAAGCGGCGATTGGCATCATCGGCGGAAGCGGGCTCTATTCGATGAGTGGCTTGACGGAGGTCCGCGAGGTGCAAGTGAAGACGCCATTTGGCGATCCCTCCGACGCGATTGTATTGGGAGCTTTGGAGGGGAAGCGGGTTGCGTTTCTTGCGCGGCATGGGCGTGGGCATCGAATTCTGCCGGGAGAGATTAATTATCGTGCGAATGTGTACGCGATGAAGCTGCTAGGGGTGGAACGCATTATTTCGGTAAGTGCGGTGGGGTCGCTGCAGGAAGATTTGCGGCCGGGAGAGTTTCTTGTGCCCGACCAATTCTTCGACCGGACGAGAAATCGCGTCTCTACCTTTTTTGGAGATGGCCTTGTGGCTCATGTGGCGTTTGCGCATCCAACCTGCGGGCAGGTGGGAGGAGTGCTGGCGGATTGCTGCGTGCACGAAGCGATCAAAGTTCACAGGCGCGGGACATACATTTGCATGGAAGGGCCGCAATTTTCGACGCTCGCGGAAGCGCAGGTCCACCGACAGCTGCGATTTGAGGTGATCGGCATGACCAATGTCACGGAGGCCAAGCTCGCGCGTGAAGCGGAGATGTGTTACGCAACGATCGCCATGATCACGGATTATGATTGCTGGCATCCGGAGCACGAATCGGTGACGGCGTCGCAGATCATCGCCACGCTCAACCAAAATGCGGAAAACGCGCAGCGAGTTTTGAGGGCCGCAGTGCGTGCGCTTCCCCAGGGACGAACTTGCAAGTGTGGTTCGGCGTTGCAGCATGCGCTGGTTACGGATATGAAGCTTGTTCCTGCGGCCACCAAAAAACGGCTCGGGGCCATCATCGGAAAATATCTTTCCTAGGAGAAGACTGTGTCCTTACTCGTAGTCGGTTCGGTAGCGTTTGATGCGCTCGAAAGCCCATACGGAAAGGTGGACCGGGCCGTAGGTGGCGCAGCGACGTATTTCGCGGTGGCGGCCAGTTTTTTTACTCCGGTGAGTCTCGTGGCGATCGTCGGTGACGATTTCACTTCGAGGGATGAAGAGATCTTTCGCGGGCGGCATATTGACACGGATGGCCTGGAACATGCCGCAGGAAAGACATTTTTCTGGGCCGGGCGCTATTCGGAGAACTTGAACGAGCGGGTGACGCTGGCAACGGATCTGAATGTGTTCGCCGAATTCAAGCCGCGGCTGCCGGAAAAATATAGGAAATTAAAATACGTTTTTCTGGCGAACATCGCACCGGAGTTACAGCGTGACGTGCTGCATCAGGTGAAGGTGCGGCCAAAGCTGGCGGCGCTGGACACCATGAACTACTGGATCGAGCGTTCGAACGCCGAACTGCGTGAGACACTGAAACACGTGGACATCCTGATGATCAACGATTCGGAGACGCGCGAGCTTTCGAATGAACACAATCTTTTGCGCGCCGCGAAGCACATTTTCAAAATGGGGCCCACGACGCTGGTAGTGAAGCGCGGTGAATACGGCGCGATGATGGTAGACAAGCGGGGAGTCTTCTGCGTGCCGGCATTTCCGTTGGAAGAACCGCACGATCCCACCGGCGCGGGCGACAGCTTTGCCGGAGGATTCATGGGTTATCTGGCGGGCTACGACGATAAAAGCGATGCCGCACTACGGCGGGCAATGGTTTACGGGTCCGTGATGGGAAGCTTTGCGGTGGAACAATTCGGTGTGGAGCGGCTGCGACACTTGAAGCGCAGCGAGATACACGCCAGAGCACGCCACTTTGCGAAACTGACACAATTCAAACTCTAATTATGTAGAATCCGCTCGCGCGGGCGGTGGCATGAAACGATTTCCTCTGTTCCAAGGGTTGCGGCCGGTTCTGTGGTCGGAGGTGCCGAGGAATCTCCTGGCCGGAATCACGCTTGCGGCCATGAACATACCGCAGTCGCTGGGCTATGCGAGCATAGCCGGCACTCCAGTCATTACGGGTCTGTACACGCTACTGCTCCCGCTTGTTGCTTTTGCTGCATTTGGTTCGTCGCGCTATCTAGTAGTAGCTGCTGATTCGGCTACAGCAGCGATACTCGCGGGGAGCCTAACGACGTTGGCTCCCATCGCGAGCGAACGGTATGTGGCGCTCGCGGGCTTAGTGGCGTTTTTGACCGGTTTCTTCCTTCTGCTCGCGCGTCTACTGAAGCTCGGATTCCTTGCTGATTTTCTGTCTCGAACGGTTCTGCTTGGTTTTCTCACTGGCGTGGGCTTTCAAGTCGGCATCGCTGTGCTTGGTCAAATGCTGGGACTCAACGTCCACAGCCGCCGGACCATCGGTCAATTCCTGGAAGTGCTGCGCTCGCTGCCGCGGGCTCATCTTCTGACGCTCGTGATTTCCTTAGCGGTTGTTGCCTGCATCCTCTTGTTTCGCCGCTTTGCTCCAAAGTTGCCAGGTCCACTCTTTGCGGTTGCCGGGTCAATTGCGGCAAGCGCTATTTTTCACTGGGCAGAGCGGGGCGTGACTGTTTTGGGCCCCGTGCCTCGCGGCTTGCCTCATCTGGGATTGCATGGTCTTGGCTGGCAGGACGTACAACTGCTGCTTCCCGTTGCCGGATCTTGTTTTGTGATGATCGTCGCGCAGAGCGCGGCAACGGCACGTGTCTATGCTACGCGCCATCATCAAGAACCAGACGAGAATACCGACCTGGTAGGCCTGGCCGCAGCCAACACTGCCGCGGCGTTCAGCGGGACGTTTGTTGTAAATGGCAGCCCTACACAAACCGCCATGGTCGAAAGCTCCGGCGGGACAAACCAGATGGCGCACCTCGCCACCGCCGGTGTCGTTGCTCTGGTGCTTCTCTTCTTCACCGGGCCGCTACAGTTTCTTCCTCACTGTGTACTTGGTGCGGTGGTGTTCACTATCGCGGTACGGCTGATCGATGTGCGAGCTCTCAGGGCCATCCGCGTTGAGGGTCCCGGCGAGTTCGCTCTGGCCGTGACGACGGCGGTGGTCGTCGTTTTCGTCGGGGTGGAGCAGGGCATTCTTCTTGCCATGGCCTTGTCGCTCTTCCGCATCGTCAGTCACAGCTACCGCCCGCACACCGCCGTGCTTAAACAGACTCCTGACGGAATCTGGCATTTGGAACCAGTCGTTCCAGGCACGCTCACCGAACCCGGGATGATTATCTATCGTTTCGGCGCGCCACTTTTCTACGCCAACGCCAATCGATTTTCCGAGGAAGTGCGGATGCTGGCAACAACAGCGCCTTCGCCGTTGCATTGGTTAGTCGTCGATGCGGGAGCCATCACCAAAGTGGACTTCACCGCCGCACGTGTCTTGCTCGAAGTCCAGAAGGACCTCGCCGCGCAGGGCACGGGGCTCGTCTTTGCTCACGTGCAGTCGGACCTTCGGCCCGATCTGGATCGTCATCATCTGACGGAGGCGATCGGACCCAATCGCATTTTTGATACCTTGCACGAAGCTTGCTCTGCGCTCCGGGGCAACGTGCCAGCGGGCGGAAAGACGCAATGAGCAATGATCTGGAACAACCCGTCGGACGCGGCAATTTGTTCAAGCTTGCGTTCCTGGCGCTGCTGGCGGGGACAGCGTCAGGATTGATCGGAGCGGGATTCCGCCTGATGCTCCGGAGCGCGGATAATTTTCGGAACTGGTTTCTAGCCTGGGCGCATGGCTACCGAGTTTTTGGTTCTTTGCTGGTTATTGCAGCCTGCGCGTTCGCGACCGGGCTTGCTGCCTGGCTGGTACGGCGGTTTTCGCCGGAAGCAACGGGAAGTGGCATTCCACACGTGGAGGCCGAGGCGGAAGGAAAGTGGTCTGGTGACCCGCTGCGCATCATCCCGGTGAAATTCATAGGTGGGCTGCTCTCAATAGGTTCGGGCCTTGCGCTGGGTCGCGAGGGGCCCAGCATTCAGATGGGTGCGAGCGTAGCGCATCTCATTGGAAGGGTGTTCCGTTGCAGCGATGAGGAGTGCAGGGCATTGCTGGTGGCGGGTGGCGGCGCTGGTCTGGCGACCGCCTTCAATGCACCGATCGCCGGCGTAGCGTTTGTGATGGAAGAGATTCTGCGGCGATTCAGTCTGCGAGTCTCCATCATCACGCTGTTCGCGTCGGCGAGCGCGATCGCTGTTGCTCGCTTTTTTCTGGGGCAAGCTCCTGACTTTCATGTTGAACCAATGGGCTATCCCGGCTTCGGAACAATCGCAACTCATATTGGCTTGGGTGCATTCGCCGGCGTTCTGGGTGTCGGCTACAGCAGGGCGATCCTTGGCGCGCTTGCCGTAAGCGACCGGTTGCACCGCTATCCGGTGGAACTGCGTGCCGCAGTGATTGGAGGCGCAGTGGGACTGCTGGCGTGGTTCGCACCGACGATGGTGGGGGGCGGCGACACAATCACTCAACAGATGTTGCTTGGCACGAGCGTGGTTTTTATCTACGGACTACATTTTGCAGTGCGCTTTGGACTCGGGACGGTCTCCTACGCGGCGCAGACACCGGGGGGACTGTTTGCCCCGATGCTGGTGCTGGGCGCGGAGAGCGGCCTCTTTTTCGGGACTATTTGCCACCAATTTTTCCCCGCAATCGCTTCGAATCCGACTGAATTCGCTGTTGTTGGGTTGGCGGCGTTTTTCACGGCTGTGGTGCGGGCACCGCTTACCGGAATCATCCTGGCGATCGAGCTGACAGGCAGCTTTACATTGCTGCTGCCGATGCTGGGAGCTTGCGCCGTGTCGATGCTGGTCCCGACTTTGCTGAATAATCCTCCCATCTATGATTCGTTACGGAAGCGTGCATCGTCGGTCCAGCCAAGCCGTTAGCGAAGCAGGATGCGCGGCCAAATGCCGATCGCACAGGGAAGTTATCCATGTGCAACGGCATCCCAAAGCGCCAAGCACAGCTTTGAGGGGCGGTGTTAAAGTGAGATTGGAATTCGGCCTGAAGGGAGAAACGCGAGACCGTGCAAATATCTGATCGATGCTTATGTGTTTTCGGGGCAAGCGAGAATCTGGCGATGGGAATGAATTCTGAGGTGATTTTGTTGAAGGGTTATCGCGAATGACCGGGAGCAATGGGACTCCAAGAAAACCAAAGGCGCTGGCCTCCGGGTCTCAACTCGGGGTATTTGCTCCTGCGTCTCCCGCACCGGCAGTTGACATGATTGCGGGACTCACAGAGTTGAAGAGGCTCGGTTTTCAAGTGGTCGCGAATCAGGACACCAAGGCGGAAGGGTATTTTGCAGGATCGTCCCTGGAAAGAGTGGGCGGGTTTCAAGCGGCGGTGAATTCCGATCAGGTTGAGGGAATGATCGCCTTGCGTGGCGGTTACGGTTCGAACTACTTGTTGGATTACAAACTGGAGAAAAGTCTGTCAAATCCGAAATGCCTGATCGGTTTTAGTGACATTACATCCTTGCAGATCTATCTCTGGCAGAAATGTGGCTGGGTGACTTTTTATGGGCCAATGGTTGCGGCCGGTCTGAACTCGGGACCCGGCGTAACGAAGGGCTATGACGAAAATTCTTTCTTGCAGGCTATTGGCAGAAAGGAAGCCGGCTGGAAGCTGCGGCTGCGAGGGGAACCGATGTTGACGGGCAATGCCACGGGAAGAGTGCTGGGAGGCTGTATGACTTTGCTGGAGGCCACCATTGGAACGCCGTGGGAACTGGACACGCGAGATTCCATACTCGTTCTGGAAGACCGCGCGATGAAGCCGTATCAGGTCGACCGTGTGCTGATGCATTTGAAGCAGTGCGGCAAGTTTGAAGGCGTGCGCGGGATCGTTTTGGGCGACTTTCCTGAGAGTGAGCCAGCCGTGGCTGGAGCGCCGACCGTGCGGGAAGTGTGCGCGCGGATTTTAAGGCTGCTGGGAGTGCCGTTGATATTTGGAGCGCCGGTGGGGCATACGCCGCGACCCATGCTGACAATTCCATTGGGAATAAAGGCGCGGTTGGATGCGGATGGCGAGGGAACGCTCGAATTTCTGGAACCGGCGGTGGTGGCTTGAGCGAGACGAAGCACGTGCATGTGATCGGGATTGGCGGTTCGGCCATGGCGCCGCTAGCGGGAATGCTCCGAGAAAGCGGCTACCGGGTGACCGGCGCGGATGCAGGCGTTTATCCGCCGGCCTCCACACTGCTGGGGAGCCTCGGCATTTCGTTCTTCAACGAATTTGATGCGGCACACTTGCAACCGGCCCCTGATTTGGTGGTTGTGGGTAATATCATTGCGCGCGGCAATCCGGAACTCGAAGAGGTGCTGGACAAAAAGATTCCATATCGTTCGCTCCCCGAGATTCTGGAAGAGATATTTCTGCCCGGAAAACACTCGATTGTCGTCAGCGGAACGCACGGGAAGACCACGACAACGGCTATGCTGGCGTGGATTTTCGAAACGGCGGGGAAGAATCCGAACTTTCTCGTGGGCGGCGTTGCGGAGAATTTCGGTAAGAGCTACGGTCTTGGCGGCGGGGCGGAATTCATTCTCGAGGGCGATGAGTACGAGACGGCGTTCTGGGACCGCGGACCAAAGTTCTTTCACTACCATCCGGATGACTTGATTATTACTTCGCTGGAATACGACCACGCGGACATTTATGCGGACTTTGAGACCTACCAGTTGGCTTTTCGTAGGCTGGTGAATCTGGTGCCGCGGAGGGGGCGAGTGGTCGTTTGGGGCGACTCTGCGGAATCAGGGCCGGCGTTGCGCAGGGCGGCGGAGAAAGCATTCTGTCCTGTTGAAACTTATGGTTTTGATGGCGCGAATGATTGGGTAGCGAGCGATTTCGCAATCGATGGCGACAAGATGCGGTTTCGCGTGGCGCATCATGGCAAAGCGTTCGGAGAGTTCACTATGGCTGCGCTGGGGAGGCATAACGTCTTGAATGCATTGGCGGCCTCCGTGATTGCTCAGGGACGCGGAATCAGCGCTAAAGCGTTGGACAGAGCGCTCGCGACGTTTCGGAGCGTGAAGCGTCGAATGGACGTGAAGGGCGAAGTCGGTGGAGTGCTGGTGGTGGATGACTTCGCGCACCATCCCACGGCGGTGAGAGCGACGATTGAGGCTGCCCGGGGGCGCTGGCCGGGGCGGCGGCTTTGGGCGATTCTTGAACCGCGTTCGAATTCGATGCGCCGCAAAGTGTTTCAGGAGGCGCTGCCTCAGGCGCTCGCTCTCGGTGATCGTGTGATTCTGGGCGGGGTGTTTCGCGCGCAACAGCTTGGCGGCGAGAATCGGCTGGATCCAGAGTCGGTCGCGGAGAGTGTCCGTGCACTGGGGAAAGAGGCTCGCGTATTTCCCAGCTCCGAGGCCATTGCGGAGCATCTTGCGGTGGAAGCCAAGGCAGGCGATTTGCTGCTCATCATGTCTAACGGCAGCTTTGATGGTTTGTGCGAAAAGCTTTTGAAGAAGCTCGGCGAGGCCGACCGAGTTACCAGTGAGGCGAAAACTCGGTGACCTTTACTTTTTTCCGCAGTAGGTTTGTGCGCCCGGCAATCTTTTCATTCCTTTTTACCCTGACATTCAGCGCTATCAGCAAAGCGACGATTCAGTACGCCGTGTCGCTGGAGCATCCCGAACAGCACCTTTTCCATGTAACGATGACCATTCCGGATGTGACCGGCGAAGTGATAGTGAACATGCCGGCGTGGAATGCGCTGTACCAGATTCGTGATTTCAGTTATCACGTGCGGCAGGTCGAGGCGTTCGTTGATTCAGAGAGGGTCCCAATCGAAAAGCTGGACAAGCAATCGTGGCGCATCCGTGGCACGGGGACGATCAAGATTTCATACGCAACCTATTGGGATGAAAATGGTCCTTTTGCATCGCAGCTGAACTCGGGGCATGCATTCATCAACCCGGCGATGATTCTTCTCTATGTTCCCGAACGACGATCGGAGAGTGTGAGCCTGGGAATTCCAAACCCGCCATCCGATTGGAATGCCATCAGCGCCTCCGCTCACGGCGTCGAATCGATGGGAGGCGCGCGTAAATTTTTCTTCGAGGCTCCCAGTTACGACGCGCTCGCGGATGGGCCAATTGAGGTCGGAAAATTCGAAGAGTTCGAGCTAAGCGGCGTGCCAGCACGCGTAACGGTGGTGATTCACGGCGACAACTGGAAAAGGAAAAAGGTCGAGGAGGACCTGAGGCGTATCTGCCAGTACGAGTTGAAGCTGATGGATGGCGCGCCATTCGAACGCTACACATTTATCCTGCACATTGGAAAGGGTTCCGGCGGCGGAGGAATGGAACACATGAACTCGACCGCGATTGGCATGCCGTCGGATGAATTCCTGGACGGAGTGGCGGCGCACGAATTCTTTCATTTGTGGAATGTTAAGCGCATACGGCCTGCGTCATTGGAACCGGTGGACTATTCGAAGGAGCAGTACACGCGCGCACTGTGGTTTGCGGAGGGCGTGACGAGCACTTATGGCTCGTACACGCTAGTGCGCAGCGGAATCTGGAGCAAGGAGCAGTTCTACCTTGACCTGAGCCAACAGATCAGCGAGCTAGAAAACCGCGCCGCCAATCGATGGCAGAGCGCGGAGCAATCGAGCCTGGATGCCTGGCTGGAGAGATATCCGTTTTACAATCAGCCGGAATATAGCGTTTCGTACTACACCAAGGGGCAAGTGTTGGGAGATTTGCTGGACATTTTGATTCGCGACCGCACCAACAACGAGAGAAGTCTGGACGATGTCCTGCGCGCAATGAACACGGATTTTGCGAAGCAGGGGAAACCCTATCGGGACAGCCTGGACATCCGCTTGACGTCGGAAGAGGTTGCGGGTGGATCGTTTGAGGATTTTTTCCAGAAATACGTTGCAGGCACTGAGCCGTTCCCTTATCAGCGGGTTCTGGCGTTGGCTGGGATGGAGCTGCGTGTGGTGGAGCATAGCCGGCCAACTCTTGGGTTTTCCACTGAACGTGATGCGAACGGTGCCGTGAACGTGCAGGCGGTGATTGCCGAGGGCCCTGCCGCCGAAGCCGGTCTGCGCGCGGGGGATACGATCCTAACTTGGAATGGCGCTGAACCGCCGCGCCGGTTGGAGCGCTGGCTGAGGGAACAGAAGGCCGGCCACATTTTGAAGCTGAAGGTTCGCAGGGAAGAGAAAGAAGTCACGATCGAGGTACGGCTGGGCGAAATCAAGGAGACGTTTTATGGCGTGTCAGAGGATTCGCATGCGAGCGAAAAGGCGCGGCGGATCCGCGACGGCTTGCTGCATGGCGTTACCAGCGCCGTCACAGTCCCCGTTCATTAGTTCGGCGGGCGGTTCCACGTTGCGCTTGACCCGCGACTCAGGATTCGAGAGAGTTCTGCCAGCTTCATGCTTCGCACTCTTTTCATCGCGGCGTTTCTTTCAGTCTACATCCTGCTGGTCGGGCCGCCGCTTCTGGTCTATACGCTGATCAGCGGGAATCCTGATCCCATCTATTGGGCAGGGATTAATGGGGTTATGTTTTTCGTCCGCGCAGTGGGCGTCCGAGTCCGCGTGGAGGGCCGAGAGCGGATTCCTCCGGGCGTTTGTCTTTTCGTGGCGAACCACACCAGCTCCGCGGATGCGCCGGCTGTGGTTGGCGCGATTCCGCGAAGGATCGCGATTCTCCTCAAGGAGTCTTTGTTCAAATGGCCGATCGTCGGCCAGGCGTTCCGCTCGGTGCACTTTATTCCTGTCAACCGAGGTCTGCATGAATCGGCCATCGCCAGCGTGGAGAAGGCCGCAGAGGCTATGCGCGGTGGGCAATCTATGTTGATCTACCCAGAGGGCACGCGCAGCCCCGATGGGCGGCTGCAGCGGTTCAAGAAGGGCGCTGTGGTTATGGCCATTAAAGCGGGCGTGCCGATTGTGCCGATCGCTTGTTCGGGGGCGCAGAAGATCATGGAAAAGCGATCGATGGTGATTCATCCAGGGGAAATTGTGGTCGAATTTCTGGAACCGATAGATTCGGCTAAGTATTCACTCGACGAGCGGGAAACACTGAATGAGCGTGTTCGCATGGCTCTTGCGGCGGCTTTGCCTCCGGACCAGCAACCCAACGATGCGCGCGAGGCGGCGCCAAGTTCGGGTGGAGTTGATCAGGAAACTGAGGATGCCAATGCGAGTTAACAAGAGGATGGTGAGAGCATGCTCGTTCCTCGGGATAGCCATTATCCTTTTGTTGAGACCCGTGGCCGCGCAGAAAAAGCAACTGACGGCGCGTGAGGTGGTCGCGCTCATACAGCAACATGTGGGAGTGCCGTGGCAGGCAGAGACGGTGGACACTTTCAAGGCTGGCAGCCCGGACACGATCGTCACAGGAATCGCGGTCACGATGATGGCCACTATGGACGTTCTTCAGCGTGCGGTTGCTTCCGGTGACAACCTGATCATCACCCACGAGCCGACTTTCTATAATCACCTGGATAAGCTCGATCAGCTTGGAGAAAAGGAGAACGATCCGGTGCTGGCCGCGAAGCTGGCGTTCATAGCAGAACGCAAGCTCGTGGTCTGGCGATTTCACGATCATTGGCATATGCGCCAACCGGACGGGATTGTGGCGGGAATGGTGCATACGCTCGGGTGGGAAAAGTATCAAGACGCCAAAAACAATATCCTTTTTTCTATTCCTGAAACGACTATCGAGAAGCTCGCGGCGGAACTCAAATCGAAGCTATCCACGCATGTCATGCGGGTCGTTGGCGATCCCATTCTGAAAGTGAAGCGCGTGGTGCTCGTTCCAGGCGCTTCGGGATTTGCGGCCGAGACACGCGCGCTGGAAATGCCCGGTGTCGATGTTCTCGTCACGGGTGAACCGCGCGAGTGGGAAACCGTGGAGTATGTGGCCGATGCGGTGACTCAGGGAAAGAGCAAGGGGCTCATTATTCTTGGCCACATTCCGTCCGAACAAGCGGGAATGGAGGAGTGCGCGCGCTGGTTGAGGACGTTCGTGAATGGGGTGCGTATCGATTTTGTGGCGACGGCTGATCCGTTCTGGAAGAATTAGGATTTGAGCCGCTCAATTTCTGATTCCAGTTCGCGGACGCGCCTTTGCAAGTCCGGAAGCCGGTTGAGGGCCGCCACGGTTTTCAGCCATTCGCGATTCTCTACCGCTGGATATCCCGAATAAAGCGATTGCGCCGGAACGTCGTTGGGAACGCCGCTTTGCGCCGTTAGAACAGAGCCCTCGCCGACGGTGAGGTGGCCGGCGGTGCCCACCTGGCCCGCAAGGATACAGTTCTTGCCGATTCTAGTTGAGCCGGCAAGGCCGACCTGGCCGCAGAGCAGTGTGTTGGCGCCCACGCGCGAGGCGTGCCCCACCAGCACAAGGTCGTCGAGCTTGGCGCCACGGTCGATGCGCGTCTCGCCAACGGTTGCGCGATCGACGCACGCGTTGGCCTGGACTTCCACATCGTCTTCGAGCACGGCCGGACCCTGCTGCTGCATTTTGTACCAGCTGCCGTCTTTTTGTTTGGCGAAGCCGAAACCGTCGCCACCGATGATCGCCCCATTTTGCAGAATTACACGATGGCCGATGCGGCAAAACTCGCGCACAACCGCGTGCGCATGAGCGAAGAAAGCATCGCCAATTTTCGCTCCGCGATAAATGGTAACGGAACTGTGGAGAACCGCGTTGCGACCGATTTCAACATCTGCATCCACGAAACAGTAGGGTCCTACATGCGCCCCTTCTCCAATGCGCGCGGTTTTCGCGATGATGGCTGTCGGATGAATCGCCGGGGCATAACGCGGCGGTTGATAGAAAAGCTCGATGGCGTGCGCGAAAGCCAGGTAGGGGTTCGCTGTGCGCAGAGCCGCCAAAGGGGGAAGGGATGGCTCGCGAGTCAGCGCGATGCCCTCTTCGACGAGAACCGCGGAGGCGCGCGTGGTCTTGAGTAAGGGAAAATATCGCCGATTAGCGAGAAAGGTGATCTGACCTGCCTCGGCTTGCTCAATTCCGGCAACCGCGCCAATTTCAACGTCGGGCAAGCCTTCCAGGCGGCATCCCAGTCTCTGCGCAACTTCAGAAAGTTTCATGGAGCGGCTCCTCAAAGGCTTTTGGGCCTTCGTGCGAGTCTCGCATAGGCCAAAGAGGGAAGTACAGGCGGTCGGGTTTACTCGTTGAAGAGACGCGGTTGAGCGGCAGCTGCGGCAGCAGAAGGCTTTCTGCGGGCAATTCCCACCACTCCGAGGACTGTGACTTCAGAGAGTGCGGCACGCGGCACGAAGATGCGGTCGGTGGTCGAATTGAGATCCGGGTGCGTGATTTGCACACCATTGTCGAGCAACGAAAGCAGGTCGTTCGGGACTACGCCTTCCAGTGTTTCTCCATCGATGTAGCGAAGCCGGACCCAAAGTCCATCGAGCTTTGGTCGGCTAAGGAACGCTTTGCGTTCCGGCTCGAAGTCGTCCGAAAACTCGCGGACGAAAAAAACCGAGCGCACTTTGCCCAAAGGAATCTCAATGTGCTCGCCATCGGGTGTCAACAGGTCGACGGGATCACTCTGCCCGAGGCGAACAGGATTCAGATACCCGCGCAAAGGTTTCTTGTCGGCGAGCACAATGATGACCTTCTTGTGAGTGGAAGCTGGGGTTCTATTCTTCAAGATTTAGCCGTTCGCAGGCCCGGATGACCGAATTTGCCAATCGGCAAAATGTATGTTATGTTAAGCTCGTTTTCCTGTCAACTCATTGTTTTCATTAGGGTTAGGGCCCCGGAGCGCCGCCCGTTGACCGAAAAAAAAGACATCCTCAAGTCGGCTTCGATCATCACCCTGGTCACCATCGTCAGCCGCGTTCTCGGTTATGTGCGTGACCAGCGCATCACCCTTCTCCTGGGCACCACGTTTGCCGCGGACGCGTACGTCCTAGCGTACCGCATTCCCAACCTTTTCCGACGCCTGGTGGCCGAAGGCTCCATGACGGCCTCGTTCATCCCAGTTTTCACCGGGTATCTGAGAGAGAAGCCGAAAAAGGACGTCTGGGAGTTCGCGAACAAGCTTTTCTGGACGTTGGCCCTCGTCGCCGCGGTAATCACCATTCTAGGCATGGTTTTCTCTCCTGCGGTCGTGCAATTGTTCTCGGGGGCCAATGTGGCCCGAAGCCAGGCTGTGGATTTGAACCGCATCATCTTTCCATATCTGTTCTTCATCTCGTTGGCGGCGCTGGCGATGGGTATCCTCAATTGCTTTCACGTCTTTGGACTGCCCGCTGCGACGCCGGTGCTGCTCAATGTGGCGACTATTCTCTTTTCGGTCGGGATTGTGTGGCACTACATCGGTGACCCGGCCAAATCACTGGCAATTGGAGTTCTGGTCGGAGGCGTTCTTCAATTCCTGGTTCAAGTGCCTTCGCTTGTACAGCGCGGGATGAAGTTCACTTTCGGCATCTCATTCACCCACCCTGCCATTAAGGATGTGGCCCGTTTGATGCTCCCGCGCCTTTTCGGCATTGGCATCGGCCAGATCAACCTTTTGATCGACACGAAGTTTGCAACTGCCAGTCGTATGCCTAGTGGCAGCCTTGCCGCGCTCTACGTCGCCGATCGCGTAATGGAGCTGGTGCTTGGCGGGTACGCTATCGCGGTTGCGACGGCGATTCTTCCTATGATGTCGCATCAGGCGGCCGCTAAGGATTTTGAATCCCTCAAGAAAACGCTGTCCTTCTCCGTTCGAATCGTTGCGTTTATCACCATCCCCGCGGCTCTGGGCTTGATGATTTTGCGGGAACCGATTATTCGCGTGCTCTTTCAGCACGGCCAGTTCGTCGCCGAATCCACGCGGTTGACGGCCCGCGCATTGCTTTACTACTCCATCGGACTGCCGGCGCTGGCATCGGTAAAGCTTATCGTCCCGGCGTTCTACTCCACCCGCGACACACGCACGCCTGTGATCGTAGCTTCGATCTCCCTGGTCCTAAACATCGTGCTCAACATTGTTTTCATCCAGTTTTTCTTCAAGCGCGTTCAGAACGGGGGCCCGGCATTGGCCACGGCGCTTGCGACTTTCTTCGATTTCTTCGCGCTCTTTATCATCTTTCGAATTCGCTATGGCGCGATGGGAACCATGGACATCCTGCGTTCTTTTTCCAAAGTGTTTCTCTGCTCCAGCCTCATGGGAGTAGCTTGCTGGTTTGGAAACTACTACACGGCGTTCACCGTGCACTCGCGTTTTCTTGTGCAGCTCCTTGTTTTCGCCGGACTGATCGGCGGGGCTACGGTGCTCTATTTGGCTCTCGCCTGGCTTTTCCGATGCCATGAGATCGAAGAGGTTTACGGTATCGCTACGCGCCGCGCGGTCGGCGGTGGCAACGGTTACGCGGAGCCCTGATGGAAATCTCAGCAGCCATTTCGTCGTTTTTGACGCACGTGAAGGTCGAAAAAGGCCTGTCTTCCAACACCGTCTCCGCCTATCACCGCGACCTGGCGAAGTTCGATGAGTTTGCCAAGAAATCCAAGCTCAGCCTGGAGTCCGTCAGCCGGGACGATCTGGTGGATTTCCTGGCGTCGCTCTATCGCCAGAAGCTGGAGAGCAAGACCGTGGCGCGGCATCTCGTTACTCTGCGGAATTTCTTTCGCTACGCGCAAATCCAGGATTTGATTGCCGCCGATCCCTCGGTGAACCTGGAATCGCCAAAAATCCGCCGCTCGTTGCCCGGATACCTCCGGCTGGAGGAAGTCGAACGGCTCCTTGCGGAGCCCGATTCGAAAACTTCACTCGGGCTGAGGGACCGCGCCATGCTCGAGGTCTTGTACTCCACGGGCTTGCGCGTTTCCGAACTCACCGGCTTGCGAGTGACCGACCTCGACACCAAGGTGGGTTGCGTGCGCTGTATCGGAAAGGGTGACAAGGAGCGCATCGTTCCCGTGGGAAAGAAGGCGCTCGGGATGGTGGACAAATATCTTCGCGATGCCCGGCCGAAACTTCTTGCCAAGGGCGCGAGTACTCCGACTCTGTTCGTCAATCGCAGAGGGCGTCAATTAAGCCGCGTGGGAGTCTGGAAAATTCTCTCGGCGTACGGGCGCCGCGCGGGGCTTCGTACGGCGCTGACACCGCACATGCTCCGCCACAGCTTTGCGACCCATCTGCTCGAGCGCGGCGCGGACCTGCGATCCGTGCAACTCATGCTGGGCCACGCGGACATTTCGACGACACAAATATATACGCATGTCGTCGAAGAGCGTTTGAAGCAGATTTACAAAGCGCATCACCCGCGTGCATAACGCGGCCGGCCAAAGGAAACAATTGCGGGTGCCTCCGCCGCGTTCAGCGCGGACACCCTGAAGCTGAAGGAGCGCAATGCCAGACTATATGTTTTTGTTGGAAAGCCGGCTCTCGCCGGAACAACGCGCCGCGATGATGCGCGTGCAGGAACTCTCCGCTGCTCTGGGATTCAACGTCTATCTGACCGGCGGTACCGTCCGCGATCTCGTCACCGGCGCATCTCTCCGCGATCTGGACTTCACCGTGGAAGGCAATCCTTCGAAGATCGCCCATGAACTGGAGAAAGGCGGCGCAAAAATCTTGGTCGATGACGAAAAACTTCGCCAGGTCGAATTGCTCTTTGCCGGTGATTGCGATGGCAGCATTTCCGGAGCTCGTGACGACCACTATGTTCGCCCGGGGACCCGCCCCGAGATTCGCTGGTCGACGATCATGGAGGATCTCCGGCGCCGGGATTTTTCCCTCAATGCCATCGCCATCTCCCTGAACCCCGCCTCGCGCGGCCTGCTATTGGATCCGACGAACGGATTGTCGGATATCGAGCGCGCTGAAGTCCGCGCGCTGACTATTCACAGTTTCACCAACCAGCCCGTGCGCCTCCTGCGCGTGCTGCGCTTCGCGGCGCGCATGGGGTTCAAAGTGGAAGCGCGGACGCAGGAGTGGTTCGACCTGGCGATCGAGCGCGAACTCCAGAACACGATTACTCCAGAGGATGCCGGCGGGGAACTTCGCGCCGCAGCTCGCGAGGAACGGCCGGCGGTCGTGCTGAAATCCTGGGAGGAGCACGATCTGCTCGAGGCAGTAAATCCCGTCCTGGCAAAGAAGCATCCGGACTACGACGCCATGAACCGCCTGATGAAGGTGCGGGAGGATTTGTTTACCGCGGGATTCCGGCCTCGTCTCGCGACGCCCATGTTGCTGGCCATTTTGGGGCGTTTGAAGGACAGAGAGCAAGCGAACCTTCTCGGAAAGGCGGGATTCCGCTCGGCCGAAGTGGCGACTGTGCTGGAATTCGAAAACGAAGCGCTGGAAGCACAGAAGGAGCTGCTTGGACGGAAAATGAATGCTCCCGTGGACGCCTACCGGTTCCTTGAAAGGCTTCCACTCGATCAGATGGCCTATCTGCTGGCGGAATCGAACAAGTCCGCGGCACTCTCGAAAATCCGGGCGTATCTCAACAAGTGGCGGCCGATCCGCCTCGGACTTCCCGTCGTGGCTTCTGAACTGGAAGCTCTGGGAATGCCGCGAGGGCCGAAATTCGACCAGGTTGTTGAACAGGTATTCGCCATGCAACTTACCGGCCGGGGGAAAACTTCTGAAGAGCGCGTAAAGATTCTGCGAAAGCTTTCTGGGATCAAGGAACAGCCGAAAAAGAAGGAAAAAGAAAAGAAGCCGGCGAAGGGCACGGACAAAGCTCACGCTGCGGCGGCGATGGGCGACGCCGCCAAGCACAAGCATGCTGCTGCTGCGGCCGATGCCAGACACGCGGGTAAAGAAAAACCGCCGTCATCAAAAGCGGCGGGGAAGCATGCCGCAGCGGCGCATCGCGCCAAAGCTGCCGCCTTCGCAAAGAAGCACGGAAAGCGCAAGTAGCGCTTCTACGGTACAAGAGTGAGTCGCCTGTGGGAAACGTCAGAATGCGTAATGCAATTCTCCTGGGGGAGCCGTAGAATCGAGTCTCATGGGCCAACCGCAGTTCGTTCATTTACACGTTCACACGGATTTCAGCCTGCTCGACGGGGCTTGCGAAACCACCGAGCTCCTGGATGAAGCTTCGCGCCAGAAAATGCCTGCCGTGGCCATCACCGATCACGGCAATCTCTTTGCGGCTGCGAATTTCTACTACGAAGCCAGCAAGCGCGACGTCAAACCGATCATCGGTTGCGAAGTTTACGTCGCCAAGGGCAGCCGGCATGAGCGCGGCGAAAAAACGAACGGCAGTAACGGCAAGGATCGCGGAGATGCTGAGCCAGGGATGCGCGGCAGCAACCATCTTGTGCTGCTGTGCGAATCGCTCGAGGGCTATCACAATCTAATCAAGCTGGTGTCCGCGGGGTTCCTTGAAGGCTTCTATTACAAGCCGCGCATTGACTACGACCTGCTTTCGAAACACAGTAAGGGCCTGATCGCGTTGTCTGCATGCCTGCGCGGCCCGGTGACCGAAGCGGTCGTGGATGAAAAATACGACCAGGCACGCGAGAATGCCTACCGTTTGCGCGAAGTCTTCGGCAAAGGCAATTTCTTTCTGGAAATCCAGGATCAGGGGCTGGAAGTCGAGAAACGCGTCAACGTCGATCTTGTCCGGCTTTCGAAAGAGACCGGCATCCCTCTCGTCGCCACCAACGATTGCCACTATCTGCATCACGATGATGCTCACGCCCAGGAAGTGCTGCTGTGCATTCAGACCGGCAAGACCATGAGCGATACCCACCGCATGAAGTTCGCGACCGACCAGTTTTATTTCAAGACGGCTGCAGAGATGGCTCAGGTATTTGGCGAACTTCCGGAAGCCTTGAGCCGCACGGTGGACATTGCTGCGCGATGCAATGTAAAGATTGAACGCATTCCGAATCCGTTCCCGGAATTCAAAGTTCCCGAAGGGCATACTTCCTCGAGCTATTTTGAAAAGGTAGTGCGCGAAGGTTTTGCCACGCGCGTGCCATACCTGGAGCGCCTACAAAAACAAGGCACACTTGCGAATCCGCTTGCAGAATACGAACGGCGCCTCACGTTTGAAATCGAGATGATCAAGAAGATGCGCTATGAAGGCTACTTCCTGATCGTTTGGGACTTCATTCATTACGCGCGTGCGCAGGACGTTCCCGTTGGCCCCGGCCGCGGCTCTGCTGCGGGCAGCCTCGTCAGCTACGCGCTTCGAATCACCGATGTCGATCCTCTGCAGTACAACCTGCTGTTCGAACGCTTTCTGAATCCCGAGCGCATTTCCATGCCCGATATCGACATCGATTTCTGCATGCGGCGCCGCGGCGAGCTGATCGAATACGTCACCCAAAAGTACGGGCGGGAAAACGTCGCGCAGATCATTACGTTTGGAACCATGGCGGCAAAGGCCGCGGTGAAAGACGTTGGCCGCGCGATGGACATTCCCTACGGTGAGGTCGACCGGTTGGCCAAGCTCATTCCTACGACCCTGGGAATTGAATTGAAGGATGCACTGCAAGAGGCGCCGCAATTGAAAGCCGCGATTAACAGCGATGAGCGGCTGAAGGATTTAATGACCGTGGCGCTGAGGCTGGAGGGCTTGTCGCGGCACGCCTCCACGCACGCGGCGGGCGTAGTGATTTCACCGCGGCCGCTTACAGATGTCGTGCCTGTTTACAAGACGAATCGCGACGAAATCACTACGCAGTACGATATGAATGCGCTGGAGCGCATCGGCCTCCTGAAGATGGATTTCCTCGGGCTGACGACGCTTACGGTGCTTCACGACGCCGTTCGAATGGTCGAACAGAACCGCGGCGTTAAAATCGAAATCGACAATCTCGCGCTGGATAACGCTGAAGCGTACAAATTATTTGCGCGCGGCGAGACCACGGCCATTTTTCAGTTCGAATCGCACGGCATGCGCGACATTCTTCGCCGCTATCAGCCCACGCGCATCGAGGACCTTACCGCTCTCAACGCCCTCTACCGCCCCGGCCCGATCCAGGGCGGCATGATCGATGACTTCATCAACCGCAAGCAGGGTAAGACGAAGGTCAGCTACGAACTCCCCCAGCTGAAGGACATCCTGGAAGAAACCTACGGCGTCATTCTTTATCAGGAACAGGTGATGCAGATTGCCAATCGCCTGGCGAGTTTCTCCCTGGGCGAAGCCGACATCCTTCGCCGCGCCATGGGCAAGAAGAAAAAGGAAGAGATGGCGGCGCAGCGCGCCAAGTTCATGACCGGTTGCGCATCCAACAAGATTGCGGAGAAGAAAGCCGAACGCATCTTCAACCTGATGGAAGAGTTTGCAGGCTACGGCTTTAACAAATCACACTCCTGCGCGTATGCGTTGCTCGCTTACCAGACGGCCTATTTGAAGACGCACTACCCCGTCGAATTCATGGCCGCTTTGTTGACCTCGGATGCCGGGAACACCGAAAAAGTCGTGAAGTATATCAATGAAGCGCGCGGCATGGGCATTTCCATCTTGCCGCCGGATGTGAATGAGAGCGACCTCTATTTCACTCCTATTGGCGAGTCCATCCGCTTCGGCCTCGCGGCCATCAAGAACGTCGGAGAAAATACCGCCAAGGCCATTCGCGAGTCCCGGCTGAGCCAGGGTGAATTCAAATCGCTCTACGATTTCTGCGAGCGCATCGAATCGCGCTTCCTCAATAAGCGCGTTTTCGAAAGCCTCATCAAGTCTGGCGCGGTAGATTCTCTCGGCGCGCGTGAATCGATGCTGGCGTCTGTGGATGATGCCATCACCGCGCTGCAACGCGCTTCGCGCACTCGCGAATCCGGGCAGCATGGTTTATTCGGCACGGCGGCCGCCCCGGCGATATCGCCGTTCGAATTGCGGGAAGCCGCTCCCTGGAGCGAGGGGGAACGGCTCGCCAGTGAATACGCCATGCTCGGTTACTACGTTTCTGGCCACCCTCTCGCGAAGTATTCTTCACGGCTCCAGGACATGAAAACCGTTTCGCTCGACCAGGTCGAGGAGCAGCGCAACGGAAAAGAAATCACCGTGGCGTCACTGATTGTCGGCACCCGGCCGATGCGTTCCAAAAAAGGCGCGCGCTGGGCAATCTTCACGATCCAGGATATGACCGGGGTCCAGGAGTTGCTGGCATTTCCGGAAAGCTTTGCTCGCCTCGAACAAGTCCTAAAACCCGGTAACCCGCTCCTCCTCAAAGTGCGTGTGCAGGTGGAGGAAGCGGGCACGCGTCTGTCTCTGCAGGAAGCCCGGCGCCTCGAGGAATTAGCGGAGAGTGCGGGGCCAAAGGAATTCCGCGTGCGACTTGAGATGCCTTCGATAACGGAAGAGGCGCTCGATCGTTTGGAAGATTTGTTCGCCGGTTTCCCGGGGTCTTGCCAGGTCGTCTTCGAACTGTGCTCGGCGGATGGTTCCCTGGCAGTATTGCAGGCGCAGCAGCGCGTCAAAGCGTCCCAGGAATTGATAGATGAGGTCCGGCGAATTTGCGGCGAGAGCGCCGTTGCGGCGGTAGGGGAATGAGCGCGCGGGAAAAGAACAAAATGGAAGCGCCTTCCCTGGACCGCCAGAAGGAGATCGAGCGCTTGGAAAAAGACGTGGAAGAGTTGCGGCATCTGGCGGGCGACGCCGATGCAGACGCGGAGCTGGAACGCCTGCGCCAGCAGGTGACGGAGCTCCGACGTGAATTCTACGCACACCTGGGCCCTTGGCAGCGCGCACAGATTGCGCGTCACCAGCAGCGGCCTTATACGCTGGATTTTATTGGATTCTTATTTACGGATTTCATCGAACTGCACGGTGACCGCGGTTACGCCGACGACAAAGCCATTGTCACGGGACTCGCGAAGTTTCACGGCCGGCCCGTGGCGGTCATTGGCCATCAGAAGGGGCGCGACACGAAACAGCGCTTGATTCGCAATTTCGGCCAGCCAAAACCGGAGGGTTACCGGAAGGCGCTGCGCGTGATGCATCTCGCCGCGAAATTTGGCCGCGCGATCCTTACCTTTATCGATACGCCGGGTGCGTATCCCGGCATCGATGCCGAGGAGCGCGGCCAGGGCGAGGCCATCGCGCGAAACCTTCGAGAGATGGCCCGTTTGCCGGTGCCCATCATTGTAACGGTCACGGGAGAAGGCGGCTCGGGTGGAGCTTTGGCGATTGCCGTCGGCGATCGCATCAACATTCTGGAGAATAGTTTCTACTCCGTCATTTCGCCCGAGGGCTGCGCCTCGATTATCTGGCGCGACCCCTCCAAAGCAGAGACCGCAGCTGCCGCGATGAAGATCACGGCCAAGGATTTGAAAGAGTTGGGCATCGTCGACGAAATCGTTCCCGAGCCCGAAGGTGGCGCGCACACCGACCACGAGGGGGCTGCCCGGTTCCTCGACGAAGTGCTGGACCGGCAACTGGTTGCGCTGACGAACCACCCCGTCCGGGACTTGCTTGCGATGCGCTATGAAAAATTCCGCAAGATGGGTCAATTCTTCGATCTGGGAAACTGATCCGCAGTCACTCGATAGTTCCAGAGCAACTCTGACATCACCGTCCCGCGAAATTCTCACGGATTCGGCGGCGTGAAGAGTTTCAGATTCTCCGCTTTCCAGCGCATGGCGTCGTGGATGCGGTTGTGTCCGCTGGGGTGGTCGTAGAAAAACCACTCTTCGAAAGGCCCAGGACTCATCTTGCGATATTCGCCGAGGTGGATAGCGGCCTGCGCGAATCCATCCGGCTGGCGGCTGGCGTTCAATCCATACATATCGGCTTCGTGTTCATTGGTTCGAATGTGCGTGTTGAAGAAAGGCGTTAGAACGAAACCGAAAATCGAGACAATCAATAAGGCGAGTGGAAGCACGGCCGTGTCGCCAATGCCCCGAATCTGCCATTTCTCTCCCCAGCGTTGCAGTGACCAATCGAGAGCCCATCGCAGCAACGCGAAAAACACTACGATTACCACGAGAAAGAAGAGCAAGTCCTTTTGGATGTGATGGAGAACGTAGTGGCCCATCTCATGACCCATGACGGATTGAATTTCTTCGGGTGATCCACGGCGAAGGAGATTGTCGTTGAGGGTGATGCGCATGGTCTTGCCAAAACCGCTGACGTTAGCGCTCATGCGCGTGGTCTGCCGCGACGCGTCGATTTGGTACACGTCATTCACGGAAATGCCGTTGGCCCGTGCCATGCTGAGGATTGGCTGCGTAACTTTGGGATCATCCAACCGCGTGATCTTGTTAAATATCGGAAAGATGAATATTGGCGAGATGACTACCGCGAACACCATAAAGATAAACGCAACGATTGCTCCCCAGATGTGCCACGTGCGTAGCAAGCGACGCACAATTCCAAACAGCAGAACCGTAATAATCCCGCCCAAAACTATACCCACCAGCAGTCCTTTGAACTGATCCATCATCCATGGACCAAGCGTCTGCGTCGCCAGGCCGTATTGACGCTCACGGATGTAGCCCTCGTAGACCGCCAAAGGGAAACCGAGGATCGATGTGAGGATTAGGTACTCCGTCCAATAAATGAGAGTTTGCAGGGGCTTGAACCGCGTCAGGCGCTCTGCGAAATTGCGCATGGCCGCGGACCATCGGAGATTCAACAGCACGACGGCAATGACTACTCCATAGAGAAAATCCCAGAGGATGAGCCAGTAGCCGCCTTCGAAGTAAGCATCGGAGCGGGCTGTCGCGTTCGCGGGGATGCGCGCGAGATAAGCCTCAGTAGCCGCGTCGGCGTTAAAATGGTCCGAGGGCTGAGCCTCCGGCGGAACGGTGATGACGGAGGGCATGGCGGTGGCTGGCTGCACGCCCGGAGCAGGTGTCTGTTCTGCGCGCGCCGCACACAAGCCCAGAGAAAGAATCAGAACAAACAGGCCCGCGCAAATGGTGATGCGTGAATTCATGTTGCTCCCTGTTTCAACGTGATTTCTTCAGTCAGGCAATATACGAGGGGTGCCGTGCAAAAGTTTCAGCGATGGAGCACGGTCATCGAGAGGAGCGAGCTCCGGTGAAATTCTAGCGAACCAGAGCCCGCACGAGCAGAACGAAGCGTGAAACTCACTTGCGATCGTTCGAACGCGCCTACGTACCCATGTAAGTGACGTGAACGTAGGCACCGGTGTGGATGTTATAGACCATGTACCACCCCGGATGGTCCGGATCCTCGTAAACGGTGAAATCGTCACCGCAATCCCAGCACCAATCCGCGCAGAGCGGCCAATCCCAAGCCGCGACTTCAAAGTAGAAACCGCCCGGCAGCCAGAAACGGTGATGGTCGCGATCCACCCGAATGACGTTGTACCTGTATGAGGGACCAAAGTGCTCGAAGCGGCCGTGGTCGTACGGATGGTCGACGTGATAGCGCTTGTCGTTCGGGCTGTCGTGACCGTACCAATGATCGTTGTTCACGTGCGGCGTGGTATTTACGTGCCCACTTTGATGATGCTCCGGCTCCGGCTTGGCTTGAGGCTGTGGCCGGGAAGGGGGCGGCGGAGGTACGTGCCCCTGATTCGCGCGAGGCGGGTTTTGCGACGGCGGGTGCTGGGCCGGTCGTTCCGAAAGCAAAGGAAGAGCCGCAACGAAAACCAAAGCAGCCGGAAAAAGCAATCGTGGCTTCATTCTCTTCTCCTCAAATATTCTAATGTGCACACCAAGGGCTTGGCCTGCTGGTGCGACGTGTGGGAAGGGAACAGCGGGTACAAAGCGAACTTAGTTGATCGTGCGGTGAAGGACCGCGGCGATTTGGCGCATCTCCTCCGCGAGAATCGCAAATTCTTCGGGGAGGATCGACTGCATGCCGTCGGAGAGAGCTTTGTCCGGTTCATGATGGACTTCAATCAGCAGGCCGTCGGCGCCGACGGCCACCGCCGCCCGCGAGAGCGGCAAAACTTTGTGGCGCTTGCCGGTGCCGTGGCTGGGGTCAACGAGAATAGGCAGGTGGCTGCGTTTTTTCACCGCGGGAACGACCGCGAGGTCCAGCGTGTTGCGCGAAAAATCTGAAAATGTCCGGACGCCTCGCTCGCACAGCATGACCTTGTAGTTGCCTTCGGACATGACGTACTCCGCAGCCATGAGAAATTCGTCGAGCGTCGCGGACATGCCGCGTTTCAGTAGCACAGGCTTCTTCGCGCGCCCGGCACGCTTGAGCAGCGAAAAATTCTGCATATTGCGCGCGCCGATTTGAATCACGTCTGCGTACTCCTCCACGAGGTCTAGGCTTTCGCTATCAATGGCCTCAGTGACGATTCCAAAACCATATTTTTCGCGAACCTTCGAAAGTATCTTCAACCCGGATTCACCCAGTCCCTGGAAGCTGTACGGGGAAGTGCGTGGTTTGTAGGCCCCGCCGCGAAACAGTCTCGCGCCGGATTTCTTCACGCGCTCGGCGATGGCCAGGCATTGCTCTTCAGTCTCAACGGCGCAAGGGCCGGCCACCAGAGCGATATGCTCTCCCCCGACGATCACGTCACCGGAAGGGGTAGGGATTCGCAGGATCGTGTCTTCTTCTTTGGTGTCCCGGCTGACAAGCTTGTAAGGTTTGCTGACGGGAATGCATTCCACGACCCCGGCCATGGATTCCAGCACACCCAGGTCAATTGCGCCTTTGTTTCCGGTAATCCCGATTGCGGTGCGCAGCGACCCCGGCATGGGGTGGGCCTTCAGTCCGAGGCTCTCAATGCGCTTGCAAACAGCGCGAACCTGCTCCTCGGTGGCGTGCGACTGCATGACGACCAGCATGGATGGCGGCTCCCCAGTGCAGTGATGGACTCATGAGTTTACGGCAAGGCGGCGTGAGGCCGCAAATTTTGGGGTGTGGGGCGGTTGGCGTAATTTCCGATCGAACCAGGTCTGAGTTGTGCCCAGGTTTGGGTCGGATTCCTCACTGGCAGATGATTACGTAGTGCTCGTTTTTCAGAAATAGGAGTACGGTTGGCAGTCTGGTTAAATTTCCACGGGTAACCCAGAAATCTATCCGATCCAGATCCGAATACTCCTGATGTGAAACTTTCAGTGTGTACTTGCCCGGCGGAAGGCCGTCGAACTGGAATTCGCCTTTCTCATTCGAGTTTGCGACATGCGTGGTGCCAGTTTCTATCTGGGTGGCGGTGATGGCGGCATTTTTCATGGGACTGGCCGAATTGGCGTACTCTGCAAGCTTGCCGGCCAGATTCGGGTTGCCAGAGCGGTTCTCCTACGATGGGCGAATCATGGGAAAGCATTCTGAAGTTGAGAGCCGCACTTCAATCGAGACTTGTCGAACGACTGGCTCGAACAAAGATATAGTTTGGATGGGCGTCCGCCCGAATCCGGGCTGATTTAGCTCCAATTCGTATGTGCTTAGGGGCAAGCCCACAAACTCGAAATTCCCGTTTTCGTCTGTTTTTGCATTTCGGGCTTTTTCCATGAACAGAGGGTTCACGGTGACACCCGGGACGCCGAAACCTTGCGAGGCACGTACCACACCCTTAATATGAGCGGTGGACTGCCCGTGCACGCCTGAAGGAGAAGCCAGGAAGAGCGCGTTCGAGAAGAGCAAACAAAGGGCGGCTATCTTCACGTTTTGAAGTATACCAGTATCTTGCAAGTGATACGGCGAAGTGCTTTTGTCACACCATTAGCACGCAATTAGGCTGCAATCGAGGCTAAAAAGGGGGCAGGCGGCTAAAGGAATGGTGATTGCCGCCTGTGATAGAATGGATGGTTTAAGACGGAGCAGAAATTCTCACTAAGCATGCCTGAACAACCCATCATCCAACCGACAGAATTCGACCCCGAGGACGAGTATCGCCCGGAACCTGAGCCTGAACCGCAGCCGCCATCTTGGATGGATGGCAGCGTTCGAATCGGCATCCACACCTCCATCGTCGGCAGCTATCTGAATGCGCTTGAGGCGGCCCGCAAGCTGGGTTGCAACGCGCTGCAAATCTTCTCTGCCAGCCCCAGAGTGTGGCAAGGCGGATCGTCGCGTATTGCCGATGTGGATGCCCAGGCCTTTCGCGCGCGGCGGGAGGAACTCCGGCTCGGCCCTCTGGTCATTCACGCCAATTACCTGATCAACCTTGCCTCGGCCCAGCGCATGCTCCAGACCCGCTCCATCCAGGCTTTCCATGATGAAGTGGTGCGAGCGATTGCGCTAGGAGCTGATTTTCTAGTGGTGCACCCCGGTGCGCGTGGCGAAGCCACTTCCGCCCAAGCGGTATCCACCATCATCGAATCCATCAAGCAGTCCGCCAAGCGCTCGCAGTTGGGCGGATTGCAGATCCTGGTCGAAAATACAGCCGGAATGGGAACGACTGTTGGCTCGCGGCTGGAAGAAGTCGCTGAAATTCTGCAGGGCCTTTCGAGCCTGCCGGTGGCCGCGTGTCTGGACACAGCACATCTCTTCGCCGCTGGCTACGACATCAGGACCGAGGCCGGCCTCGCCTCCACCCTCGGACAAGTGGACAACACGATCGGCCTCGATCGCGTGCCGGTGCTGCACGTGAACGATTCGAAGATTCCCTTGGGTGGCCGTGTGGACCGGCACGAGCACATCGGGAAGGGCAAAATCGGCGCGGATGCGTTCCTGAAAATTCTTCGGCATCCCCGGTTGGGCGCGCTACCTCCCGAAGGGTTGTTGGGACGTGCATTCATTTTGGAAACACCGATTGATGAGCCGGGCGATGACCGGAGAAACGTTGCAGCTCTCTGGGAACTGGCGGGATTGAAAGATCAGGCGCCCGAGGCGGAGAAGGGCTTCTCCATGCTCACGGCGGCGCTCAAGAAAAAGATGGACGCGCAGACTCCGCAAAGAAAATCTGTGAGCCCGAAAACAAAGAGCGCGAAACCGGCAAAGGCACACAAAGCGGCGAGCAAGCGCAAAAAATCGAAGTAAAGGGGGCCCGGCGGCGTGGCGGACTACAACCCACAAGAAATTGAAGCCAAGTGGCAGAAGCGCTGGGCGGAAGCGCGCGTGTTCGAATCGGAAGCAGACCCTTCGAAACCGAAATACTACGTGCTGGAAATGCTGCCGTATCCAAGCGGCACGATGCACATGGGCCACATGCGCAATTACACCATCGGAGACGTGGTGGCGCGCGTAAAGCGCATGCGCGGATTCAACGTGCTACATCCGATGGGCTGGGATGCCTTCGGCCTGCCCGCGGAAAATGCCGCGATCAAGAACAATACTCACCCGCGGACGTGGACCAACAATAACATTGCGGAATTTCAGCGCGTGTTGCGGCGCTTTGGCTTCAGCTTCGACTGGCGGCGCGAGATTTCCACCTGCGAACCGGAATACTACCGCTGGAACCAGTGGTTTTTCCTGCGCATGCTGGAGCGCGGCCTGGCCTACCGCAAAAAGAGCCGCGTGAACTGGTGCCCCAAGTGTTGCACCGTGCTGGCGAACGAACAGGTCATAAATGGCGGCTACTGCTGGCGTCATGAAGACACGCTGGTCGAATCGCGCGAGATCGAACAGTGGTTTCTGAAGACCACGGCATATGCCGAGCAGTTGCTCGATGACTTGGACCAGCTCGAAGGCGGATGGCCCGAGCGCGTCATCCTCATGCAGCGGAACTGGATCGGTAAATCGCAAGGTGCGAAAGTGAAGTTCGCAGTCGCGGATGTCGCCGGCCTCGAGGCGATTGAAGTTTTTACCACGCGCATCGACACGATTTACGGCGCGACTGCGGTGATCCTTGCGCCGTCGCATCCCCTCGTCTCGAAGCTGCTGGAGGGTTCGCCATCACGAGCTGAGGCAGAGCCCAAACTGGCCAAGATGCGCCAAAGTTCGGTCAAGACTGAAGACCTGGCCACCATGGAGAAGGAAGGCTTTCTTACCGGGCGGTATGCCGTAAACCCTTTCAGCGGTGAGAGGATCCCCATCTGGGTCGGGAATTTTGTCCTGATGGAGTACGGCACAGGCGCCATCATGGCCGTCCCGGCTCACGATGAGCGCGACTTCGAGTTCTGCCGTAAGTATGGGCTGCCCATTCGCCTAGTGATCCAACCGCTCGATGGTGAGCCACTCGTCGCCGAGAAAATGCTGGCGGCGTTCGACGCCCACGAGCAGGGAAAGCTCGTCAGTTCCGGTCCGTTCGATGGTCTCTCACCCGAAGAGGCCAAAGCCGAGATGGCCGCGTTCGCGGAACAAAAAGGATTCGGCCGCGCCGAGACGATTTTTCGTTTGAAGGATTGGGGCATTTCGCGTCAGCGTTATTGGGGCACCCCGATTCCAGTTGTTTACTGCGCGCGCGACGGCATGGTCCCCGTACCGGATAAAGATTTGCCCGTTTTGTTACCCCCGAATCCGAACCTGACTGGGATGGGTGAATCGCCGCTCGCAACGACCCCGGAGTTTGTGGATACCACCTGCCCGAAGTGCGGCGGCCCCGCGCGCCGCGAGACGGACACCATGGACACTTTCGTCGATTCGTCCTGGTATTTCTACCGCTACACCGATCCCCACAACGACAAAGCGCCATTCGATTCTGCGAATGCTGCCTACTGGTTCCCGATCGACCAGTATATCGGCGGAATTACTCACGCTATTCTGCACCTGCTCTATTCGCGATTTTGGTGCAAGGTGATGCGCGACATGGGCTTGATCAGCCACAACGAACCCGCTGCCCGGCTGTTTACGCAAGGCATGGTGCAAAAGGGCGGCGTGGCCATGTCCAAGTCCCGGGGCAACGTCGTCGGCGCGGAAGAAATGGCGCAGAAATACGGCGCGGACACCGGCCGGCTTTATACACTCTTCGCTGCGCCGCCGGAAAAAGATTTGGAGTGGAGCGAGGAGAGCATCGAAGGCTCCTGGCGATTCCTCAACCGTGTATACCGGCTTGTGGATCGTCATGCAGCCGCTCTCCGCGGCGTCAACTGCCGAAGGATCGATGCCGCCGCAACGACTGCGAAAGAAAAGACACTGCTTCGCAAAGTGCACCAAACTTTGCGCCGCGTCACACAGGATTTTGAGACGCGCTGGCACTTCAATTCGGCGATTGCCTTGATCATGGAACTGACCAACGAAATCTATGCACACGAGCCCCTCGAGGAAGGTGTGCGCCTGGAAGTTCGCAAAGTAATATTGGAGCTGCTGACGCTCATGCTGGCGCCCATGACGCCACACATCGCGGAAGAATTGTGGGAGATGCTCGGCCACCCGGACGGGCAGTGGATTGTGCCCTGGCCGGCCTTCGATGCAGAGTTAGCACGAGAAGACGAGGTCGAGATCGTGGTGCAGGTCAGCGGGCGCGTGCGCGGTAAGGTAACAGTCGCTGCTGGAACCGGTGAAGAAGAAATCGTCAAGCTGGCGCAGGGCGAGCCAGGGATCACTCACCACCTTGCCGGAAAACGAATTGTGAAACGGATTTTCGTGCCGGACAGGTTGTTGAATCTCGTCGTGGTGTAAAGGGATGGCATGATGGAGAGCGCGGCAAAGCAAGCGGCAGAACCGGCCAAGCAGCACGGAGGCAGGATGAAAGCGGAACTCGGCGGCGTGGTAGTTCTCGATTTCGGTGGGCAATACACCCAGCTGATTGCACGCCGAATCCGTGAGCAACAGGTGTTCTCCGCCGTTTTGCCTTGCACAACCTCTGTAGATGAAATTCTCAAGCTACAACCGGCGGGAATTGTTTTATCCGGTGGCCCAAGTTCCGTCTACGATCCGCAGGCGCCCAAATGCGATCCCGCAGTCCTGGCGCAGGACATTCCGGTACTCGGAATCTGTTATGGCATGCAGTGGATTACTCACGCCCTGGGTGGAAAAGTGGAGCCGGCGGATCGGCGTGAATATGGCCGCGCACAACTGAACATGGACGATTCGAAAGGGAACGCCTGCTCCGATCTTTTTGCCGGAATTCCGAGCTCACTCCGCGTTTGGAACAGTCACGGAGATCACGTCCAGACACTACCTGAAGGTTTTCGCACCATCGGACGCACGGAAAATGCTATCGCCGCCGTGGAAAATGCTCAGCGCAAGATTTATGCCGTGGAGTTTCATCCCGAAGTGAACCACACGGAACGCGGAACCGAGCTCCTTCGGAATTTTCTCTTCAAAGTTTGCAAGGCAGAGACAAAGTGGAGCGGCGCCGCCTTCATCGAAGAAACCACGGCCGCAATCCGCGAAAAGGTTGGAAACAAGTGGGCCATCTGCGGGCTTAGCGGCGGCGTCGATTCCACGGTCGCAGCCGTTCTGGTGCATCGGGCCATGGGAACGCGGCTGACGAACATCTTCGTGAATACCGGCATGCTGCGAAAAAACGAGTTTGAAGACACGCTCGAAATGCTCCGTGACCGCCTGCATCTTCACGTCATCGGCGTGGATGCATCTGACAGGTTCCTCGATAAGTTAAAAGGCATCACTGACCCGGAGCAGAAGCGCATGATCATTGGCGGTGAATTCATCGCCGTCTTCGCCGAAGAAGCCCAGAAACTTCAGGCAGGCGAAGCGCACGGTGAGATTGGCTACCTCGTTCAAGGCACTCTGTATCCCGACGTGATCGAGTCGGTTTCGGTGAAGGGCCCCTCCGCCACCATTAAAACGCACCACAATGTCGGCGGGCTACCGGAGAAGATGCCGTTTGCCCTGATCGAACCCCTCCGCGACCTCTTTAAAGATGAAGTCCGTCGCATCGGCAAAGACCTTGGCCTGCCTCAGGAAATTCTGGTAAAGCATCCATTCCCTGGTCCGGGATTGGCCGTGCGGCTCCTCGGCGAGATCACCCGTCCTCATTTAGCAACGCTTCGGAATGCCGACGCCGTCGTCGTGGAAGAAATTCGCCGTGCCGGTCTCTACGAAAAGGTGTGGCAGGCGTTTGCTGTACTCTTGCCTGTTCGAAGCGTGGGAGTGATGGGTGACGGCCGAACCTACGGCCTTACCGTGGCCGTTCGTGTAGTGGAATCCGACGACGCCATGACTGCGGATTGGGTACGTTTGCCCGGAGAAGTACTGGAGCGCATTTCCACGCGCATCGTCAACGAAGTAGCGGGCGTAACGAGGGTCGTCTATGACATCAGTTCGAAACCGCCGAGTACGATCGAATGGGAATAGCCTCGGAGGAGTTCCAGCGAAGGGGAGCAGCTTCGAAGCTGAACTGGAGTACTACGGGCAATAGTCTCAAAAGCAAAAACCAGGCCGCGTTGCGGGTTTGCGTGACCTGGTCGATGAGTTCGGACGGTTCGGACGATTCTTCCCAGAGAAGTGTGATCGCTAAGCTATCGAACGGCCATTTTCTGGGCCATGTACAGAATCAGCTTGCGATCCCCTTCCTCCACTTTGCTCAACAAGCGGCGAAGCTTGTTGAGAAAGCGGGCGTCTTTGCCCATGCTGCCCCACGCGATGTCATCCGACGACTTCCGCTTGGGGAGATTTGGCAAAACGGGCGGCTCCTCGCCGTCATAAAAGAGTTGATAGAGTGGGCACTCGAGAGCGCGTGCCAGCTTTTCCAATGTTTCGATGGCCGGTACGGTATGGCCATTCTCGACACGGGAAATATAACAGCGAAGCAAGCCGGTACGTTTTTCGATGTCGCCCTGGGAGAGTTTCTTTTCTTCGCGGAGTGCGCGAAGTCGGTCACCGATAATCATGGCGGCATTATTCCATGTCGGTAAGATGGGTTGCAAGTAAAAATTTGACCGGCCTGGGCCTGAAACACCTGGTGCGGTTCGGGGCAATCTGGCGATAATATCCGTAACCAAATGGCTATGCCACGCGTCCCAAAAGTAGAGCCGATTGACTCGCCAGCCGGTCCGGCGGCCGCGAAGGTTCGTGTCCGCGAGCCGGCGTCGACAGCCGACGATCGCGAACTGGTTCGGCGGGCACAGGCCGAGGATCAGGAGGCCTACGAAGAGCTTGTCCGGCGCCACCAGCATCGCGTCTTTGCCGTGGCGGGGGGCATCCTTCGCAGGCGCGAGGATGTCGAAGACATCTCGCAACAAGTCTTCGTCAAAGCTTATTTCTCGCTGAAGCGATTTGACCAGCGAGCTGCCTTCAGCACCTGGCTTTACAAGATTACCGTGAATGAGTGCTGGGACTTGCTGAGAAAAAAGAAGGTGCGGCCGCTGGTTTATGAATCGGATCTAAGCGAGGAGCAAGCCCGGCAGATCGTGTCTGCGGAGGCCAAAAGAGCCATCGCGCCGGACATCAGCGAGAAGCTCGAGGCGCGGCAGCGCGTCGAGCAATTGCTCGAAGGTCTGGACGAGCGGGATCGGCTCATGCTGGTGCTGAAGGAAGTGGAAGGCTTTTCGATCGAAGAGGTTGCGGAAGTCCTGGACCTGAACGCCAATACGGTAAAGGTCAGACTGTTCCGGGCCCGACGCCGCATCGTAAGCCTGGCCGCGAAGCGCGGAAATTAGGCAGTGCGGACCAGTACGATTTTTTGGAAATGGGTTGTAGCAGAGAGATGGCAATTAGCGAGGAGGCGGGTATGTGGTACCTGCTGACGAAAACGAAAAAAGAATGCAGTCAGATGCGCGACGTGCTGGAAAATGCCTCGGCAACGCGTCCTCATGGCGCAAGCATCACAGCGCTTCTGGAGGCCCTGCCGCCAGCCCTGCGCGCCCACTTTTCCGAATGCCAGAACTGTCGCGAGGCGGCGCAGGATCTGTTTGCAACCCGGGAACTTCTTGCGAGAGCTGCTTCGAACGCGGAGGAACCGGGCCCATGGTTTGCTGGCCGCGTTATGGCGGCCATCGCAGCTCGCAAGCGGGAACTCGCGCACCCAGTGAGCGCGTGGAGTGTTGTGCCAAGGTTTGCTTCGCGGCTTTCCTGGATGACTGCGGCTGTCCTGCTGGTGGGCAGCACCTGGCTGTTCGAACGGTCGGTTAGCGCGCCGACCAGGCAGCCCAGTGCTGTGGCCGCTCAGGAGTATTTGTTCGAAGCGCCACAACCTCCGATGAATCAGGACGACGTTCTTATGAGCATGGCGGAGAAAAATCAATGAGTGAGACAACTGCTACTCGGAAAGCGGCTTTCTGGGTTGGCGTAGTGTTTCTGCTGGGCGCGGCGCTTGGCGGAATGCTTGGCTACGTTTTCGCGCACCACACTGCGATGGCGGCTCCCGCGCAGATGACCGATGCGCAGAAAAGAGCGCAGAAGGTCGAACGCCTGACGCAGGAATTGAATTTGACGGCGTCCCAGCAGCAGCAGCTGGACGCCATCTTGACGAGCGTCCAGGGTGAATACAAAGTGATCCGCCAGTCGACGGAGCCGCAGATCGATCAGGCGCGGCAGAAGGGCCGCGAGCAGATTCGCGCCATTCTGACGCCGGAGCAGAAACCGAAGTTTGAGGAATTTCTAAAGCGATTGGACGAAGAGCGAAAGAAAAATCCGCAGTAATCTGCGAGCGCGCCACACTTCAATTCTGCGCAGAATCCCCTGGCGATTTTGACCTCAGATTTTCACGATCAGTTTTCCGGTGTTTCCGCCCGTGAAAAGCATGTTAATGGCATCGGGAGCTTTTTCCAGCCCTTCGACGATGGTTTCACGGTCCTTCAGTTTCCCGAACATTTTCCACTGACCGAGCTGCGTGGCGGCTTCCATGAAGCGCGCGGCGTAATCGAGGAGTAGGAAGCCTTGGATGCGGAGGCGCTTCACTATTACTGAGCCGAGGCTGACCATAGTGGGGTCTTCTTTGGTATAGCCGGAGATGAAGCCGCAAACCACCACGCGGCCATGAAGATTCATGCGGTTCAAGACTTCCTGCATGATTTCTCCGCCGACATTTTCAAAATCAATGTCGATGCCATTGGGAGTGGCGGCGGCGAGCTTTTCCTTCCAGTCCGGATGCTTGTAGTTGATGGCGGCGTCGAAACTGAGATCCTTGGTGATCCAGGCGCATTTGTCATCGGTGCCGGCAATGCCAACGACGCGGCAGCCGTGAATCTTTCCGATTTGCCCCGCGATGCTGCCGGTAGCGCCGGCGGCCGCGGAGACCACGAGCGTTTCGCCCTTCTTCGGCGCCGCGATTTCCATTCCGAAAAAAGCAGTGAGGCCGTTCATGCCGAGGACACCGAGGAAGACAGTGTCCGAAACGAATGGAATCTTCGGAACTTTTTGGAAGAACTGCTTGGCGGAGGAATCGACGATAACGTATTCCTGAAGGCCGGTTAGGCCAGTGATACGATCGCCTTTTTTGTAGCCGGGGTGGCGGGACTCGACGATTTCGGCGAAACCGCCCGCCCGCATGACTTCGCCGATGGCGACAGCAGGAAGGTAACTATCGACCGCCATCCAGACGCGCATGGTCGGATCGATCGACAAATACTTCACCTGCGCCAATGCTTGCCCGTCTTTCAACTCGGGCACCGGCGATTCGGCGAGCTGCAGGTCGCCGGGCGCAAGAAGACCTTTCGGACGTGATTGCAGACGAAGCAGTCGATTGGTGGCCGGCATTGTTAGAAGGGAATATCTTCGTCGGAGATTTCCGGGCCGCCTCCAGCGGGGGCGGTTCCGCCGAAGGAATCTTCCGCGGGCGCGGCGTGGCTTTCGAAGTCATCGCCGCCATCGGAACGTGCGCCGGCGCCAGCGCCAGCAGCAGCGGCGCCTTCGGAGCGGCCACCGAGCATGCGGAAATTCGTTGCAACAATCTCCGTGGTTGTGCGCTTCTGGCCTTCTTTGTCCTGCCATTCGCGCGTTTGAAGGCGGCCTTCGAGGTAGAGAAGGGAGCCCTTTTTCAAATACTGCTGAGCGATTTCGGCCAGTTTGCTCCACACGACGATCTTGTGCCACTCAGTGCGTTTTTGGCGCTCGCCATTTTTGTCTTTGTAAGATTCATCGGTGGCGACGGAAAAATTTGCGACGGCCTGGCCGCCGCCGGTGTAGCGCGTTTCGGGATCGCGGCCGAGACGGCCGACGAGAATGACTTTATTTACGGACATGGAAATCCCCCTGCGATGGCGAAGATAGCATGCGGGCGAAGAAAAGGGAAATGACGGGAGGGAAGTGAACAGAGATCAGAGATGAGAGAAGAAGGGCTAAGAATGTTGGATGTGACCGATGAGAGCGCGAATTGACAATCGCAGTGGAGCAGCCTAACGTTGCGTTCGTTTTGGTACAGGGAGGATTCCCAAGTGCGAGGAAATAGAATTGTTGGTGTGACAGGTGTGACTTTCGCCTTCGTGCTGATATTTGCGGCACGCCACGGCACTCGGGCGGAACAATCTATTGCGCCGAATCCCAAGATGGCTGGCCTCTTTGAGGGGCATGAAGATGTTGGCACAGTGCTTCATCGCGGGTCGGTGGAGTACGACGCGGGGAAAGGGAGCTACACGATTGCTGGGAGCGGCGTGAATATGTGGTTTGCGGCGGACGCGTTCCAGTTTGTCTGGAAGAAAATGGCGGGCGACGTGACGCTGACGGCGGATATTTCTTTCATCGGCAAAGGCGTGAATGAGCATCGCAAGGCGGTGCTGATGGTACGGCAAACGCTTGAGGCCAATTCTCCGTACGCGGATGCGGCGTTGCATGGCAACGGATTGACGTCGCTGCAATTTCGCGACGAGCAGGGCGCGGCCACGCATGAAATTCAGGCTAATGTTTTGGCTCCGAGACGCTTGCGGATTGAGAAGCGCAGCGATTACTTCACGATGTGGCTGGCGGGTGCGGACGGCGAATTTCATCTGGCGGGCGGATCCACGCGGATCGCGCTGAAGGAACCGTTTTACGTGGGGATTGGCGTATGCAGCCACGACAAGGATGTGGTGGAGAAGGCGGTGTTCTCGAATGTTGACGTGAAGTCGGAACAGGCTGTAGCAACGGCCGCTTCCTCTTCCACCTTCTATAGCACCCTCGAAATTATTACCGTGGCATCCACGGACCGGCGCGTGGTGTACGTGGCTCCAGAAAGGTTTGAAGCGCCCAACTGGATGCCGGACGGGAAGAATTTTTTGTTCAACCGAAATGGGCGCATCGAGAAAATTCCTGTGAGTGGCGGAACACCACAGATCATTGACACAGGATTCGCCATCCGCTGCAACAACGACCATGGGATTTCGCCGGATGGCACGCAACTGGTGATCAGCGATCAATCGCAGGAAGATCATCGCTCGCTGGTTTATATCCTACCGATCGGCGGCGGAACGCCACGGCGCATCACGCAGAATTCGCCTTCGTACTGGCATGGATGGTCGCCGGACGGGAAAACGCTGGCCTTCGTGGGCCAGCGGAACGATGATTTCGATATTTACACGATTCCCGTGGCGGGCGGGCAAGAGACGCGTTTGACGACCGCCAAGGGGTTGGACGATGGCCCGGAGTACTCGCCGGACGGACAATATATTTATTTCAATACCGAGCGCACCGGTCACATGCAGATCTGGCGAATGCGCGCCGATGGAAGCGAGCAGGAGCAGGTGACGTTCGACGAGTTCAACAACTGGTTCCCGCACATTTCGCCAGACGGGCAGCAGATGGTTTTTCTGACGTATGACGCCAGCGTGGCCGGGCACCCGGAGAATAAAGATGTGATGCTTCGGATGATGTCGCTGAAGGACAAGAAAGTCACGGTGCTGGCGAAATTGTTTGGCGGACAGGGAACCATCAATGTGCCTTCGTGGTCCCCAGATGGGAAGCAGTTGGCGTTTGTGAGCTATCAACTGGTGCCGTCCGGGAAGTGAGAAGGACTCCAGAGTTCCAAAGCGGGAATTGTTGGTGTACACCCGGCAGTTTTCGTAAGAGTAGCAAGCAAAGGATTCACAGGATACGGAACTTGGATTGAGTGCGTAAGCGAGCGATTGAATACACGAAGGAGAAAATCGTCTGAATGCCGGAACGTCATAACGTCGAAATGTCGGGAAAATGCAGAGGGACCCCCATATCCCCGGGAATTTGTAAGGATGTCAAAGGAAAGGGGTTGCAGGAGGGGGTATTTATAACGATGTGAGCCCAAAAGAGTTACGGTGACGGGATTTTTGTCATGGTGACGAGACGGAGAGGTTGGCCGGGGATAGCGGCTGCGGATCACGACTAATGTTACTTGATGAGTACCGTACTCGTAAATTAAAATTATAGAGTTGAGGGGAAAGGGGTTAATGGCATCATCCTGCGGAGAAGGAGGGGGGAGTGGAACCCCATGGGTTCGTGGGGTTGCATGCGCGGGCGGGTCAGCAAGCATGCTGGCGCTACGAGGCGGGATGGGGAGTTAGCAGTGGCCGGGCGGGGGAGCGCTAGCGGGTGGCGGTGACGGGGACGCCGAGTTCCTTGAGTTTGGCGCGGGCCTGGCGGTCTTCTTCGGTGCCGGGGTAGCGGCGGACGACTTCGCGGAGCTCGCGGACGGCTCCGGTTTTCTGGCCGAGCTCGATGAGGGCCATGCCTTTCCGGAGGCGGGCCGGGGCGAGCTTGAAGCTCTTGGGATAGTTGGTGAGAACTTTGTCATAGTCGGCGACAGCTTCTTCGTAATGTTTTTGCTTGTAGGCAATTTCGCCGAGATAGAACTGAGCGTTAGAGGCCAGATCCGTGTCAGCGTAAAACTTGAGATATTCCTGGAATTCGGAGCGAGCGAGATCATATTTGCCGCTGGTGATGTCCCGCAGACCGTTGGAATAGAGCGTGTCAGCGGAAGGCGGTGGGGAACTGGGGGATGCGGAAGCGGTGGGGCTTACGGTTCCCGTCGCGGGAGCGGGCGCAGTGCCGGAGATTTTGGCGTCAATGCTCTGGACGGAGTTCTGGAGATCGACGAGCTGCTGATTGAGCTTGCCGAGGCGCGATTTGATTTCCTCAAGGTTGTCGGAGAGTCCCTGAACTTGCGTGGACATGGTGTCGAGGCGCGCGCCGGAGTTCGCTTGAACATCCTGGACGGATTTCTGGAGCGAGCCCATGGTGCCTTCGATCTTGCCAAGACTGGTGTTGGTCTGGTCCACAATGGTGCGCATGACGGTGTGCTCCTGGGTGATCTGCGTGGTCAGATCTTTCTGGCCCTGGAGCAGAGTGGTGACGTCGCGCTGTAGCTCGATCATCTCGCGGGCAACGGCTTCGGCCGGGTGCGGGCCGACGAGGCTTCCGGCCATCGCCCCGGCGAGAACCGCGGCACTGAAAACGAGAACATTACGAATACGCATGGACAATCCTCCTAAAGGGCTACAAAAGGCTCCCGGTAAATGGCGGCCAGCAGAGCGGCCAAGAAAATCCTACAGGCCAGGGAATGAGTTTCCACTTTAACCAAGAGAGCCGCGGGCGGGCAAGGGCTTGCCCGGGGGCGCGGCTCTGTCAGTCATGAAACGGCCATCGTCACGAACAACTGCGGTGCGGCAGCTTAGTTCGCCTTGACGAAATGACCGCGACGGTTCTGCTGCCAGCAAGCCTCGGTGCTCTCCATGCAGAACGGCTTCTCCTTGCCGTAGCTGACGGTGCTCATGCGGTCTCCGGAGACGCCCAAGGAGAGGAGGTATTGCTTGACGGCGGCGGCGCGGCGATCGCCGAGACCCAGGTTGTATTCCGTAGAACCGCGCTCGTCGCAATGCCCTTCGATGGTTACTTTGACCTGCGGATAGTTCTTCAGGAATTCCGCGGTCTTGGCAAGCGCGACATGGGCGTCGGGACGAATGTCGGCTTTGTCCAGATCGAAATAGGCGTCACGAACTTCCTTCAAGAAGAGAGCATCAATGGAAGGTTCAGTGGGCGCTGGCGTCGGCGTCGGCGCGGGAGTGTTCACCGTCACGCTGGCGGAGGCCTTGGCATTGCCGCCGGGACCGGATGCCGTGATCGTGTAGGTTAGCGAAGCCGCGGGAGTGACTTTGGTAGAGCCTTGCGCGGTCACGGGACCTACCTCCGGCGCGATGGAGAGCTGTGTGGCGTCGGTGGAATTCCAGCTCAAGGTCGAAGATTCACCCGGGTTGATGGAAGCGGGGCTGGCCTGCAGCGTCACCGTGGGACGCGCTGCCGCCGGGGGTGGCGGCGTTGGTGTCGGGGCCGTAACGGGCTTCTTAGCGCAACCAAAGGTGAAAACAGCGGCGGCTAGCGCCACGATCAAGCCAACGTGCGAGAGCGAGCGTGAAGCCAATCTCATGCTAATCCTCCTCGAGAGTAGAATCCCGTGTTCGTCCCACCAGAGCCAATATCCTAACACCAGCGGGCTGGGTCCGGGTAATATATCGCATCACGATAGATTATACATCGCGCACAAATTCCTGCGAGCGGAAATGTGAAATCCACCAGCATCGAGCGAGATTCGCGCGCGTTCCTGCATGCGACGGAGCCGTTCATTTGGACGACCAATTGGGCGATTCATTGTGGCCGGCGTTGGTCAATTGATGCGGCTGGGAACCGTCGGCGAGCATGGTCCAGATCTGGCGCGTGCCGCTGCGGGTCGATTCGAACACGATGTGGCGGCCGTCGGGAGCCCAGCTGGGGCGCTCGTTGCGGCCCTGGTCGCGCGTCAGCTCGACAAGTTGCTGGGTGGCGGCGTCCATGACGTAGATGTCGTAGTTGTCGTTGGGGCGGCGCCAACTGAAAGCCATGAGCTGGCCGTTGGGGGCCCAGGCGGGATCGATGACGTAGCCTTTATCGGGGAGGTCCAGCTTGGTGCTGCTGGTGCCGTCGGCATTCATCATGTAGAGCTGCGGAGTACCGCCGCGATCGCTGACGAAGGCGATGGTCTGGCCCGTTTTCGGATTCCAGGTCGGCGACATGTTGGCGCCGTTGGCAAAAGTCAGCCGCTTGGCGCGGTTGCCGCTGGCGTCGGTAACGTACAGCTCGGGGCTTCCCTGCATCGAGGAGGAAAAGACAATTTGTGTGCCGTCGGGCGACCAGGCAGGAGTGATGTTGGTGCCGCGGTAGCGCGCGAACGAGACGAGTTTGCCGGTGTCCATGGAGAACATGCAGATTTGCGCGCTGGTGACGCCCATGTTGGGGGCGAAGCACGTGAAGGCGATGCGCGAGGCGTCGGGCGACCAGCGTGGCGTAAGTGAGATGGATTTCAGGGAAGTGAGCGGGCGCTGGTTGGAACCGTCGTAATCCATCACCCAGATTTCCTTGGGGCCGCCGCGGGAGCTGACAAAGGCGATTTGCGTGGAGGCGACTCCAGGGAGGCCGCCGGAAAGTTTGCTGATAATTTCGTCGGCGAACTGATGGGCGAATTTGCGGACCTGGGCGTCGATGGGGGCGCCGCGGTAGATTTTTCCGACTACGGCTTGCGAGGAAGGATTGCGGACGTCGTAGAGCCAGGCTTCGATGGCGACTTCGGCGGTGGATTCGGAAAGATTACCGAAGCCGAGGAAATTGGCATTGGTGGGGGGATCGATCCAAATGGCAGGTTTGAGTTCGGCGGGAACGCTGGGAGCTTGTGGCGGGTAAAAGCTGGGGCTGGCGAGTTCGAGGATGCCGCTGAATTGCAGATCGTCGCGGACCACCTGGGTGAAAAGGGAAGCGTGAGGTTTGGCGGAGTCGGAGCGCGCGGCGAAATCGGAGATGGCGAGGCGAGGTTTGTTGACATCACCGAGACCCGTGCCAGCACGAAACCATCCCTGGGATTGTGCGAACGTAAGTTGCGCGGCCATCGCGAGAAAAAGGACGAGCGAAAGCGCGCGGTATCGACTAAGTGTGCCACTCACTTTGGGCTCCTATCAAACCATGAAATTGAGATTCTCAATCGATTCATCTCCTTCACTGATTCTCTCTATCCGGGAAATCCCAAAGCACGGATACGTCTGAAGCTCTCCAATCGTTGGGGAGCGGCGGAAAAGGGACCGAACTTTGGATTGCACGCAGACCAGCGGTGTCCCAGGAGGAATTTCCGCTCGATTGTTCGACACGAAGATTTTTTATGGTTCCATCGCGCATGATCGTGAAGGAGATAACGCAGTGGAGCGTACGGGAGTTCCGCGCTTGGGGATCAAGGAAGAGCAGATTCCAGTTAGGAGCGACGCGGCGTTTTGCGGCCGCGATATACCAGCCGTAACGCGTAGCGAAGTCCGTGTTTCCCTGACCGGGGACGGAAGAGCCGCTGGATCCTGCACCGGGAGTTTGCGAATAGCCAGTGGGGAGATCGGGATTGCCGCCTTTGCCATAGGGGACGGCGTTGTCTGGGGGAGGCGTTTTGCTATTGAGAGTTCTGGAAGGGCGCGAAGGGGGCAGAGGTTTTTCTTTTTCGAATTTGGGGATTTTTGTGGCGTCGGTTTTGGGTTCAGGCGGTTTTGGCGGTTCTTCTTTGTAGAGGCCTTTTGTTGGATCGACGGCTTTGCTTTCGGTGACAACGGTCTCTTTCGGCATCGGAATTCCGGCGCTGCTGACCAGGCTCACTTTCGTCCCGCCCAGATCGCCACCAACACCACCCCATTGGTTGTTTCGAAACTGGATGAAGGCGGAGACGGCAATGACGAAAGCCACGCTGACGTGCATGATGATGGAATAGATGAGGAACTGGCGGAGGCTCTGGTCCTCTTGTTGCGTGCCCCCGTAAGGGTCGAGCGAATTGGCGGCAAGGGTGGTCATCTTTAAAGAGTGGGCGCGCGGTTGGTGGTGGGCTCCGTGACGATGCTGATGTTGTTGATGCCGGACTGACGAAGCGCGTCCACGACCGCGGCAAAGCTGCCGAAGGGGACGGTTTCATCGCAGCGGAGGAATACGCCTTCTTGGGTATTTTTCAGCTGAGCATGGATTCGTGAGCCGAGTTGATGAATGTTGATGGGCTCGTTGCCGAGATAGATGCGCTGGGCTTTGTCCACGGTGACGACGAGGCGTTCCTGATTGATTTCCTTAACCGTGCGCGTTTTCGGGACATCGACTTCGATGCCGGATTGGAGAATCGGCGCGGTAATCATGAAAATAATGAGCAGCACGAGAACCACGTCGACGAACGGGACCATGTTGATCTCGGAGAGGGAAGAGTGCGTCGATTTGGAGAGTTGCGGCATTTTTCTGCGTCTCGAAATGCGTCCGGATTGGGACGGACGCACTGCTAGCTAAAAAGTCTTTTCGATTTGTGCGGTTACTTCCAAGGCAAAGGTATCCAGCCTCTGCGCGAGATCGCGAATATTCTGCAAAAACTGATTGTAAAAGATTACCGCTGGGATTGCTGCGGCGAGTCCGGCGGCTGTTGTCACCAGAGCTTCGGCGATGCCGGGCGCTACGGCGCGCAGGCTGGCAGCGCCAGCGCTGCCAAGTCCTGAGAAGGCATCAATGATGCCCCAAACTGTGCCGAATAGACCGATAAAGGGTGTTACGGAGCCCGTTGTGGCAAGCCAGGACATGCCTTTTTCGATGCGGCGCACTTCCTCGGCCGCGGCGAGCTGCATGCCGACGGTAACGGCTGACAAACTTTTCAGCTTAGGTGGAGTTGGATTGCCGACGCTGGTGCCGACCTGGCTTTGGAGTTCGCGATAGCCAGCCGAATAGACAGAAGCGAAGGGCGAACCCGCGGTGGCTAGCGCTTGGGGATTTGCTACCCCCCGCGTTGCGCGGAAGATGCGGAGAAATTGGTCGCTCTGGCGGCGGATGCGGCCGAAGAGTCCGGCCTTCTGCAAAATGATGGCCCAGGAAATAATGGAGAACATCAGAAGAAGCAGCAGAACGCCGCGGGCGACCCAGCCAGTTTGCTTGAGAATTTCGAAAAGATCGGTTGCAAGAATCGTCGTGAACAGAAAAATGATGTACCCCTCAGTGAGAACCAGTGGTATGTGACCGCCGAGCGGTCAACATTTTTCCGGGCATAAAAACCGTAGCACACGCCTCCAGAGCACGCAACCGGTAGGATGCACAGGTTTCTCAATTTGATGCATGTTGTAAAGCGGGAAGAGATCGGTTCAAAGCGCACCTGGGGCAGTTTGGGATTGAGCGGGTGTGCTAAACTGCAATTTCGACATGGGCAAACTATTCGACATCGGGTTGGAGCGGCTCACCGGGCAAACGGCGCATTCCAGCATGGTCCACGGTGCTGCCACCGGGCAGCGCGCGACGTTTTTTCTGGAGACGTTTGGATGCCAGATGAACGACCACGATTCGGAGAAGGTTGCCGGAGTGCTGCTCGCGCGGGGATACCGGCAAGTAGAAACGCCGGAAGCGGCGTCGATGATCCTCTACAACACCTGCAGCATCCGTGAAAAAGCGGCACAAAAGGTTTTCTCGCGGCTGGGGGAGTATCGCGACAAGCCGGGCGAAGGCAAGATCATCGGCGTGCTGGGCTGCGTGGCGCAACAAGAGGGCGTGGACATTTTCACGCGAGCACCGTGGGTGAGCCTGGTCTGTGGGTCGGCGAGTTACAGCAAGCTCCCGCAGATGATCGCGCAACTGGAAGCAGGGAATCAGCGCGTGACCGGCCTGGACACGGACACCGATGAAACGTTTGAGACGGAAGTGACGCGCCGCGATAATCCCTGGCGAGCCTACCTGACGATTATCGAGGGCTGCGACAAAGCGTGTTCGTATTGCGTGGTGCCGTACACGCGCGGACCGGAGCGGAGCCGCGGCAGTGATTCCATTTTGAAGGAAGTGCGGCAGTTGTCAGAGCTCGGTTACTCCGAGGTTCAGCTTCTGGGACAGACGGTGAACTCTTATGCTGATCCCACTGCGCGCAAGATGCGTTTTTCGGAGTTGTTGTTGGCCGTTGCTGACGTGGCGGGAATTCGGCGTGTGCGTTTTACGACGTCGCACCCGAGCGACTTTACGCGAGACATTGTCGAAGCCATCGACTCCGAGCCAAAGGTTTGCGACCACGTGCATTTGCCAGTGCAATCCGGCTCGACGGAACTTTTGCGTGCGATGCAACGGACGTATACGCGAGAACAGTATTTGGAAAGAATCGCCATGATTCGCGGGGCGGAACGGCATATCGCCATCACCACCGACGTGATCGTCGGCTTTCCGGGCGAGACGGAAGCGCATTTCGCGGAAACTCTCAGCCTGCTCGAAGTAGTGCGGTACGACAGTCTCTTTGCGTTCAAGTATTCGCCGCGGCCGAATACGCCGTCACTCACCATGGGCGACACGATTTCCGAAGAAGAGAAAAGCAGGCGGCTGGCCGTCTTGCAAGAGAAGCAGCGCGAAATTCAGACCGCTCGGAACGCGGAGTTTATTGGCGAGACGTTTGAGATTCTGGTGAGCGGCAAATCGCGCCGCGAAAACCAATGGTTCGGGTACACCTCATCGCACCGCGTCGTTAATTTTGCTTCCCAAGAGCGCGAGCTTCTGGGAACCTACGTGCAGGTCAGGGTCACCGGCGCAGGACCGAACAATCTGGCAGGTGAGCAGCTCATCTAACTTGGGAGGCCACAATGGAAGTGGAGATGAAAATCCGCGGCCTGATGATGGATCCCGTAACGAACATGCCGATCGTGGTGCTGAAGGACGTACAAGGCCAGGCGATACTGCCGATCTGGGTGGGCGTCTACGAAGCTAACGCCATCGCGCTGGAAATCGAAAAAGTGCAGACGCCGCGCCCGATGACACATGACCTGCTGAAAAATGTCTTACTGGGCTTTGATGTGCGCGTGCAGAAAATTGTGGTCAATGAACTGAAAGACGACACCTTTTACGCACTGATCTGGGTGGAGCGCGACGGCGAGATGATGACCATCGATTCGCGCCCGAGCGATGCGCTGGCGCTGGCATTGCGCATGGACTGCCCCATTTTTGTGGATGAAGAAGTCCTGAAAAACTCCAAAATCTCCAGCGCCTTCTCCGAACGCAACACCAACGAGCAGCTTCGCTCCTGGCTCGAGGGCCTCTCCGACGAGGACCTCGGGCGCTACAAGATGTAACTCACTATCGGATATCTGAATATTCCTCTCTAAATTATTTTCGAGCTGATGCCGCAGCGGCCGCGAGGATGAGACCGTGAATGGTTCGTCGCCAGGCGAATAGAAGTACAATCCCGATCAAGATGAGCGCCAAGCTGAGGCCAGCCCAAAGGCCAAACGCTCCCCAGCCACGGCTGAAACAGAGCCAGTACCCGAGTGGCAGGCCGATAATCCAATACGCCGTGAAATGACAAAACATGGGCGTGCGCGTGTCGCCCGTGCCTCGAAGTGCTCCGGTCGCAACCGTTTGAATGCCATCGAATAACTGAAATGCCGCACCAGCGGCCAAAAGGAGCACGGTGCTGCGGATGATGGCCGCGTCGGGCGTGAAGATGCGCGCAATCCCGCGAGGAAAGAGCAACAGCGCGATCCCCGCGAGGGTCATGAAAGCGGCTCCGAAAAAAATGGCGCTGCCGCCGGCATCCGCAGCGCCTTGCGGGTCTCTGCGACCGATGGCCTGGCCGACTCGAACTGCAGCTGCCGACGAAATGCCAAGTGGAACCATATAGGTGAGGGAAACAGTGTTCAGCGCAATCTGGTGACTGGCGAGCGAAACAGCGCCGAGGCGCCCGATGAGCGCAGTAACCAGGGCAAATACTCCGATCTCCAGGGTGATCTGCATGGCCGCTGGCAGTCCCAGGGCGATGAGGCGACGAATGCGCATCAGATCCGGCTGAATCGGCGTGCGCAAAAGTTCAGTGCGGTGTTTACCGTCGTACCAGAGCAGGTAACCGACGAGGACTGCCGCGAGATAGATGCGCGCCCAGGCGGTAGACCATCCGGAACCGACAGCCCCCATGGCGGGCGCGCCGAGTTTTCCGTAGATGAGGAGCCAGTTGCCGACGGCGTTGATGAGGTTTGCAGTTACAAGTGCAAAGGCGATTGGACGAACAAGGTTCATTCCCTGCATACATCGCCGCATGGCAAAATAGAGCAAGAGGGGTAGCGTGCCCCAGGCCATCGCTTTGGAATACGGAACCGCCAAGGCAATGATATCCGGCGCGATGTGCGCTTGACGAAGCAGGGAATCGAAAAACCACACGGGCGCCATGAGCAGAGGCGCCAGCGCGAAGCTGAGATAGATGCCGTGCACGAGAGAACGATGGCAGTCCTCACGCTGTCCCGCGCCAAAGGCTTGTGAAACAAGAGTGTCCAGGCCGGTCAGAAGCCCGCCGCCGAAGAAGGCGAGTGTATGGACAAGAATACCGCCGAGACTGACGGCAGAAATGGCAACGGCGCTATTCGGCAGGCGGCCGACCATCATGGTATCCACGATGGCCATGCTCATCCAGCCGAGTTCGGCAAGGACGAGCGGAATGGCCAGCCGCAGGGTGGGGCGAAATTCGGCGCGGAGTGTCTGGAATGCGAGCATAGTGGGCGAAAAAGATTAAAAAGAGTGTAAGCGGCGCCGAGAAAAGGAGCAAACGGACGGAGGAGCCGGGAATTATTTTGGAGGAAGAGTGGCGATAACCGCCTCAGCGAATTCGTCTGTGCCGGCCGGTCCACCGACGTCGCGCGTAGTGTGTATCGCTTCGCGGTAGACAGCTTCCAAAGCATGTTCAATGCGGCGCGCGGTGGTGCGTTCCGCTAGGTGGTCGAGCATGAGAATACTGCTCATCAACAGGGCGGTTGGATTTGCGAATCCTTTGCCCGCAATATCGGGCGCGGTGCCGTGCACGGCTTCAAACATCGCGCAGTCGTCTCCGATGTTGGCGCTGGGAACTACGCCGAGCCCGCCGACGAGACCAGCGGCCAAATCGCTCATCACGTCGCCATAAAGATTCGGAAGCAAGAGCATGTCGAACTGCTGCGGGTCCATGACAATCTGCATGCAGGCGTTGTCAACGATCATCTCTTTGTATTCGATGTCCTTGAACTGTTCCGCCACCGCGCGGACCGAACGCAGGAACAGACCGTCGGATAGCTTCATGATATTGGCTTTGTGAATGGCGTGAATTTTTTTGCGGCCGTGGCGCTTGGCGTATTCGAAGGCAAAGCGGGCGATGCGCGTGGAAGCGCGCTCGGTGATGATTTTGAGGCTCTCGACGACGCCGGGGACGACCTCGTGCTCCAGGCCGGAATACAAATCTTCGGTGTTTTCCCGAACGAGCACCAGGTTCACGTTGGAAAAATGCGATTTCACGCCGGGGAGATTTTTCACCGGGCGCAAATTGGCGTAGAGCTCGAGCGTCTTACGCAACGCCACGTTCACACTGGGAGCGCCGCCCGCGATGGCCGTGGCCATTGGTCCTTTGAGGGCGACGTGGTTCCTGCGAACTGAGTCCACGGCCAACTGGTTGACCACTTGTCCCTGATCCGTGGAGTTGCCGGTGCGGCCGCCAATCTCTTCCCAGTCGATCTGGACACCAGCAGCTTCAAGGATGCGCCGTGTGGCGCTGGCTACTTCCGGGCCAATCCCTTCGCCGGGGATTAGTGTGACTTTATGTCTCATAAGAGCATCTTATTGTATGCGAAGCGATGAACCTTGTCGAAACTCGGCGGTAGTTGGAGTTTCGGGACAAGAACGTGGACGATGTGCAGCGCAAGACAGATTTTGCTATACTGAAAGTGTTGTTTGCATCGCCGGTTCACCCGCGATGCGGAGGCCAAGAGGAATTATGATCAATTTGACGCCCGTTGCGAGCACCAAGGTCAAGGAAATCATGAGTATGCAGAGCCCGGCGCCGGTGGCGCTGCGCGTGGCCGTTGTTGGCGGCGGCTGCTCCGGTTTCCAGTACCACATGGCGTTTGAGAACCAGACCAGCGACGCGGACCAGATTTTCGATTTTGACGGTTTGAAAGTCGCGGTGGACCAGATGAGTTCCATGTATCTCGAAGGAATTGAGATCGATTACATCGAGACCATCGAGGGCGCAGGGTTCAAGTTCAACAATCCCAATGTGAAGAGCACCTGCGGCTGCGGCAGCTCATTCAGCGTATAACTGCGCGAGCCGGATCGCCGGACGCGGTTTCAACTCGGTTTTGGGCTCCTGAGCAGTCAGTTCAGGAGCCTTTTTTTATGCCCTCAAGCCAATCGGATTGGGACGCCAGGTATCGGAGCGCGGCGGAATCGCGCCTTCCGGAGCCAGCCAGCATCGTGCGGGAGCTCCTGCCGCTCCTGCCGAGCGGTCCGGCGCTGGACATCGCGTGTGGCACGGGGCGGCACACCTTGTTTCTTGCCGCGCGACATCAGCATGTTACTGCCGTCGATTGGTCGGGCGAGGGGCTTGACCTTCTAGAAAAGCGCGCGCGAGCTTCGCGCATTCCGGCTCACCGCGTGAATACCGTAGAAAAAATAGGCAAGTCTCCCCACGGCGGCATTGATTTGGTGCATGCGGATCTTGAGCGCTTGGAACTTCCAGAGAGCTCTTTCGAGCTGATTTTGTGCCTACAATTCCTTCAGCGATCGCTCTTCCCGCAGATTCTTCGAGGGCTTCGGCATGGCGGGATGCTGCTCTTTGAAACTTTCACGCAATCGCAACTCGAGTTTGCAGATGGCCCGCGGAATCCGGAGCATCTTCTCGAGGCTGGCGAGCTGCGGACGGCGTTTCCGGGGCTCAAGGTGATTTTTTATCGCGAGTTGCGCGCCGGGCAGGGAATCGCCAGCCTGGTGGCGCGGAAGCCCGGCAAGAAGAGTTGAGTTCAGACAGGACTTTGCGCGCCGGGCTTATCCACGGCTCGCCGTTTGCAATCCGCGAATTCCGACCGTATTCTAAAGTCCGCGAATGAAAATAGCTCTCGCGCAGTTTAATCCTACCGTTGGCGACTTTGCAGGTAATTCGGCTCGCATTTTGAGCTTTGCGGCGCAAGCCAAGCAGCGCGGCGCCGAACTCGCCGTATTCTCTGAACTTTGCCTCTGTGGATATTTGCCCCAGGACCTTTTAGAACGCCCCGCCTTCATTGATCGCAACCACAGAGAACTGAAAGATCTTGCGGCGAAGATCCCTTTGCCCTCCATTGTGGGCTACGCCGGCAGGGTGAAGAATGGAACAGGGAAGTCCATCGCCAACAAGGCGGCGCTGATTTACGGAGGGCGGATCGTCTTCGAACAAAGCAAAATGCTCCTGCCTACGTACGACGTGTTCGACGAGTCGCGCTATTTCCAGCCGGCGGATTGCCAGAGTGTTTTCGGTTTCAACGGCGAACAGCTTGGAATCACGATTTGCGAGGATGTCTGGAACGACAAGAATTTTTGGGCCAACCGGCGCTACGACCGCGACCCCGTGGCAGAAATCATCGGGAAGGGAACGACGGTTTTGCTCAATGTGTCGGCATCTCCCTACACGATTGACAAGCGCTCGCTGCGCTTTGAGATGCTTCGCTCCATCGCGATTAATCATCACCGTCCGGTCGTTTATGTAAACCAGGTGGGCGGCGACGACAGCCTGATTTTTGACGGCGCCAGCATGGCGTTGACCCCGGATGGAAAAGTTGCCGCGCAGGCGCTGGCTTTTCAGGAAGATTTGGTGCTCTTTGACACGGCCACTGGCCAGGGAGAAATCCACGCGCAGGCGCATGAAGAAATTGCGTACGCGTACCGTGCTCTCGTTACTGGGACGTACGACTACGTGCGGAAGTGCGGATTCAAAAAAGTGCACGTCGGGCTGAGTGGTGGGATCGATTCCGCCGTGGTTGCTTCGATCGCTGTGGACGCGCTGGGCGCGGAGAATGTGCTTGGCGTTTCCATGCCGGGACCGTTCTCTTCTCCAGGCAGTAAGGCTGACGCAGAAGCATTGACCAAGAATCTTGGCATCCAGTTTCTATCGGTGCCGATTACGGATGTGTTCGAGGCTTACCGGCGGTCTTTGGCGCCGACATTTGTGGGCCTGCCAGAAGATGTAACCGAGGAGAATATTCAGGCGCGGATTCGCGGGAATTATCTGATGGCGCTCTCCAATAAATTCGGCTCGATGGTTCTGAGCACGGGAAACAAATCGGAACTAGCCGTTGGCTACTGCACACTCTATGGCGATATGGCCGGTGGCCTCGCGGTAATCTCCGATGTTCCCAAGCTGATGGTGTACGAACTGGCGCGCTGGATTAACCGCGAAAGGGAACTGATTCCCCGGTCGACGATTGAAAAGGCGCCCTCGGCGGAGTTGCGCCCCAACCAAAAGGATGAAGACAGTCTGCCGCCCTACGATGTTTTAGATCGCATCCTCAAGGCCTATATTGAGGATTTGCGAAGCCCGCAGGAGATTGCGGATCACTATGGATTCGATCTGAAACTGGTGCGCGACATTGCTATTTTAGTGGACCGCAGCGAATACAAGCGCAAGCAAGCAGCGCCGGGCTTGAAAATCACTTCGCGAGCCTTTGGATTTGGCAGGCCGTTCCCGATCGCTCAGAAATTCATCCCCTAAAACGAGAGGTCCTCTTGAAAAAAGCCCTCAGCCTTATCGCCATTCTTGCGTTCAGCATGCTGGCCAATGATGCGCGTGGCCAACAGGCGGCCGCGACTGCCGCCAAGCCCGCATCGGCTACGCCAACGCAAACGCAGAAAAACATCGAGGCGTATCTGCGTAATATCTACGCGTTTGGCCCGGATGTGAAGGTGACCGTAGGCCCGCTTACAGACTCCGGCGTGGACGGAGTCCTTGAGACCAGCATCGAGGTCCTCATCGGTGAAAATAAGGAAAACGCAAAGTTCTACGTGAGCAAGGACGGCAAATATCTATTCCGAGGGGAAATGTCGGATATGAGGAAGGACCCGCTTGCTGAGACGCGCGCGCTCATCCAGATGAAGGATGCTCCTTCCATGGGCGACGCTAACGCGCCGGTCACGCTGGTCGAGTATTCGGACTTCGAGTGTCCGGTTTGCAGAAACCTTCACGACGCGCTGCGCGGCATGCTGCCGAATTATACCGGCAAGGTTCGGGTGGTCTTCAAAGATTTTCCCATTGAGCAGATTCATCCCTGGGCGCGCACGGCGGCCATCGCGGGACGTTGCGCCTACCAGCAGGATCCCAAGGCCTTCTGGAAGATGTATGACTTGATTTATGACAATCAAGAGGTCATCTCCGCTGCAAACGCCTGGACAAAGGTGTCGGACTACGCGGCGCAGTCTGGCCTGAACGCTGAGACGTTCAAGACCTGCATGGCCAGCCCCGAGGCCGCAAACGCCGTGAATACCAGCCGCGCCAATGGCGTGCAGGTCGAAGTCAATTCCACGCCAACGATCTTCGTGAATGGCCGCCGAATTGTGGGCGCCGATCCGCATCTCCTCGAGCAGTACATTAACTACGAACTCGCACAGCAAAAAACCGGAAAGCCTGCGGACAAGAAATAGTAGAGCGGGAGAGGGTAGCAGGAGCCTGGAAGAAGCCCGCCGCTGGATTATTGGGAATGGCTGGTTGAGCTCGATTTCTTAGTTAACATAATATAACTTATGGGACGCAATGTCTAGCGAAATCTGGAGCTTTTCCACAGTTTTCTGGGGTCAGCCGTGGGAGATGGCCGCCCCTTTTGGGGAGGGTATTCGTGTGATTTGGAACGGATCAGGTAGCCTCCTTCCTATCCCAAAACGGAGGGTTTGGGCGACTGAGTTTTGTAACTGTACCGCCCGCCGATGACGCCCCTTGTCGCTTGCGCAGGGGATCGGGGACTCGCGGATTCTTCCGGCGTATGGCGGATCTGTCGGCAGTTCGATTGATTCAGGGTGACCTTTGGCCGGCAACGGGGTTTTGCAGGAGGGAACTACTTCCCTGCTGCAAAAGCGGCGCGCTTCCCTGCTACGGGTGGACGGCGGCGAGGAACTGGGTGAACCGGGGATCGGAACGCAATAGGTCGGCCATTGGTTCGACGCGGAGGTAGATAAGCCGGTCGATGCGTTGTTGATAGGCGAGATCGAGGAAATGAAAAGCCTGGGCCTTGTCTCCCAGGCCGACATAGATGGCGGCGGGATAGAGGTCGGGAACGAAGCGGGTTTGTTTCAATTGCGCGAGTTTTTTTAGCGCGTTATTGGCCTGACCGATGTCCCCTGCCACCGCGTGCGCATGGCCGGCAGCCATCACCAGGAATGGCAAGTCTGCGGTCATTTTTCTGGCCTGCTCAAAGGTGGTAATGGCCTCGGGGTACATCTTCTTCTCCCGATAGGCAGACCCCAGCCAGTAATAAGCCAGAACAAATTCAGGGTGGGCTTGTACGACGCTGAGCGATTCGCTGATGGACTCGTCATATCTCCGTGCGTGATAGAGGATCTCAGCCCGAACCACGTGGAAGAGTGGAGTCGCCGGCTCCAACTCAAGGACTTGGTTGGTTTCGGCCAGAGCTTCATCAAAACGCTCTTCTACCATGAGCAGGTGGGCATACCATTCGTGGGCCGTCCTGTAGTTAGGGTTTAGATTGATGGCGAGCTTGAGTTCTTTTTCGGCGGCCGGGAGGTCCCAGTCATAGCTCATGGCAACATTTCCGAGTAACGCATGGGCCTCAACCAGCCGTGGGTCTAGTTCCAAAGCGTGATTGGCCGCTTCACGAGCTTTGGGCCCTGAGTCTTTCGGAGGCATGCCGTCATTCGGCACTTGACCGATGATCGCCGTGGCATTGGCGAGGCCTGCGTAAGCTTGCGCGTTGTACGGGTTCTCCTGGATGGCTTGCTCAAAGAACGCGATGCTCTTTTTCAAATCTCCGCGGCTGGTCCAGAGAACTATCCCTTTCAAGAAAGCCTCGCTGGATCTGCTCGCTGCTTCCGCCGAGACCGCCGCTGGGTGAGGCAAAACTTGCGATGGCGTGGGAAAGGTGGCCATCAGTTTGCGCGCCACGGCGTCGGACACGTCAGATTCCACTTGCAGAAAATCGGAGAGATCGCGGGTGAAGGAATCCGCTCCGGCCTGGACTTCATCACGAGCCTGGATCAGGCGGATGTCCACGCGGATCTGATTGGCCACGCGCTGCACACTGCCTTCCAGGACGTATTGCACGTTGAGGGCTTGCCGGACCTCGTTAATCGGTTTGCCGGCCATGACTTTCGCGGAGGTGGGAGCGATGACGTGGATACGCTGAGGATCGAGGTGGCCGAGTTGCGTGGTGATTACATCGGTCAACCCCGCGCTGAGATACTCCTGGTTGGGATCTCCAGTTAGATTGGCGAAGGGAAGCACAACCAGCCGGACGTTGTCGGGGGTCGAGGCGGTGGCTTGCAACCAATGAAAGGCACGATACGCGATGAATGCGAGGAGTGCGGCGGCGATCAGGGCAATTATGATCCGCTTCCCTATGGGAGGAGCGGGTTCGGGAGGACCATCCGGATCGATCCCATCATCTTGGGTGATGGTCTTTTTGCCATTGGTAACTAGAACAGGATCGACGTTGCCGTTTTCGGTGGACGGGTCGACGTCGGGCTCGGGGATGAACGCGGCGTCAGCTTCGGGGTCGTCGGCAGGCTGGCGCTTCTTGACCCATTCATCCAGTTCGCTGGGGTAAGCATAGACGGTGGATTTTTTCTGGTGTTCGTGGCGCCGGACGGGAAGGTCTTCGGTTTTCTCCCAACGCTGAACGGTGCGGACTTCCCTGCCGAGATAGGCGGCAATCTCTTTCCAGGAAACGAGTTTCTTTTCGGGAAGGGGTGACCCTTCGGGACCTGGCTTGGCTCCGCTCCGCGGTATGTCGGGGGGCGACATTAAAGCGAGTGCTTGCGCGGATTATACCCTAAGAACGCGTGTGACTCGCAACGGAGCAGTTCTAGTGAGCCGCCTTTGCGGCAACGGCGCCGGCGGCGGCGCCGTTGCGTCGCCAGGCGGAGCCACCTTTGGCGATGCGCAGGGCGGCGTCGCGTTCGTGCGTGAGCGCGGCGGTCTTTTTTCGCTCGTCGGGATCCCGAGTCGATTATTCCAGATACTGCAAATCGATTGGCACGTCAGCCGAAAGCGCAGATTCCGCTTACTACTTCTCTACCTTGACACCGATGTTTTTCAGGCGCATATTTCTGCCATCCCCTAGAATTCCGCCCCGAAAGGAGACCTACCATGCCGTTTTTTCTTCATCAAGTAAGTTACACCCCGGAAGCCTGGGCCCGGCTCATCGCCAACCCCCAGGATCGCTTTCAAGCCGTCCGCGGGCCTATTGAAAAACTCGGTGGAAAAGTACAAAACTCGTACTTCGCTTTCGGAGAGCACGATGCCGTGCTCATTACCGAGATGCCGGACAACGTTTCCGCCGCAGCGGTTGCCCTCGCATTCACTGCTGGAGGTGCCCTGCGCAATGCCAAGACCACGCCGCTCATGACCGCCGCCGAAGGGCTGGAGGCCATGAAGAAGGCGGCTACTTGCGGCTACAAACCTATTGCGGCCGCAGCAACCGCGGGCCACAGCTAGCCTCAGGGCTGTTCGTTCCATCTTCCGGCCACCCAACGGCGTGATAAACTGCCGGCCAATCAACATGCTGAGGGTGTGCCTGAGGCACTCCGCCGGAGGGTTTCCATGCAGCGTATAACCATTGTCATCTTGGCCACGGCTGTCGCCGTATTCGCGCTGTTGGGTTACTCGCAAGAACAAAAGTCCGAACAGACTACGCAAAAAGAAACTCCGCCTCGCGAGCCTTCTGCTTCCGAGCTCAGCAAGCAGGAAACCGTCTCCTCTGCGTTCCTCCGGGGCATGAAATATCAGGAATACCAGATCCGCTCCGCAGCCGAAGCCATGCCGGAGGAGAAATACGGCCACCGCCCCGCGGAAGGCAAATTCAAGAATGAAAAGCCGGAGTTCGGTCCCGCCGAAGTCCGTACCTTCGCCGAACAGGTCAAGCACGTGGCTTGCGCAAACTTTGCCTTCGCCGCCGAACTGGACGGCCAGAAGCCTCCTGAAGCTTGTGACAAAGGCGGCCCGAGTCCGGCAAAATCCAAGAAAGAGTTACTGATCTACTTGCGCGATTCCTTCGCCGCGATTCGCAATTCGCTGAACACTCTCGGCGCCAAGAACATGTTCGATCCGATCGAAGGCCCGTATGCTGGCCCGAACACGCGCCTCGGACTGGCTACCGTGATCGTATGGCACGCCGCCGACCACTACGGCCAGATGACCCTCTACCTGCGGATGAACGGCATCGTGCCCCCCGCCAGCCGTCTCGATCCGCCGCCCGTCCAGGACAAATACTGAGCGTTTGCTCGATTTCTATCGCTTGTACATATACGTACAAATATAATTATTTGTACGTATTCGTACAAAAATAAAAACTTGTACATTTCTGTACAAGTGGCTATCCTTGCCAAGGGTGCCATATGCCTTCAAAGACCTATGCAGTGTTGATTGCGGACGTGATGAAATCGCGCGCCCGCGCGGATCTCCGCGGCTTGCTCGGGAAAAAGCTCGCCGCCATTTCCAGGCGCCATTTGCACCGCAAGCTCATCCAGTTGCCATATTCGGTTACCGCCGGGGATGAATTTCAGACCGTTACCCGCAGCCTCCCGTCGCTTCCCCTCGTCATTCAGGAGCTCCGCACCGCGCTCCGGCCGCTGTCTCTCCGTATCGGAGTCGGCCTCGGCAAGGTCCCCGGCCGCATTCAGCCACCCGTGAACCGCCTGGGCGGCGAGGCTTTTCAATTCGCTCGCAGAGCCATCGAGAACATCAAGACCGGCAGCCACTTTAAATTCGAGGTTCTGACCGCTTTTATGTCTCGCCATGAGGAATTCAACAAAACCATCAATCTGATCTACGGACTCCACGACACTCTGGTGCTCAAGATCACCACGCGTCAGTGGGAGACCATCGGAGCATTTCTCGGCACCCCGACGCTCGAGCAGACTGCCAAACGCCTCAAGCTCGACCCTTCCACTGTTTCCAGAAATCTTAAACGGGGATATTATTGGCAAGTAAGTGAAACTGTCCATGTGGCTGGATCGTTAATCAGGCGCAATTTTTGCTAGTTGTACAAAAACGTACAAATCTGGGAACTTGTACATAATCATGCAAATCCTATTTCGAACTTTTCTGGCCATTTATCTGGCCCATCTGCTGACCGATTTTGTGTTTCAAACGTATGGCCTTGTCGAGCGAAAGCGGCGGGGGAGGCTTCCCGCCTATTTGCTCCATGGTTTTATTCACTATCTTTCTGCAGTGATCATCGTCAGTTTCGTCCTGCCTGGTTCGTTGCTCTCGTGGCGCATGCATTTTGTAATTGCCGCGCTTACGCTCGTTCATCTGCTAATTGATTTTGCCAAGATCGGGCTCGCGCGAAGGTACGCCGCGTGCGACGGGTCGTGGGCCTACGTAAGCGATCAACTCGTTCACTTGCTGACCGTCATTCTCGCGGCATGGCTGTTGTCGCCTGCGGTGCTTTTCAGCGAACTCAGCATATTGATCCAAAACTCCCGCGCGATTCCCAACAAGTTTCTTGCCGTGCCGACGATTTATGTGGGCGTCGTTTTTGGCAGTGGATACCTGATCCGTTTCCTGGTTCGTTCCCTGGCGGCCGGCGTGAAAAGCCATTCTCCGGAAAGACCCAGCGAGCAATTGCAAAATGCGGGCCTGTATATCGGTTGGCTGGAACGCTTCCTGGTTATTACTGCTCTGCTTCTGCAATCTCCAGCGACGGTCGGCCTCATCCTGACGGCGAAATCCATCGCCCGCTATCCCGAATTCAAATCCGAGCGCTTCGCGGAATACTTCTTGATCGGCACCCTGCTGAGCATTTCCATGGCGATTCTCGGGGGAGCGCTTCTCGCAAAGCTTCTCTTCGGGCAGATACGATTCTCGGGATAAAACGCACGGTGCCCTCTCGTGCGGAGAGCCGTCACGTGCCGCTTTGCGTCTGCTAAAATCTCTCTATGGTCACTCCCCCGGTTTCTCCGCGGCTGGCGCTCATCCAACTTCATCCTATCAAAGCCCTGGACGCGGTTCTCGTGGACGAATCTCGGATCGGCCCAGGCGGCGGCCTCGAATTCGACCGTGTCTGGGCGCTGCACTCCGTTGACGGTCAATGGGTCAACGGCAAGCGCACCCCGGCCATCCACGCAATTCGCGCGGCATACGCGCCTGATCTCAGTTCCGTCACACTTTCCGTTCCGGCCGATTCCCGGAAAATCCCCGTGAAAACTCTTGCGTTCCCGGGTGACACGGCTGCAGCGGCTCAGTGGTTTAGCGATTTCTTCGCGCAGTCCATCAACGTCCGCTATTCTCCTGAAGGATTTCCAGACGATTCCATCGCCAATGGCCCGACCATCGTTTCAACGGCAACCCTGCAAGCGGTGTGTGAACTATATCCTGGCATGCACATAGACGATGCTCGCGCTCGCTTTCGCACCACGCTTGAAATCGATGGCGTACCCGGCTTCTGGGAGGATCAGCTCTTTGGCGAGGAAGAACGCAGCGCCGTGCGCTTCCGCATCGGCGAGGTGCATCTCGAAGGCAGCAATCCCTGTGCGCGCTGCGCGGTACCGCCGCGTGATCCTCGCACGGGCGAGATCATCCCAGGGTTCCAAAAGAGGTATTCCGATTTTCGGCGCGCCAATATCCCCAGCTGGACCCCTGAAGCACGCTTCGACCACTACTATCGCTTGGCCACGAACACGCGCGTGGCGCCCACGCAATCGGGTAGAATCCTCCGGCTGGGCGATCCTGTTGTGCTGCTGTAGCGCTAAAATTCGTGAGAGGTTTACTTTGGCGAACGATCCCTCCGTGGCACCAAGTGCAGGAAGCTCCGGCTCGCCGGCTGCTGGCTACGCGGTGGGATCCTCCGACCGCGAACGCCGGAGATTGATGCAGCAGGGCGGGCTCCTGCGCGAACCTCTGGCCGACGCATTTCGTTCTGCCTGCACATGCACTTGTATGCCACCTACCGAGACGCGGGATTCGTCGATACGGCGACTACGGTTTCGCACCTCAGCGGCTGCGGTGTCAGCCGGGAGATGGTCGAGTTTTTCACGGAAACCATTCGCAGCGTCCTGCCCAAGCTGGAGCAGTACGGCATCGCTACGCTCGAGGAAGTCCAGATTGACACTCTTGCGGATCGCATGGAGGCCCCAGGCCGCGCCGCTGACCCACAGTGGGTCTGCACACCCTACATCGCCACTTGGGCGAAAAAGCCCTGAGCTATGACTCGTACCCTAGCGGCCTTCCAGTGCCCGGTACCATAAGACAAATCGCCCTTTTGACGGAATAAATGCAATGACCCTCATCCCACATGGGATCGACACCGCGAGAAGGCTCCGGAAACTCCGGCGCTGGTTCAAACGCCATGTCCTCAAGCAGGCCTGGATGCTCGAAGGGTTTGGCAGCCCTTTCGCCCAGGAGGAAATGCTGCTCGACAAGATTCGCTGTGAAGCTTATCGCGAGGCTATTCGCCGCACGGTGAAGCCCGGTGACGTGGTGCTGGACCTCGGCGCGGGCACAGGCATTCTTTCCTTCTTCGCACTGCAGGCGGGCGCGCGCCACGTTTACGCGATTGAAATGACCGGCATCGCTGACGCGGCCGCCGAACTCATCGAAGCAAACGGTTTTCGCGACCGCATCACCCTTATTCGCAAACCTTCTAACCGCGCGCGCTTACCTGAACGCTGCGACGTCCTGGTCACCGAAACTCTCAGCACCTTTTGCTTCGACACGGAAAACACCATCGAATTCGTTGCTGACGCACGCAAGCGATTCCTGAAGCCCGGCGGCCGCATCATCCCGGAGGGCGCGGACACATTTTTCCTGCCCGTTTCCTCGGAAGCTTTCGGCCTGGGAAGCCTGCCGCCGCGCTTTTACGATCTCGATTACCGGCCCTTCATCAAACGGCTAGCCGCCGAGTATCGTCGGCTCCGCGCGTCTGGCAAGCCTTTCCTGGCGCTCAGCGAACCCGCCATGTGCTATCACGTGGATTTTCGCAAGGACACGCAGAACCCGGGAAAATCCTTCGTTCCCTTCCGTGTGAAGTCGGAGGGACGCCTCGACGGCTTCCTCGGCTGGTTCGAGGCCCAGCTCTGCGAAGGCGTCACCCTCAGCAACTCGCCCTTCCTGCCGCTAACCAGTTGGTGGCAGCTCTATCTTCCCGTCGCCGAGCAGCCCCAATATCACCCCGGGCAAACCATGCTTCTCTGCATGGACCCCAACATCGTCGATGGCGAAGCCGAATGGAAATACTCCGTCCAGCTCGCCACGCCGGTAGGCACTCCGGCTCCCTCGAAGAAATAAGACCTGCAACTTCAGGAGGTGATTCACGGGAATAGCTCAACCCGGCCCTCAACGACCTTGGCAAGGGCGCGTTCCGCGCAGCGCATTTCCAAATTGACGACAATTCTCCGCTTCCTCTCCTCGTTGCTGTATACTCCTGCCAGTCTTTCCACAGGAGTTAAAGCGCATGTCCGCTCCAAAAACACAAACAACTTCCGACCAGAACAAACAGGTCCTTCTTCGCTGGTTCGATGAGGTCTGGAGTCAAGGTCGGCGCGAAACCATCCACGAACTCTTCGCCCCGGAAGCTATCCTTCATGACGGTCAAGTGAGTTACCGCGGACCCGACGAATTCTGCCGTTTCTACGACTCCCTACGCTCTCAATTTTCCGACTTTCGATTCCAACCAATCGCTTCGCTGGCCGAAGGCGATCTTGTGTGCCTCCATTGGTCTGCCGCCTTTCGCCATACGCCGACCGGCAAGCAAATTCAAATCACCGGCACTTCCATGGTGCGCGTCCAGGACGGACGCTTTGTCGAAGCCTGGCAGAATTGGGACCAGGCAGACCTCGCCACTCAACTAGCCCAGTAATTGTTCACTGTTCCTTCGTGGTGGAAACGCAGGAGCGGGCGGAGCGTGGCCAGCCATCTGCGCATGGCACTTCGGGAACGCAGGCAGTGTGAGCTCCTCATGAGGCATCTCACACTGCCTGCACCGATGGACTTTGAGGGTCAGTGTTTAACAGCGAGCTTGGCATATTTATCGTACTGGGCCTTGTGCGCGCTCCAGTCTGGCGTGGTCGGCAATGATTTGAAGCCATCTCGATTGCCGAGAGCGTGGGGAATTCTGCACGCCACTCCTGCGGCAGCGAGCGCACTGCTTGACCGCGTCAGGTCACTGACCATCCAAGAGCTGGAGTCGCAGTCGATAATCTCGCCTCCCGCGTTTCCAGCAAAAGTTACTCCCGTAAAGTCCGCACTGGAGTTGACGAGAGCGAGGATTCCCGGCCCATAGTTCTGCGCCACCTGTCCGCCGCGAAGGAAAACCTCCGAGTTCCCATCGACGCGAATGCCGGCAGAGCGCGGGTTCGTAAGCGTCCCGTTTCTCAGGACCTGGTTAGCCCCGAGGAAATAGGCTTGGCTATTGGCGTAAAGATCGACGCCCGCGCTCGTGTGGTCCGTAATTAGCGCGGCCAGCGGCCCACTGATGTCCGCGAAAGTAACTTGGCTCCCGAATCCGGCCAGGACTCCTACTGGCCCGTTACTTTGAATCTCGTTGGGCTGGCCAATGCTCCAGAAGGAGATCTCCGCGTTCTCTTGCAGCGACGCGCCGCCATTCTGGTTCCCTGAAATCACGTTTGGACCGAACAGAGCGCCAATTTGCGCGTGGGCGCCGCCGCGCAAATCGATGCCGAACCCTGAATTTGAGCCCGTTCCAAACACATTGTTCGAAATCGTGGTACTTCCTATCGTCGAAAAGTTGGCTTGCGATGCCCAGACTCCGGGTCCGCCGTTATTGCTGATGTCCACTGGTCCCGCCCAGGCAACTACCGCGACGAGCGAGTTGCCGCCAATGTTCATGCCGCCTGCCGTGTTCCGGTCAAATCCGCCGCTGGCTCCGATGGTCACATCGGACATTCCACCCACGCGCAAACCTACTCCGGCATTTCCACTACTTGAGCAAACGTTTAGCGAAATACCTCTGCTGTTGGAAACCGAAATGCCGTCTCCGGCCGCGTTGGTCGCGTTGAGCCCGTAGAGGAACACATTTTGTGAATTGTTGATAGAGATCTCCCCGTTGATGGTTGCAGTCTGTCCATAATACGCGCCTAGATTTAGTGCATTCTGTCCGTACAGGGAGACATTTTCCGCGCAGGGCCCCGTTACCAGGATGAAGCTGCCGGGAGTTGCGTTCAGCAGCGCTGCATTGATGCTCGGATAGGCTGAGGTATTTGTTCCCGTACAATCGACGATGAGGTTTTGCGCCCGAACACCCGTCGGGCAGAGCAGAAACATCCCAAGCAAGGGAATACTCAGAAACAAACTACTGGCCGTCAGCTTCTTAAACACTTTCATGGTCGCTCCTTGAGGCTGTGGTACGGTCCCGTCATTTAGGAGCCACGACCTGGTGGGGCTCGTCATTCGGCCGGGATCTTCCGGTGCCATCAGCTGCGGCCATCCTGGGGCGAGGGCTTTCGGCCCGCAAGCGACACCAGGCGACAAACGCCTTTAAAATGCGAATTGTCGTACTTTGTCGCTGCCGATCCTGCTGATTGAGAGACCTTCACGGTCCAGGGAGCGGTTTCGCCGCGCTTTGACAACACCGCCGTACGAGTTCCTAGCAGCTAGAAGATACAAAATACTTTCGCGGCGTGAACAGTGTTACCCTTCTGCTACTGTCCCCAGAGGAGAAACATCCGTGACGCGCTACAAGACGCAGCCTCCCTGGGAATTTTTGCTTTCCGCTTCTCGCAATAGTTTGCAGAGTTATGAATTGACGCGGCTGAGCCACGCCGCCAACCTTCGAAAGGAGATCAACGCCTTGCTCGACCAGTGGCTCGAGGAAAATGCCTCCGCCATGCTGGCGCGCTGGTTGATGGAGCAGCGTGCCCGTCCGTCGGAGATCGACGCGACGGCTCCCGGCGAGGCCAAAGCGAATGGCGGACCATCCGTGTCCGATAATTTTTTCGCGGATACCGCGGTTCAACCTTCGGTAACTCGCGGCGCAGCCTGAGGTCATGGCCGCTTTTCGGGGCCCAAAGCACGGTTGTTGCTGATCTTGCCGCCCTGGTTCTGGCTCACGACGGCACGCGCGGGTGTGTCCGTGGTAGCCGTGCCAGGGCGGCAAGCTCCACTCGCTGACGCGCTCCTCGCCAGCCCCACGCACTCCTCTCCCCCGCTCCACCCGCCTCCCGTCTGCAACCACCCGCCCTCATCGCCCCCTCCACCCGCTTACGTAATGGCAGCTTTATTAGGAGACACAAAACGGCGTGATCGCGATGTCCGCAGGCAAAAACAGAACTGCAAACGTCGGCATGCAGAAAAAATGGAGATTACTTCTGGATGGCGTTAACGCGCGGAAGCCGCTGCAGGAACGGATTCTTTTTCGAGAAGTTGTTCTTTGCGGTACACAAGCGAATTGATGTCGTACGTCGCGAGTTCAAAACCATGCCCGTGCGTAATGGCATCGGTCGGGCAAGCTTCCACGCAATAACCGCAAAAGATGCACCGCGAGTAATCGATGTTGTATACGCTGGCGTATCGCTCGCCCGCGGAGATGCGATTGGCGTCAACATTTTCCGCGGCTTCGATGTAAATGCAGTTTGCCGGGCAGGCCGCCGCACAGAGGAAGCATCCAACGCATTTTTCCAAGCCGTTTTCATCGCGGTGCAGGACGTGGATTCCGCGATACCGCGGCTGAAAGTGCACCGGCTCATACGGGTAGTTTTCTGTCACGGTCTTGCGAAACATATTACGAAAGGTCACGCTGAAGCCCTTCACCAGCGCGCCCGCGGTCTCCACAACTTCCCGAATGATGGATGCCATATGCAGTTAGTCTAACAAACGCTTACTACCCCAGCAAATCAGCACCGAATGTCGAGCGAATCAATCCTTCAGCCCGCCAGGGCCTCAATGATCTGCTTCCCGTGCAATCGCCCGTTCTCGATGAAAATCTCGCCGGTGTGCCGGCCCCCGGTAACCACCCCAGCCAGATGGATGCCTGGCACATTGCTCTCCAGTGTCTTCGGATTCAACGCTGGCTTGCGGCTTTCCGGATCGAGCTGCACGCCGAGGCTTTCGATGAAGGTGTAATCGGGATGATAACCAGTCAGCGCAAACACTTGCCGCGCGAACAATCGCTTCTCGCCCGCGCCGTTCTCCGTCACCACTTCATCCTCGGTGATCTGTTTGACTCGTGTTTCCAACAGCGCCATCACTTGCCCTGCTTTGATTCGATTCTCGATGTCCGGACGCACCCAATACTTGATCGTTGCACCCAAATCCTTGTTCCGATGCACCAGCGTTACCCGCGCTCCGTTTCGGAAAAGATCGAGCGCTGCCTCCGCGGCGGAGTTCTTTCCGCCAATCACCACCACGTCCTGATTCCAGTATTCATGAGGTTCCGTGTAGTAATGGGAGACGTGCGGAAGTTCTTCGCCGGGCACGCCCAGTTTATTCGGCAGATCGTAGTACCCCGTCGCGACAGCGATCTTCTTGCCGTGATACCTCTCTTCGAGTCCCTTGTCTGTCTGTGTGACCGCGGTAAAGTTCCCATCATGGCCTTCCACCTGCCGCACGCGCTCATACAACCGCAACTCGAGTCCGTAATGCTCTGCCGTCCTCCGATAGTATTTCAGCGCCTCCACGCGAGTTGGTTTTTCCGCCGCGCATACCAGCGGCAAGTCTCCAATCTCTAGCAACTCCGGCGTCGTGAAAAACACCATGTTCACCGGATAGTGGTAGATCGAATTGCAAAGGGAAGCCTTATCGATCACCAGAGGCCGCATTCCCGCGCGCCTTGCTTCAATGGCAGTCGCCAGACCGGTAGGTCCCGCTCCGATGCAAATAATGTCGTAGGTCTCCATGCGAATTTCAGTTTGCCGGGAGTTTTTCCGAATTGCAAATCTCGACGATTCTATTGGTTGGCGGGCAGTTCCAGGACTTCACTCAGCTCCCGGCGGAATGATTCTAGTTCGCTTAATCGCTCCGGCGTCGCGTCAACTTCCTTCTTCTTCCACACAAACACCTCGCCTGATCCGCGTTTCAGTTTTACGCTGAGGTTGCCGCCCACCAGGTAGGACGGCGGCGCGAGTATCTTCAGCCCGCCGTTGGGAACCGCCGCCAGCACCACGGCACAATCCCCCTTTTTCATGCACAACGCGCTTTCGTATGGGGGAATGGCAATGGGACGAAAGCCCGCCGCGAAAAGCCGCTCCATCGTCTGCATCTGCTGCGGCGTCAGTTCAACCATGGTTGGGAAATCGATTGTGGAAGCGCGCCCTGCCGCGTCTGCTCTTGACGGAGCTATGCCGCCGTGGAATCCGCCGCTTCTGTGGAACTTCCTTCCAACTGTCCCAGAATCTCGCGCAAAGTCGCGATCAGCTCGTCCCGCGAAACGTGGCTTTTCTTGAACTGGATCCGAAACTTAAACGTCTCGCTTTGCGGCTCGAACTGGAAGATGAACGGTCGCGGCCGTTGGGGCCCCGCCTGCTCCTCGCGGCGCTCGCGGCGCGCTTCATCCCGCGTCAGCCCGCCCTGCATGATACGGTGGAACATCTCAATCATTTTTTTCTCGGTCGGTTGCCGGGCGATCTGCAGCAGCAGCGATTTCGAAGTGATCCCGTGCTCTACGCACTTTCTGCGCAGCGATTCCGGAATATTGCGCAGCGACAGCGTTTCTGTCACGGAAGACCGCGCCCGCCCGATTTTCTTCGCAATGTCCTCGTGCGTGTATTCGAATTGCGTCCCCAGGCGGTGCAATCCGTCCGCCTCCTCAAATGGAGTCAAGTCTTTCCGCTGGATGTTTTCGATCAAACCGATTTCGAGTGTTTCCGCATCATCCGCGGTCTTCTCGATGCACGGTACTTCGCGCAGACCCGCCGCGCGCGACGCATGGTAGCGCCGCTCACCGGAGATAATGTAAAAGCAGTCCTCCCGCGGCACGAAGCGCACCAGCAGTGGTTCCAGCACTCCCTTTTCGCGGATCGATTCCGTAAGTTCGCGCAGGTCTCCCAGCGCCTTGCGTGGCTGGTCCGGATTCGGCCGGATTTGGTCCACGCGAATCATCCGCCCAACCGCTGCGCCGCTGTAGCTCGTTAGCGATTCGACGTAGTGAGCGTCATGCCGCATCTTCAGCGTGACGGGTAACCCGATCCTCTTCGACACGTTGGATAACCTCCCCTGCGAGTTTCTTGTACTCGATCGCACCGGGTGATTTCGGCGCAAAGGTCAGAATCGTTTCTTTGTAGGCCGGACTCTCTTCCAGCCGCACATTCTTCGTGATTTTCGTTTTGAACAGCACTTCGCCGAACACCGTGCGGATTTGCCCGTGTGTGTCCTTCGAAATATTCGTGCGCTTGTCAAAAAGCGTAATCACTACGCCCAGGACTTTCAGCCCCGGGTTGGGCCGTGCGCGAATGCGTTCGTACGTCTCCAGCAAATCGTCGGTTCCTTCAATCGCGAAATATGCCGCCTGGATGGGCACCAGAAGATGCGTTGAAGCCACCAGTGCATTCACCGTCAGGATTCCCAGCGAGGGCGGCGTATCCAATACGATGTAATCGTAGTCCTTCAGGACCGGCGCCAGCGCGTCTTTCAATTTGAACGGCGCATCAAACTGTCCCGCCAGCACTTGCTCCAGCTTCGCCAGCGCCAGCCGCCCAGGCCCCAGGAACAGCAGCGAATCTTTTGTTGCCTTGACTACCGATGCCAGGGTCACACGGCTGTCGCTCAGCACGTCGAACATGGACGTGGCTATCTCACCGGAATCATAGAAAGCAATCGTGGAATTGGCTTGTGGATCGAGGTCAATCAACAGTGTGCGTTTCCCGCGAGCGGCCAGCGCCGCGGACAAATTGATCGCCGTCGTGGTTTTTCCGACGCCCCCTTTTTGATTCGCAACTGTGATGATGGCAGTCATCTGTTTCTGCCTCCGCCCGTCAGCCCTGTGCAAACACCAAGGGCGCGCTCAAATTCCTGCCGCTGCGATCCGGCAACTGGGTTGCTATATATGGGTGCCGCCTTCAGTAAACCCCCAAGGCCTAGGCCTACTGTACGTTTCTAAAGGATTGATTGGCAAGGAAAAAGTGGAGGGAAACCCGATCCGCCCGTGGAAAACTCGCGGATGCCATTTGGTACGGTAGTGCCAACAACTCCGCGAACGTGCTAAAAATCGAGTCCCCAGAAATCAGCGGAAGGTTCTTTCAGTTCCAATCCGAGTTCCCATCCCCCACGTCCCTCATGCCCGCGCCAAATTAGCATAGCTTCACACGAGATTTGATTCGTCAGGTTGACGAGGCGCAGTTTCTGTCCGACGTCGAAGCCCTGCGGAACGACCGCCATGCAGCCTTTGGGCGCGATGTCTATCGTGTATCCTTCCGAGCGTAGGCTTTGACCTGCCTCCTCCCACTCGATCGCCACCGCTACCCGCGAATTCAGGCGCGCGCTGCTGCGCAACTGCCGCATCCTCATTTCGTAACTCGCGTCTCTCAGAAGCGCCACAAATGGTCTCCCTGTCAACGGCCCCCGAAGATACTCCATTATCCGGTCGATTTATGCCAATCCCCCAAAGCGGGGGGCTTGGGTAAAGCAAAGGATTTCAATAGCATCTGCAGCCTACGGGCGTTCCTGACCTCGGTCAATGGAACTTGACTCCCAGTACATTCCAGGAGTTAACCCCGGCTTGGAGACGTGCGCCGATCAAAACTCAGCTCGGTCCCGCGATTCCCCCATGACCTCGGGGAGCCTTATCCCCGCCCCGTCCTATCCGCCTATCCGTCAAAACACTTGTTTTTGGGCTCGAATCGTGACAACATTCACTTTCGAAGCCTCAATTGTCCCTCCAAGGCGGCTTTATGCAACGAACCAGATATCCCGAGCGTCGGCGCACCATGCGCCTTAGTCTGCAGATACCCGTCACTGTGCGGTGTCGCCTGCCAGAAGGCGAGACGATCGACTTGAGCGCCTCCACGTACGTTGTGGGCGCCAATGGCGCTCTTCTCCTCATGGACACCCCGTTGATCCCTGGCCAGATAGTCAAAGTTTTCAACGAACACACCGCCAAGTCGGTGGATTGCTTCGTCACCTCCCTGCGAGAGAAGCAAGAGAGACGGTTTGTGGGAATTGCATTCGCCAACCCCAACATCGATTTCTGGCACGTCGTATTTCCCAAGTCCGGCACCCGTCAGGCCATTCGCTCTTCTCAGACCGGTGCGCTTATGCCGCCCGGCATTCGTCAGGACAACCCTCCACAGTTCTAAGGGAATTTCAATTGCGAGCGATCGCGAGCCTCAAGTGCTCGTCGGTACGTAGATCTGATAAAGCATCAAGTAGACGATCACACCCGTTACACACACATAGAACCACAGCGGCAGCGTCCATCGCGCGATAGCCCTGTGTTTATCAAATTTTTCCAGCCAGGCGCGGCGCAGTGTAATCAGAATCAGCGGCACAATCACCATCGCCAAAATGGTGTGTGAAATTAACAGAGTGAAATAAATCGGCCGGACCAACCCTTGCCCTTGAAACGGAACGTGTCCGACGCGAATATGATAAACCACGTAGGAAATCAGAAAGACGGTGGAGACCGCAAACGCCGAAATCATGAATCTCTTGTGCACGTCTCGCTTCCCCGCGCGAATCGCCGCATACCCTCCCGCCAGTAGAACTCCACTGACTCCATTCAGAGAAGCGTTGAGAGCAGCATGAGAGAACATGGTTGAAAATAATTCCTTCCTGGGGAGACCCGGTCAGCGTGGGATCTTGTCGTAAACCATTAGGCCCAGTAGCAGCGGAATGTGGATAACCGTAGCGTGCATCAGCCATTTGGCACGCGTGTTCGTCTTGTTGCGTGCGGCCCACAGGCAGACTTGCACCAGCGCCGTACTTGAAACGAGCGCTCCGAAAAAATAAAGTACGCCCGCCAATCCCATCAGTGCAGGAAGCAGACTCACCACGACGAGCGCGGCCGCATACAGAATGATCTGTCGAAACGTGCGCGTGCCCTCGCGGTCCACCACCGGCAACATCATGATTCCCGCGCGCCCGTAGTCTTCCCGGTACATCCAGGAAATCGCGTGGAAGTGGGGGAACTGCCAAAGAAACAGAATCGCAAAGAGCAGCCAGGCGCCGCGGTCCAGCGAACCGGTGGCGGCAACCCACCCGATCATCGGCGGAATTGCCCCTGGAAACGCTCCGACAAACGTTGCCCATACGGTGCGCTTCTTCAGCGGCGTATACGCCAGCAAGTAGCTCAGGCAAGTCGCCACTCCCAGTCCGGCGGCGAGCGCTCCCGCAACCAGATACAAATCCAGCGCACCGGCGATGGACAGGGTAACGCCAAAGGTCAGCGCTTCTCGAGGCTGCAGCACACCGCTCGGCAGCGGGCGCGAAGCCGTTCGCCGCATATAACGGTCGGAGTCTCGTTCGATGTAATGATTCAGCGCTGCCGTCCCCGCCGCAATCAGCATGGTTCCGAAAACCGCGTGAATCATGTGCAGCCACCCGGCGGGTCCGCGCACGCCCATGTAATAACCGGCCGCGGTTGTCATCAGCACCAAAAACGACACGTCCGGTTTGGTAAGGGCGACGTATGCATTCGCGCGTGTCGAAAGTGTCAGCTCCGTTGTCCGCGCTGTACTCATCCCGTGGTCACCTGCCGGGGCGTCGCCGCTTCCGCAATTTCCCTTCCGCGTGGGATCAACCGGTAGCACATTAGAACGATCAGGATCGAAAATGCGAAGAGAATGGCACCCAGTACGGTGTGAACCACCGTCAGAGTCACCATCAACGGCATTGGCTGCGGTGCATCCGCCGTAGTCAGCCTCGACCAGTAGGCCCCCAACCCTAGAAGAAATTGTGTTCCAAAGATGGCGTGCAGCATCACACGTGCTCTGGAAAGCTCCCGCGATTGCCCAAACCGCTTACGAAGCGCCACTGCCGTCCAGATGACCACGCCGAGCACCAGCAGCGCTCCCACCATATGCGGCCAGATCGGAATTTCCTTGTGCCGAAACCCGGCGCCAAGTATCACTTGCAGATAGATAACCGCCGCGTTGAGGAGCGCCACGGAGTGAATCGATGGACTGCCGCTGTCTTCCAGTTGCGGCCGCTCCGAAACCCACCACTTGCTGGTGAACACCGCGATGCTCAGCACCGCTGCAAAAACGATTTGCGCGAAGCACGCGTGCAGAACGGGAAGCCAGTAATGCAGCAGCCGGAGGACAACTTGGCCCCCGAGAATCGCCTGCACGACCACTCCTCCCACGGCTATCGCGCTAAACCATCGGAGCCACGAGCGCTTCTCTTTGGTCCACACTACGATTGCCAGGACGAGCGTGAATACTCCAAGCGCTCCCGCAATCATCCGATGCGAATGTTCGTAAAGGACTCCTCCCACCATCGGAGGCATAACAGGGCCCGGCCAGGTCGGGACCGAAAGTGCCGCATCTCTTGAGGTTACCAACGCGCCGGCCACGAAAAGCAGGATGGTCCAGCAGACGACAAAAACCGCGTATCTGTGCACCCACTGATTGTAGGTCGAAGTCATCGCCCCTCTTCCAAGCCGCGGATTATACCTTCATCGAGCCGCAGTGGAAAGCGGCACTGAGGCTTCATCGGCGGCCACACCCACCGCGCGCAGCACCAGGTCCTTGAGCGCTGCTATGAATAAGGGCGAATCTCCCACCGCCGGCATCATTCGAAACGTCTCCACTCCAACTTTTTCCGCTTCTTCGCGTGCTTCGATATTGATCTCGTGCAGCGTCTCGATGTGCTCGGTGACGAACGAGATCGGGACCACCAGCATCTCTTTCACGCCTTCATGCCCCAATCGCTCGATTGTTTCCGTCAGTGGCGGCTGCAGCCACTTCGCCGGCCCGACGCGGCTCTGGTAACAAAGCAGATGAATCTTCGGCCAGCCGGCGAACCGTTTCGCTCCCGACTCGCAAACCAGCCGCACCGTCTCTTCAATCTGCCTCGGGTAGGGATCGCCTTTTTCCACCAGGCTCATCGGCAGTCCGTGCGCGCTGAAGACCACATGAATCCGCGAGCTGTCCGAAAATTGCCGCAATACAGAACCGATGCGCTGCACGAGCGCCTGAATATATAACGGATGATCGTTAAATTGCGCCACAGTGTGCTGCGTCGGACGGCCGTCCGCTTGACTCCACTTCGACCGCTCCACAACTCGATTCCATTCTTTCAGACTGCTCAGCGTCGTCGCATACGAAAATTGCGGATACAGGGGCAGCAACACAATCTCATCCAGTGGTCCAGCCGCGCGCAACTCGTCCACCGCTTCCGACGTCGTCGGATGCCAATAGCGCATGGCTGTGACGGCTACGGGATCCACATACGGCGAGACCGCTTCCACCAGCCGCACGCGTTGCCGCTCTGTCAGTGTAGCAATCGGCGAGCGTCGCCCGATCTCCGCATACTTCCCCGCAACCGGGCCCGAGCGTCGCGATGAAATCAGTCTCGCAATCGGACGCCGCAAAAGCCCCAGCGGCCCGAGAGGAATAATATCCGGGTCGAGAAACAGGTTCAGCAGAAACGGTTCGACCGCCTCCAGCGAATCCGGCCCGCCCAGCTGAAACAAAACGATCCCGACTCTCTTCTTTCTCGCCAAGCTATTTGCCCCGATTCAGCGAATTCTTCAAGCGCTCCACATCTTCACGCAGCGCCGCCGTCCGCCGCGCGATAGAGATGTAATACACAAAAAAGATGCCCCACCCGGCTAAATAGGCCGCAAACACACTATTCAGATTCTTCACATTCCCTCCACTTCGCGCTGCACGAGCTCCATCTCTCCGCGCACCGCTTCAAACTCATAGCGCGCCCACATCAGCAACGCCATCAGACTGAGCATCGCTCCCCAGGAAAAAAGCAGTACATACCACATTGTTGGTTCCAGGCCTGAACCCGAGCCGCCCATGACCACCGGCTGTGGATGCTGCGTCCGCCACCAGCGTATCGAGCCGAACACCAGAGGAACGTCGATAAACGCGAAGATTCCAAACAGCGCGCTGAACAAAGCGCGCCGGTCAGGCTCCTCGACCAGCGTCCGCAACAAGAGGTACGCAACGTAGAGCAGCCACAGCACAAATGTCGAAGTGAGTCGCGCATCCCACGTCCACCAGATTCCCCACACGGGATGCGCCCAGATCGGCCCGGTCACCAGCACTACCGTCGTGAATACCAACCCAACTTCTGCCGCCGAGACCGCCACCCAATCCCATCGTGGCTCGCGACGCCAAACGTACATGAGGTTTCCAATAAAACAGACGAAAAATGCCGTCAGCCCGGTCCATGCACTCGACACGTGCAGATAAAAAATGCGCTGGATCGTTCCCATAGTCTTTTCGGTGGGCGCGACGAAAAGCGCGCCGTACGCAGCCGCACCCAACAGTAGAAAAACTACTGCGCTGGCCAAAGCGTGCTTTCTCATTCCGTCATTCCTCCAGAAGATACTCGCCGAAAAGCCACAGCGCCGTCAAAAAGACGACGTCAAAAGTCACCAGAAACCCTATGCCCTTCCATTCCATATAAGGTGCGCGGTCGAGTAGCCCGATGGTCACATAGGTGCTCGCAACCAGCACGGGAGTAAGCAGCGGCAACAGCAGCAGTGGCAACAACAGTTCCCGCATCCGCGCTTGCGCGGAAATCGCCGAAAGCGCCGTCCCCGCAATCGAAACTCCCAGGCTACCTAGGAAAAGTACGACCACAAGTTGCCCAAACACGGGAAACACCGGCACGTTGAACAAAATAGAAAACACCGGCAGCATGAGCACTTCCGTGAGCAGCAGGAAAAGTGTATTGGCCGCCAGCTTCGCCACAAAAATCGCAAAAGGGTCGGCAACAGACAAGCGCAGGGCGCTCAGGGTATCGTTGTTCTGCTCGCGCAAAAAACACGGCTGCAGCATCAGCGACGCGGCAAATAGAAACGCCAGCCAAAGCAGGCTCCCGGCGAACCGGCGCGATTCCGCGGAAGTTGGATCGAAGGTAAAACTGAACAGCACCACGATCACCAGAATGAAAACAACCGTCGTTGTCAGCAGTTCGCGCGAGCGGAACTCCGTGCGAAGCTCTTTTCCCAGCAGCGCCGTCGTATTGGAGAGCAAGCTCACTCATGCACCAGCAAATGTCAAAATCGAACTAAGGCTGTCGCCCGTGCGTGTGTCCGCCATCACCGATCCTGCTTCGAGCCGCAGGGCCCTCGTCGCCAGCGAAGAAATCTCCGATTCTCCGTGCAGACTCATCACAATCGTGCGCCCGGCATCTCTCATCCCGCGCAGCGCTTCCGCTAGCCATGACACTCCCTGTGGATCCAGCCCCGTCGCTGGCTCGTCCAGAAGCAGCACCGCTGGCTCATTCAGCAGTGCTCGCGCGATTGCCATCCGCTGCCGCATCCCCCGCGAAAACGCGCGTACCAGCGAACTCCCGCGTTCGGCAAGGCCAACTTCTGCGAGAAGGGTTGCGGCGCGCGCGGCGGGCTCCGCAATTCCCAGCAAGCGCGCAAAGAGCACCAGATTTTCCTCCGCCGTTAGCTCGTCGTAAACCATCGTGGCGTGACCCACGAATCCCGTCTGCGACGCTCCCTCCATCGTGCCCTTCTTGCTGTCCAGAAAAGTGATTCTTCCCGAAGACGGCCTCACCAGCCGCGCAGCGATTCGCAGCAGAGTAGTCTTCCCGGAACCGTTGCGCCCCGCCAGCGCCACACACTCTCCCGCGGCAATCTCCAGCGACACCCGTCGCAGCGCATAAAGCCCGCCGTACCGTTTTTCGATATTTTCAAAACGAATCCCTGCAGGTGAAATAGCCGGCGTCACCGCAGTACCTCGGAGAGAGGCAAATCAAGCTCCGCGTTCAACGCTCAGCCTCGCACCAGATCGCGCAGCACTTTTTCGGCACGCGCGCGTTCCTGTGCATACTCTTGTTCGGAGATCGTCCCAGCCTGATGTCGTAACTCCAGCCGGAAGAGCCGCTCCTTCAGCGCATCCAGGCTCGTCCCGATGGCCGCATCCACGTCCGCCAAGCTCGCCGCGCCGTTCGTGGGAACTGTTGCCGTGGCTGTTGAAGCCCGCGAAGCCACGATCGCATTAGTGCCTTTTGGCTTAGGCGCTGATTCATTTTCTTCGGGAGCTGTCGGCCCCGCATAGGCCACCACTGGCTTACGCCACAAAAGAATTGCGAGCAATCCAAACACAACCACAAAACCGACGATCAAAGGTAGTTTCAGAGCCTCTAAACGTCCGGGAACCTGCTGAATCGGAACTCCCCCTGCCCCGCCACCTTGTTGAGCATCTCGGCCCTGCTGCCCCTGTTCCGCACCGCCGCCAGCATCGGGCGGAGGCGCCGTCCCGGACACATTGACCGCAACGAGCGTTCCCGCAGGAACATCTTCCCTGCCGTATAGATTCATTCCCTGCTCTTGCCCACCTGCAGCCAATCCATCTCCGCTGACCTGCATGGTCGGCGGCGCAACAACGATCAACCGCCCGCCGGGATAAATCGTGGAAATCTTCACCGTCGCCGCGTTTCCCGGATAAGGAATTTCGTAGGAATACCGCACCATACTTTGCCCCGGCCGGAACGCATAGGCGATCGAGTAACGATTATTCTTCTTGTCGATCGGCGCCTGCACCACCGGCATTCCTGTTGGCCCCGACGCCGCAACCTGCTGTAATTGGCTCTTTTCTGGCAGGGCAAAATCAAAATTGCCATCCGCGCGGTAGTACGCTTGAGGAGGCTGCGATTTGTTCTCGATCTGATATTCCTCGCCGATAATCAGCGTCGCTGCGCTCGGCTGAAATACCACCACGTGGGACGGCACGTTGATTGTCTTGGCATTCGTAGACGCCTCGAACACGCTTACCTGTACGTTGCTGCTTCCCGGCGGCACCGGTTGATGGAAATTAATCCCGTGATATACAGCGCGTACGAGCATCGGCTGGGCGCCTAGGCCGGGATTGTCAAACGTGAATTCTCCCTTGGCGTCGCTCTTGGAATTGGCCACCGGCTGCATCCCGCCCTGGAGTTGGATCAGGATGACATCCACGCCAACGGCCGGCTTTCCGGTCGTGCCGTTCGTCACCGTCCCGTGCACGGTGCCAGCTTCGGCGATTGCGAATGGAGTGAGAATCAGTGTTGCGATTACGGCCAATCGAGCAAACCGGCTCGTCATTGAGCGCTCCGGTCGGCTGGCGCCGGGCGCGTTCCGCGCGGCCGCCGCACCTGCGATTCCGTCACCTGATCGATTTCCGCCAGCACCAGCGCCGCTTCATTTTCCAGAGAAGTCTTCATCGCTTCGAAATCACCCTCGGAGTATTTTCCCGAACGATATTCAAACCGCAAGTCGCGCAAATTATCATAAATCGTGTCGCGCCGCTCCAGCAGTTGATCGAGTTTCGTTCGATGCGGCGCCAGGTCAGAAGCGTCCGGCTGAATGTAAAAAATAAAAAGCACCGTTGCCACGGCAAGCGCCAGGCACGCACCGAGTACCGCCCAGTCCGCGGAGCCAATCTCTAATACAGCGAACATGTAAAAAAGTGTCACAATCTAATCCTCAGTCTCGCGTGCCGCTTGGGCTCGCGCACGTTCCAGCAATTCCGCGGAAACTCCTGGCGTGTTTCCTGTGGGCGCCGTTCGCGCGGCAGGCGGCTTACGCCACCTTGAAATCACAAAGACCACCAGAATCGTTCCGAGCGCCAGGTAAATACTCGGCAGCGACCATGCGATCAAGCTAACCCCCGATTTAGGTGGTTCCGCATACACCTTCGTGCCGAATTCCTGCACAAACATTTGTGTGACCGCGGTTTCCGAATCGCCCCGCGTTACGGCCTGGTCCAATTCCTTCAGCATCCCAGCCGATGTGGTGCATCCAACATGGTTGCACTGCGTGAGTACCTGGCTGCACCCGCACATGCACATGAACTTTCCGCCGATCTGCTTCGCGCGGTCGGTCAATTGCTGCCCCTCGGCCGGGATGATCAGCAAAGGTGCTGCCGCCATCGCGAAGAGCATCGCAACGCCACTCCAGCGGCGCACCTTAGTCATGGCCCTCTCGCATTGTCACCGACGGTGAAGGCGTCAGCCCGTGTTGCAGTTGTTGCCCTACCGGCTGCTGCGCTCCGGACAGCACCAACACTGCGCGGCGATTCGGCAGTAGTGCAACCAGCGTCCCAAAAACTACAACCACTCCGCCGAACCAGATCCATTTCACTAGTGGATTCAGGTACGCGTGAATCACCGGCAGCTGCGTGTCCGGGCTTTGCCCTGCGTACACCACGTACAAATCTTCCTTCAGCGTCGAATAGATCGCCACCATCGTGCCGTTCTCTACCGTCGTCGCGAACCGGCGCTTCTCCGGGTAGAGCATCATCATCGGCTTATTGTTCTTCATTACTTCGACGATCATCCGCTCCGCCGTGTAATTCTTCTCTGGCCTCGTGTCTACGCTCTGCAACAGCAGGGTATACGGTCCGATCTGCATCGTGGACCCCAACTGCATCTCTTTCTGCACGTCGCGGTTGAACGCCGCCCCCGCCAGCCCGATAAAGATCAACACCATGCCCATGTGCACGATGTAGCCGCCATACCGCCGCGTGTTGCGCATCGTCAAGTCGATCGCCGAAGCCGCAAGCGAAGCTCCCGAGCGCGTCCGAATCACTTTCGCGCCGCGATAAAACTCCATGGTGATCGTCGATGCCACGAATACACACAGGATCAGGCACACCAGCGAATAAAATTGCCGGAACCCCAGCGCGAACGTAATCGCTCCGCCAAGAACGCCTATCGCCAGCGGCCATCCAAAATTGCGCTTCAGGCTCTCCGTCGAGGTCTTTCTCCATGCGAGCAGCGGCCCGACGCCGGTAAGGAATAACAGCAGAAGTCCAAGCGGGATATTCACCTTATTGAAGAACGGCGCGCCTACGCTGATGCGGTCGCCCGTAAACCACTCCGAAAATACTGGAAAGAGCGTCCCCGAAAGAACCGCGATGCACGCCACCAGCAGCACCAGATTGTTGAACAGAAAGCTCGATTCGCGTGAAACAATCGCGTCCAGCTGGTTCTCGCTCTTCAAATAGTCGCGATTCTTCACGTACGCGCCGAAACAAACCAGCAAAATGATAACGATGAATCCCACGAACCAGTTCCCGATGCTCGATTGCGCAAACGCGTGCACGGAGCTCACCACACCACTGCGCGTCAGCAGCGTGCCAAGGATGCAAAGCAGGAAAGTGCAGAACACCAGCCACACGTTCCAAACTTTCATCATCCCGCGTTTTTCCTGCATCATCACCGAGTGCAGGAACGCTGTCCCCGTCAGCCACGGCAGTAAAGACGCGTTCTCCACGGGATCCCAGCCCCAGTACCCGCCCCAGCCAAGTACCGCATATGCCCAGTGCGCGCCCAGCAGAATCCCCATCGTCTGGAATGTCCACGCAATCATCGTCCACTTGCGCGTCAAGTGGATCCACTTCTCGCCTGGATACCGCGCCAGCAGCGCGCCCAGCGCAAACGCAAACGGGATCGTGAATCCGGTATATCCCGAATACAGGTTCGGCGGATGAATCACCATTTCCGGATACTGGAGGAGTGGCGTCAATCCATTCCCGTCCCCGCGCGCCACCAGCTGCATCGTGCCATTCGCACCTGGAATCGCAAGCGCTTTGAACGGGCTGACCACGAAATTATTCAGCGTGAGAAAGAATATCTGCACCCCGGCCATCACTACGCCGACGTACGGCATCAACTCGCCATTTTTATTTCGGTAGGCGATCAAGACGGAGAAAACATAGATCGCTAGGATGAAGCTCCAGAAGAGCAGCGATCCTTCCTGCCCGGACCATAGCGCGGCAATTTTATAAAAAGTCGAAAGGTCGCGGTTGCTGTGCGACACCACGTACGCGTTCGCAAAGTTATCGCTGAAAAAAAGATATTCGAGGCTGAAAGTACCGAGGAAAACCAAACAACAGGTAGCAATTCCCGCCTGGCGTGTGCTCTTCACGAGCAGCGGATGCCGCGTGAGAATCGCCGCGATTCCCCCGGCAAACGCATAGACCGCGCACACAAACGCTAGTAAGAGTGCAAAAGATCCGAATACATCCACGGAGACCTCGCCTCTCCCCCGGCGAAACCGGGTGCGCTAAGTGCCGCTATGCTGGGTCGAGCTGGCGGCGGCGCCCCCTGTGGCTCCCGGTGCCGCTTCGTACTTGGACGCGCATTTTGCTTGAACATGCTCCGCCACGAACCGCCCATCGGACCCGGGACTTCCTTCCACAAGCGCCTGGGCCTTATCCACAAAGGTATCCGGCAGCGGATCGCTACCGATGTAGCTGATCGGCAGCGACTTTCCTTCCCCCTCAAGCACAAAATCGACGCGGCCCGAATAACGGTGAATGCTGTTTGGCGCCACCGTGCCGCCCACCCGCATGCGTTGCTTAAGCGCGCGGCCTTGCTGGGTCTGCAGTTCGGCAATCGTGTGGTAATACGTCTTGCTCTCGCCATATCCCAGCCAGGCCAAAAACCCCATGGCCACGATGATTACACCGATGCCGATTCCGAATTTCGCTTTTTTCTTCACCGTAGTGCTCCCACCGCGCCTGCACTCACTCAACGCGTTTGATTCTATCACAGCTAAAAGTGCCCTCAAGCGAGGTCAAGACCTGTTTTGGACCACTTCGTCGGCCAGCGGTCGCCTGTTCTTCCGATCAGTCCGTTTGAATCGCCAGCGCCTCGCGCAACCGCGCTATCGCTTTTTCCGCATTCAAACCATCGAGAACGAACGGCTTGCCCTCGTGCAAAACGATCGGACATCGCAATTGCATTGCTCCAAACTTTTCCACCAGCGGTTCCAGTATCCGCGAGATCAGCACCACCCGTTTCGGCTTCAGCGATCGCCGAATCCTCGTAGCTATCGCCGGCAGCCGCTGCTCCAGCAGGCGTCGCTCCCGCAACGCCGAATCATTCGAATCACTCGTCTCCGGACCATTCGAATCGTCTGGCGATTCCGTATCAAACGCGCACTCCAGTACATGCGTTAGGAAAAACCCCGCCCTCTGAAACTCCGCCAGCACGGCCACCCGCGTCTTGCGCGCGGCAGAAATGCCCCCCACCTCGAGCAGCTTCGCTGCCTCGCCCTGAAACTCGACGCTCGGAGAATAAAGGAAGTCCTTCTCCTTAAGCGATGACGCAGCGCCCAACAGCAGCGTTTGAATGTGTACCGGTCGGTACCGCGTGGTCCATTCCAGGCGTTGCAGGCGCTGCGCGATATGCGCGGGCGATGAGATTTGCCCGCATCCGTCGCACAGCAAATTCATTGGATTTGGCATGTCTCTGTTCGAATGTAGTGCAACGCCGCCAAGACTGCAAATCGCAGGATTCGAGCGGAGAACAAACTAGACTTAAGGCAGATTTGCAGTCTTGATCAGATTAACGCTCGATCGCATGCTTGCAGGATCGGCTATCGGCGCGAAAAAGTTACTTGCTGAATCGCCTGATTCCAGGCACTTCATGCTGATCTCTGTTCCCTGATCACTTACGACGAAACTGGAGTATCGGATGGCAACTTCGCGCGCAGGCACCACTTCAATTCTTGGCTCATCTCGGAGATTTCCATCCTCGGCATCACGATGAATTTGCAGCTCAGCATCTCGTGCGGTTCGTCCTCATCGGGCAATTGGCAGGTCACCCGGCAATATTGGCAATCTTGATTCCAGCAGAAGCGCCCGTACGGGATCGTCTCCGGGCTGATGAACTGAAAGCAGCGCAACAGCGAATTGCGTTCCGGGACCTGGAACTTTTTCCCAAAGACGGTGATCTCCACAAGTTTTTCATAAGGACGGAAGGGTTCCGACATGATGAGTCCTGTTCTCCGTGACCCGGCCACGCGTTTTCACAACACTCTCCCTGCACCGGTGCACCTGGCGGCTTGCCACACACGAATGATGGCTTCCACAGAGTAGACCGCGCGCATGCCTCCTACAACGCCGTGAGCTCAAGACGTTTCCAATGTGCTACGGGGTCCGTCGCGGCAGTCCAAGTCAAACCTCCAATCATCGCGAAACTCAGAAAGATAGGCGGTTACCTCTCCTTCTACAGAATAAGCTGTATGGAAATCTCCTCTGGTAAACGCTATACCTTGTAAGTGCAGCCGAAAGTCGCTTCTGCCGATTTGTGTTCGAACGCTGAAATTAAACGTTTTACGGAGTTCAAGTGGATTCAAGACCTGCGCACGTGAGTGTCAGCAAGTCGATGGGCCACCAAAGCTCGGGCCCTTCAGCCGGCGCGGATTGAGCCGCGCCATAGCAGTCCGCGTTCTCGTCGTAGAGGATTTCGCGCCCTACCGGCGATTCATTTGCTCGACACTGGCGAACCTGGCCGGTTTACAGGTCATCGGCGAAGTGTCCGACGGCTTGGAAGCGGTGCAGAAGGCGCAAGAGCTGCAACCGGATTTAATCCTGCTCGACATCGGACTCCCCACGCTCAATGGAATCGAAGCCGCGCGGCGGATCCGCCAGCTTGCGCCGAAGTCCAAAATCATCTTCGTAAGCCAAGAATCAACCGCTGATGTTGTGCAAGTAGCGCTCAGCCTGGGCGCAAGCGGTTACGTGGTAAAAGGGAAAGCCGCCGCCGATCTCCGCGCGGCCGTGGAGGCCGTCCTGGCTGGGAGCACGTTCGTCAGCAGCTCGTAGGCACCCCTGCTATTGGTCACTCCTCCACTCGTCACAATACTCCTTCCAGCGAAGCCGATGGTCGAGGCGCAGTTACATACAATTTCCATTCAGGCTATCTGCCAAGTTGACAGTCGTCCGGACTCGGAACACACTTTGAGTGCTGGGACATACCCTCCTCTGCTCCCCCAATAAGGCTGATTCGCGCGCACACTTCGTCAAGGGAAATGCGACTGAACAAGACAGCGGTCCGATTGATTCCAATATCATTGTGCTGCTGCATTGTCCCGATTGCTGCAGTGGGGCAATGTGCCAGTCCCCTGTGCCAAAATTTGAACAACATCCTCGACGCGGCGATTACTGACTTCAGAGAATTCGGGCCGGACGGGGCAGCAGGGCCGGAACTCTCGGTCAACGACACGAAATTCCTGTGCAAAAAAATGGCCTGGGCCAACAACGTTCTGATGTATATGTGCTACGCCCAGGTGCCGCTCTCAAAAGGCCAGAGCGCGTACGAGAGCACACTAGCGGCCTTAAAAAGTCTCAAGCCAAACTGGCACTTCCAGGTCAGCTCGCCGGACGACGACCATTTTGTGTACGCCGGGCCTCCGGATTGCGAGAATCCGCCGAACGATGGGCCGTACATTGGCCAATGCCCTCTCCATCTGCAAGCGGTGAAGCAGCCCGATGGAACGATGAAGGTACATTTCTGGATGAACTCGCTCTCCTCGCCCTACCTTGTAAAACCCCGCGCTGCTCCGACCATTGCTCCCAAAACGGCTCCCAAAGCTGCGGCCAGCGATTGCGATGAGTTCTGCCAGAACTTCAAGAAAGCGTTTGCGGCGCGCATGAATTCTTTCGAGGACATCCGCACGGCCAAAATGAATGGCGAGACGTCCGACTCTACCGTAAAACTTGCGGGGGCCAAGGAGTGCGCTATCAAGCCCACCACGAAGCCCTCATCCAGCGAGGCTGGAACGGAATTCGTGTGCTACTGGCCGGAAACTTCCGGCGCGGAGGCGGAGATGAGATTCCGCGATCTGATTGCTCGTGTGCAAGCCGCGATCCCGTTGGATTGGTCAGCGCACCAGGACAGCGAGTTAGAAGAGCGTACTGGCTCCAAATCCATGAGGTGGGAAGCCGTCGAACCGGGCCGCAAACATGACGTCCGAATCTATCTCTCTGGAGACGCCGTAGGGCTCCATATCACGGCTTGGCACTGATAGGGCGCGACGGCAAAGAGGGGCCCCCCCGTGGCAGGGACTGGGTCGAGACCTCGAAACTCGTATCTTTCCATCCAAAATCACACCCGACGGCATCATTCTCCCGCCTTTTCTGAGTGCACCGAGTCCTGGTGGCTCCCAAACTTCGAAACCCTAGTGCGCGAAACTTCGCAGTGCCTTCCCACGAAACGTAATGCCTCATTACTTCCCTACTTCTAGCTCTCATGCAACAATTCCGAGGCTCTTATGAACCGACCTCGGAACTTTCGCGTTTACTTCTTGCTGGCGGTGCTGGCTATCGCGGGGCTGATTTTGCTCTTGCGTGAGCACCGGCCTTCGTTCCTTCGACCGGACTTGCACCTCTCCGCTTATGTGACTACGGCGGAGGGCAGCGTTACGGTCGTGGATCTGGTGAAGCTTCAGGCAATTGCGCGCGTGGCGGTGGGCCCTGGACTTTCTGGGATGCGGGAGCATCCGAGGCGCGCGGAAGTGTATGGCGTGAGCAGCGGCGGCGGATACGTGTGGATCCTGGATTGCCGCAGCAACCAGATTTCGGTGCGCATTCCGGTGGGGCCGCTGCCCTACGCGATTGATTTTTCGCCGGACGGCAAGCGCGCATTCACGACCTCTTCGGGGAGCGACACGCTGCTGGCGATAGACGTGGCATCGCGGGCGATTGTGGCGCGCGCGGGGACGGGGCACGAACCGGTGTTGGCGCGGGTGACTCCAGATGGGAAGACGGTTGTGGTGGTGAACCGTCGCGAGGCGAGCTTGGGCATTCATGACGCGGCATCTCTGGTTCAACGCGGGAGTGTTCCGGTGGTGGCGCAGCCGGAGTCGGTGGTGGTCTTGCCGGACAGCTCGATTGCGTTTGTGCTGAGCCGGAGCGAGCGGCGCATCTCCGTGGTCGACCTTCGCAGGGGAGTGCTGGTGACCAACCTGGAGCTGGCTGGCAAGCCCACGGACATGCTTCTGAAGCCGGACGGCGGCGAACTCTACGTGATCTCTCCGGAAGCGCACGGGCTGCAAGCCATCAATACCTGGACGCATGAGGTGGGCGATTACATGGTGCTCGGATCGGCGCCCACGCGCGGGGTGCTGAGCGAGGATGCCAGCCTGCTCTACGTCTCGGACACGGCGGCGGGGCGGGTGACGCCGGTGGATATCTTCAATCGGCGGATTGTGCGCGAGGCCGGGAAAGGGTTCCCTGTGCCGGCGGGGGATTCTCCGGCGGCACTGCGGTTTGATCCGGCGGAGAATTTGCTGTTGATTGTGAGCCAGGGTTCGGGGGATCTGACGGTGATTCGTGTGCGGACGAATTTTCTTGTGACCATGATTCCTGTGGGGGATAGGCCAGAGGAGCTGGCGGTGAAGTTGTTCTAGGAGTTGGACAAGTTCAAGAAATACTTTAACTAGCGCTCACACCGCTTCGCCTATTCGGGCCTCGGCTCAGGGGGCCAGGCGGCGTGATCTTCGCCCAGGAGGACGTCGAGGAAGCCTTCGGCGGGGAGGACGTCTACGGGGAGGCCGCCGTGCCAGAGGGCTACGCCGAGGCGGAGCTTTGTCTGGCCGGCGAGGTCGATCTGGTCCTTGTTGATGGCGACCTCGAGGATGCGTTCGAACGCGACTTCGGCCACGAGCTTGGGATTGAGAAGACAGAGGCGGTCCTTTTCCACGGCGAAGCTCTGGACGTGACCTCGTTCGAGCAGGACGACGATGGTAGCTTCCGCCGCACCACTGATGGTGATGCGAAACTCGGGATCTTCGAGTTCGCTGAGCGCTTCGACGAAGGGATCGATACGCACGCAGAACCGGCCGTCCTCGAAGCCGTAGCGCAGCTCGTGGAGATAGAAAATGCGGCCGTGCATCGAGCCGCCGCGGCGCTCCGGGGAAAAAAGACCGGCTCCGAGCCATTCGAAATAGGAAGTGTCCCGGCCGTCGACCTTAATGTTCAGCAGAGCGGTGGGCGCGAGCTGCACCGCGTGCTCGGGCTTGCGCTTGATGGGCTTGGCCAATTCTTCCGGAGCGACCTGGCCAAGAGCAAGATAAATGGCGGTGAGATGTTTGCGGTAGAGGGCGTCGAATTCGGCGTCGTTGGCGGTGCTGTGTTCGGGGCCGTACCACCAGCACCAGTCGCTGCCTTCGCCGGCGAGGAGCGATTCGAGGGCTTCCTTGAGAGCGGTTTCGGTGGGGGCGTCGTTGCGGCCCTGTTTTCTTGCCTCTACGGCGCGGCCGTAGGCTTCGCGTGCATCCCACAATAATTCCCAAGCGGCGACGTCTTCCGGGTGACCGATCCAGACGTCGAAATTCGCGTTGATCCAGGACGCGGGGAAAATTCCGGTCGTGGCGGGGATTTCTCCGGCTGCGGCATTGGCTTCGCTGGCGGTGAGGGCGCGGAAATCCTGGTCAGACTGGATGCGGCCATAGAATTCGCGGAGGAATTCGCGGCCGTTGCCCGGGTAATACTCCCAGGCGTTTTCGCCGTCGAGGAAGAGACAAATGGTAAGCGGCTGGGCACTTTGGACTGCTTCTCCCAGATGGCGCAGGCGGCCGTGGAGATCGGCAGCGGCGGCTTTGGCGTCCATGCGGCTGTACACGAAGCCGATCAGATCGGAGAGATGGTGGTCGCGGAAAAGGCCGGTGATGGATTTGGCGCCGAGCTGGGCGCGCCAGGGTTTGTACAGGCGGTCCGCGTTGGCGGGGATGCCGTTGGCGTCGCGGAAAAAGCCGACGTTGAGCGTACGGCCCAGGACGCCTTCATCGGTGCCGAACCATTCGAAGCCGAGCTCGGCCGCGATGGTGAGTGCCTGATCGGAGACGGAGCCTTCAGATGGCCAGACACCTTTGGGCTTCACGCCGAATATTTTTTCGTGGTAATCGCGGGCGCGCTGCAGCTGTTCGCGCGCATCTTCGGGATGCCGAAAAGCGCGGCGAGGCAACGGCGTGCCGGGATTAGCCACGCGGGCAATGTCAGAGTCGCATATGAGCGGAAGAATCGGATGATAGAACGGCGTGGTGCTGAGCTCGATCTGGCCGCGCTGGGAGGCTTCGCGGTAGGCCGGCAAAACGAGTCCAAGAAAGTCCAATTGTTTTTGCTTTAGCGCGGACTTGTCTTTTTCGGTGAAGTCCTTCCCTTTCGAATTGAGCTTGCTGACTACGGGATCCTTCTGCAGCCAGGATTCCTCCATCCAGGCGAGTTGAGAAAGAAGTTGGACGTCGCGCCAATCGCGCGGTGTGAATGTGACCAGCGCTTGCGCGCCGCCCGCCGGGCGGGACCATTCATAGAGTTCCACGAAGCGTGGCCAGCGGGACATCAGGCGTTCGTGATTGACCTGAAATGCGCGGGCTATGATTTCGGCTTTATCTTCTCGAGTTAGCTCTTCGGCATTTTTGAAGGCGAGGGAAAACCACGGCTCGTTGAAATTGCCGCTGGCGTACTCCTCGAGCTGAATACCGAGGGCAGGCACGACGTTGAAGGTGGCGTGAAATTTGGGAAACTCGCCGAGCATCTCCACCATGCCCCAGTAATCTTTCAAGGCATGAAGGCGCGTCCACGGAAGGACGTAGCGGCCGCTTTCGGGATCGCGGTACTGCGGTTGATGCATGTGCCACAACACAACCAGGTGAACCGGTTTCATGGAATGCGTCGCTCCCGTGTTCGTGCTGTGACCATGCTACACTCACCGTTCGCGCCATGCGCATCCTGGACCGTTACATTGTCCGCGAAGTGTTTCGCCACGCCGTGCTGGGACTCATCGTCTTCACGTTTGTCCTGTTCGTTCCAAGACTCGTTCGCTTGATGGAGCTGTTGGTTCGTCATTCGGGGTCCGGCAGCCAGGTCCTCAAGTCGTTCCTTTGCGTTCTCCCGGGCATTTTCATTTTCACCATTCCCATGGCCATTTTGATTGGCGTGCTGCTGGGCCTGGGGCGCATGTCTGCCGACAGCGAGATTATCGCCTTGACCGCTTTGGGTATCGGCCGCCGACGCATTCTGCTTCCGGTTGGGGTCCTCGCGGCGACGGGGGCCGCACTTACCCTGTTCATGAGCGTGTGGCTCTCGCCTCTGGCCTTGCGATCCCTCCATGCCATCGAAGCCGATCTGATCGCATCGCAGATCTCATTTGCGGTACAGCCACGCGTCTTCGATGAGTTTCCCAGCATGGTCCTCTACGTCAACGACGTTACCGCCAGCGGCACGCAATGGCACGGCGTGTTCCTCGCGGAGGCGGGCGGAGAAAGCGGTTCACGCCTCACCCTGGCGAAGGACGCGATTGTAATTGCCGAACCGAAGCAGGGCAAGCTGGAGCTGCATCTGCAAGGCGGCACGACGCATGAATTCTCTCGTGAAGATGCGGACCATTATTCCGTTACGGCGTTTGGGCAGAGTGACTGGCCCATCGAGGTCAACGACCTGAATCCCGTGCAACCCCGGCAGCGCAGCAATCCGGAGCGATCCGTCCGGGAACTCCTCAACGACAAAGGGCCCGGCTGGCGTGAAGCCCGCGTGGAACTTCAGGGGCGGTTCGCGTTCCCGGTGGCGTGTTTTGTGTTTGCCCTTGTCGCTGTTCCCCTGGGCGCTCAACCGCGCCGTGGCGGACGCGCCGCCGGATCGTTGATCGCGGTGATCTTGATCGCTTCATATTATCTCCTTTTTATAATGGGTGCGGGGCTCGCGCGCCAGGGGACACTATCTCCCAGCGAAGGAATCTGGATTGCCAACACAGTGCTTGCTCTGCTGGGTTTGGCGTTGCTCCCGCGCATGGAGCAGTTTCGTGGTGAAAGCCGGTGGCTGCAACCGCTGGGTAACTTCAGACGCAGAATACGCCTGATGCGGCGGCGGAAGGCACAGGCACGCGCGCGCGCCGCCTCCCGCGCTCCCAATGGCGACCACTTCCCAAGCGAGCTCGCGGCACCGGATGGCAGCAGCTTTCCGCGGCTGTTGGATCTGTACATTTTGCGGCGGTTCTTTTTCTACTTCGCGCTGCTCATGGGCACCTTCGTCTTTCTCTTCGAGACCTTTACCTTCTTCGAATTGCTGGATGATATTGCGCGTCAACGCGTTCCTTTTCTGATCGTCATCGACTATTTTCGCTATCTTGCGCCGTACCTGCTGTACCAACTGGCTCCGCTCGGGGCGCTTGTGGCGGTACTGGTCACTCTGGGAATCATGAGCAAGAACAACGAAATCGTGGCCATCAAGGCCAGCGGCATCAGCCTGTACCGGCTCGCCGTGCCGCTGCTGCTCGCGGGCCTAGCGCTGGCGGCAACCATGGTGGTTCTCGACGATACCTATCTTCCCTACGCGAACCAGAGGCAGGACGCTTTGCGAAATATGATTAAGGGCAAGCCTCCGCAGACCTACACGCGCCCGCAGCGCTGGATCTTCGGCGAAAACGATAAAATCTATAACTACGACCTGTTTGATCCGGCGCAGAAGCTCTTTGGCGGCTTGAGCGTACTGGAAATCGATCCGACTGATTTCCAGCTGCGTCGCCGAATCTTCGCTTCGCGGGCCAGATGGTCTGAGTCACAGAAGGTGTGGGTGCTCGAGGGTGGCTGGGTCCGCGATTTTCAGGGCGGCACAATCGTGCGCTACGATCGCCTTCCTCCCGTGACTTCGCTCCCGGAGTTGACGGAGCCTCCTAAGTACTTCAACCGGGAAGTGCGACAAGCCTTTCAAATGAGCTGGCGGGAATTAAGCACTTACATCAGCGGGCTGCATCTCGCCGGCTTCGATGTTTCCGCGCTCACCGTGCAATGGCACAAGAAAATAGCATACCCTCTGATGGCCCCGGTTAGCATGCTCTTGGCGATTCCTTTTTCCTTCCTCGTGGGAACCCGCGGCGCACTCGGTGGGGTCGCCCTCGGCGTCGGCATTGGGGTCACCTACTGGTCCATGGCCGCGCTTCTAGAAGCCATGGGTGGCGTGGGGCAGCTTCCGCCACTGCTTGCCGGATGGTCACCGGACATCATTTTCTTTTTTCTGGGGATGTATTTCTTCTTCAAGATGCCGACGTAAAAAGGAAAGTCGCCGGGCACGCAGAAAGTTTGAAAATGTCTGCGCGCCGACGACCTAAAGTATCACTTTAACTTGAAGTGGCGGAGACTTCTCCGCTACTTCCCTCTCTTTTTTCTCGCTTCTTTTTCTTCAACCACTACTTGAGCTGCGGCCAGCCGCGCGATTGGCACCCGGAAAGGCGAAGCGCTGACGTAGTCCATGCCAGATGTGTGGCAGAATTTGACGCTGTCGGCATCACCGCCATGCTCTCCGCAAATCCCGATCTTAAGCTTGTCGCGCGTCTTGCGCCCCTGTTCGATGCCCCAGCGCATCAGCATGCCTACGCCCTTGGTATCGAGAGATTGGAAGGGATCGGCGCTGAAGACGCCGGCCTTCTTCTCGTCCACGTAGTCCGGGAGGAAGCGCCCCGCGTCATCGCGTGAGAGTCCCATGGTGGTTTGAGTAAGGTCGTTGGTGCCGAAGGAGAAGAATTCCGCGACTTCAGCGATCTCCCCCGCCAGCAATGCCGCACGCGGCAGCTCGATCATGGTGCCGACGAGATACGGCAGTTTAATGCCGGACTTTTTGATCAATTCATCGGCCACGCGGCGGGTAGCTTGTTCAAGTATCCAGAGTTCTTTTCGGTCGAGAACGAGCGGGTGCATGATCTCAGGTAATACTTTAACTCCAGCTTTGCGGCATTCGATGGCTGCCTCGATGATAGCCCGCACCTGCATCTCCAGAATTTCAGGATAGGTGATGCAAAGGCGGCAACCGCGGTGCCCGAGCATGGGGTTGGCCTCATGCAATTGGTCCACGCGGCGGGCTACGGTCTCCACACTAATCTTCAGGTCGCGAGCCAGTTCTTCCTGCTTGGCCCGTTCGTGGGGCACAAACTCGTGCAGCGGTGGATCAATCAGCCGGATCGTGACCGGGAAGCCGTCCATGGCCTTGAAGATGCCGATGAAATCGCGGCGTTGGAAAGGCAGAAGCTTGTCCAGCGCCCTGACGCGTGCTTCTTTTTCGTCTGCCAGGATCATCTCCTGGATGGCGCGCTGCCGCTCATGACTTCTCTCCGGCTGTTCGAAGTCCGTGAAGAACATGTGCTCAGTGCGGCACAGCCCAATGCCTTCAGCTCCGAATTCGATGGCCTTGCGCGCGTCCTGCGGCGTATCCACGTTGGTGCGAACCCGCAGGCGGCGTGTTTGGTCCGCCCACTTCATAAGCGTCTCGTAGGACTTAGGGAACTCAGGAGTAACAAGCGGCATCTCGTCGGTGTAAACCACTCCTTCACCGCCATCGAGGGTAATCCACTCCCCTTCCTTCACCACTTTTCCAGCAGCGCGCATGCTTTGCGATTTGTAATCGATGTCGAGCTTTTCCGCTCCCACGATGCAGCACTTGCCCCAGCCGCGGGCCACCACGGCCGCGTGACTCGTCTTTCCCCCAGTTGCCGTCAAGATGCCCTGCGCCACGGCCATGCCACCGACGTCTTCGGGGCTGGTTTCACGGCGCACGAGAATCACCTTCTCGCCGCGCTCCGCCCACTCCTCCGCCTTCTGCGCAGAGAACACGACTTTGCCAACGGCTGCTCCTGGCACAGCGTTGATGCCGGTAGCCAGGATCTTCGAGCTCAAAGACTTCTTGTCTACTTTCGAATCGATCACCGGATAGAACAACCGCTCGATATCCTCCGGTTTGATACGCAGGAGAGCCTCTTCTTTGCTGATCAGTTTCTCGTTGGCCATGTCCACGGCGATATGGAAGGCCGCGGCAGGAGTGCGTTTGCCGGTGCGAGTCTGCAGCATATAGAGCGTTCCGTTCTCGACGGTGAACTCCATGTCCTGCATGTCGCGATAATGTTTCTCAAGTTTTACTCGAACTTTCTCGAGCTGCCCGTAAACCTTGGGCATGGTCTTGGCCATCTCGCGCAGAGGCATCGGAGTGCGAATGCCGGCGACAACATCTTCGCCCTGGGCGTTCACCAGGTAGTCGCCGTAGAAAATCTTTTCGCCGGAACTGGGATCCCGTGTGAAGCAGACTCCCGTCCCGGAGGTGTCCCCCGTGTTCCCGAAGACCATCTGAACCACGTTGACTGCCGTACCGAGTAGCCCGGTGATCTTCTCAACACGCCGATAGGTTACGGCCTTCTCCGCCATCCACGAACCGAAGACGGCGCCGATTGCTCCCCAGAGCTGATCCATGGGATCGTCCGGGAAATCCTTCCCAGTCTTCTCGCGGAAGACCTTCTTGTATTCGGCGACCAATTCCTTCCATCCGCTGGCGGGAACGGCGGTGTCTTCCTTCACGCCGACACGGTCCTTCATGGCGCGAAGCCGGTGCTCCAAATCCTCCTTGGACATTTCCATCACCACCGTGCAATACATCTGGACGAAGCGGCGATAGGCGTCATAGGCGAATCGCTCGTTCTTCGTAGCGGCAGCGAGGCCGGCCACGGAGCGATCATTCAGGCCGAGGTTGAGAATGGTTTCCATCATGCCGGGCATGGAGCGCGCTGAACCAGAACGCACGCTGACGAGGAGCGGGTTCTTCGGGTCGCCCAGCTTCTTCTTCGTGGCACGCTCGAGCTTGGCGATGTTGTCCGCAACCTGTTTCTTTAACTCGGAAGGATATTTCTTGCCGTTCTTATAGAAGTAATCGCACGCTTCCGTGGAAATCGTAAAACCCGCGGGGACTGGTAGGCCGATCTTGGTCATCTCCGCGAGCCCGGCGCCCTTGCCGCCGAGCAAGTCGCGCCATGTTCCGTCACCTTCTGCCTTGCCCGCACCGAAAAAATAAACCCACTTTTTCACTGGTTCCCTCACTCGAGATTTTTATTTTTGGAGCACTCGCTGCTGCCGTCGTTTTTGAAAGGCCGCCAAAGAATTTGTCGGCACGCCGACTTAAAACCGTAGTTCAAGTAATACTTTAAGAACTTATCGCCGCTCTTCCCCGCCAATCTCGGAGAAGTCGGCGACCGTTGTGAATTCCCGGAGAAGCTCCGCCAGCAGCGTCAGCCGGTTGTTGCGCACTGCTTCGTTTTCGGCCATCACCATGACGCCATCGAAAAATTGATCGACGGATTTTCGAAGGCCAGCGATGACTTCAAGGGCTTCCTGATATTTCCCCGAACGTTTCAGGGTTTGCACTTTCGATGCCGCGCCACGGACAGCGGCATGGAGTTCACGCTCGGCTCCGTTTTCGAACAACTCTGGATTGACGCTGCGTACTTCTCCCACGGGTACATTGGCCTTCTCCAGGATCTTGCGGATGCGCTTGAAGGACACGGCCAGCGGCTCGAAATTCTTCGACTTGCGAATGGCCTTAAGCGCGAGCAGGCGTTTCTGTGCATCCACCAGATCGTCGGCGCCCGCGCGGAATACGGCACTGACTTCGTCGTAGCCGAAACCCTCGCGTTCGCGGAAGACGAACTTGGCGCGATCCAGAATGAACTCGAGAATCTGCGTCTCTTGTGCGGGCGTTAGGCCGCGCTTTGGCTTGTGGGTCAGCAGCGCCTTGGATGCAGCACCAATCGCTAGGGAAAGCGAGATCGGCAGCTTCTTGTCGAGAATGATTTTGACGACGCCAAGCGCGGCGCGGCGCAAGGCATAAGGGTCGCTCGATCCGGTCGGGACAACTCCCACGGCGAAACAGCCGACTATGGAATCCAGTTTGTCCGCCAACGCGACGGCGCAGCCCGTCAGATTGCGTGGGACGGGATCGTCCAAGCCTACCGGGCGATAGTGATCGTAAACGGCGTCGGCAACTTCGTCCGGTTCGCCTTGCGCGCGAGCGTAGAGTCCTCCGACGATGCCCTGGAGTTCAGTGAACTCACGCACCATTTCAGTGGCGAGGTCGCACTTGGCAAGTTCCGCCGCACGGTCGGCTTCGGCGACATGAGCCTGCAGGATGCCAAGGTTAAACCATTGCTCAGTGAGCCAGCGTGCGATGGCTCGGCCGCGCTCGACTTTGTCGCGGTAACTTCCAAGCCGCGATTCATACGTGACGCGTTCAAGCTTCGGCAGATAGTCGGCGAGCCGACACTTCTGATCAGACTCCCAGAAGAATTGAGCATCCGCAAAGCGCGCACGCAGCACGCGCTCGTGCCCTGCCCTGACGATTCCCTTCGTGTCTTTTGCGATGTTGGTCACTGCCAGGAAGTGCGGCGCGAGCTCCCCGTTTTTCTTTTCCACGGCGAAATACTTTTGGTGGCCGCGCATCACGGTGACCAGAATCTCGTCCGGCAAGCTGAGGTACGCGGGATCGAAATTGCCCTGGATTACACTTGGAAGTTCATTGAGGTACGTCACCAGCTTGCGAAGCTCCGCGTCTTCATGGACCCGAAAGGCGCCGCGTTTTGCGTGAGCGTCCAACTCTTTGGCGATCTTGTCCTCGCGCTCAGCGGGCCGGACAATAACGCCGTGCGAACGGAGTTTCTTTTCATAGTCGGCAAAGCTCTTCACGCGAAGGGTGCCGGAGCCGAGGAAGCGATGACCTCGCGTGGTGTCTCCGGCGGGGATCCCCGCGATGGAGAGTTTCACGGGTTTGCCATGAAGGACGGCAACGATCCAGCGGATGGGCCGGATGAAGCGCGGGCCCTCGAGGCCCGTCCAGGTCATCGAGCTCGGCCAGGTGAGGTCATGGACGGCGCGTGGCAGGATGGCTTGCAGAATTTGTTCTGCGGTGCGGCCGCGCTTAATCTGCTTGGCAGCGAGGTAGTCGCCCTTGGCCGTTTGGACGAGATAGAGATCGCTGACATGGACCCCTTGCTTTTCGGCGAAGCTGAGCGCCGCGCGCGTCGGCGCGCCGACGGCATCGTAGGCGACGGACTTGGGCGGACCCGTGACTTCATTGTCCACATCGGGCTGCTTTGCGAGAAGACCGCGCACCCAGGCGGTCAGCCGCCGTGGAGCGCTGAACGTCTCGACCGTCACGCCTTCCGAAAGATTCTCCGCCGTCAGGAGCTTCTCGATGTTGGCGCGAAGTTCTTCTTCTGCCTTAGGGAGCATCCACGCCGGAATTTCTTCGCAGCCAACCTCGAAGAGGAGCTCGACGCGCTTTTCTTGTGCGAGGGTTTTCATATCCGCACCTCGCGCCGGGGAGCGCCGCCGCCGATCTGTTCCAGATAGGCGGCCGCCGTACGGCAGGCCACCGTGCGGACCCGCCCCATCAGCGCGGCGCGCTCGGTGGTGGAAATGACACCACGGGCGTCCATCATATTGAAAAGGTGCGAGCACTTGAGGCAGTGGTCGTATGCCGCTAGAAGTGGGTAGCGGACTCGATCCTTTCCAGTGGAATCCTTGAATCCATCAATGAGTTCCTTAGCTTGCTTCTCATGGAGTTCGAATTCGGCGCGGATCGCCGACGCGTCGCTGCGATTGAAGCTGTACTCGGAGAGTTGCTGCTCCTCCCTCAGGCGAATGTCGCCGTAGGTCTTGTCCGCGGACCAGTGCAAATCGTAGACGCTTTCAACTCCTTGGAGGAACGCGCAGATGCGTTCGAGGCCGTAGGTGAGTTCCACGGAAATGGGATCGAGGTCAATGCCCCCGCTCTGTTGAAAGTAAGTGAACTGAGTAATTTCCAAACCATCGAGAAGAATCTGCCACCCGATGCCCCAGGCGCCGAGCGTCGGAGATTCCCAGTTGTCCTCTTCGAACCGGATGTCATGTTCCTTGAGGTTAATGCCGATCGCCCCGAGGCTTTTCAGATAGATATCCTGCACGTCGACGGGCGAGGGTTTAAGGATCACTTGAAATTGCGAATGCTTATACAGGCGGTTGGGATTCTCGCCATAACGGCCGTCGGCGGGCCGACGGCTCGGTTGCACGAATCCAACGCGATAGGGATCCGGTCCGAGCACACGAAGAAAGGTTTCTGGATGCATGGTGCCGGCGCCGACTTCGACGTCGTAGGGTTGCTGCAGGACGCAGCCTTGTTTCACCCAGAACTGCGAGAGCTTTAGAATTAAATCCTGGAACGTCAGCCCGTGAATCCGTTTCTCAAGTTTTACTTTAGCTTTCAAGTCGTCTCCAAAAGTGTGCGGGTTGCCAGCCGGCGTTCGACGTTGTGCTCGATCCATGTGAGCGAAGCTTCGCGCAATTCCCTCGCGATTGACTGCATTGCCTTTTCGAATGCCATGTGATCGAGTCGCTCTCCGGTGAATCGCTCTGCCAGAATGCGCGTCTCCTGGTGCAGCGGCTTCATTCCGGAGCGCCGGCATTTTTCGCAAAACAGCCCGGGCTGCAGGGGGTCGTAAAATGCTGCCTGCTTACCGAACGGCGCATCACACGCCGCGCAGCGATCGAACCGCGGAAGCCAGCCTCCGAGTCGTACGGTCCAGAACGCAAAGTAGCTCAGCGGTAATGCCCAGTCGCCCGTCCGCTCCACTTCCCTGGCTGTCAGCAGGATCAAGCGGAACATCGATTCCGAGACTTCGTGCTCCGGGAGCACCAGCTCTGAGACTTCGCTGACCACGGCGAGCCCGGTGCTCAGGCCATAGTCGCTCTGCGCCTTGCGAAAGGACTCCAGCGGCTCGGCCTGCTGTATCCGCACCAGGTCTCTGGTCTCCTTCTCCACATACCAGAGTTGCACATGCGATAGAAGTTCGAGCGTCCAGCCATACCGATTCTTCAAGAGCCGGGCCCCTGCAGCCACCCCGCGCACTCGGCCGGAAGTTCGTCCGAAAAAACTGACCAGGCGGTCCGCCTCCCCCAATGGAAAAGTCTTCAGGATGATGGCTTCCGTTTCCCGGGCAGGCATGAGCTGTCGGCGTGCCGACGCAGCGCCGAACAAACTGGAACACTCCACTCGAAACGCGCGCACACGCAGAACTATTGTAAATACCATACGGGCCGGCGCCGCGCAATCTTTCCGTCGAAAATTCACAATGGCTGGCGGGATAGTTTTGCTTATGTGACTGGAATCGTTCGTGGCCCGATGACTCCCCGGCCCGGAGGGAAGCACGAGAAACGCAGCGGTATGGCGCGAACCTTCTTGCGAAAAGATTCTGTTAACTAGCCCCGCGTTCGCGCAAACATTATCGGACGCGCGCTGCCCTGCGCATTCCCTGCCCTTTTCATTTCCTTCGCGTTTCGCTACTCTGCTCGAGACCTTTCCTCATGTTCATACCCCTCAAGGACAACAATCCTTCCAGAAGTTATCCGGTCGTGAACATTTCTCTCATCCTTGCGAATATTGCAGTATTTCTCTATCAGAATACCCTGCCCCCTGGCGCTTCCAAATCGTTTGAACTGGCCTACTCTACGATCCCAGCCCGCATCCCGGCCTTCTTTGACGGGCACGTCGGCTTCGTTGCGGCATTTCTCCCCTTGTTTACCAGCATGTTTCTGCATCACGGATTATTGCATCTCGCCGGAAACATGCTTTTCCTCTGGATCTTCGGCGACAATGTGGAAGACTTCTTCGGGCATGGGACCTATCTGTTTTTCTACCTCAGTTGCGGTTTTGGCGCAGGCCTGATCCATATTCTGTTCAATCTGCGTTCTACGCTTCCGGCGCTCGGCGCGAGTGGGGCGATTTCAGGCGTCATGGCCGCGTACATGCTCCTCTACCCTCGGGCCCGAGTACTCACCCTTGTTTTCATCTTCTTGGTTCCCCTCCCGGCTATCCTTTTTCTGGGTGTCTGGTTTCTTTTTCAGTTCTTGTCAGGGATTAACACCCTGAACGCGAGTGCTTCGGGGGGCGTTGCGGTGTGGGCCCATGTCGGCGGTTTTCTATTAGGGATGTTCCTGACGGCGCTGGCGCGACGTCCGCGCGTCCGTTGAAAACAGAAGTCTATTCTTCAAGTATCACTTTAACTTCTGATGGAAGCCATTCTTTCGACGCGATTGGCCACCCAGTCCCCCACCTCTGCTGTTTTCTTTTCGCCGCCGAGATCGGGCGTCACAAAATTTTCTAGCAGTGCCGCTCGAACCGCTTCGCGGAGGGCAATTGACTCTGGTTTCCATCCAAGGAATTCCAACATCATCGCCGAGGTAAGAACCGAACCCAGCGGGTTCGCGATTCCCTTCCCGGCGATATTCGGAGCGGATCCATGCACCGGCTCGAATAGCGAAGTCTTCCCCGGGTGGATGTTCCCGGAAGGCGCAAGGCCCAGGCCCCCAGCGAGCTGCGCTCCCAGGTCGCTCAGGATGTCGCCGAAGAGATTGCAGGTGACTATGACCTCGAACTGCCGCGGGTCGCGCACAATCTCCATTACCAGAGTGTCTATATACAGGTGACGGGAGTCGATCTCCGGATATTCCTGGCGAACTTGTTTGAACACACGCTGCCACAGATCGTGGGCAAAGGTCATGGCGTTCGACTTGTCGCTCATGCACACGCGCTTCAAGCCGTTCCGCCGGGCATGCTCGAAGGCGTACCGAATGATGCGCTCAACACCCTTGCGGGAGTTGACGTCTTCCTGCACCGCGATCTCGTCCGCTGTGCCCTTCTTGAAAAATCCGCCTACTCCTACGTAAAGCCCCTCCGTGTTCTCCCGGAAGACCGTCAGGCGGATATCTTTTTCTGTCCGGTCTCGCAGGGGGGTGAGCCGATCGTGGAGGAGCTCGACAGGCCGGGCATTAACGTAGAGATCCAGCTTAAAGCGCAGCCCGAGCAGGATATCCGCCGCATGCTGGTTCGAAGGCACACGCGGATCGCCCAGCGCTCCAAAAAGGATGGCATCAAACTCATCGCGCAGCATTTCGACCGCGCCCGCTGGTAGCGTCACGCCTTCGCGTAAAAACTTGTCCGCACCCCAGTCAAATTCCACCAATTCCATCGATCGCTTGGCGGGCGCCGTTACCACTTTCAGCGCCTTGACCGCTTCCGGAGTTACTTCCGCGCCGATACCGTCTCCGGGTATGACGGCGATACGCGCCGCCTTGCCTCCATTTCGCATAGGAATGCCGGACAAGTTTTATCTCCTCAACGATGAGTTTCCGGGTCGTCCGATGAATTGCGCGGCATGCAATAACCAAAATCTGGGCCGCCGCGACGACCGTCGACCCGCTATTCTTCCATCAAAGCGCCGTTCGCGCCACCCAACTCGGGTGCAAGCCCCTCCACACGCGTTTCCGAGGAAATCGTGCGAGGATTCGAGTAATCTAATTCGAACAGGTAGGATTTGTTGTCTTCGCCGCCACGCCACATGGAAAAGTCAGAAAAACTAAATAGCGGGCTTCTGCTCCTTGGAGCTCTTCTCGCCGCGGTTGCGGCTCTCTTCCTTTTCGGATGGCTTGCGGAAGAGATGCTGGAAGGGGACACACAGAATTTGGATATGTCCGTCAGGAATGCCGTCCACCAGCATGCCGCTCCCGCGCTAACACGGGTCATGCAGGCATTCTCCTTTCTGGGTTCCGTCGGAACGGTTAGCGTGCTTTGTGTCGTGATCCTCGGGGCGTTTCTTTATTTTCATCGCAGGCGCCTGGCCGCGTTGCTCGTGATCACCATGCTTGGCATGGCCATTCTCGATGAGACGCTGAAGCTGGCGTTCCGTCGCCCCAGGCCCGTGGCTTTCTTTGGCCCAACACCGAACTCCTACAGTTTCCCCAGCGGCCACGCCTTTGGCTCAGTCTGTTTTTATGGAGTCCTCGCTGCGATTCTGGCAGCACGCGTGCGCGGAACCGCCGCCAAATGGTCCGTATGGACAGTCGCGGTGCTGTTGATGGGGATGATCGGATTCTCGCGCATTTATTTGGGGGTGCACTACCCCAGCGATGTAATTGCCGGATACTGCGCGGGCGCTGTGTGGGTCGCCGCCGTCGGTTTCCTCGACAGAATTCTCATGGACAGGAGCGAGAATGCGATGAACGACAGAAAAAATAGTCAACCCGATGTGGGCCGCATGGCTTAACCGCATAAGAGTTAGACCGGCTCTTATTTCAGCCTGGCAAATTCAGCCCGCGCTGTTTTCAGTATGGGAACGCCCGCCTCAGCATCCTTCCAAAGTGCGAAAAACTGCTGATACGATGCACGTGCCGCGTCCTTGGAACCTGCAAGAGCTTGCGCGCGGCCCCGTCCCAACAAAGCCAGCGCCCCGGACCAGCAATTGCCCACAACTCCCCGGTCATCGATTAATTTCTGGAATTCCGCCAGCGCTTGCGGTCCCTGCCGCGCGCTAAGATAGGCTTCTCCTCGCAGGTACACCGGGATCACGCAGGAATAGCTTAAATTCCCTACAAGCTGCCCGCGCTCGTACGGCCTGACGACTTCCAGAAACTCCAGAGCTCTGGCGGGTCTCTGTGCCAGCAACTCCGACTGGGCGCGGATCGTCGGCAGCCACGCCGATTGAATAATGGTGTTCGATACATGCCCTGCTGCTAGATCATCCATCATCGGTTGAGCGCGGCGCGCATCACCGATCCGTGTAAACACCAGAGTGGCCAGAATCTGGGCATCGCGACTCTTGGGCGCTATCTCCAGGACTTTTTCCGCTCCCCGGCGCGCTTCGTCCAGGTTGCCGTAGGCCGCTTCGCGCAACGCCGCAATCCCCTGCCAGATGGCGGCAGGTTCAGTAAGTTGGGCGTTTTGCGCGGACTCAACAGCGCGGCGCGACAGTTCGCGGGCCTTTTGCACGTGCCCCACGTAGGCTTCAGTGTCGGCCTGCAGAGCCAGCATGTCGTCCTCACCGCCGGCCTTCCCGACCGACCACGCCGTCTCGCGTTCCATCCCGGTGGAATCCCCCCGCAAAAACGCCAGGGAATAAAGATCACTGTGCATGGAAGAATCGTCGAGCTTGCGTGCCACGGCCTGATTCAGAATGTTCTGGGCATCGTCCAAACGCATTAGCGCGATATAGGCGGTGGAGAGGTTTTCGTACCAGGCCGCGCTTCCCGGATCGATGCGCAGAGCTTGCTGAGCGAATACTGCTGCTTGGTCGTAATCCCCGGTGAGAAAGTATTCCGAGGACAGATTCCCCTTGGCAATGTCATCTCGCGGATAGAGCCGGACCCACTCTTTATAGCTTTCGATGGCTTTCTTTACGTCTCCCGTGCCCAGGTCGTAGTAGAGCGTGGTGATGTGCAGGCGATCGCGAACCGTCTGACGGTCCGCGAGCTCAAAGGCCTGGCGGATGCGGTCGCTGGCCAGCGCATTCTGATTAAGGTTGTAATAGCCCACCGCGAGGTTGGAGTAGGCCAGGGCAAACTTCGGGTCTAACTCCGCAGCCTTCTGCAGGGCCGGGACAGCCTCAATAGCGCCTTTTTCGCGGGCCAGACGCCGGCCGTCGCAAAACCATTTGAGGGCTTCGGCTGAGGAAGTGGTGGCGCGCTCCAAAGGGAGATCGAATTTTTGGAGTGAAGCGGGGTCTTCGCCAAGGTTTCCGCGAAGCTCCGCGGCGGCTGCGCCGAGCGCATGAACTACCTGGCCCTTCCCTGCTGCCTCGCTCCTTGCGCTGGCAATCACATCTCCAGTCTCACAACGGAAAGCCTGCAGCCGCAGGGGATACTCCGTTCCGTCCTTGGCGATACTCCCGGTGACGAACACCGTCGCGCCGACGCGCTGGCAGATCGTGCGAACCACTTCTTGCGTGACCGGCGCATCGCTGGAGCGTCCTTGGGAACTCAATGCTTCGCTTACCTTTTCCTCGGAGACAAGATTCAGCAACGGAGACTGAGCCAGGCTTACGGCCAGGGCTTCCCGAAGTGAAGAGTTGAAGATGGGATCACCCGTGGTATTGGCGAACTCCGCTAAAAGAAGGGTGTCGGTATCGGAAAGCTTTGTTCCTCGAGGTAAGAACCACCAGGTTCCACCAGCGGCCAAGGCGAGCAGAAGTCCGGCGACGGCGAGCTTGGCCCTCATGAACGAGACCTCTCCTCACACTGAGCTGATCCAGATAATGCGTGGGCCGAAAATACCTTGCAGCCCCAAAAACCGCTTTTTTTCGGGGGATTGGGCAGATTGGGCTGCTTTCGCTCGATATTAGAGTTGGAACAAAGGTTGGTCAACGAAAGTTCTAACGGAAGTTTACGAGACGGTATTAGCTTTCACGACCGGCTCGCGGCCCGCCTCAATCCAGTACAGGCCACCCAGCGCGAGTGTCCCTCCCAATACTTGGCCCCAGGAGCCTTTCTCTCCGAGCCAGACAATCCCAAGGATGGTCGCCACCAACGGCAGAAGGTAGGAAAACGCGCTCAACTGCGAGGCTTCCAGGTAGCGGAGCAGCCAGAAATAAAAAACGTAGGCGATGGCGGAGCTGAAGACGGCCATGTAGAACAGTGCCGTCCAGCTGGACCACGGGATAGCACGCCAATTCTCCGCTGCGCCGAGCGCGCCAGCCTGCCGGATCGCCAGTGGCAGGACAATCAGGGCTCCCGCAAAATGATTGAAAGCCGTCATTGTAAGAGTGTCGTACTTTTCCGCAACCCGTTTTCCCAGAACCACGTACATCGCGAATCCGATTGAACCCGTCATTGTGATGACGTCGCCAAGAAGCGACGGCGAATGGGCGGAGATCCCGTTCTCCGAGGCCATCACCGCTATCCCGGCGAGAGCAATGGCCATTCCTGTCGCTTTCCGCCAGGTGGCCATTTCCAATCGGAGCAGCACCGCGAGCACCAGCGTGTAAATCGGCCCCATGCCGACGATCAGAGACGCGTGACTCACCGGCGTATAGCGAAGGCCGACGGTGAAGCACATCTGATTCACTGTCACACCGAAAAAGCCCAGGTAGAGAAAGGTCCAGAGATCGCGACCCGTAAACCCTCGCCGCCGTGCGTTGCTAGCCTCGGCGAATGCAGGCAAACGCGAACACAGCAGGTACACCGGTAGCATCACCGCGCCTGCGAGGACCACGCGGAAAGAAGCCAGCGTCAATACGGGAATGAATCGCAGCGCAATCTTCCCGGCGACAAAGTTCACCGCCCAGACGACGATGAGGAGAGCGATGGAGGCGGCAATCACGCCGCGGGATGGCGCTCGTCCGCTGGAGGCTTGAATCTGCACAGGCTTAGGTCAACCGTTCCTTGCGAACAGTCAATTTGTCGATGCGCTCCAGGCGTGGCTCGAAGCCGATGCCCGGCCCTTGCGGCACGCGAATCGTTCCTTGCGGCGAAACCGTGACCTCGGGCTCGATGATGTCTTCTTCCCAATAGCGCTTGCTGGCGGTTACATCGCCAGGGAGAGTGAAACCCGCCAGCGTCGAAAGCGCAATATTGTGGGCGCGGCCGATTCCCGATTCGAGCATGCCTCCGCACCATACTGGGATTCCGCGCTGCAGGCACAGATCGTGGATGCGCTTCGCTACGGTATAACCTCCAACCCGGCCCAGCTTGATGTTGATAATCTTGCATGCGCGCAATTCGATCGCGGCCCGCGCCTGCTCTTCCGTGTGAATGCACTCGTCCAGGCAAATCGGCGTATCCAGTTTTTTCTGCAGCTCGATGTGGCTGTACAGATCGTCCCAGCCGAGCGGCTGCTCGATCATCATCAGGTAGAAGCCTTCCAGCTGCTTCAAAAGAGGCCAGTCCTCCAGCGTGTAAGCAGAATTGGCGTCCACCATGAGCTTGATGCGCGGAAAATCCTGACGCAGGCGCTGCACCTGCTGCAAATCCTTCCCCGGCTTGATTTTGATTTTGATGCGCTGATAGCCAGCGGCCAGCTCTTTTTTAACGGCCGCGACCAGTTCATCCAGCGATTCCTTGATCCCGATCGAGACGCCGCTGGTGATCTCTTCGCGCGTCCCGCCGAGCAACTTCCAGAGCGGCATCTCTTTTTGCACAGCTTCCGTGTGCCACACAGCGGATTCGATGGAAGCCTTCGCCATGTTGTGACCACGAACGTGTCCCATCAAATCCCAGACTTCCGCCGCGGAGCCGAATTCTCTGCTCTTCAGCAGCGGCCACAGATAATCCTGCAGCGAGATCCATGCCGTATCTGTGCTTTCCGGGCTGTAGAAAGGTGACTCGCCCGCCACGCACTCGCCCCATCCCGTCGCTCCGTCGACCTTTGCCTCGACGAGGATGATGCGGCGAACCTCCGTGCGCTCCATGCTCGTTTCGAATGGAGCCACCAGCTTCATCCGAATTTCCCGAAGTGTAAGTTCCTCAATACGCATGATACTTAGCTTGGCCTGCTTTCCTAGAAATCGCTCCAGGGTGCCAAAAGATACGCCCTGTTCCCTGGCGAAGTTCGCAATCCCACGGCCGCATATCCTTTTGCGAACCACTTTGTGAATTCCTCACGAACGCGAGCCTGAACTTTGCCGACCTCCAGAGAGTCTTCGCGTTGCCAGCGCTCCAGCTCGGCGGGCATTTCAATGACCGTCGGCGCTTCAACGGCCTCTTTAACCAGATCCTCGATCGCCGCCACCACCCGCGCGGAGTCAAGATGCCACTCAGCGACCAGGCGATCGGTCTGCAATCCGCGATGCAACGGACTGGTCGTGACGCCATACAAATTCGGTTCGTATTTCCGGCAGATGGCGCCTAGCCGATTTAAATTGAAATGCGCGTTCCGCAGCTCGAGAGGATCAAAAGTCCATTCGATCAAGCGGATTCCCCGGCCCAACGCTTCATCGCGCTGAAAAAGCTTCAACATTCGCCCAACGCCGCGATCCCGATATTCGCTCTGCACTCCGGTCATATGAGAATGGAAATACGGCGTTGCTCCGCGAAGCCCCACGACCGCAAGGGTATAACCTACTAACTTGTCGCCATCGAAAGCACCCAACGCCTGTCCCCCGGTGTGCGCGGCAACGACAAACATAGTGGCAGGTTCGACTTCCAGGTCCGCCTCGCCCCAGATTTCGCGTTGGAGATCGACGCAACGGTGAAACTCCTCCAGATGCTCGCACTTGCGAATGACGATATCCCTGTTCTTCACTTCGCTCTCACTCCGCGCAGTTCCCTCACGGCCGTTCATCGCTCCGCCCGCTTCGTGACGTCCCAGAGTGCCTCCATCTCCTCACGCGGAAGATTCTTGAACTCGCGGCCGCTTTCCCGCGCCAGTTTCTCCATGGACCTAAATCTTCTCGAGAATTTTGCGTTCGCTTTCTTCAGCGCGATCTCCGGATCCATCTTCAGGAATCGCGCCAGGTTTACTGCGGCAAACAGCAAGTCCCCCATCTCTTCTTCCATTTTTCGCCGGTCTTTCGTTTTCAATGCGCTTCGCAACTCCACCGTCTCTTCGCCCATTTTGTCAAAAATGCCTGCGGCCTCCTCCCAGTCGAACCCGATGCGCGCGGCCTTTCGTGTGAGTTGAAATCCCTCCAGCGTGGCGGGCAGGCTACGGGAAACTCCATCCAGCAGGGATGCCTCTTTTGCGAGCTTGCTTCCGGCGCTCCCATTCTTCTTCCCCGCTTGCCGGCGCTCTTCCGCCTTGATCTGTTCCCAGTTCCTTAACACCTCCGCGGAATCCTTCGCTCGCGCCTCTCCGAAAACATGCGGATGCCGCCGGATCATCTTGTCGTGGATCTCGCGGATCACGTCCGAAACGGCGAACCGGCCTTCTTCCTGCGCGATTTGCGAGTGCAATACAATCTGCAGGAGCAGGTCGCCCATCTCCTCTGCGAACTTCGCGTCGTTACTGCTTTCCAGGGCTTCCAATACTTCGTAAGCTTCTTCGATCAAATAGGTTCGGAGCGATTCATGCGTCTGCTCGCGATCCCAGGGGCAGCCGTTCGGTGCACGCAGCCGCGCCTGGACGGCCACAAGCCTTTCGAACCATTCGCCCGGCGTCAATTGCTTCGTCTTCGCCCGTTTCTCGCTGCGTCGCTGCGTTCTCCCAACTCTCTTCATCTCATTTTTGCGGGGGCGCGTCATAGGTTTATCTATTTTTGCTGGGCATCAAGCGTCCCACTCTACGGTGACGCCGCACCTTTGACAAGCGGCTGGACCCTAGCTCCTTCGGGGCGCGCCTCAAGCGACTCTCAGCCTCAACCCGTGATAAACTGGGGTGGAATTAATTGTTAAGGAATGTCCCTTGTCCGATCCCAAGCAGGAAGATTCGTTTCGCGTCATCGACCGGCGCCCCTTTACCGCTGAGGGCGAACTTCGGAAAGAGGTAGTGGAAGAAGAAGAGCGCGAGGCCCAGCGCGAAGCGGCGAAGCATCCGCCCGCGGCGCCAGAGGCTGTGCAGGCGCCCACTGCTCTACCTCCGGCCGAACCGGCCAAGCGCTCTCCCGCCTTCGAGAATCTTGTCCGCATGCTCGGCAGCAACGCCGCTATGGTGCTCGGTGCCTACGCCGATCCCCGTACCGGCCAGCCGGTGATCGATCCCGAAGCCGCGCGTGAACTGATTGACATGCTTGATGCCCTGCACGAAAAGACCAAGGGCAATCTCGCGCCGGAAGAAGACACCTTGCTCTTGGATCTCCTGGGCAAATTGAAAATGACTTATCTCGAGATCAATCAGGCGGTCGCGGCGCAAGCGTCCACGCAAGCCAAAGCCAAGACTCGCCCGTAGACGGCGCTGCGCGTCTTTTCCCTTCTCCGTCCATTTCGCGCTAACATCTTTTTGAAGATGCCTCCCGCTCCACTCAAGATAACCGTTCTCGGCTCCGGCACGTCCATGGGCGTGCCCACGCTTGCTTGCCCCTGCCGCGTTTGCCATTCGAACGATCCCCACGACAACCGCCTTCGCCCTTCGCTTCTGATTTCCCGCAACAGCCAAAACGTAGTCATCGATACGACGCCGGATTTCCGCCAGCAGGCACTCCGTGTCGGGCTCGACCGTGTTGACGCCATTTTGCTCACGCACGGCCACGCCGACCACATTCTCGGCTTCGACGACATTCGCCCCTTCAATATTCGCCAGCGCGCAGCCCTCCCCGTCTACAGCAACGAAGAAACCTTTCGCATCATCCGCCGCGTTTTTGCATACGTCTTCGACGACAAACCCTCACTCAGCACTGTCCCGAGCGTAACGCTCAAGCTGGCGGTCGCCCCTATCCAACTTCTTGGCATTCCGTTCGTCCCCATCCCTATGCAGCACGGCGAAATGCAAGTTCTCGGTTTCCGTTTTGGCCGCGCCGCTTATCTCACGGATTTCAGCAGCCTCCCCGAATCTTCGATGGCCCTTCTCCAAGGCCTCGATGAACTCATCCTCGACGCCCTACGCGATATTCCTCACCCCATGCATCAGACCGTGGACCAGGCCCTGGCCCTCATCCAGCGGCTCAAGCCGCGCCGCGCATGGTTCACGCACATCGCTCATGATCTACCGCACGCGGAAACAAATGAACGTCTTCGCCGCATGGGCTTTCCGCACGTGCAGTTGGCTTATGACGGCCTACAGTTCGAGGTGCAAGTGGATCGGGAAGACGATTCCCACGGCGAATCCTGGGACTCGGGTGCATTCCTCGCGAACTCCACAACACGCAGGCTCGCGACCTTTACCTCTTCGCAGGCCTGGGCCTCGCGCTATGCCACCTACGGGCACAATAGCGTTCTGGCCATCGGCAATTTCGACGGGATCCATCTTGGCCATCAAGCGGTTCTGCGCGCCGCCGTCGAGCTTGCGCGGTCCCGCAACGCCGTCTCCACAGCCCTGACCTTTGACCCCTCTCCGCGCAAAGTGCTCCGCCCGGAGTCCGCCCCGCCCCGCCTTTCCACCAATGCGCAGCGCATGGAATGGTTCAATGCGCTCGGCCTCGAAGCCGCCGTCGTCCTGCCCTTCACTCTCGATCTTGCGCGTCTCGCTCCCGAAGAATTCGTCCAGCAAATTCTCGTCCGCGATCTACAGGTGAAAGTTGTTCTGGTTGGAGAAAACTTTCACTTCGGCCACAAACAAGCCGGCAACGTGAAATTGCTGAAGGAACTGGGATCGATGTATGGGTTCGAAGTCGTGATCATTCCCCCCGTCGAGTACCGGGGCGAAGTCGTCTCCAGCACGATTATTCGTCGCGAGGTTGCGGAAGGCGACGTCTCTCACGCGGGACGCCTGCTTGGCCGCCCATTTGCTCTCACCGGAGAAGTGGTCCGCGGAACCGGCACCGGCCGCAAATTCACTTTCCCCACCATCAACCTCGCCGCCGAACAGGAACTTCTCCCCGCCCGCGGCGTCTACATCACGCGAACACTCTTCGACGGCGGGACCTGCAGCCGCCGTTCCGTCACCAACATCGGCGTCCGCCCCACCTTCAACGGCTCTGCACTCAGCGTGGAAACGCACCTGCTCGATTTTCAAGGGAATGACACGCCTAAGCGCATCGAAGTCCGTTTCTGGAAGCGCCTTCGCGAAGAAAAAAAATTCAGCGGCCCCGAAGAACTTCGCGCGCAAATCGCCCGAGACATCGCTTCCGCAAACCGATTCTTCGCGCGCCTGCGCCGCTTCCGCTCCGTCCGTTTGCCTGCCTAGGCCGGCCCGTCCTGCGTGCCTTTGTAGAGGCTGGGCTTTAGCCCAGCTCTTTCTCTGCAACATCCATTGGGTGTTAGCCTTGTCGGCATGCCTTTTTTTTAAAAACGTCTTCGGCGTCCGGCGGAACACTACCGCGGTCCCCGGGTTTATTTCGTGACCGTTGGGACCGAGAGGCGCGCGCCCTTTTTCGAGGATCAATCCACGGGGGAATGGCTGCTCGTCATCTTTTGGAAACTGCCGCTCAACGGAATTTCTCTCTTCACGCCTATTGCATCATGCCTGACCACATTCATTTCCTTTGTGAAGGACTCTCGGACAACTCCGATCTGGTCCAGTTCGTCGACGCCCTCAAACAACGCACGGCGAGCACGGCGTATGAATTCAAAAAAACTCACGGCCAGCGCCTTTGGCAAATGCGCTACTACGATCACATTCTGCGGCCGAAGGAGGTTATCGAGGATGTTGCCTGTTACATTCGGTGGAATCCGGTACGCAAGGGGCTCTGCAGCGACCCTCACCTCTACCCTCTGTCCGGATCGCAAACCATCGAGTGGATGAAGCAGAGCTTTTCCCGGACAAACTGGACGCCGCCCTGGAAGCCAAACACGATTCTCTGGAGGCTGGGCTTTAGCCCAGCTGGGGTAGACTTGGTCCATGGTCCGTCAGATTGCGCCTGTGTTCTTCACCATGGACATTCCCGCAACGCTCGCCTATTACGCAGGCAAGCTTGGTTTCGCATGTCTGGGGACGTGGCAGGATCCGCCGGTCTACGCCATCGTGGGGCGCGACCAGCAAGTGATTCATTTCCGTTGCGCCGAGCCGCCCACAGCCAATCCGGACAAATACGCGGACGAATTGCTCGACGCGTACTTCGTCGTTGAAGATGCCGACGCACTTTATGCCGAGTACGCCACCCAAGGCGTAGAATTCGCTCGCGGACTTGGCAACACGCCATGGCGCACGCGGGAGTTCGTGGTGAAGGATTGCGATGGCCGTCTGCTGGCTTTCGGCGCGAACCTATAATCTTCTTCCAAGGTTTTGTAGAGGCCGGGCTTTAGCCCGGCGTTGTCGTCTTTGCCTACGGAGGAAAAGCGGGAGTAAGTTCCCGCACTCCAAAAAGAAAAAGCCCCGACTGGAGTCGGGGCGCATTTTTCCACAGCAGCGATGCAACCAGGGTCGCGCTGCACTTGTCAAGGAAGACGTTAGTATTAGGACGGAATGGCGTAAGTGCTTAGGAGGCAAGAAGATAGGGAGGCAAAGAGATGAGGGGCTCGGCTATTCTTTTGTTTTCTGCAGGCATTCGGCGCAATAGCCGCCGACTTCCGTGCGCGAAACGGTGACCTTCATGTGGAAGTCCCGCGCGATCTGTTCCTTCAACTGCTCGTACAAGCGGCTTTCGAATTCGCGCACTTTCCCGCAACGCAAACAAGCCACATGGATATGATCGCGCGGCCCATGCGTCTCGTAGTAGTGCCGGTCACCCCGCAAGTGCAGCAGGTCCAATTCGTCGATGAGGCCTTGTTTCTTGAGCAGGTCAATTGTGCGGTAAACGGTGACGAGGTGAACTCCCGAATCAAGTTTCTGCGCTCTTTCAAGAATCTGATCGACGTCCAGATGCTGCTCCGCATCATCCATCACCTGCAGGATGACGCGCCGCTGCCGGGTCATGCGAATTCCCCGCCCGGTCATGGCTTGTTGAAGTTTTCCGGTTGTCTCGGCGGTATTCAGGCGCTCACCGGTGGAAGCCCGGTGGCTCGGCGCAGTACCCATGCTTGGCTCTCCGCTCGCGCGGCTGCTTCCCGATTAGGAATGCGAAGGCAGCATCCGCATCACGTCATTGTACATAACGTAAGCGAATAGCACCAAAAGGAACACCAGCCCCACCTGGACGAATCGTTCCTTGAACGCCAGGCTGAAATCACGGCGCCGGATTCCCTCGAGCGTGAGCAGCAGAATATTTCCGCCGTCCAGGATGGGTATCGGAAGCAGATTAAGAATCCCAAGGTTTACGCTGATCAAGACCATCATGGAAATGACCGCCAGCGGTCCTTTGCGCACCGCCTGTCCGGCAGCGCGCGAGATACCCACGACACTTTGCAGTTGCTTTACGGACACGCGCCCGCTGAACAACTTTCCCACAATCCCGATTGTGTCTTCAATTTTATCCAGAGTCACTTGTGCGGAGTAACGCACCGTCTCGCCGAACGTCACGCGCCGGTAGGCCGTCTCCAGGTACGGAAGCACGCCGATCTGGTAGATCTTTTCGCCCGTCTCCGTAGAAATTTGCTGCGGGACGATCTCGAGATGGACGGATCGGCCATTCCTGTCCACGTCCAGCGCCACCGGTTTGCCATCCGAGCCTCGCACGTTCTCGACGAACTGTGCCCAATACTGAATTTTTTGGCCGTTGATCGCGGTTACCGTATCCCCATCTTTGAGCCCCGCGCGGTCCGCCGGTGAACCTGGCTCGATAAAATCGATGATCGGCCGCGTTGGCAAATACCCGAGCCCGGGCACCGTAGTATCTGGCAGCAAAGCGCTCTTGACGGGCAATTCAACATTGCGCCGGCCGTCCGCGCCCTCTACCTCCAGCTTCAGAGTCCCGCCTGGCCCTGTTTGCCGAATCACCCGCTCGGCCACGCTCCAGGTCGGATTGACGATGCCGTTGATCGAAACCACTTTGTCGCCCACGTGGACGGGTCCGGCTGCCGCATCTTGCTTGCCCACAAAACCAACGACTTCAACCGGCTTATCTTCGTATGCCGGATAAGGGATCCCCACCGTTGTGATGTACCCCGTTAGCAGCAAGATCGGAAACACAAGATTCACCGCCGGCCCCGCGAAAGAAATCAGCGCGCGTTGCCAGCGGGGCTTGCTCATCAGCTCATCAGGCGCGCCCGTCGGAGCCACGTCGTTCGAATCGACTTCAGACAAATCCTGTCCCGCCATGCGCACATATCCGCCCAGCGGAATGGCGCTTACACGGTAGTCCGTCTGTCCACTCTTCCAGCCAAAAAGGCGCGGCCCAAAGCCAATGGAAAAAACGTCCACGCGTACCTTAAAGAGGCGCGCCACGATAAAGTGGCCCCACTCGTGGATCATGATCATCAAGCCCAGCACCAGGGCCATTCCCACCAATAAACTCATACGCTTTGCTTCTCCTGTTGGCCGCTTCGCGGCCGTTACCTGCTCGACTAAGACGCCGCGGCCGCAGTTACTGCGAGTTTGGCCACTTCTTCCCTTGCCATGCGACGCGCTTCCGCATCCGCTGTAAGCACATCGTCCATCCTCTCGAACCGCAGTCGCGGGGTGCGCCCGAGCACGCGCTCAATCACTTCCGGAATTCCCAGGAACGGCAGTTGCCGCTCCAGAAAAGCCGCCACCGCGATTTCATCGGCGGCGTTCAGCGCGCAGGGAAACGCGCCGCCTTTCTTCATCGCTTCGCGGGCCAGGCGCAAGCACGGAAACCGCCGCGTTGAAGCCTTCGCAAAATCCAAGCGCTTTAACCTGGTCCAGTCCAGAGCTACCTGGTTAGATGCCACACGCTCTGGATAGGTTAACGCATATTGGATAGGCATGCGCATATCCGTAGGGCCCAGTTGCGCTAAAACCGAACCATCCACGAACTCCACCATCGAATGAATCGTGGACTGGGGATGGAGTACCACGTCAATCTGGTCCGGCCGCACGCCGAAAAGCCAACGTGCTTCGATGATCTCGAACCCCTTGTTCATCATCGTTGCCGAATCGATGGTAATGCGGTTACCCATGCGCCAGTTGGGATGTGCCAGTGCTTGCCCGGGCGTCACGCTCGCGAGCGCGGCGAGCGGGGTCTTTCGAAACGGTCCACCCGAAGCCGTCAACACCAGCCGGCGAACCTCTCCATGCGTTCCGCCGCGCAAACATTGATGAACGGCGTTGTGCTCACTGTCCACCGGCAGCAGTTCGCGCCCGGCTTTCTTTGCCGCGGCCATCACCAATTCACCGGCGGCCACCAGCACTTCCTTGTTCGAAAGCGCCACCGTCTTTCCGAGCTTTACGGCTTCGTACGTAGCTTCCAGCCCGACGACTCCCACCGCAGCCGAGACGACGATGTCCGCTTTCGAATGCGTCCCCACCGCCAGCATTCCTTCGCGTCCGTGGTGAATCGCCGGCGGCGGCGAGACGCCTGCCCCGCGCAACATCCCCGCGAGTTCATCCACTTTTTTGCCATCGCCGACGGAAACCACTTCTGGCTTGTGTTTGGCAATTTGACGAGCCAGCTCTTCCAGGTTCGAGCCCGCTGCCAGCGCAACTACACCAAACCTCTCCTGCAGCGCCTCGACCACGGCGAGACACTGCCGCCCAATCGAACCAGTAGATCCCAAAATGGATAGCTGCTTCACGATGTTGTTGGCGTTCCTTTTGGAGTGCGGCGGCTCGCCGCCGCTTTTCCGTCATTCGCAACTGCTGCTCGGAAGCCTTCCGACCTACGACCGTTGCGAGTAGATCAAGATCCAATAATACCAGACAACCGGAATCGCAAGGATAAGCGCATCGATTCGGTCAAGCACGCCCCCATGCCCCGGTAGCAGGCTCCCGGAATCCTTGATCCCCGCGCTGCGCTTGTACGCCGATTCCAGAAGATCGCCAACCTGCCCTGCCACATTGCCAACAGCCGCCATCCCCAGCAGATGCGGAAGCGGTACCGTCATAAAGCGTGCAAAAACAATCGCCACGATCAGCGACCCCAGGAAACTCGCCACCGTGCCTTCCCACGTTTTCTTCGGACTTAGGTGCGGAGCCAGAGGATGCTTGCCGAGGGAACGGCCCACGAAATACGCCGCGCTGTCCCCCACCCACGTAATCACCAACACAAACAACAAAAGCACGGGCCCTTGGGTCCCAACTCCATGAAGGCGCACCGTATAGGACAACGGAAAAGCAATGAGGATGAGCCCGCTGGCGCTTATCCCTGCAGCCGGCAGCGTTTCCACCAGCGGCCGCTTCGTAAAAAGCGTAATAGCCGCGATCCCCAGCACAAACAGGAAAAATGCATCCTCAGCGCGCGGAAATATTCGAACCAGCAGCCACGCCAGCCGCGGGGGATACGCCACGCCGCCAAATTCGGCCCAGCGAATAACCGTCGTCAGCCACTGCAGATACAAGATCAGCAGCGCGCACGTGGCTGTCCAGAACCGGTATCCTCGATGGCCGATGGCCTCGCCAAGTGCGAAATATTCGAACAGCGCAAGGATCGTGACCAACGCAACTGCGATTGCAAGGATTGCCGTCGACCCCCACAGCACCAGACCCACGGCAAAAGGAATCAGCACTGCGGCCGTCGCCACACGCTTCCACGTCATAGAGATGAAGTCCCCTGAGAAATCGCTGGCATCATCTCATCATATCGAGGGAAATAAATCACGCGAAGCAGGACAGATATTCTTGTCTTTCCAAACCACCGAATCCCAGAACACTCCCGACGAAAATGGCTCATGCGAGCACGGATCCTAATTGAACGTCAGCAATGAGTTGCACGGATGCATCCAACGAGTCGCCGTGATGCGCACTCTGAGACCGAAACTTTCTCTAGACTTCGGTTGTACCCTTAATATAATTCCCCCTGTAGATAACTCCCTTTGGAGTGCAGCAGCTCGCTGCCGCTTTTCCGTCCACCCCACCCACTCCGACTCTCGGAACGCCTAATACTCCGATTAACCGCAACTCTTTTAGAATCAGCACTTACAGAACCTCCCGCAAGTGTTGAGTGTTGATTCTAAATCACTTACAAGAACACTAAGTCCTTTAGATGCAACACTTATAAAAATATAGGGGGAGGGGCCGCACCCACTTGGAATAAACTCAATTCCCAGCCGCGCGTACAGGCTTTTCGTCCGAAGGTTCCCCTTCGCGGATCCCGCCATAACGCCGCTCGCGTTTTTGAAACTCCAGCAGAGCTTCGAGCAGCCGCGCGCGGTTGAAGTCCGGCCAAAGCGTTTCCGTCACGAAAATCTCCGCGTAGGCGATCTGCCATAGCAGGAAGTTGCTCACGCGCATTTCGCCGCTCGTGCGGATCAATAGGTCCGGGTCCGGCAGGCCGTCGGTGTACAAGTGACGTGAAAGCTGCTCCTCGGTGACCTTTTCCGATGCAGCGTGGCCATTGCGTTCTTCCAGAATCGCGTTCATGGCGTCAACAATCTCCGCGCGCCCGCCGTAGTTCAGCGCCACGCACAACACCATGCCCTTGTTACCCGCAGTCTTCTCCATGGCCTCCCGCACGTCGTGCTGAACCCCAACGGGGAGTTCATCGATGCGGCCGAGAAAACGCATGCGAATATTATTTTTTTGGAGCAGCGGCATCTCTTTGCGCAGATACTCGCGCAGCAGCTGCATCAGGAAGTCGATCTCCGCCTTGGGCCGCCGCCAGTTCTCCACCGAGAACGCATAAAGCGTCAACGCCTCCAGTTTCAAACGCGCGCAAGTTTCGATCGTTGTCCGGGCCGATTGCGTTCCCGAGCGATGCCCGGCAATCCGTGGCAGGTGTCTCTTCTGCGCCCAGCGCCCGTTCCCGTCCATGATGACGGCCACGTGCCTCGGCAGCCGCGACAAGTCCAGCCTTTCGAGCAGTTGCGATTCTTCCGCAGTCACCGGGCCAAGCTCAACCGGCGCGGCGAGATGGAGAGTCTTGTGTGATTTATTGTGCAGCACGGCGTCTTTAGGGGCTTCCTGGCATTTCTTCTTTACGCCGCAAAGTTAACACACGCTTTGGCAGCGGCGCAATGGCATGGTGCCGTTTCCAACATCAGGGCGCAGGGGATGTTCCGGGTTGGAAAAGAGCTGTGTAGGTCAGAACCAGCGTCAGAGCAATCATCGCGATAGCCGTAACCCAGGCCACGATATTGAAAGTCAGCGTATTCACGTACTCGCCCATCAGGTCGCGCCGGTTCACCAGCAACAGAATAAAGATCACTACCACCGGCAGCCAGATTCCATTGCCGACCTGCGAGAAAATTAAGATCTTCCACAGTGGGGCGTTGGGCAGCAGGACAATTCCCGCTCCAACAACAATCAGCACGGTATACAGCCAGTAGAAAATCGGCGCTTCCTTGAATTTATTGTCGATCCCCGCCTCGAAACCAAGCCCTTCGCAAATCACATGAGCCGTCGAAAGCGGCAGGATCGAGGCCGCGAACAGCGAAGCATTGAGCAGGCCGAAAGCAAACAGAATCCCCGCGCCTTTGCCCGCCAGGGGGATCAACGCTTGCGCCGCTTGCGCCGCGTCGGTGATATCCCGATGACCCGAGGTATACAGCGTCGCCGCGGTGCAAACGATGATGAAAAACACGATCACCATACAGCTCACGCTGCCGAACAGCACATCCGCCCGCGCTTTTGAGTATTGGCTCGGGCCCACTTTCTTTTCCACGAATCCCGCCTGGAGATAGAAAAACTGCCACGGTGCAATCGTTGTTCCTACAAGCCCGGTAAGCATCAGCAGATAGCCCGATTCAAAGCGAAGATTGGGAATCACCGTCTGTTTCGCGGCGATGAGCCAGTCCGGCTTCGCGAGAAACGCCGAAAAGACATACGACAGGTACAACACGCAGGCAAAAAGAAAAATGACCTCGACCTGCCTGTACGTTCCCCGCAGCACCAGCACCCAGACAAGGATCGCCGCAACTGGCACCGCAATGTATTTGCTCACATGGAAGATTTGCATCGCGGCGGCAACGCCTGCGAACTCCGCCACTACGTTTGCCAGGTCCACGAAAAATCCCGTTATCATCACAAAAAAGGTCGACCGGAATCCAAATTCCTCCCGAATGAGATCGGAGAGCCCTTTCCCCGTCACCACCCCCATTCGGGCGCACATCTCCTCCGTGACGTAAAGCGCGATCGTCATGGGAATCAGCGACCACAGCAAGGCGTATCCGTATTGCGCGCCGGCTTGCGTGTAGACGGAAATTCCGCCTGCGTCGTTGTCCACGTTGGAGGTGATCAGCCCCGGGCCCACCACGGCCAGCAGCAGCGTCAGTCGCCGCCGTAGCCCACGGATCTTTTTCTGCAAGTCCGTGTCGCCGGTCCGCACGCGCTCAAATCTCGTGGATATGGCCTGCCAGTTCATCGCTGCGCCTGCATCCCCTTTCTAGTATTTCACCAGCCGCGATACTACGTCGTCCACGGTGATCGCTCCGATAGGCTGATTCTCTTCGTTGATCACCGTCAGCATCCGCAAGTTGTACTTGTCAAAAATCTCGAACACGTCCTTGTCGTCCGCGTTCGCCGGCAAGCTCAGCAGCGGTTCCATTTTTAACTCCGTCATGCGCTGATCCCCTGCCGCCAACAGCAATCGCGCCACCGGCACCGTCCCCGAAAACTGCGCCGAGCCATCAAGCAATACGATGGTGTCGAGTTGATCGAGATTCAATTCCTGGCCACGCATCCAGGCCAGCACTTCGTCCCGCGTGGATGCTTCGCCTACATACACAAACTCGGGATTCATCATGCCGCCCGCCGTGGAGGCATCGAACTCCAGCAATTCCCGGACTTCATCGGCCTCCTGCCCGGGCATCTCGTCCAGCAATTCTTCCGACGTTTCCTTCGGCAAATCGGCCAGCAGGTCTGCGGCCGCGTCCGGAGCCATTTCTTCGAGAATATCCGCGGCCTTTTCCGGATCAAGTTTCTCGACGATCTGTGTGGTCAGCCGCTCATCTAATTCCGCAAGCACGGCCGCTGCGGTCTCTTCATCCAGGGAAGCGATAATTCCCTGCCGCTCCGCCGCGGAGAGATCTTCCATGATTTCGGCCAGATCGGCTGGATGCAGGTCTTCGAGTTTTTCGTGGGTAATCCGCAATTTCACGCGCCGCATCGGGTCCGGTTCAACGAGGTTCACGAACTCCCAGCGAATCACGCGCTGCGGCAATTTGCTCTGCAGCTTTCGAACAAGCAACGCCGGAACTACTCCTTGGAGCAGCCTCCGCACCGCGCCCGGAAGTCCCACGTCCACCTGCGTCAGCCGCAACTCGGTATTCCCGTTCCAGCGGAACTCCGTCAGGTCAACATCGTTTACCCGCACCACTTTCCGCCCCCGCGTGTCGATGATCTGCTGATCCAGCAAATCCTTTTGCACCGCCAGCCACGACTCGTTCGGCCGGTAAAGTTCCAGTGCCCGCTCGCTCACGTTCAACTTCATGTTCCCCGCGGACACCGACGCGACCTGGTCGTGCTTCGCGACAAGTGGCTGATAGCTTCCGCGCGACAGCAGGTAGTGCGAGACCCGGTTTGGCGCTTCTGCCGGTTCAATAAAGAACTCGCGAACGCGCCCCACAAAATTTCCTTCGGAGTCATACGTCTTTGATCCCATTAATTCTGTTGCGTAAATTTCCATGTCGTTCACCCTGCACTCAGTCCCGTCTCAGCCACTTCCCGGACCAATCCGGTTCCTGACCCTGGTTCCCCGAGCAACAAAAAACCCGCGTACCGTTCAACCTCGGCCGCGGGCAAGTGCCTCACACAAATGGACTTACCGCTAGCCGCCGCTGAACCCTCCCCACCCGATTGCCCGGACCAGCGCTTGCGCCCCGTGCGACTTCAATTGGGAACCCATCCGATGGACCCACTGCCTTCTGGACCAACTAGGGCCAGGTTCGAGTTCGCTGCGCGCACTCATCGAGAGAGAATTCACTCCATTACCGCCAACCGCGTTCGGCGACGCAAATGAATCGCCAATTTGCAGTCACAGTTGAATTCATAAGCCGCGACCGGCGCATTGTCAACAAAGAAATGGCTTCGAATGGATTTTTTCTTACAAAAAAGACTACTTCGAGGGATTTTTTCGTTCCGGGAACACCATGTGCCGGGGTTGCTCTCCCTTTCGGCGGCACTCTTCCATATACAGAACCAGGTAGCTTTTTAGCACGTAGTCATGCTTCGAAAAGCCTAGTTCCGCCGCGGCTCGATCGATCGCCGCGGCAGGCCCTTCCAATTCGACAAACGTCCCAATGGGAGTTTCATCCAACTCGATCAACAGGTCGCGCGCCCAGGCTTTCGAACCGGGCAGCCGGAATGTCGTACGGTACTTCTCATAGCGGAACCAGCCGCTCATTCCCAGCCCTTCGAATATCTTGCTCAGATTCGTGGCATCCGTGACCTCCAGCTCAATTTCCTCGCGAACTTTGTAATGCCCGCGCGCGGCACCGCCGAATTCCGCACCACCAGGTCTCGCGATCGGCTGCTTAAAGGTCACCACAACTCGCTGTCCCGATCCTGCTGCCTTCGACCTCCCGCGCGCCTCCGGTGTTTCCGTTCGAATGCGCAGTAGCTGCCCATGCTTTGCCAGCCCCCCTTGTGGCGTATCGAAAATCACATTTTCCTCGTGAACCCGCCCAGTTCCGCCGCCGACGGGTTTCGCCCCCATCCGCTTCAGGCCACGATGGAACGCCCGCACGTCATTGATCTTCAATTTGATTTCGGTCTCTTGCGCCATCGAGGTCCCTTGGCCAGTTGCGGCCCGCTTTCTCCTTCCGCCGACTTCCGCTAGTATAACGAAAGCACGCAAAGTTAACGCCCGGCGCCCAATCCCGCCGCGCACACCCAGAGTGGACCATTTTTGGTCCTCGACCATAAAAGAGACTCATGAACCCGGACGCCAAAACCGCGCCGCCAGCGCCCTCACATGAATTTGCAGTAGACACTGCTCTCCGTCCGCCGGTCGCCCGGAGCGAACCGGTGGAACGCGTGTTACACGGTGACCGCCGCGTTGACCACTATGCCTGGCTCCGTCAGAAAGAGAATCCGGAAGCCATCGCCTATCTCCAAGCCGAAAACGCCTACACAGATGCCGTTTTGAAGCCTACCGGGGCCTTACAAGAAAATCTCTATCAGGAGATGCTCGGCCGCATCCTCCAGACTGACCTCTCGGCTCCCTATCGCCTCCGCGGCCATGACTATTTCACGCGCACCGAAGAGGGCAAACAATACGCCCTGCATTGCCGTCGCAGCGATGGGGATAACTCCTCCGAAGAACTTTTGTTGGACCTCAATCAGCTTGCGGAAGGACGCTCGTTCCTCGGTCTGGATTCTTTCGAACTCAGCGACGACGATCAACTTCTCGCCTATTCGATCGACACCACCGGCTTCCGCCAGTACACGCTGCAAGTAAAAAATCTGCGCACTGGCGCCACCCTTCCCGAACGATTCGAACGCGTCACCAGCGTTGCCTGGGCCTCCGACAACCGCACGCTCTTCTATACAATCGAGGACGAAATCACCAAGCGCTCGCACCGGCTTTACCAGCATGTCCTTGGCAATTCCAATCCCGACTCGCTCCTCTATGAAGAAACCGACGAGCGCTTCCGCCTGGAAATCGAGCGAACCCGCAGCGGCCACTTTCTCCTCCTCACCAGCGCGAGCCATACCGCCAGCGAGGTACGCTTTCTCCCTGCTGCACAGCCCTCCGGCGAATTTCAAGTGATCGCTCCGCGTGAAGACAATCATGAGTATTACGCCGATCACCATCCTGGAGGCGGGAGTGACGTGGCTGAGGGCTTCTTTTATATTCGCTCGAATTCCGGTGGCCGCACTTTTCGCCTGATGACCGCGGCGGTGACCGATCCTCGCCGCGAATCCTGGCGAGAAATTATCCCCAACCGCGCGGACGTGATGCTCGCGGCGGTTGCAGCTTTCCAAACACATCTCGTTCTATTCGAACGCGAAGGCGGGCTCCCTTATCTTCGAATCGTGGATTTGACTTCCGACGCGCCAACCGCTCTCGCGGCTTCGCACCGCATCGAATTTACCGAACCCGCTTACAACGCTTCCATCGGTGAGAATCCGGAGTTCAACGCCTCGCACGTTCGCTTTCAATACGAATCCTTCGTCACGCCACGCTCCATCTTCGACTACGACGTCCGGACCCGCGAGCGCACCCTGCGCAAGCAGCAACCGGTCCTCGGTGGCTACGACGCTTCTCACTACATCAGCGAACGCCTGCACGCCACTGCCTCGGACGGTACTCGCGTGCCTCTCTCGATCGTCTATCGGCGCGACACGCCGCGAGATGGCTCTGCTCCCCTGCTCCTGTACGGCTACGGCAGCTACGGCATCTCTGTCCCAGTCAACTTCAGTTCGAATCGCCTCAGCTTGCTCGATCGCGGCGTTATTTACGCGGTCGCTCACATCCGCGGCGGCGGCGAACTCGGCAAACCCTGGCACGATGCCGGCCGCATGAAGCTGAAGCGCAACACCTTCACGGACTTTATCGCCGCAGCCGAGCATCTCATCGCGCAGCGCTATACCGAGCCGGAAAAACTCGTCATCGAAGGCGGCAGCGCCGGCGGCCTTCTGATCGGCGCCGTAACCAACATGCGCCCCGATCTTTTCCGCATCGTCATCAGCCACGTCCCCTTCGTCGATGTTTTGAACACCATGCTGGACGCGTCACTTCCGCTGACCGTGGGCGAATACGAAGAGTGGGGCAATCCTCAAATCGCCGACGACTATTTCTACATGAAAAGTTATTGCCCCTACACAAACCTGGAGCGAAAGGACTATCCTGCCCTGCTCCTGAAAACCGGCCTGAACGACAGCCAGGTGATGTACTGGGAGCCGGCAAAATACGTGGCAAAACTCCGCACGCTGAAAACCGATTCGAATGCGCTGCTGCTCAAGACCAACATGGGCGCGGGACATGGCGGCGCTTCCGGTCGCTACGATTATTTGCGCGAGATCGCCTTGGACTATGCTTTTCTGCTAGCGCAGCTCGGAATTTACAAATGCCAAGGCCAGCGAATCTTGTGATATCTACGGGTTCCGGACTGAGAATTGAAAACTTTGAACTGACAACTGCAGAATGAGCGAGCCCACATCACCATTGATGCAGCAGTATCACGCCATCAAGGCGCGCTACCCGCATGCGTTGCTGCTCTTCCGCCTCGGCGATTTCTACGAGCTGTTCTACGAAGACGCCATTATTGCCGCGCGCGAATTGCAAATCACGCTCACTTCCCGCAACCGCGAGAAGGGCCAGCCTATTCCGATGTGCGGCGTTCCGTACCACGCTGCTGAAGGCTACATCGCGCGTTTGATTCGCGCGGGATTCAAAATTGCCATCTGCGACCAGATGGAACAGCCGGGCCCCGGCAAGAAACTCGTTCGCCGCGAAGTCGTACGTGTTATCACCCCTGGAACCGCCACGGATGTTGCGGTCCTCGATGCTCGCGAAAACAATTTTCTGGCTTCGGTCGCGCGGCACGCCTCCGGTTCGCCCGCTGGTCTCGCTTTCGTCGATCTTTCCACGGGGGAATTCCAGGCGACCGAGTTCTCCGGCCCGCGCGCGGATGAATCGCTCCGTGATGAACTCCTGCTTCTGCATCCAAGAGAGACTTTGCTGCCGCGGCCTCAGCAGCTCTTCGAAACTGCAAAAACATCGCTCCTCGAAGGCGCAGGCGGCGTCGAATCCCGCCTCGAAGACTGGATTTTTCAGCGGGACTACGCCGAGCGCATCCTTCGCGAACAATTTGGCGTCGTTGAGCTGACCGGCTTCGGGCTTGACGATCATCCGCAAGCGGTTGCCGCTGCGGGCGCCATCGTTCACTATCTCCGCGAAAACGCTGCCCGATCTGCCGACCGCACGGAGCCGGCTGCAGGCAACGCCGCGCCCAGCGTCGAGGCGCTCCAGCACCTTGACCGCGTCCGTTACTACGAGCAGCACGACGCGCTCATTCTCGATCCCGTTTCCGTTCGGAATCTCGAGCTGCTTGCGCCCATCTTCACCGAAGAGTCCGGCCGCGGCAGCCCCGCAACGCTCATTGCTGTGCTGGACGTCACTGTCACAGGCATGGGCGCACGCTTACTGCGCTCCTGGGTTCTCCGTCCGCTGATCGATCGGGAAGCCATCGAAGCCCGCCTCGACGCAGTGACGCACCTTGCCCAGCAAACAGTGGTCCGCGGAGAAATTCGCAAGGAGCTCAAAGGCATTCTCGACCTCGAGCGGCTCACCAGCAGGATTACCTTGGGGCTCGCTTCGCCGCGCGAACTCGTGGCACTGCGCAGGTCGCTAGTGCAACTGCCTGTCTTGAAAAATTTTCTTACTCCACCACCCGCCGGTGGTAGCGAGCTTCTTCGCCATCTCCACCAGGAAATCGACGAACTCATCGATGTCCGCGAGCGCCTCGAACGCGCCATTGCCGACGAACCGCCCGCCCTTGCGACCGACCCGGGCATGATCCGTACCGGCTATCACGGCGAGCTGGATGAGCTCCGCAACCTCAGCCAGCACAGCAAACAAATTATCGCCGCCATGGAAGAGCGCGAACGCAAACGCACCGGCATCGCCTCGCTCAAGATTCGTTTCAATCAGATTTTTGGCTACTACATTGAGATTTCCAAACCCAACTTGTCCCTGGCCCCCGCCGACTACGAGCGCAAGCAGACGCTCGTCAACGCCGAACGTTTTACTTCCACGGAGCTCAAGGAATACGAACGCAAGATTCTGGCCGCCGACGAACGCATTCTCGAAATCGAGCGCCAGCTTTTTGTCGAAGTGCGTTCTTTCGTTGCCGCCAAGGCTGTGCGACTGCGACGCACCGCTGCTGCCGTCGCGCAACTCGACGTGCTCACCGCGTTTGCGAAGCTGGCCGCCGATCGCGGATATGCCCGCCCGGAGTTCAACTCTGCCGGAGAACTCCTCATCATTGGCGGCCGTCACCCGGTCATCGAAGAGCTGTTGCGCCAGAAGGGCGAGCGCTTCGTTCCTAACGATCTCTGCTTCGAACCCGGCCGCCAGCAACTTCTGCTGATCACCGGCCCCAACATGGGCGGCAAATCCACCTATTTGCGCCAATCCGCGTTGATCGTTCTCATGGCTCAAATGGGTTCCTTCGTCCCGGCGCGCCAGGCCAAGCTACCCATCACCGACCGCATCTTCACGCGCATTGGCGCCAGCGATAATCTTGCGCGCGGGCGTTCCACGTTTCTGGTCGAAATGAGCGAAGTGGCCGCCATTCTCAATCACGCCACGCCCGCGAGCCTCGTGCTCCTCGACGAAGTCGGACGCGGCACGTCAACCTTCGATGGCCTCTCCATCGCTTGGGCCGTCGTCGAGCATCTTCAAAAACACACGCGCGCGCGCACGCTCTTCGCCACGCATTACCACGAGCTCACCGAGCTTGCCGATTTGTTGCCCGCGGTGAAAAACGTCCATGTGTCCGTGAAAGAAACCCCCAGCGAAATTATCTTTCTGCGCCGCGTCGAACCCGGCAGCGCCGATAAGAGCTACGGTATCGAAGTAGCGCGCCTCGCCGGACTTCCTCGCAGCGTTGTCGAGCGTGCCCGCGAAGTCTTGAAGAAACACGAACAGAGTGAGCACGAACTCAGCGAAACTCTTTCCCCCGGCGCCTCCGATATCGCCCATAAAAACGGCCATCAGCAGGTGCTTTTCACCACTCTGGACCGCGAAGTGCTCGAAAAGCTGCGCGGCGCCGACCTCGATCAACTGAAACCGCTCGAGGCCTTGAATCTCCTTGCCGAGCTGAAAAAACAAATTTCATGAGCGAAAAACCCATGCTCGTTCTCGGAATGATGTCCGGAACCTCTGCTGATGGTATTGATGTAGCCCTCGCGCGCATCTCCGGCGCTCCGCCGGGGCTAACAGCCAAACTCATGGGCCACACCTCCGTGAAGCTCCCGGTAGCCCTGCGAAAGGAAATCCTTCACGTCGCCGAAGGTCGCTTGATCACGGCCAACGAGCTAAGCCAGCTCAATTTTCGTTTGGGAGAGGTTTTCGCTGACGCGGCTCTGAGCGCGTGCACGCGTTTTCGCCTTTCGCCTTCGCGAGTGGATCTCATCGGCACTCACGGCCAAACCGTATTCCATCAAGGCATCCCCGCGTATTTCTTTGGCCGCAAGGTCGCCTCAACCCTACAAATCGCTGAACCATCCATTATCGCCGCGCGCACCGGCATCACCACCGTCGGAGATTTTCGGCCCGCGGACATCGCACTCGGCGGACAGGGCGCCCCGCTCGTTCCCTATGCCGACTATCTTCTCTATCGCCACGTAAAATTCGGCCGCGTCTCCCTCAATCTCGGCGGCATCGCCAACGTCACCGTTCTCCCTCGCGCGGCCAAGCCATCTCAAGTGTTCGCCTTCGACACCGGGCCCGCCAACATGCTGATAGATGCTCTTGTGGCACATTTCACCCACGGCCGCCAGCGCTTCGACGCCAACGCGCAACTGGCCTCCCAGGGCCGCAGCATCCCTGCACTCCTCAATGAACTCCTGCGCGATCCCTATCTCAAGCTCCGACCGCCCAAATCCACCGGCCGCGAGTATTACGGCCACGCTTACACAAAGAAGCTGCTCGTCCTCGGCCGCCGCTATCACGCCGAACCCAACGACCTCATCCGCGCCGCCACTATTTTCACCGCACTCTCCATCGTCGACGCATTGAATCGCTTCGTTCTCCCGAAAACAAAAATCCAGCAGCTCGTCGTTTCCGGAGGCGGCGCTCGCAATCCTTTGATTCTCGCCCAACTTGCCGCAGCACTTCCCAACATAGAAGTTCTGCCGTCTTCACGCCTCGGCATCCCCGAAGACGCCAAAGAAGCCTTCGCCTTCGCCCTGCTCGCCTACGAAACCTTTCACCAGCGCCCATCGAACCTTCCCTCCGCAACCGGCGCCCGCGGCCCCGCGATTCTCGGTAAAATCTCCTATGCCCTGCCGCGTTAGCCGACTAATCTCGAAGCACCTTCTTCTCATTACTTCCTTACTTCCTTACGTCACTACTTCGTTCTGCCTCGCATCCTGTTCGAATTCATCCCGCAACGACCCCTCTGCTCTCACCTTTCTCATCGAATCCAGCCCCACCAATCTCGACCCACGCTTTGCCACCGATTCGCAATCGCAGCGCATCGATGGTTTGCTCTTCAGCGGCCTGCTCGAGCGCGACAATGCGATGAATCTCCACCCCAGCCTCGCCGAATCCTGGGACACCCCCGACCCGCTCACCTATGTCTTCCATCTCCGCCGGGGCGTCAGATTCCACGATGGCCGGCCGCTCACCTCCGTTGACGTGAAAGCCACTTTCGAATTCATTCGCAACCCGGCCAACAAATCGCCTAAGCGCGGAGCCTTGCGCATGGTGAGTTCCATCGAAACCCCGGATGAGCTCACCGTCATCTTTCATCTCAGCGAACCATATGCCTCTTTCCCGCTGAATCTCATCCCCTCCGCCATTGGAGTTGTTCCCGCTAACGCCGGACCGGACTTTTCGCGCTACCCCATCGGTTCCGGACCCTTTCGCTTCGTTCAACAAGCGCAGGACGAAGAAGTCGTCATCGAGCGCAATCTCGAATTTGCCGCGTCCGCGCCACAGCTCACACGCGTGCGCTTCCGCATCGTTCCCGACGCCATCGTTCGCGCCCTTGAACTTCGCAAAGGTTCCGCTGACCTGGAGATGAGCTCCCTATCTCCGGATATTATTCCCGTGCTCGCGCGGCAGCCCGATCTCGCCGTCACCGAACGTTCCGGCACGAATCTGACCTACCTCAGTTTCAATCTCGAAGATCCCGCCCTCGCCCATCGCGAGCTTCGCCAGGCCCTCGCGCTTGCCACCGATCGCGAATCGCTCATCCGTTTTCTCCTCCATGGTGAGGCCAAGATTGCAAACGGAGTGCTTCCGCCGGAACTCTGGGCCGCCGAAGGGGATCTCGCCAAGTATGCTTTCGATCCAGCTCAGGCCGAACAGCTCCTTGACGCCGCAGGCTTTCCTCGCCAGAAATCCGGCGTGCGCCTTCATCTCACGCTGAAATGTTCTACCGAGGAGCAAGCCCGTCTCATCGGCGCAGCGCTACAGGAACAATGGCGCCGCGTTGGCGTCGAGCTCGAACTCCGCCCGCTCGAGCTCGCCACGCTTTTCTCCGACGTTTCGAAAGGAAATTTCCAGATCACCTACCAGCGGTGGGTCGGCGCCAATACCGATCCGGACTTTCTTGAATACGCATTCTCATCAAAGCGATTTCCGCCCGACGGCGCCAATCGCGGACACTACCGCAACCCGCGCGTAGACGCGCTGACCGACCAGATTCGCGTGGAAATAAATCAGGAAAAACGGAAACTCTTGTGCAGTGAAGTGCAGAAAATCCTGGCGGAAGACCTTCCCTATCTTCCTATGTGGTTCAACGACGTTATCTCTCTCCATCGCCGCTCGCTCGGGCCGCTGAATCTCTCCCCCACCGGCGACTACAACTTCCTAATCACTCTTCATCCAACCAATAAGCAGCAATAGGCAATCTTATTTCAGCGCTTTCTCAATTTCCGCCACCGGAATCGCGCCTTCCCTGCCAATCTTCCATTCATCGCCATTCAACTCCACGATCGTCGAAGCCAGCGTCGCTCCCGTTTCTCCCGCGTCCATCACCAGCGGCAGCCGCGAACCCAGTTGCTTCATCACCTGCGCCGCGCTCGCGCACGACGGGAATCCCGAAATATTCGCACTCGTCCCCGTGATCGGCCCTTCGAACTCCTCGATCAACCCTTCCACAACCGGGCTTTTCGGCCAGCGCAGGGCAACCCTGCCCGTATTCGCCGTCACCTTCAACGGCAAGCGGCTGGCTGCCTCCACCACCAGCGTCAAAGCCCCAGGCCAGAATTTATGCGCCAAACGCAAAAAATTCCGCGGCATACAATCCGGTACTAAGCTGTCGAATATTTCCGCGCGCGATAGCAAAATCGCTTGCTCGACGGAATTCACCAGGATTGGCAGCGCTCGCGCCTCCGGCCGCCCCTTCACGCGGTAAATCTCATCCACGGCCGCTAAATTAAATGGGTCTGCCGCCAGGCCGTAAAACGTGTCCGTGGGAATCCCGATCACGCAACCACGCGCAAGAAAATCCGCCGCATAGCGCAGCACATCCGCTTCGGGAGTTTGCGCATTCACGCGCAGGAGTTCTGCCGGCAACTTTTTGGCCTTTGGCGAAGTCGTGACGTCACCTCGCAGCGTTCCGCCAGCGCTGCCCTTATTTGGGCGACGCTACCATACCCCCGTAACCCGCGCAATAAGAGCCTGTTGGCGCTACAAGGGCCGCGCGATCCGGATCCCTCGCCGCGCGGGCTTGACGCCACTTGCCCCCTGGCCTATGTTCTTTCGCGAAGCAAAGATTTGAAATCAAGAATCTCAACTCTGGGCTGATTCCGCGGAGAGAAAAGGAGTGCATGGCCGACGTACAAGCCAAGATCTTCCCCATCGAGGCCTTGCGCGAATTCAGCACTCGCGTCTTTCTCAAATTCGGAGTACCCGAAGAGGACGCCGCGCAGGCCGCCGAAGTGCTTGCCAGCGCCGACCTGCGCGGCATCGATTCGCATGGCGTGGCTCGCCTGCACAGCTACTTTGATCTGCTCAATGAAGGCATGATCAATCCCAAACCGCGCATCAGCACAGTCCGCTCAACGCTTAGCTCGGCAACAGTTGACGGCGACAACGGCCTGGGCCTGGTGGTCGGCCCGCAGGCCAACCGCATGGCCATGGATATGGCGGAGAAGGCCGGCTCCGGCTGGGTCAGCGTTTGCAACACCAACCACTTCGGAATCGCTGGCTACTACGTTTTGCGGGCGTTGGAACGCGATCTGATTGGCTGGGCCATGACCAACTCGGCCAAGCTGGTGGCGCCCCTGTTCGGCGCGGAGCGCATGCTTGGCACCAACCCCATCGCCATCGCCTTCCCCGGCAAAGACGAGCCTGCCATCGTAATCGATATGGCCACCTGCGCCGCGGCATATGGAAAAATCGAAATGGCCCGTCGCCGCGGCGAGCCTATCCCTTCCGGTTGGGCGTTAGACAGCCAGGCTCGCGTAACGACCAACCCCGATGACGCGGTAAACGGCGGCGCACTCTCGCCGCTCGGTTCCGATCGCGAACGCGGAGGCCACAAAGGCTACGCCTTGGCCATAATGGTGGACATGTTGTGCGCTGTTCTTAGCGGCGCCAACTGGGGGCCTTTCGCTCCGCCCTTCGCCCTGCGCCAGGAAATTCCCACGCGCAGCGTCGGCAAGGGCATCGGCCATTTCTTCGGCGCCATGCGTATTGACGGCTTCATGGACGTGGATTCTTTCAAGTGCCGGGTCGACGACTACATCCGCGTCTTCCGCGCTACCAAGCCGGCTCCCGGCACGAGCGGCCCGCTCATTCCCGGCGATCCCGAACGCGAAGCCGAAAAATTACGCCGCGAAAAGGGGGTCCCAATCATCCCACCGATCCTCGAAGACCTGCGCGACATCTCCCGCAAGACCGGAATTCCGCTCGACTGACACTATGGCTGCGGACTTGCCTGTTGTAGGCGATTAAACCGAATTCGGTTATGCTTCCGCCATGGACCCGGTAATAAGAGGCGCGATTCCCGTTCTTCCTGCCACCGACCTACGTGGGAATCAAACGCGGTGAGGCCTACCTGCACATAGCTGGAATGAGCGACGAAGAACTGGCGCGCAAGGTCGGAGACCAGACCATGGTACGAATCGTCGTAAAAGGCATTGAGGCTATGTATGCCGAGTACCAGAAACGCGGAGGCAAAGTGCATGCAAACGGCCCGCTGCAAACCAAGCCCTGGGGCACGAAAGAGTTCGCGGCGATCGACCCCAACGGTATATGCGTGACGTTCCAGGAATGAATGCTGTTTCTCTTTCAAGCCTTAGGCGGTAGCACAGCGTTCTTTTCCAGTTCTTTAATCGTGATCTTCACCAGGTCCTTGATCGCCTTCATCGCTGAATTGGCATCAAACGCATTCGTCGTCCCCGTCCACACCAGTTGTCCATTCGGTTTCACGGTGGCATAAAAATTCGTCTCCACTCGCGCGATTTTCTCTTTCTCGAGATAGCCGGGGGTATAGATCTCGGGCGTCACGAAGCCGTAAAAGGCGGCAAAATTTCCGTATTCAGGCAGCGGCGTGTAAACCTCGCCCGGCACATAAGTAGTCTTAATCTCCGCCTTCGTCAATCGCGACACAACGATCGCATCGAAGTTCTGCTCCTGGATCACTTCCTTCAAATCCTTGATGTCGATAGGCGTCGATTCGGGCCGCGGCAGGAACACATAGCTCTGCGTAGCCTGAACTCCCGGCCTGGTGATTGCCGCCGTCAGCTCGTCCTCAAACTCCGCGCGGTTCTCCACTTTGCCGTTGAGCGCCAGCACCAGAATATTCTTGAAGACTCCTGCACCCTTGTAGTCTGGATTCTTCCAGCTCAACTCCATCTTCGGCGAACTTGCCAGCAAAAGCGCCGGGATAGCCAGCCCAGCTACGAACAAAAGCGATTGTTTTCTCAAGACGATTCCTCCCATTTCCAACATTCGAATTCCGGCCCCGCTATCGACGCAGCCTCTGCGCCCAAGGTCGCTCCATCGTTCGATCCTTCTGAGGCAATCATTCGAGTACCCTGATCCTACAGAGCCTGCGACAAACCGCATAGTGTCAATAATTACAGCCCTCTTCGCCCCTCCGCACTTCAAAACGCCTCACGATTCGAACGTGCGAGAATTGGCCTCCGCAGCACCAAATTTGTTACCCTCCACGGTGATGGCCACGCCCGGAAAAGCCGCTCGCAACGCTCGCTCCGCGGGTGAGCCCGCGCTGCTCACCAGCCGCGACAATCGCTGGCTCAAGGAATTCCGCGTGGCTTTGCGCGGCGGACTGCCAACCGAAAGCGGATTCGTCGGCGTCGAAGGTCCCCGCCTCGTCGAAGAAGCCTTGCGCTCCGGCTGCCGCATCCAAGCCGTGCTCTTCGGCGAATCCGGCGAACGTCATCACGAACGCCTCTCCCCCCTCATCGACCGGCCCGAAATGGCTTTTCCCGTTCTCCGCACCACCGACCGCCTCTTTGAAGGCCTCGCCGATACCGAGCACCCGCAAGGAGTCGCCGCCCTCGTTCATCCGAAAGAGGCTTCTTTCGACGATCTGGTGCGCACCCCCGAATCCGCTTGTGCTTCCCTTCTCGTAGTTCTCGCCGGCGTCCAGGATCCCGGAAACGTCGGCACCATCCTGCGCACCGCTTCCGCATTCGGCACAACCGGCGCCGCTACCGCCGCTTCCGGCATTAGCGGCACGGCGAACCCTTTCTCCCCAAAAGCGCTGCGCGCATCCGCGGGCGCGGCGCTCCATATCCCCGTCCTGGCCGGAGTCTCGCTCCCCATCCTCCTCGCTCAACTCAAGGTCGCCGGCGTCCGCACCCTCGCGTCCAGCGTGCACGAGCCGCAGCAAGGTGACCAGCCGCTCCTCGCTCCTTGGGAAGTGGATTGGTGCCAACCTGTCGCTTTGCTCGTCGGCAACGAGGGCGCGGGCTTGCCCGAAGAGGTCGAACGCAGCGCCGATGCGCGCATTCGAATCCCCATGGCCAGCGGAGTCGAATCGCTCAATGCCGCGGCCGCTGCCGCCGTTCTTTTTTATGAAGCCGCGCGCCAACGAAATTCGCTCTCGCAGCCTCAAACAAAACCGTGAGCCTCTTCTCCCATCTGCCCAACGCCCCCGAGCCGGACGTCCCCGCTGCCAACCAGCCGCTCGCCGAGCGCATGCGCCCGCGCACGCTCGACGAATTCATCGGTCAGGAAAAACTTCTCGGCCCCGGCAAATCCCTGCGCGTCCAAATCGAAAACGACAATCTCGGTTCCATGCTCTTCTGGGGCCCGCCCGGCTGCGGAAAGACCACGCTCGCACGCCTCATCGCCCGCCTGACTAGTTCCGAATTCGTCTCCTTCAGCGCCGTTCTCGCGGGCATCAAGGAAATCAAGGAAGTCATGGCCGTCGCCGAGCAAAAATCCCGCTCCGGCCATCGCACCATCGTCTTCGTCGACGAAGTTCACCGTTTCAACAAAGCCCAGCAGGACGCCTTTCTCCCGCACGTCGAAGCCGGCCACATCATCTTCATCGGCGCTACCACCGAAAATCCCTCGTTCGAAGTCATCTCCCCACTTCTCTCCCGCACCAAGGTTTACGTTCTCGATCCGCTCAGCACGCCGCAAATCGCCGAGCTCCTTCGCCGCGCCCTCAACGACAAAGAGCACGGCTTTGGCAACGAATCCATCGAAGCGCCGGATGACATCCTCTTCCGCATCGCCTCGTTCGCCAACGGCGACGCCCGCGCCGCTTACAACACACTCGAACTCGCCGTTCGAAGCGCAAAACCGGATCCAGCAGGCGTTCGAACCATCACCCCCGAACTCCTCGAGGACGTTCTACAAAGAAAACTCCTCCGCTACGACAAAGCCGGGGAAGAGCACTTCAACCTCATCTCCGCGCTGCACAAATCCGTCCGCAACTCCGATCCCGACGCCGCTCTCTACTGGCTCGCGCGCATGCTCGAATCCGGCGAAGACCCTCTCTATCTCGCGCGCCGCATGGTGCGCATGGCCAGCGAAGATATTGGCCTCGCCGAACCCGGCGCTCTCGCCGTCACGCTTGCTGCCAAAGACGCCTTCGATTTCCTCGGCGCACCGGAAGGCCACCTCGCCCTCGCGCAAGCCGCCGTCTATCTCTCGCTCGCCCCAAAATCCAACGCCCTATACACCGGCTATGGCGCGGTCATGGAAGACGTCCAGAAGACTGAAGCCGATCCCGTCCCCCTCCATCTCCGCAACGCCGTCACCGGCCTCATGAAAAATATCGGCTACGGCCAAGGCTACAAATACGCCCACAATTTCGAAGAAAAAGTCACCGACATGTCCTGCCTCCCCGACAATCTCGCCGGCCGCACCTACTACAAGCCCACGGACCAGGGATTCGAACAGCGCTTACGTCAGCGCCTCGACGAAATTCGCAAAATAAAATCACGTTCTTTAACTGGCTCTTGAGGTCTACCAATGAAACAATTAACTTTCGCGTCTGCACTCTTCGTATGCTGTGTGGCCACTTCCGCGACTGACCTGCCGAAGCGCCCACACATCTTCGGTATCGCCTATGTTCGGATACTCGTGACGAATGTGGACAAAGCGAAGGATTTCTACTCGTTAGTCCTTCACTCCATTCCAATATCGAATGACGCAAACGCCCCCTGTAACTGGTGCGAACGAGTCCCCGTTACATTAGTCACCACTAAAAAATGGCTGGGCCCGATCGAACTGGAAACTGTCCATATTCATGACTCGCCCACGCTGCTAAGTGAAGTTGCGTTTTGGACCGACGATGTCAAGAGACTCAGAGACTTGCTGCTAAAGAATCACATTGCGGCAGCGAAAATTACCCAGTGCGGTGAAGATCCCTGCTTTAGCACCTCCGATCCAGAAAGCCATCGGCTTGTTTTTGTTCAAAAGGTCGATCATCCCGCAGTACCGATCCCGGGAGCCTATGCCTCCCCTACGATCAGTTCGCCCATCCTTCACGCCGGTTTCGTAGTTCATGACCGCGCTGCCGAAGACCGTTTCTACAAAGACATTCTCGGCTTCCACGTCTACTGGCACGGCGGCATGAAGGACGACGAAACCAACTGGGTCGACATGCAAGTCCCCGACGGCACCGACTGGATCGAGTACATGCTCAACGTTCCTGCCAACGCCGACCATCACACTCTCGGTGTGATGAATCACATCGCCCTCGGTGTTCCCGACATCAAAGCCGCAAGAGAGCAACTCATCAAAAACGGTTGGAAGCCTGGAGAAGAACCCAAAATCGGCCGCGACGGCAAATGGCAGCTCAACCTGTACGACCCTGACGACACCCGCGTCGAGCTGATGGAATTCACCCCCACGCAAAAGCCCTGCTGCTCGGAATACACCGGCCCGCATCCCGGACCCAAACCGTGATCCGTTTCCCAAACCCTATCGCCTCATGTCAAAATGCATTCGTCCGCAAATGAACCGGCTCCTCTTCCTCCTGGCTGCGTGTTTCGCATCTCTCCCGCTCACTGCGGAAGATCAGCCCGCGCGCCCGCCCATCACCGGCATTGCCCGCGTGCGCATTTATTCCACGGACCTCTACAAATCGCGCGGGTTCTACACCCGCGTTCTCGGCCTCGCTCCCGGCACAGCAGGATGCACCGGCATCGTGAACCCGTGTTTCACCGTGAACGACCGCCAGCAAATCGAGCTGGTGCAAGTCACTTCCGGGGCTCCAGAAAATCTCCTCGCCGAAGTCGCCTTCGCCACCCCCGACGTCGAGCAGATGCGCCGCTACCTCCTTGTGCACCACGTGACCGCCGGAAACATCAAAAAAGACCCCAACGGCGTCCAGCATTTCGAACTCCTCGATCCCGAGGGCCATCCCATCGCCTTCGTCCAGCTTCCCTCCACACGCTTTTTCACCGCCGCCGCCGAACAGGTCAGCACGCGCATGGTCCACGCCGGATTCATCGTCAAGGACCACGCCGTCGAAGACCGCTTCTACATGGACCTTCTCGGCTTCCGCATGTACTGGCACGGCGGCTTCAAGGACGCCGACAACGACTGGTGGGAAATTCAAGTCTCCGATGGCACCGACTGGATCGAATACATGCTCAACATTCCGCCGAACGCCAATAAACAGGAGCGCGGCGTCCAGAATCATTTCTCCTTCGCCGTTGAAAAAATCCAACCCGCCGCCGCGCGCCTCCGCAATAACGGCCTCAAGTCCACCGACCAGCCCGAGATCGGCCGCGACGGCAAATGGTCTTACGACATCTACGATCCCGACCTGACCCGCATCGAATTCATGGAATTCAAGCCCGTGCAGGCCCCATGCTGCAATCCCTACACCGGTCCGCAGCCGAAACCATGATCTGCCCTTACGCCCGCAGCCGGTTTCGGTGGCTCCGTCAATTTTGCACGATGCTCTGCGTTCTCGCCGGCTGCTGCTCCATTCCTCCAACCCGAGCGCAAGATCTCGACAAACCAGTCCAATCCATCGACGAGGAAATCACCGCCTTCGCCTACGCCCCCGACGGCCGCATCGTCTTCTCCGTCAACCGCAACCTCAAAACCAAACTCTACGACCTCGAACACGACGACATCTGGATTCAGGACGCTGGCGGCAAGCGCCGCCGCATTTTCGAAGGCCAGAAATTCACGCGCGGCAACCAGCCGTTCAGCTACATCGTCGACTCTTTTCGCTGGTCGCCCAACGGCCGCATGCTCCTCGCCGAACTTTTCACCACCGCCGTCGTTGACGACTCCGGCAAAACGCAGGATTCCTCTCAAACGCTTCTCCTCGAGGACAACGGAAAAGAGATTCGCATCGCCAAGGGCGACAGCCTCATCCTCGATGCCGCCGACTCCTTCTGGCTTCCCGACAGCGGCACCATCGGCTACCTCTCGGAATCCGTGAAGCCGCGCCAGCTCTTCTCTCTCAAGTTCACGCGCATCTCGCTCGGCGTCCTTCCCTCCGTGTACGAAGGCCGCACCTTTCGAGACCTTGTTCCCCTTGCTGGGACGAGCGCCGCGATCGCCATCGAGCAGGACCATTCGCAAACCGGTCCCTCACGCCTCCAGCGTCTTGACCTCTTGAGCGACGATGAAATGGAGCTTGCGACTCTCGACGGCTATGGAGGTGGCCTCAGCGTTTCTCCGTCCGGCAAAAAAGTGGCCTACTTCCTCGACAAGGAAATTCTCGAAGTACGCGATCTCGCTTCCCCCGACCATCTCGCGCGCCTTCGCGTTGGCCTCGGCGTGGTTCGCTGGTCACCCGACGAATCGCGCATCCTCCTCAAACGCGCCATCGAGAAAAAATCCGGCGACCTCGTCTGGATCAATCTCCCGTCCCTAAGCCCATCCTCGAAGGGCCAAGAAATTCCAATTTCTCAGCCCCAGGCTATCCCCATCCTCCGCGGCCTCACCTTCCGCGACTTCGCCATCTCCCCCGACGGCCGCTTCCTCGCCGTCGTAATCACCGGCAAACGCAGCCTCCTCGTTTTCCCCCTTCCCCGCTAAAGCGAATTGACCACCGTCTCTCCGTGACCTCTGTGCCCTCATCTCCGTGAACTCTGTGTTACCTCTTTCTCTTTTCTCTCCCGGTTCGCGATTCATCACAAAACAAAAAGACCCGCGCAGAATCCCCCGCGGGCCATCCCCAAAATCTCAATTGCAACTCCTACGGCGCAAATCGCTTGAAAAAACTCTCCGATTTCCACGCCGGCCTCTGCGTTTCGTCCGCGACCCGCAACGCCAGCTTCTCCAAAATCGCGTTGAACTGCGCCGCTGCCGCCAAATCCACCGGCTGACTTAAATCATCCGCCGGCCCGTGGTATCGCTCCTTGTACCAATCATTGAATTTTTTCTCTTCCGGCGTTCCCGGCACCCACCCAAATTTGAACGCCAGCGCCGGCACGCCTTTTCGAATAAAGCTGTATTGATCGCTTCGAATGAACCGGTTGTGATCCGGCTGCTTGTCCGCCTGCACCTGCACGCCCGCCGCCTCGCAAACCGCGCGCACATCCTCCCCCAGCGTCGATTCGTTCAGCCCCTGCACCTCCAGATACTTCAGAGGAAACAGCGGCAAGAACATGTCCATATTCAAATCCGCCACAATGCCTGTCCTGTCCACGGTCGGATGCTCCGCGAAATATCGCGATCCCAACAGCCCTTTCTCTTCCCCCGTCACTGCCAAAAATAAAATCGACCGCTTCGGCTTCGCTCCCGACTCTTTGATTCCGCGCGCAATTTCAATCAGCGACGCAATCCCCGACGCATCGTCCATCGCTCCGTTGTAAATCTTGTCGCCGTTTACCGGCTCGCCGATTCCCAGGTGATCCAGGTGCGCGCTCACCACCACGTACTCCTTGCTCAACTTCGCATCGCTCCCCGGCAACACTCCCACGATATTTTCCGACTTCGTCTCCGACGTCTTCACCTTCACTCGCGCCCGGATCGTTACCGCCAACGGGAATCGCGGCAAGGGCTTGTCAGCGTTCATTGCATCCAGCACTTCCTGAAAAGTGTGCCCGCTTCCCGCGAAAAGGTTTTCCGCATGCGCCGGATTGAACACCATCGAGATCGGCAAACTCGGTTCTCCCGCAACGCCGAGATCACTCAGCTCCATCCGCGGCTCCAGACGCGCGCCCGCCGTCCGCGACCACGGCACTTCCGCGGCCTTGGGATTTGGAATTGTTCCCGTCCCAATCGCTCCGCTTTTCTTCAGCGCTTTCAGGCGCTCGTCTCGCGACTGGTAGTGCGCCTTGATCTCCGTCGGCATGCTGGCAGGGCCGCCAGTGATGTAAATGACGAACTTCCCTTTTGTATCCAGGCCCGCAAAATCGTCGTACTTCAGTTCCGGCACGCTCAAGCCATAACCGGCAAACACCGCTGGCGCCGTGATCGTCGCGTCGCCGTCAGCATGGGGATTGAAAAACGCATCCTCTCCCAGTTTGAGTTGTTGCGTCTTGGTTTCTAGCGTCAGCGCGATCGAGGACTCCCTCTCATCGGTCTGCGCGACCTGGAATCGCACCGGCTGAGCGTAACCGTCCGTCCCCGCTGGTTGCAGTCCGGCACTCTTGAATTCCTTCGTGACGTACGCCGCGGCCATCTCATATCCAGCGCTGCCCGTGTCGCGCCCCTCCCACTTGTCGTCAGCCAAATACTGCACGTGCGCCCACCAGCGCTTTCCCAGCGCCTCCCAATCCGGCGTTGCCGCCATCGCTGCCGCCGCGCCGAGCACGCTCAAACACACACACAACTTTCCGATCCGCTTCATCGGCTTCTCCTCAATAAAATAACGATGCAAATGGTATCAAAACTCAGGAATTCAGTTGACGCAATCTTTTTCGATGTTCAACCAGAATGCACGCATCTTCAACCACCGTAAGCCCCGCCTCGCGCGCCTTCTCCGCCGCCGCTTCGTGCTCAATGCCCTGCTGCATCCACACTACCTTGGCCCCGATTCGAATCGCGCTCTCCACCATCGGCGCCACTTCCTCCGCTCGCCGGAAAATATTCACGATCTCGATTTTCTCCAGCACCTCCTCCAGCCGCGCGTAGCTTTTCTCTCCCAACACTTCCCGCTCGTTCGGATTCACCGGAATAGTCCGATAGCCCGCGCTCTGCATGTATTCCGTCACACCGTAGCTCGGACGCATCGGATTCGACGACAATCCCACCACCGCAATGGTCTTGTATTTTTTCAGGACATCAAGAATCGGATCGGCGCCGCCCGCCGCGCCCTCCGGCAACAGGACTCTCATCGTGTGGCGAGTACGCTCTTTCCCGTGCGTTTCGCCAGCACGTCAGTCATCGCTTGCAGAAATTTGCCGTTTTCTTCAGCGGTTCCGACGGAAACGCGAATCGCTTCCGGAAATCCCATCCACGCCAGCGGCCGCACGATCACGCCCATGTGCAAGAGTTCATCGCTGATCTTTCCCGCGTCCGGACCCACTTCCATGAACACAAAGTTCGCTTCGCTCGTCACCGGCCGCAATCTCATCTTCGTTAAACCCGCGCTCAACCGCGCGCGCTCGGTCGCATTCGTCTCAATGCAGCGCGCCACATGCTCCTGATCGTCCAGCGCCGCCAACGCCGCTGCCTGCGCCACGCCAGAAGTATTGAACGGCGTCTTCAGCTTGTTCATCGCGGAAAGTAGCGGGGTCGTACCAATCGCATACCCAATCCGCAGCCCCGCCAGCCCGTACACCTTCGAAAACGTCCGCAAGATCAGCATATTCTTCCGCGCGCGGTATGCTGCCACGGAATCGCGCAACCCCACTCTCACCGCATAATGGATGTACGCTTCATCCAACACCACCAGCACGCCGTCCGGCACCTTCGCCAAAAACTCCTCGAACTCTTTTTCAGAAAAAGCCGTCCCCGTCGGATTATTCGGATTCGCCAGGTAAATCACCCGCGTCTTCGGCGTAATCGCGTTTGCCATCGCCTCCAGATCAAACGCAAATTCCCGCTGCCGCGCCAGCACCAGCTCCGCCCCGCTCGCGCGAATCGCCACCGAAAACGGCGCGTAGCTTCCCTCCGACGTCAGTCCTTGCAGCCCCGCGCGCAGTAGCACCCGTGCCGCAAGGTCGATAATTTCGCTCGAACCCAACCCAATAAATATCTCTTCCGGCGAGACTCCATTGAGCGCCGCCAAAGCCTCGCGCAACCGGTGCGACCCGCCATCCGGATAACGATTCGAATCCGCCAGCACCGCTCGCGCCGCTGCGATCCCCTTCGGCGAAGGCCCCAGTGGGTTCTCGTTCGAAGCGAGCTTCACCGCATGAATCTTCAGCTCGCGCTCCACTTCTTCGATCGGTTTTCCTGGAATGTAAACGGGTAATCCGCGAAGGTAATCCGGTATCAGCTCTTCAATCGTGCGTGTCATCTCTTCTAGTCTACTTCGCCTCTCGGCCCGCAGCCAATCCTTCGCAGCCGCGTGGTGGCTATTCTCTTACTGTAGTGGCCGGTCTTTAGACCGGTGTTTTTCTTCTTGCAGTTTTTTTAACTCTTCCACTTCCCGCTTCGTCAGCGCCCGAAATTTTCCCGGCCCCACATCCAAAACAAGCGGCCCCAGCTGCACTCGCTTGATCTTCTCTACATTGAATCCCACGCGTTGAAACATGCGCCGAATCTGCCGGTTGCGCCCTTCGATCAGGATCACCTCATACCAGGGATTTGCCGCATCCTCGACGAGCCGAATCTTCGCCGGCGAAGTCTTCACCCTCCGCCCATCTTCCAATGCAATGGTCACGCCCGCACGCAATCGCTCAATGGCTCGCTCTTCCGGCTTCCCGCTGACCTTCACCAGATACGTCTTCGGCACATGCGACCCTGCCTTCATCAACTTCTGCGCCAGCTCCCCATCATTCGTCATCAACAGCAATCCTTCGCTGGCATAATCCAGCCGCCCCACCGGATAAACCCGCTCCGGACAATTCTTCATCAGCTCCATCACGGTCAACCGCCCCTCCGGATCGCTGACCGTAGTCACATAACCTTTCGGCTTGTACAGCATGAAATACTGAAGCCGCTCCCGGCTCGCGAGCGGCTTCCCATCCACGCAAATCACATCCGTTTCCGGATCAGCTTTTGTGCCTTGTTCCACCACCACCGCGCCGTTAAGCGTCACGCGCCCCGCCGCAATAATCTTCTCCGCCTTGCGCCGCGACGCAACTCCGCAAGCCGCCATGATCTTCTGCAATCTTTCGGATGCCATTTACTGTGGATTCTTCCTTGGAGTGCGGGAGCTTGCTCCCGCTTTTCCGTCAGCCCAGCCGCTTGGAGCGACAACGAGTGGCCCCGCCGCTAAGAAAGCGGCTAAGCAGGAATCTGTGCCGCCTTGGCAACGTCTTCGCCCGCAACCAGCAAAAACTCATTCTTCGCCCCAGCAATGCGCTTTTGCCGGTAAGGCCTGTACTCTTCACTCTCATAAAACGCCATCGCCTTTTCCTTCGAAGGCCATTCCACGATCACCAACATCGGCGGCGCCTTTCGCCCGCCTTCAATTCTCTCCACGAGCGGCGTGCGCGACAGATACCGCCCGCCCCACCGCTCCACCATCCCCGTCACATTCCGAACGTAATCCGGAACCCAGCTCTGGTCCGTAACCTCGACTTCCCCAATAAAGTAATACTTCACCTGGAATCCCTCCGTTGTAGTGGCCGGTCTTCAGACCGGTGCTTTTCTCTTTTCTATTTTCTCTTTTCTGTTTTCCCTTTTCTCTGCTCTGTGCCCTCTGCGTTCAATCCCGATTTCTTTCTTCTTCTCCCCCTCAACCTTCCCCAACTTTTGCGCTTCCTTCTGCTCAATCAACCGGTATCTCCCCCGCGGTATGCCCTCCACCGACAGCGGCCCCAACCCAATCCGCTTCAACTTCTCCATCGGATGACTCTCTTTAACCAGCACCCGCCGCATCTCTTCCTTCTTCGAATCCCGCATCCGCACTTCGTACCAGAAATTCGCCGCGCGTCCTCGCGAGGCATCCGGCTGCCGCACCGTTTGCATCCGCACTCCAATCTCTTTCCCAAGCCGTTCCAGGTCCGGCAGCGTCAGCATCCCCTTGATCTTGACGTGATAGACCTGTTCCAGTTGCGCCCAATGCTTCAGCATCTGCGCCGCCAGGTCGCCATCGTTCGTCAAAAAGACCAGCCCCGACGCCGCATACTCCAGATTTCCCACCGGATACACTCGTTCCGGCAATCCCCGCAAGAAATTCCGCAGCGTCTTCCGCCCTTCCGGGTCCGCCATTGCCGAAACCACTTCCGGTGGCTTGTTCAACAAAATGTAGACGCGCCGCCCCTCTTTCGCTTCGACGACTCTCCCCGCTGCCTCAATCCGGTCTTTCGCCGCGTCCGCCTTCGTTCCCAGCTCCTTCACCACCCGCCCATTCACCTTCACCTGTCCGCTAAGAATGAGCAACTCCGCATGCCGCCGCGAAGCAATCCCCGCCCGCGCAATAATCTTCTGCAGTCTCTCTTCCATTTTCTCTTTCTTGTCTCTTCTCTGTCTTTTTCTTCGCAGGGGCCAGACTTACCCCGCCCATCTTCCGGAAGTGCCGCGCTCTAATTCGTAGCCTCTCCCTCACGTTTTTTCCGCATACGAACGAAGGCCGATCCGAGGCCTGAGTACAGAGCAGCGTTGAGGATTGCTAGAGCCGTCCAGATGGCGTATGAGCTGGCATCACCGACCTCAACATCCATAAGAAGAAAGGTCAGAACAACAGGAGGACAAAGAATCATGAATATCACGGACAAAAAACTGTTTAGAGGTGATCACGGCGAGGGGTTCACCAACATCTGATAGACGCCCCAAACAGCCGGTACCCCTAAGCCCACCGCTGCAAATCGGAAGACCGTCCTCCGATCCTTGTTCATGAATTCCTCTGTGATCTCCGCGTCCTAAGCGTTATCTTTTTCTCTCTTTCGGCCCCTACTCGCCCACCGCCGTTGACTTCACTGTCGGCGGATCTTCATCCAGTTGCCCTGAAGGCATTCCTTCGGAAGTTGCCAAAGCTTCGTGTTCGCGTTGTGCTTCTGCCTCGGCTAGCTCTTTCCCGACGTGCGCGATAGCTTCGGAGGGAGTTTCATGCGAATGATCACCTATCGCTGACTCATCCACCGGCGTAAACCCTTCATCGCTCCCAAGCGCCTCCCGAGCCAGCGCCTCAAACTCCTTCAAACTCGGCAGCTCCTCCAGATCGCTCAAACCAAACCGCATCAAAAACTCTTTCGAGGTCTTATACAGGATCGGCCGCCCCATCACTTCTTTCCGCCCCGCCGTCGTAATCAAGTGCTTGTCCAGCAGCGTCCCAATCACCCCCGCCGTATTCACTCCGCGAATCTCCGAAATCTCCGGCGAAGTTACCGGCTGCTTGTACGCAATCACCGCCAGCGTCTCCAGCGCCGGCATCGACAGCCTTAGCGGCGGCCGCAAACTCTTGATGAACCGCCGCACCACATCATGCTGCTGCGGCTTGGTATACAATTTGTAACCGCCTGCGACCGCGCGAATTTCAATACCGCGCTCTTCCCCCGCATAACTCGCCACCAGCTCGTCGAGCGACGCCTGCACCGCCAGCTTCTCCTCCCCCAGCGCCTTTGCCAGCTGCTCGATCGTAGCCGGCTCATCCGCCGCATAAATAATCGCTTCCAACGCCGCCCGTCTCTCTTCGTTTGTCATAATCTTCTTCTTCGTAGTGGCCGGTCTTCAGACCGGTTCTTTTCTTCCCTGTAAACTCTGTGCCCTCTGCGCCCGCTGTGTCAAAACTCTTAGTTTTTCCTCTGATCTCTGTTCTCTGATCTCTTCCTACCGATACTCCTCGTCTATCTGCTTGATCCCGCCGCTCTCATCAAACACCAGATCAAACATCTTATGCTTCCGCACAAAAATCTCTCCGAACTGTTTTTCCTGCACCAGCGCGACCGCCTGCAACTTCACCATCTCCAGCACCGCCAGGAACGCCACGATCATCGCGTGCCGCGAAGGGCAAGCCTCAAAAAACTGGATCAAGTTCACGGAATTATCCGCGCTAGCCAGAATCTGCGCCCGGATCTGCGCAATCATCTGCGCCACGGTAAACTCTTCATGCCGCAACTCAATCCGCGAAACTTCTTTCCGCCGCTCCAGCACTTGCTGAAAAACTTTTACCAAATCCACCAGCGAAACCACCAGGTCGCCTTCGGTGCCCTCGTCGTTGTAGAGCGACTTGTCCGGCTTCGACCACACGTTTTCTTCAATCTGCTGTTTTTGGTACAAAAGTTGAGCTGCGTTTTTAAATTTTTCGTGCTCCACCAATCGCTGCACCAGCTCCGCCCGCGGATCGCCCGCCGCCTCTTCCGGCCCCGCCAGAGGATCCGGCGGCAGCAGCATCTTCGACTTGATGTAGATCAGCGTCGCCGCCATATAAATAAATTCCGCCGATACATCCACGTCCAGCTCTTCCAGCTTGTGCAAGTAGTCCAAATATTGCGCAGTAATCGTGGAAATCTGGATGTCGTGAATGCTCATTTTTTGCTGCCGGATCAGATCGAGCAGCAAGTCCAACGGCCCCTCATACATTGGTATGTTAATTTTGTACGGCGTCGCCATTTGAGTTCTTTTGCCCTATCCTTTACCCGCAACCAGCCAAGCCGCCCAGCCCAGGCAAATCGCCACGATCGCTGAAAGCATCGCCGGCGCCGACGAAAAATACTTCCAGCTGAGGACCATCCCAGCCACTTGAACAACCACGAAAGCCCAGCCTAAGAGTCCGATTGCCTGTGGATTACTGCTGGCAAGAGTTCCTAAATGCCAAGCCAGAAACGCAGAGAACAGCAACTGGACCGTGATGCTCAGCCCAAACCCTCTGTAGAAACCTCCATAGCTGAAGCTGGACCCTCTCACCTGAAAATGAACGTTGTTCATCCCGTCGAAGACCGCGCGCGCTTCCGGTGACGGAGGTTTGAGGCTTAGAAATCCAAACGTGTGCCCAGCCGCAAACAAAATGAAGAATACCGATGCAATGCGATAAAGTGTGATGGCCTTCAAGTTGATCCTCAACCCTCGAAGTAATTTCTCGCTACTCTCTTCCGCCCCTCTGTCTGTGCTCCGAACTCCGTGCCCTCTGCGTCAAATCCTGTCTTTTTTCTTCTACGCTTTTGCCGCCGACCCGCCAATCTCTTTCCTTTTCCTATCCCACCCGAACACGGCTTCCCTCACCCGTTCCATCGTACCTTGCGCGACTGTGCGCGCCTTGTTCGAACCGACGTCCAAAATCTCGAGCACGCCCTTTGGGTCGTTCTCCCATTTCACTCGGCGTTCGCGCACTGGCGCAATCCACTTGATCAGATTCTCCGCCATGGCCGCTTTGCATTCGATGCACCCGATGCCTGCCGTCGTACAACCCTGCCGGACCCACTCCAGCCGCCCCGCCTCTTCCGCCGAGAACAGTTTATGCCAGTCATACACCGGACACACGTCCGGATTTCCCGGGTCCGTCCGCCGCTTCCGCGCCGGGTCCGTGACCATCACCTTGGTCTTCTTTCGAATCTCCTCGTCCGTCTCGCTCAGCGTAATCGCATTCCCATAACTCTTCGACATCTTCCGCCCATCCAGCCCCGGTATCTTCGGCGTCTTCGTCAGCATCACTTCCGGTTCGCACAATTCCACCCGATAGTGAAAGAATCTCTGCTTTTCTCCCATGAGTTCCAGAAAGTTCCTCGCGCGGACTTCGCTCGCGACTCTTAAAATATCCGCAGTGAATCCTTTAATTTCCTCCCAGGTAAGTTCCCTGAACGGCGGCGGCTCAATCAAACCTTTCGTCTGTATTGGTGCGATGGCCTTGAGGACAAACTCTAAGTAATGCCGATTATCCAAAAGGAAGAGTTCTTGCTTCGGCTTAAATTCATAGAAAAAACCATTGAACCTGTGGACGATTTCGCGGGAAATCTCCACATGCGAAACCTGATCCTCGCCCACTGGCACAAACAGCGCCGCCCCCGGCTTGCTGTAAATCACAATGTCTGCCGTCTGCAACACCGGATACCCGAGGAATCCGTAATTGTGCAGGTCCTTATCCTTAACGTTCTCCAGCGCCTCTTTATACGTCGGCACGCGCTCCAACCACCCCAGCGGGGTCACCATGGACAGCAGCAGATGCAACTCCGCATGCTCCGGAATCACCGACTGCTGAAAAATCACGCTCTTCGCCGGGTCCAGCCCCGCCGCCAGATAATCCATCATGATCTGCAGCGTATTCTCCGCCACCCCTGACGTATCCGCGTAATCGCTCGTCAGCGCATGCCAATCCGCAATAAAGTAGAAGCAGTCGTAGGCAGGATCGTTTTGCAGGCGCACCCAATTCTGAAGCGCGCCAAAGTAGTGTCCGATGTGCAGGCGGCCTGTAGGCCGCATGCCGCTCAGCACCCTCGCTCTATTCCCCTTATCCCCTGTGTTCACTCATACTCCCGCGCGCTCTGAATCTTATGTTGCCCAAGAGGGCGCAGCAATGCTGCACCCCTACAACTCCTCTTCTCGGCGACAGAGCCGGGCTAAAGCCCGGCCTCTACAACTCAACTCGCCTTACCCAGCAGTTCGCGGGCGATGATCATGCGTTGGACTTCGCTGGTGCCCTCGTAAATTGTGATCACGCGCGCATCGCGGTACATGCGCTCGACGTCCGTTTCGCGCGAATAGCCCGCGCTGCCGTGGACTTGCACTGCTTTGTACACCACGCGGTTCACCATTTCGCTGGCGTAGAGCTTGGCCTTCGAAGCGCTTGCACCCATCTTCGACGGATGCGCGTCCTTCAACCAGGCCGCGTAATGCGTCAGCCCGCGCGCCGCCTCAATCTCCGTCTGCATGTCCGCAATCATCCACTGAATGGCCTGAAAATCCGCAATCTTCTTACCAAAGGCCGCGCGCTGCTTCGCATATTTCACCGTCTCTTCCAGCGCCCCTTGCGCCAGCCCCACCGCCTGCGCCGCAATCCCAGTCCGCCCGCCGTCCAGCGCACTCAGCGCAATCTTCAGCCCCTGCCCCTCTTCGCCCAGCCGGTTCTCCACCGGCACCACGCAATCATTCAGCAAAATCTCGACCGACGGCGACGACCGCTGCCCCATCTTGTCCTCATGCCGCCCTACGCGGAATCCCGCAAACCCCGGCTCCACCAAAAACGCGGAAATCCCCTTCCCTCCCGCATCCGGATCAGTCTTGGCAAACACCAGCAGCACGCCGGCCACGCTACCATTGGTCACCCAGGTTTTGGTGCCGTTGAGTTTGTAGCAATCGCCCACGCGCACCGCGCGCGCCTGAATCCCCGCCGCATCCGAACCCGCCGCCGGCTCCGTCAGGCAAAACGCACCCAGCGTTTCTCCCGTAGCCATGCGCCGCAAATATTTTTTCTTCTGCGCCTCCATGCCAAACATCAAGAGCGGCACCTGCACCGCCGAATTCGTCACACTGATCGCCGTGGACATCGCCGTGAACACGCGCGCCACTTCTTCCAGCATCAGCACATACGAAATCGTATCCAGTCCCGGCCCGCCCCACTCTTCCGGCATCAGCATCCCGCAGCAGCCCATCTCGCCCAGTTTTTGGATGGCCTCCGCCGGAAATTTCTCCGCCTTCTCCATCTCCTTGACGGACGGGCGCACCTCCGCCTCCATGAATTGGCGGACCGTATCGCGAATCAGTTCTTGGTGGTCGTTAAGCGAAAAATCCATCGTGTGAGTGTACGCGGGGTACGCACGATGCTAGCACAGCCCCGCAGCAAGCAGAAGGCGGGGCGGCCAGGGGTAGTGGGTCAGTTTCCGGTAAGCCGTGCGGGCTCAATGGGACTTCCCGGGAGAGCATGATAGATTCACGTTGGGTACCATCATGCGAGGCTTGCTTGTTTCCTCTTGTGATTGAGGTGAGAACAGTATGAGATTCGTTTCACGCGCAGTTGCCATCGGTTTGTCAGTTGTTCTGTTGTGTTCCAGTGTACAAGCTCAGTCGAAACCCGCTTCCAATGTCGAACTAGAACAACTGAAGTCTCAACTCCAGAACATCCGCCAGGGGTTCCCCGGGGACATGGCCGTATATGTGAAAAACTTGAGGACCGGGGAAGAGATTGCCCTAGACGGTGATTCAATTTACGAGACATTCAGTGTCATCAAAATTGCCATTATGGCGGAAGTCCTGCGTCAGGCCGAAGCTGGAAAATTTTCCTTGAACGATCGTATTACCCTAAGGGCAGCGGACGAACGCCTTCCATCTGGCGTGCTTTACACCATGCAGCCTGGCCTAAACCCAACGATCCGTGATCTCATCACGCTGATGATTATTATCAGTGACAACGCCGCCACTGACCTACTCGCCGACAAAGTGGGGCGCGCCAATGTAACTAGCTATATGCACGAACTCGGCCTGAAGGACACATCGATCAAGTTCTCTGACTTAGATTGGGACCGCACTTGGTTGGGAACACTCGATCCGAACTTCAAGAATGCGAGCGGGGACAAAACCATCGAATTTCCATTCAATAAGTTTTCCGAAGCACAAGTCCAGGCCGCATTCAACCAAACCATCTACAATGCAGGAATCTACTTTGGCCACAGCACTGCGCGTGAAATCGGTCACCTGCTTGAAATGATTCAACAGAACAAGCTCGTATCGAAACCCTCCAGCGAATTCATGCTCGCGACCTTGGAGAAGCAACAAGTCAACAATCGCTTTCCCAAATACCTCCGCGACGTGCTCGTCGCGCACAAAACTGGGGATGGCCAACCTTTCATTGCCAATGACGCGGGCATCCTCTTCGTTAAGAACCAGCCGATTGTGTTGGTCGTTTTCACGGGGCACCACCGCGGCGAAACTGAGCCACTACACGATACAGTTGCCCGCATCGCTGCGTTGGTAGCGGAGCACTACGGTGGACAATTGTCTCCGGACTACAAACCACAGTAGTTCAATGCTGCAATGTATGGCACGGTTCAGCGGCAAGGTCGTCCGTCCCTGCTGAGAGCCTCAACTCCAGATTAACGAGGTTACCGGAAACTGGCACACTACCCCGCCCGGGAATGAAAAGACGAGGCTGGTAAGGCAAAGAGGCTAGCGAAAACCAGCCCCACCGTTCATCCCGCAAGAGCAGCGGGATGGGGCGGAGGTGCAAACCCCGCAAGGATGGGCCATCCGCCAAGGGTGGGATTTTGACTCTTCCTGCATCTTCTTGCTGTGGGTGCCCCATACGCCGTTTCTGCGTGTGGGAGTTTTGACCTTGATTCATGCAGGGGAGTCGACGGAAGAATCTGGCTTGGCACCAACCCTGTCACGTCTGGGGAAAATCTTAAGCTTCGAAAGCAAAACAAACCAAGCAATAAACACGAAAAGAGCGACAAAATCTGGTAAGTTTGTTCGATCCGGCCAAATCCTTCTGCAAATTGTTGCGATCCCGAGCAAGACTAGTATGGAGGTCACCGCAGTGGCGACATCCGATAAGACTGCGAGCATTGAACTGGAACCCTTCTAAGATTCAGCTGGGAGTGCTTGGGTCGGCAGTGAATTGGGGATCACTCGCATCGCTATTTTCCCTCTGCTCTCTGAAATTTTCTGTTGAACTGACTATAACTTAAAAAGTTCACGCAAGCGTTTTGTTTGCGCGCGGCTGACGGGAATTTCGGTGGCTTTTTTGTCGTTCATTTTTAGCATGTAGCCAGACTTGAACCACGGCACGACTTCTTTGATGTGGCGGATGTTCACCAGGTAGGAGCGGTGCGGGCGCCAGAAGGATTCGGAATCGAGCGCAGCGTTCAGTTCTTCGAGCGTGCGATAGTTTGAGATGCCTTCGGTGTCCTTGGCGGTCACGGAAATCACGCCGTCCTGGATCGACGCGAAAACCAGATCTTCGGCGCCCACCAGCAACAACCGCTGCTGCGATTTCACCAGCAGCTTCACCGGCGGCGCGGAACCCTGTTTTCCAGTGCCTAGCTGGAGCACCAATTGTTCCAGCCGTTCGGTCGGGCTGGTGTGCGTCTCGATCTCCTTCCGCGCGCGCTGGATGGCTTTCGAAATGCGTGCCTTGTCGAAAGGTTTTAAAACGTAGTCCACTGCGTTTACGTCGAACGCTTGCACGGCGTAATGATCGAAGGCCGTCGCAAAAACGACGTGGGGAACTTTCATCTTTCGCTCAACCAGTTTCTTCAAAACGCCGAATCCATCGAGCCCCGGCATCTGCACATCCAAAAAAACAAGGTCCGGCGAGTGCTCCTTGATCAGCGAAACGGCTTCCACCCCGTTCTTTCCCTGGCCGATCACATTGATCTCCGGAAAGCCTTTCAACAAGAACGCCAGCTCGTCCCGCGCGGGCTTTTCGTCATCCACGATGATGGTGTTGATCGGCATTTGTGTACCAGCGCCGAGTATAGGCGCACGACGAACCCCAAGCAAACCGGATGACTCCCGCGGAGGCGCTGGCGAATTTCCTTTTTCCCGGTATCATGTCCCACTGGCCGCAGCGAGAAGGAACATACAAATGAAAAAATCGTCAGCGAAGCCGCACTTGAAAAAAGCCAAAGTCCTGAGCAGCAAAACTGTCTACGAGGGGCCGGTCTTCGGAATCCGCCGCGACGAAGTCATCGAGCCCAGCGGCGTGCGTACCACGCGTGAGGTCGTCACCCATCCCGGCTCCGTCGTCGTTCTCCCTGTTCTTCCTGACGGACGCATCCTGCTGATCCAGCAATACCGGCACGCGGCCCACCAGTATCTCTGGGAGCTGGTCGCCGGCCGAATCGACACCGGCGAGAGTCCTCGCGAGGCGGCCGCCCGAGAATTGATCGAGGAAACAGGCTACCGCGCAAAGTCCCTAAGGGTTTTCCTGTATATGTTCCCCACCCCGGGTTTCCTGGAAGAAAAAATGTACATTCTCCTGGCGAAAGGGCTCACTGCCGGCGAGGCGGAACCCGAGGAAGACGAGAAAATAATTTCCCGCGCCTATAACCGCAAGAAATTAGAAGAGATGATTCGGACAGGAAAACTCCGCGACGCAAAATCCGTAGCCGGAATTCTATTTTATTTTCGTTTCCTTGCTCTAGAGCAACGACACAAAATCTGAAATCCGCTTGAATCGTTTTTGTACAGGTAGAACTGCGACCTGATGGTTGCTATAAAAGAATAATGTTCTATTGACTCGAACTTTGATTCTGGTACACTCCGCGCAATTTGTACTCACACGGGTTCGGGACTGTGTGCTCGATTCAGTTCGGTATATAACTTCTAACGCCTGTCAGGAGGCACTCGAATTGCAAGGCACTGTCAAGTGGTTCAATAATTCCAAGGGGTATGGCTTCATTGGGCGCGATGATGGTCCAGACGTTTTCGTACACTATTCTGCCATCGCTGGAGATGGCTACCGCACTTTGCAGGAAGGGGACACGGTGCAGTTCGAAATTGTCCAGGGACCCAAAGGCCCCCAGGCAGCCGAAGTCTCCAAAGCAGGTGGTTAAGCCGTAAAGCCATCATTCGGCCGGCAGGGAGCGCCCCTCTGCCGGCCATTTTTTTTGAATATAGATAAATTTTAGTAGTAGCCGGAGCCCTGGCCGACGTTTAGCCCCACATAAACTTGCATGGGACGGTGAAGGAGACGTTTCCCGCGCTTCTACGTCCTCTACCCCCTCTATTTCCTTTACCTCATTTACCTCCCGCTGCCGGGCTTGTAATATCGTCCCATCATGGACAACAAACATATCGCCCGCCTCCTGCGCGAGACCGCTCACCTGCTGGAAATCGATGGCGCCATCATCGGCCGCTACCGCAGCTACGAAAAGGCCGCTGAACTGATCGACGGCCTGCCGGAGTCGATCGAGGAGATGGTAAAAGATCCGAAGAAATTGAAGGAACTCCCCGGGATCGGCGACGGGATGGCCGCGCATTTGGCGGAAATCGTCGAGACCGGCGACTACGCGCTGCGCAAAAAACTGCTGAAGAAATATCCGGCGACCCTTCTCGATGTGCTGCAACTGCAGTCGCTGGGGCCGAAGAAAGTGGCGTTTCTTTGGTCGAACTTTAAGGCCGGCACGGTGGCGGACGTCGAGCGCATCGCGAAAGAAGGAAAGCTGCGCGATTTGCCCGGGTTCGGCGAAAAAAGCGAACAGAACATTTTGAAAGCCGTGGAGGTCTTCAAGAAATCTTCTGGGCGTTTTCACATTGACGTCGCGGAAGATGCGGCGATCGCGATCGTCGCGCACGTCAGGAAAGCTGGAAAAGCCGTCCATGACGTCACGCCCGCGGGATCGCTCCGCCGTGGCAAGGAAACGGTCGGCGACCTCGATTTGCTGGTTACCCTGGCCGATGGCCACACTTCGCAAAAACATGTCGATGCGCTCGCCAAACATATTTTGGAGTTTCCGGGGATCGACCAGACCCTGGCGCATGGAGAAAACAAAGTCAGCTTCACGCTACAAAACGGCTTGCAGGTGGATGTCCGGCTGCTCGAGAAAGAAAACTTCGGCGCGGCACTTCTTTATTTTACAGGTTCGAAAGAGCACAACGTAACGCTGCGCGGCCGCGCGAACGACATGGGCTACACGCTGAACGAATATGCGCTGGCCACTCTGAAAGCCGAAAAGCGCGTCGCCGGTCGCACCGAAGAAGAGATTTATTCGAAGCTGAAGCTGGACTTCATCCCGCCCGAACTCCGCGAAAATACCGGCGAAATCGCCGCCGCGGAGCATCACAAACTCCCGCACCTGATCACGCTTGCGGATATGAAGGGCGACCTGCAGATGCACAGCACCGCCAGCGACGGGAAAAATTCCATCGAAGAGATGGCGGAAGCGGCGCGGCAACTCGGCCACCAGTACATCGCTATCACGGATCACTCGAAAGCCGTCACGGTAGCCAACGGCCTCGACGAGAAGCGCATGGCTGCGCATATCAAGAAAATCCACGCCGCAAACGACAAAGGCCTGGGCATTCGTGTGCTGGCGGGCGCCGAAGTGGACATCCTTAAAGACGGCTCACTCGACTATTCCGACGAACTCCTTGCTCAACTCGATGTAGTGGTGTGCTCAGTCCATTCCTATTTTAATCTCGATCGCGCCGAGATGACCGAGCGCGTGCTCGTCGCCATCGAAAACCCTTACACCCAGATCATCGCCCATCCCACTGGACGACTTCTGCTCCGCCGCGACGCCATCGACTACGATATGCAAAAGATTTTGGAAGTCTGCGCGAAAAACGGCGTCGCCATGGAGTGCAACTCTTACCCCGACCGCCTCGACCTGAAGGATGTCTACCTGCGCATGTGCAAGGATCGCGGCGTCAAAGTAGTCATCTCCACCGACTCCCACAACACGGCAAACCTCGCATTCATCCGGTATGGGGTAACCATGGCCCGGCGCGGCTGGTTGGAAAAGCACGACGTGATCAATACCCTGCCCACGGAGCAGTTCCTTGCCGCCCTCCGCCCCAGACTCGGAGCCGCCAACAGCCCCCAGAAGAAGCATGTCGCGAAGGGGCGTCGATGAGCGGGATCTTCCTATCGGGGAACATTTCGACCCGCGATGTCGTATCTAGTCTCAGAACGCGATATTTGTATTGCGGAGGCTTTTATCCATGACTCCACTCCCCTGCTGCACCACCGGCCTTCGGCTGGGAATGGCCTGTGCGGCCCTTTTGACGCTGGCGGCAGCCGCGCCGCGGGTAAAGGCCGAGGAAGTGGTCAAGTCCTATACGGTTTCAGGGCGGGCCAACGTGCGCGTGGATACCAATGACGGCAGCGTGCGCGTCACCACGGGGGACAACAAGCAGGTCGAATTTCGCGTGGAGTACCAGGGCTACGAGCTGGGCAAGACACTGCGAGTGGACTCGCGACAGGACGGCGATAAGGTCGAGTTGACGGCGCGGATTACCGGCCATTGGGGCTTCTCCTGGGGAAAGAACACCCGGGGTTTGCATATCGAGGTGCGGATGCCTCGCGAAGCGGACCTGCAGGTGGAAACGGGCGATGGCTCCGTCCAGGCCGATTCCATCAACGGGAAAGTGAATGTCCACACGGGCGACGGGTCGGTGAAAGCCAACTCTCTCAACGGGCAGATTGATCTCCACACAAACGATGGCAGCATCAACGTGGATACGCTTAAGGGCGACATCCGCCTAAGGACGGGCGATGGGTCGATCGAGGCGCGCGACCTGGATGGCAAGGTCGAGGCGGACTCGGGAGATGGCCACATTCGAATCGTGGGCCGCTTCGACGCGTTGAGTGTAAAGACTGGGGACGGCAGCGTGGACACTCGCGTATTGCCCGGCTCGAAGATGGCGACGAGCTGGTCCGTTCGAACCGGGGACGGCAGCGTGGATATAGTTCTTCCCGCCGATTTCCAGGCCAACATTGAAGCGACGACGGGCGACGGGCACATCAGCTTGGGAATTCCCGTTACGGTGGAAGGGACTTTCAGCAAATCCGAGATTCGAGGCAAGATGAATGGCGGGGGCCAGCCTTTAATGATTCACACTGGTGATGGCTCGATCCGGTTGAGCAAGAGCTGAAAATCACTCCTATAAAGTCCAAGAAGCCTGGGTACTGAGCACTTAGTTTTAGTACTTGCCTGCCGTGCCTTGCCGCACACAGTTGTCCGTATTCGGCGACTATTCTGCATGGTCGTTTTTGCTTAACTCTTTGAAAATAAAGGCTGTTGCTTTTGGCCGTCCGCCTGCAGGTCTCCAGCAAGAATCTTCAGGAGAGGGTCGTGATCGTCTACGCTCTGGTTGGAGCAATCGTGCTGCTGGTAGCCGTAACCATGATCAGTTCGCTGGATACATCCGGCCGGCGACGGCAGTGATTTGCTTGTAGCTACCGGGCTTTACAATTCTCGTTGCCCATTCGAATCGTCTGGCCTTCCCGCACGCGCTGCTGTTGGCGCATAATCTTCTTCGAGACCCTCCGGTCATGACGACTGCTCTTTCCATCGCGAAACCGCCGCGGCTGTCCCGCGTTCGCGTATGGACTGTCTTATTCCTCATCTACACGGGAATTTGCGTCAGCGCCCTGGAGTACAGATATCTGGACGATCTTTCCCGGCAGCGTGTGGGGACGTTTGGGACGCGGCTTCTGGAAGAGAGCACCGGCGTTTATTCGGTATTCCTGCTGCTTCCATTTGTATTTCTTTTTGCCCGCTACTATTTGTTCGAATGCGTGGGATGCTTGCGTCGCGTCGCGTTGCACATTTTGGGCGCGATCGTTTTTTCCTTTCTGCATACGACGCTGATGGCGGTCAGCCGGCAGATCCTCGCTCCACCACTGGGCATGGGGCCGTACGACTACGGCATCATGACCTACCGGTATGCGATGGAGTTTTCGAACGACTTTGTGGGCTACACGCTAATCGTGCTGGCTTACTACGCGTTCGAACGCTACCGGTTGTCGCAGGCGGAAAAGCTGGCGGCGGCTGAACTGCAGACAAAACTTGCGCAAGCACAACTGGAGAACCTGCGGCTGCAGTTGCAACCGCATTTTCTGTTCAACACGCTGAACACGATTTCCGCGGTGATGTACGAGGACGTGCGGGCGGCCGACGCGATGATCACACAGCTCAGCGAATTGCTACGGCTGACGCTGCGCGCCTCGCGGGCGCATGAGATTCCGCTGTCGGAAGAGCTAGAGATCACGCGGCTGTACATGGACCTGATGCAGAAGCGTTTCGAAAAGAAACTACACGTGACGTATTCGATCGATCCGTCGTTGAACAATTCGCTGGTGCCGCAGCTCATCCTGCAGCCGCTGCTGGAAAACTCGCTGCGGCATGGAATGAAGTCCGGAGCTGCGGCCATGGAGCTCTCGGTCTCCGCGCATCGCGAAAACGGCAGCCTGATTCTGCAGGTACTCGACACCGGTGCCGGCCTTGGGGAGCTGGATTCTTCCAGCGTGTTTGGAAGAGGAGTGGGGCTTTCGAATATCCGCGACCGGCTGGCGCAACTTTACGGCGACGGGCAGCAATTTTCGATTGTTAACCGGCCTACCGGCGGAGCGGAAGTGACGCTGCGTGTCCCACTGCATCATTCGAATCAACCGTCGCAAGCCGTCGAATGAACCCGAAGTCTCCACTTCGAGTCCTGGTGGTGGACGACGAAGCGCCCGCGCGCCGCAAAGTTCTGCGCCTCTTGCGCGAAGAAGAGAACCTGGAGATTGCCGGCGAAGCAGAGAGCGGCGAGGCGGCCGTGGCGGCGATAAAAAAACACCGGCCCGACCTGGTTTTTCTGGATGTACAGATGCCGGGGCTGGACGGGTTTGCGGTGATCCGGGCGCTCGATTCTGCCAAGATTCCCCTCCCAAGGGTCATTTTTATCACCGCGCACGACCGATTCGCGCTGCAGGCGTTCGAAGTGCATGCGTTCGATTACCTCTTGAAACCAGTGAGTGAGCAGCGATTCCGTGAGGCGCTGCAGCGAGCCCGAGCGCAGCACGAGCAATCCACGGATGGTTTCTCGTTGCGGGTCCAGGCCATGCTGGAGCAACTGGAGCGCGAAAAATCATTTCCGGAACGGATTCTAATTGAGGAGGATTCCCGCGCGATCTTTATGGCGGTCAAGGAGATCGCCTGGGTGGAGGCGGACCGGAATTACGTGCTGCTGCACTGCGGGAAAAAAACGCACACACTGCGGAGCACGCTGGATGCGCTGCAGAATACACTGAATCCAAAGCTATTCGTTCGAATCAATCGAGGAACGGTGGTACGGCTGGAGGCCATTCGCGAGATGCTGCCGTGGTTTCACGGGGAATACAAAGTGGTGCTGCATGACGATACGGAGTTGCGCTGGTCGCGACGGTATGTCACGCAGCGCCCCGAGCTGCTAAAGCCGCGATAGAATTCTTCAATGTGCTCATAAACCGCCCATTGGTCCCTAAAGGGGGCCCGGTCGTCCCTGCACAGTTGCCAAGGGTACGACGTTGCATCCATTCTCTGTCCATGAAATACCCAAAACTTTCTTGTCCGCTTCGGTGGATGGTTATCGGATTCTTTTTTCTGTGGCTGGTCGCGCAGGCTCGCGGGCAAGCAAAGCCTGAGGCGGGCTGGGCGAACTATGGCAGCGATGCTGGCGGCACGCGGTATTCTCCGGCGGCGCAGATTGACCGCGGCAATGTTACGCAATTGAAAGTCGCCTGGACCGCGCGGACCGGCGCATTCCCGCACGACGAAGAACTCGACCACAAGGCGGCGTTCGAAGCGACGCCCATTCTGATCGAGGGGAAGCTATTTCTCAGCACGCCCTACGATCAGGTGATGGCTCTGAATCCCGAGACTGGCGCCAGGCTATGGGAATTCGATCCCAATCTGGAGCTGCCGTACGGGGCGTCGGAAGTGACTTCGCGGGGCGTGGCCGCGTGGCGCGAACCGGCCGCAAAGGCGGGGCAACCCTGTGCTTTGCGGATCTTCATCGGCACACTCGATGCGCGGCTGATTGCACTCGACGGCGCGACTGGAAAACCGTGTGCAGACTTTGGGATCGCTGGCGAAGTGGACCTCACAAATAGCGTAAGACTGCGCGATCCCGGCGACTATCAGGTGACTTCGGCTCCCGCGATTTATAAAGACCTGGTCATCACCGGCTCTTCGATGGGCGACAATCGGGCGGTCACCGTGGAGCGCGGCATTGTTCGAGCGTTCGACGTGCGTACCGGAAAGCTGAGATGGACATGGGATCCGATTGCGCCGTGGGCGTATCAGACGACGCCGCGTACCGGCGCAGGCAATGCCTGGTCAACGCTTTCGGTGGACGCCGAGCGCGATCTGCTTTTCGTTCCGACGGGAAGCGCCAGCCCTGATTACTATGGCGGGATTCGAAAGGGCGACAATAAGTGGGCCAATTCCGTGGTGGCATTGCGCGCCAGCACGGGGGAATTCGTTTGGGGCTTCCAGGTGGTGCATCACGATTTGTGGGATTACGACGTGGCTTCGCAACCCACGCTGTTTACCTGGAAAGACGGTACGCCAGCGATCGCCATCACTACGAAGATGGGCCGCGTTTTTGTTCTGAACCGCTTGACTGGCGCGCCGCTGCTTCCGATTGAGGAACGCCCGGTGCTGAAGAGCGACATTCCAGGGGAAGAGTCCTGGCCGACACAGCCAGCTTCTACGATTTCCGTTGTGCCGGAAAAACTGACGCCAGACGATGCATGGGGAAAGGACGCGAAGGAGCGGCAGTGGTGCGCGGACAAGATCAAGGCCGCGCGATCAGGAGAAATCTTCACGCCACCGAGCTTGCAAGGGACGCTGGTTTATCCGAGCAATGTTGGCGGCGTGAACTGGGGAAGCGCCGCATATGATGCCCAACGCCATTTGCTGTTCATGGATGCTAACCGGCTGCCAATTTTCGTGAAGCTCATACCGCAAGCGGAGCTGGCGGATGCACGCAAGAACGCCAGCGATTCCGACCGGCTGCACGGTGAATTTGCGCGGCAAACAGGCGCCCCTTACGCGATGTTTCGAACGCCGCTGCTTTCGCCCAGCGGTCTCCCGTGCAACGCGCCGCCGTGGGGAACGGTGGCTGCCGTTGATCTGTTCTCCGGGAAGAAGGTCTGGGATGTGCCGCTCGGAAGTTTCATCCCGGGGATGAATACGGGAACGATTACCCTGGGAGGGCCGATGGTGACGGCGGGCGGTCTGGTATTCACTGCGGCGGCGGCGGACAATTATTTGCGCGCGTTCGACTCCGATTCCGGGAAGGAGTTGTGGAAGTATGAGTTACCAGCGGGCGGCCAGGCTACACCGATGACATACAGCATTGAGGGCAAACAATATCTGGTGGTCGCCGCCGGCGGCCACGGCAAACTTGGCACCAAACAGGGCGACTATGTGATTGCGTTCACGCTGCCATGAGCGCCGTGCGGTTGAAAAACTTCGGGAACGAAAGTTAATCGGGAGGAATGCCATGGAATGGGAAAAGCCGGAATCCACGGAGATATTACTGGCGTGCGAAATCAGCGGCTACGCGAATGCGGAATTGTCCGCGCCGAGCGGCACGGGTGATCTTCCAAGCTAACGCCGCCAGCATTCGAAAGCAGTTCTTCGGAGGCGTGCTAAGGTACAATTCACGGTCAGCTTACATCTGCTGAGCGAGAAAATGCCGGAAAAACCATCGCAAGGACGCGGGCTGCTGCTCATTGCCGCGTTCAAATTATTGAAGGCTTTCGCGCTGCTCGCGGTGGGCATCGGAGCTCTCAAGCTATTGCATAAAGATGTGGCCGCCAGCATCGAGCACTGGATCGCCGTCTTCCAGGTTGATCCGCACAATCATTTTATTCACAAACTGCTGGAGAAACTGTCGATCATCGATGATCGACGGTTGAAAGAGCTGAGCGTGGGGACATTCATCTACGCGGGGATATTTTTCACCGAAGGATTGGGTTTGGCGTTCCGGAAACGCTGGGCCGAGTACTTTACAATCATCACAACTGCTTCCTTCCTGCCGCTCGAACTCTACGAACTCTTCAAACACGCAAGTGTCGGGAGGGTTTTCGCTCTGCTGATCAACCTCGCGGTTGTTGCCTATCTGGTGTACGAGCTTCGCCGGACGAGGGCCCGGCACTGAAAGACGATTATGTTCGCAAGCAGTTGAAAAGCGGCACGAACCAGCACAACGCTGCGACATTGGCAGAAAGCTTTGCGGGGCTCGGCGGTAGAATAGAGATATGCAGCGAAAGGTATTCTGGCTCACTTATGGCGCGTTGGGGCTGGTTGCGGATCTCGCGTTGCCGCTCTGGTGGGCGCTCGCGGCGTTGATCCCCATAGGGGTGGTCAGCTGGTGGGTTGCTTATCGGAGCGAGTGGTTCTAGACGGCCACCCCACAGCGGCCAGCGACCGCGGTAGTTCAGCATTGATTGACAGCAAAACCGGCTAGGGAATCGTGATCGTATTTCCTTCACGAACGGCCGTGGCCGTCTCCTGACCGCGGAATCTGTAGACCACAATCAAGATCTTGTCCGCGCCTGGAACGGGATCTCCGCCCAACTCGTTGTTACTCACGAGAAGCGTGAGCGCGCCGTCGCGCGACCTGCGCCGCAGCTGCTCGGTCACATCAGCCGTCCTTCCCTGCACGCCATAAAAGCCGCGGATGATCTGCAGGCCATTCGAATCGTCAGGGTAGCGGCCACCAGCGTTTGAGGGGCGATCGTCCCAGTCGCCGCGACGAACGGCAAACATACGCACGTCCACGAAAGTGCCTTCATTAAAGGAGAATTCGCGCTCCTCATTCCTTCTGTTCCTGGCGAAGATGCGCAGCGATTTATCCTTGCCGACGGCCGGATCCCCGCCCATGGTTTGATTGTTGACCGCGACTCGTCCATCCACGCCGCCGCGCGCTATCAAGTCCTTGAGAATGTCGGTAACGTCGCTGCGCTGATTCTTGAAGCCGTAGTCAGCGCGCACGATTTGCCAGGCGTCATCTTGGGCGCCTAGTCCGGTGCTGAAAATAGTTGCGCCGGCGATGAGCACGGCCAAGACAAGCAACAACTGCCCATATCGAATTGAAGACTTCATTTACGATTCCTCCGTCGCGGACGATGGCTCGTCCTTTAGCTCACTCTACATCCCCATCGTCTATCTGACAGCGCACAATTAACTTACCCTTGTCCTGAAGGTTCACAGAGACCGAAGAATAGACCTGGACCAACTTTCTGCAGGTTCGTCCTGAAAAATGTCCGGTTTTCGGGCTGCGATTTGCAAATCGCGCGTCCTTCCCTCATCATTACTGTTTTGTTTGGGGATGCAGCGCGCTTCTGCTGCAAGGGCTCTTGTACCAATTCAAATTTCTCTCTCGATCGCGCGGCGATCGTTCATCAAAAGGAGTTGCATGGATAAGCCTTCTAAAATCGCGCCTGCCAAGGGAAAACTGGGAGTTCTGCTGCCGGGCATGGGCGCAGTCAGTACGACGTTCATGGCGGGAGTCGAACTGGTTCGCAAAGGCAAGGCGCAACCGGTGGGATCGCTCACGCAGTTGGGCACCATTCGACTGGGAAAACGTACGGATGGGCGGACGCCGCAGATCAAGGAATTCGTGCCGCTGGCGGAGCTGGAGGATATCGCGTTTGGCGGATGGGACATTTTCAAGGATAACGCGTACCAATCCGCGGCCAACGCCGGAGTGTTGAATCCGCAGGACCTTGAAAAGGTGAAGCCGTTCCTTTCGACGATCAAACCCATGAAAGCGGCGTTCGACCGCGATTTCGTGAAGATGATTGACGGGCCGAACATCAAGAAGGGCAAGAACAAGTACGAGCTGGCGCTGCAGATCAAGGAAGACATCGCGAATTTTCGCAAGACTTCGCGAGCAACGCGGCTGGTGACTTGCTGGTGTGGGTCTACGGAGAGTTTCCTGAAGCCGAGCGAGGTGCATTCGACGCCGGAGAAGTTTGTGGAGGGCATGAAATCGAATTCTCCGGATATCGCGCCGTCGATGCTATACGCGTGGGCGTCGGTGACAAGCGGCGTTCCATACGCCAACGGTGCGCCGAACCTGAGCGTGGATATTCCGGCGATTCAGACGCTGGCGCACGATCACAACGTGGCGATTGCCGGAAAAGACTTCAAGACCGGACAAACGCTGATGAAGACCGTGCTGGCACCGGCGTTTAAGGCGCGGATGCTCGGGCTGGACGGATGGTTTTCGACCAACATTCTGGGAAATCGAGACGGTGAAGTCCTTGAGGATCCCGGCTCGTTCAAGACGAAGGAAGAATCGAAGTTGAGCGTGCTGGAGTACATCCTGCAGCCGAAATTGTATCCGCAGCTCTACGGGAAGATGTTTCACAAGGTGCGCATCAACTACTATCCGCCGCGCGGAGACAATAAAGAAGGCTGGGACAACATCGACATCTTCGGGTGGCTGGGGTATCCGATGCAGATCAAGGTGGACTTCCTCTGCCGCGATTCGATTCTGGCGGCGCCGATTGTGCTTGATCTCGTTCTGTTCCTGGACCTCGCGCAGCGCGCGGGGATGCGCGGCATTCAGGAATGGCTCAGCTTTTATTTCAAATCACCGATGACCGCGCCGGGCCTGTACCCCGAGCACGACCTGTTCATTCAATCCATGAAGCTGAAGAACACGCTCCGTTGGATGAAGGGCGAGGATCTGATCACGCACCTCGGCCAGGAGTATTACGACTAAGAAAGTGATCTGAGAACAGAGATCAGAATCTCGCGGTACAGTCCCAGCCTACGTGTGCCATGTATTAGCCGGCGTGGGCTGCAGCGGATTTGGCGTCGACGGCGTCGAGGACGCGGGTGGAGTAAACGAGGGCGGCGCCGGCGTTCATGCCGACGGCGACGCCGAGTGCTTCGGCAATTTCTTCTTTCGAAGCGCCGGCCTTCAGAGCGGCCTCCGTGTGCACCACGATGCAGCCGTCGCAATGGGTGGTGATTGCGACGGCCAGAGAGATCAGCTGACGAGTTTTTTCGCCCAGGATACTGGTCTTCGAATTGGCAGCGCTGAGAGTCTGATAGCCGCGAACCGTATCCGGCGAGAGTTTCGTCAGCTCACCGATTCGGGCGCCAAGCTCCTTATGGTATTGATTCCAGTCCATCATCATGGTTTACTCTCCTATTTTGCAAAATCAGATTCGGGCGCGATTATACTATCCTGCTGCGTGAGTGTGATATCTTCTCCAGTTCACCCGAGCCTGCCGGGTTGCGGGGCGCGGGTCGCCCGGGGCACATCTCTTCCCTCACGTGACCGTAGCGCAGTCGAATTTATTCCAAGGAGCCGTGTTCATGAAGAGTTCGTATAACGGGAAGGCCGTTCCATCCGAAGGCAAGCCGATCGGCTACAGTGGCGGTGAGCTGCAAGTACCAGAGATGCCGATCATTCCGTTCATCGAAGGGGATGGAACGGGGCGGGACATCTGGAAGGCGTCACGGCGCGTGTTCGATGCGGCGGTGGAGCAGGCTTACGGCGGAAAGCGGCGTGTGGCGTGGTTCGAAGTTTTCGCGGGTGAGAAAGCGTTCAACGTCTTTAAAGAGTGGCTGCCGGGCGACACTGTGGATGCGATCCGGGATTTTCGGGTGGCGATTAAGGGGCCGCTGACGACTCCGGTGGGTGGTGGAATCCGTTCCCTAAATGTGGCGCTGCGGCAGATTTTGGATCTGTATTCCTGCGAGCGGCCGGTGCGTTATTTTCAGGGAGTTCCCTCCCCCGTGCGCGAACCGGAAAAGATGAATGTATTTATTTTCCGGGAGAACACCGAGGATGTGTACATCGGCATCGAGTGGAAATCGGGATCGCCGGAGGCGAAGCAACTGCTGGAGTTTTTGAATAACGTGATGTTGAAGGATAGGAAGAAACAGATTCGCTGGGATTCGGGGGTGGGGATCAAGCCAATTTCGCCGACAGGCACGAAGCGACTGGTACGGCGGGCGATCAAGTATGCGCTGGCCAACAAGCGCAAGAGCGTGACGTTGGTGCACAAAGGCAACATCCAGAAATATACCGAGGGCGCGTTCCGCGACTGGGGCTATGACCTGGCTCGAGAAGAGTTTCGTGCACAGACGATTACTGAGCGCGAGAGCTGGATCGTGGACAATCTGGACAAGAATCCGGCGCTCACTGTGGAGCAAAACGCGGCGTTGATCGAGCCGGGGCTCGAACAAGCTACCGACGCATTCAAGAAAACACTCTACGACGAAGTGAAGCAGACGCTGGACTCGATTTACGCGACTCATGGGAAGGGCCAGTGGAAGCAGAAGCTGATGATCAACGACCGCATTGCGGATTCTGTTTTCCAGCAGGTGCTGTTGCGGCCGGATGAGTACAGCGTGCTGGCAACTTCCAATCTGAATGGAGACTATCTGTCGGACGCCTGCGCGGCGCAGGTGGGCGGTCTGGGAATGGCGCCCGGTTCGAACATCGGCGACGGATTCGGGGTGTTCGAAGCGACGCACGGTACCGCGCCGAAGTATGCGGACAAGGATGTGATCAATCCCAGCTCCGTGATGCTCTCGGGCGCAATGATGTTTGAGTTTTTGGGATGGAAGGAAGCGGCCACGCTGATCGAGGACGGCATCGCGCGGACCATTCAGCAGAAGCGCGTGACGTACGATCTTGAGCGGTTGATGCCAGGCGCGGCGAAGGTGGGGACGTCGGCGTTTGCTTCGGCCATCATAGAGAATATGAAGGGTGTGGCCGCGGCGCGGTGAGCAATAGAATGCTCATCGCTGGCAGAGTGATCTGTGCCTATGTTCAACCCTCCAAAATCCTCGCTACAAGGGAAAGCCCTTTCTCCGCTTCCTAGAGCTCTACGTTCTTTGGGCCATTGGCGAGCTCTCATTGAAGGAGTCTTCATTCTTGGAGGAGATAACGCCAAAACTGCGCTCTACCTACCATCGAAAGGGTGAATGGCAAAGCATCATGGCGGCGGAAATGGACTTCCCAGACCACCTTCCTGCGGAGCTTCGTGCCATGTGGGAACATAACTGTGAGCTTGCTCGAAATAATAATGTGACGCTAACAGCTCAACAGTTTGCGGAACTGGTTGTGGATGAAAACTTTGGCGCAATGAACCCGATACCGTAGAGTAAGACAGAAGTTTCGAAGAGGAGACGAGCGGATGAGGAGCAAAGTTACAGTGGTGGGGGGCGGCTTTGTGGGGTCGACGACGGCGCAGCGGATTGTGGATATGGAGCTGGCCGACGTAGTGCTTACGGATATTTTGGATGGGCCGCCGGCGGGTAAAGCGCTGGACATGATGGAATCCGGGCCAATCACGCGGACAGATTCGCGCGGGACGGGAATCTCCACCGCGAGCGGCGATTATACCGCGACCGCGGGCAGCGACGTGGTGGTGATCACCGCGGGATTTCCGCGCAAGCCGGGGATGAGCCGGGACGATTTGCTGAAGGCCAACTACGACGTGGTAAAGGCCGTTGTCGAGCAGATCGTGAAGCATTCGCCGAACTGCATCATCATCGTTGTGACGAATCCACTGGATGCCATGGCGCAAGCGGCGCTCAAGGTGAGCGGCTTCCCGAAGCACCGCGTGCTGGGGATGGCGGGCGTCCTGGATTCGGCGCGCATGAGCACATTTGTGGCGATGGAGTGCAAGGTCAGCGTGGAAAATGTGCACTCGTTCGTGCTCGGCGGCCACGGCGACGACATGGTGCCGCTGCCGCGCTATTCCACAGTGGCTGGAATCCCTCTCCCGGACCTTTTGCCTAAAGAGCGCATCGACGCGATTGTTGAACGCACCCGCAAAGGCGGCGCGGAAATCGTGAACTTACTAAAAACCGGCTCGGCGTACTACGCTCCCTCCGCAGCAGCCGTGGAAATGGTGGAAGCTATTCTCAAGGACAAGAAAAAAATTCTACCTTGCGCCGTATACCTCGACGGAGAGTACGGAATCAAAGGATTGTTCGTCGGCGTGCCCGTGAAACTTGGCGCCAAGGGTGTCGAAGAGATCGTCCAGATTAAGCTCACCGCCGAAGAAAACGCCGCGCTGCAAAAGTCGTCGGCCTCGGTGCGCGAACTCGTTACCGTTCTTGGGCTTTAACTTCGAAGCGCCGAGATCGCACAGAAAACTATGATGAAACGCTGGATGACGCTATTGCTTCTGGGCCTGCTGCCGCCGCTGGCAGTTTCGTTCGCCCAAATTAAATATAAGAACGGAAATCCGGTCCTCGTAGCGCTAGTCAAGATGCCCTACGTGGGCGAGCGAAACGTCCCCGAACTCTCCGGCGGACCCGACTACTTGGATCAAGGCGGCCTTCGCAAGCTCCTTGAGGACCAAGGCTTTCCAACGCATGTCTCGTCTCCAGTGGCGCTCTCCGCCGACGAGGAAAAAGCCTACGGCTCATGGAACCGCCTCGCACTAGCCGAGGGCCAGCTTGCGAAAGTCGTTGCCGACGAGCGCCGCAACGGTTTTTTGCCGGTGGGGCTCCTCGCGAATTGTAGTTCGATTCTAGGAATGCTCAGCGGGCTGCAGCACTCCGGCCACAGCGCGAAGCCCTTGCGCGTGGGCATGGTTTTCGTTGACGCCCACGGCGACTTCAACACTCCTGAGACCACGTTGAGCGGCATGCTCGGCGGCATGCCAGTCGCCATCGCTGCCGGACAGTGCCTCACGCGCATGCGCCTCAAGACCGGTTTGGAACCCGCCGTTCCGACCCGCCATATCGTGGAGGTCTGCGTGCGCGATACCGATCCTCTCGAGCAGGAGCTTCTCGACCGCTCCGACATTCAGCAGCTTACTCTGGAAGACGTTCGCACGCGCTCGGCGAATCTTCACAGCGCCATGAAGCGTCTTTCCGAAGCTACCGACGTCATCTACATTCACGTGGACATGGATGGACTGGATCCGCGCGAAGTGCCCGGCCACCCCCTGACCGTTCCCGACGGACCGACGAGCATCGAGTTGGCTGCTGCCCTAACCGAAATGTTCAAGTATGAAAAGGTGGCCGCATTCGGCGTGGCATCGACGCCCTACGGCGAAAAGGACAAAACTGGCGTCTCGCGCCAAGCCGCCTACAATTTAATTCTCGGTGCCGCGAAGGGCGTACAGCAGCGCAGAGCGAACTAGCTCCAGCTCGCCAACATTTCTATGGCGGAAGATCATCTCGCTCGATCTGAACCTACCAGCCAAATATTTTGCTAGCGCCGTACACCAGCCCCAGCGTAAATCCCGCAATCACCACTTCGCCGATGGCGCCGACGGCGAACGGCCGCAGCCCCTGCTTGCGCATGTCGCTGAAGTTGGTACGCAGCCCGACCCCCGCGAAGGTGAGCAGAAACGCCCAGCGCGAAAGATTGGCCAGCGCCCCGACCTGGTCCTTGTTGAAGAAGTGATAAGTCGCCAGCACCGAAATCAGCAGGAAGCCCAGCACAAACTTCGGGAATTTCTGCCAGAGAAACGCCGCTTTGTTCCCCACCGCCTGCGCCTGTCCTTTGCCGGCCCAATAAATCGCGTAGCCAAGCACCACAAATCCGATCATGGCGTTGCGTGTGGACTTGACGAGAACGGCGAGCTTGGCCGCGGCGTCAGAGTAGAGCGCGCCTGCGGCGGTGGCTTCGGCGGTGTTGTCCACGGCGAGGCCGGCCCACAGACCATAGGAGCGGTCGCTGAGATGGAGAAAGTGTCCGATGAGCGGAAAGGTGAAGAGCGCGAGTGCACCGAGAGCGAGAATCGCGGCGATGGAGAATGAAGAATCTTCGTCATCGGCATCGATGGCGCCTTTGGTGGCGATGATGGCGCTGACGCCACAAACGGCGGAGCCTACCGCCAGAAGCGTGGTGAGTTTGGGCTTCAGCTTGAAGATTCGGCCAAGGAATGTCATGAAGGCGATGGCGCCGGTGATTTCGATGGCGACAAGGACGAGGCTGACTCCACCGAGCTTGAGGATATCGCCGAGAAGGAATCGCGCGCCGAGCAGAACGATGCCGGCCTTGAGCCAGAATTCGTAGGTGGCCACCCCGGCGCGGAAAAGCTCCGGCACGCCGACGGTATTGGAAACGAGAAGGCCGAGAATAATGGCCCAGAGAACGTATTCGATATTTGGAAACGTCCAATGGTGGGCTTTCGCGTAGCCGCCGACATTTTGCTCAAGCAGTTTGCCTGCGTAGCCGAGGGCCGCGAGCAAGACGACGCCGGGAATGACGCGCAAGAATTTCAGCGCCGGTTGCACCGGCTGGACCTGGGGAACTCTGATTACATCAGCCATGTTTCATCGTCTCCATTTTCCAGATATCTTCACCATGGGACATGTTTGAAAACGCCCGCACGAATCAAAAGAGCCGCAAGAAATGCTGCAAGGACGGCCCAGGTATCGAGCGACAGCTTCCAGCGATTTTCACTGCTAGTTGATTTCGGTTCTGCACTCATTGATCTGCTCCTTTACAAACTAAATTACGGGCACGCAATGCGGATTGAGATTCTTTCCGGAACGATCCCAGAACGACGCAGTCAGTTCTTGAATCTCGTGCGAAGCCACGCGGCCCACAATCAAGAGGGCTGGCGCGGGCAACTTTTTATCGCTGGCGAGGCGCCCCACGCTGGACCAGCGTATTTCCTCAGAAGAGTTAGTAGCGTTCGAAACAATCACACACGGGAGATCCGCCGGGAGGCCGCCGTCGAGCAGTCGTTGCGAGACTTCGGTGTAATCGGCGCCCGGCATGTAAAGAACCAGCGTGGTCGTGCTTGTGACGCAGCCCCAATCCATCACGCTGCCGCCCGTGCCACGCGAAAACGTTGTCAGCAAGATTTGGGAGGCGACGCGGCGATCGGTGAGCGAAATCCCCGCGGCTGCAGCGGCTCCCAGAGCAGCGGTGATGCCAGGAACGATTTCGTAGGGAATCCCGGCCTTGCGCAGGGACTCAATCTCTTCACCGGCGCGGCCAAAGACGGAGGGATCGCCACCTTTCAAGCGAACAACGATCTCGCGGGTTTGCGCATAGGAGAGTAGAAGTGAATTGATTTCGTCCTGCGTGAGGAGTTTGCGCCCAGCGCGCTTGCCGACATCGATGAGCTCCGCGGCGGGCGAAATTAACGCTAGGACTTCGCGGCTGACCAAGGCGTCGTGAAGGACAACATTTGCACGGCCAAGCAAACGTGCGGCCTTCAATGTAAGCAATTCCGGATCTCCCGGGCCTGCGCCGATGAGATAGACGGTGCCGCTCATGCCACGCACTCCCCACGGCCGAGCTTGAGCGAATAAGTTTCCGTGTCGCCCCAGTCGACAAAAATGTCTTCGGCGCTGCTTGTAACGTCGGCGAACGGTTTTAATTGTTCGGCGATAACCTTGTCTGGGGTGCGGGCCACCCAATCGGAGAAAGTTTCTGCGGGCTGGCGGTCCTGCTGGTAAAACAGCAGCAGCTCTCGGATGATGGTGGGAATCGGACGCGCGGGCACGGCCATAATCTGGCGAGCAAAACGCACGCCATTCGAATCCACTTTTCCGCCCAGCAAAAGCTGGTAGTAAGGCGCTTGTTGATCGCCAATCTTTCGAACGTTACCGTAGAAACCGATGTCGGCGATGTGATGGTGACCGCAGGAATTGGGGCAGCCGCTGATCTTGATGCGGAGTTTCTGGATTTCCGGATCGGTGTAGCCGTTCAGTTCGCGCGCGAGCACTTCGGCCAGAGTCAGTGAACGCGTGATGCCAAGATTGCAGGTGGTAGCACCCGGGCATCCGGTAACATCGGAAATGGTGCGCGCACCGGGGGTGGCCAGTTCGAATGCGCGAAGATCATCATAGACCGCGCGCACGCGGTCAAAGGGTACCCACGGGATAACGAGATCCTGATTCACGGCAATGCGCACACCGGTCAGTTCATTTTTTTCCAGAACATCCGCAAGGCCGCGCATCTGGTTGCTATAGAACGTTCCGGCGGAGAGCTTGATCCAGATGGCGCCGTATCCAGCTTGCCGCTGAGACATCAGGTTGGATTCCGCCCAACGATCGTATTCAGGATCGATTTGTGTAAGGGCCGCCGACGAAGACAAAGGCGCTGGCGCAATCGTAACGAGCGTTGGCTGGATGGGAGAAGGGACCACAAACTTTTCCGCTGGTGCTTGAGAGACTTTGCGCTTCTCCGCCACCAGGCGGCGAAACTCTTCGATGCCTTTCGCGCGCAAAACGTATTTGAGACGTGCCAGCAGTTTATTCTTGCGGTTTCCCGTTTCAGTGAAAACGCGCAACACAGCTTCGATGGTGGGCAGCAGTTCTTCTTCCGGGACGAAATCCGAAAGCACAGCGCTTTCCGTGGGCAGACTGCCTAGACCGCCGCCGACCAAGACTTTGAATCCACGGTGCGAGGTCCCGTTCGAACCATGAACTTGGGCGATGAGGCCGACATCGTGAATCCCGGCAACCGCGCAGTCACCATCGTTCTCGCAGCCGGAAAAGGCAATCTTGAACTTGCGGGGCAAATCGTGAAAATCGGGGTGGCGCAAGAGGTAACGCGAAACTCCCAGCGCGTAGGGCGTGACGTCGAACGCTTCGCCTGGGCAGACGCCCGCCACCGGGCAGGCGGTAACGTTGCGCACCGTATTGCCGCACGCCTCGCGGGTGGTAAGCCCAGCATCGGCCAGCAGGCGCATCGCCGAGGCCACTTTTTCAAGCTTTACAAAGTGGAATTGAACGTTTTCGCGCGTGGTAAGGTGGCCGCGCCCTGTCGAGTATTCGTCGGCGAGATGCGCGAGGACGCGAAGATGATCCGCCTTTAGCACACCCGCCGCGACCTTAACCCGAAGCATCTGAAACCCGGGTTGCCGCTGCCCGTAAGTGCCGTGTTTCAAACGGAAAGGCCGAAACTGTTCCGCAGTGATGCTACCGCTCTGCAGCTGCTGGACGCGTTCTTCAAAGCGGCCGATTTCCGCTTCAATGGCTTCGCGACTGTGTCGTTCCTCGACTTCCGGTATGGCTGCCACGGTCATAATTCCCTGCTCCCCGGGTCACTGCCCAGAAAATGCTTGACCAAAAACAAAAAAGCCCACGTTACCAGCGGCTCTGGCACGTGGGCTTCGGAACTTTTTGATTAAGCTACAACTAAGTCCGGAAACTCCTCTGGCCAGAGATGGGTGTCATGCGACACGCAGCGTTTTGCGTGCAGGGACAACACATGTTCTGGCAACAGGTCTTCATCAAGCTGAAGGATACTTTCCGGGCCTCCCTGATGTCAAAGGGTTCCCCTCACAAAGATTAGATGCGTCGCATCGAAAAAAGTAATCAACGGCTGTGCTGAATTCCCGGAGTGCTACGGCCCCTTACTGCCCCACCAGCGTGGCGCTCTTGATGGAGTCCAGCTTGGGCCAGCCTTTGTCGAGATATGGTTTGCCCTGCTTGGTGATCTGGTCCTGGTCGGGACCGGCGTTGTCCCCATACTGGTCGTAAAACATGTCCACAACCTTCATTCCTGGAGCATCGACGACTCCGAAGGGTGAAAAGCCCTGCGCGTCGAGCCCGGGGTTGTCCTTCAGATTGATGAAGATTTGAGTCGAGCGGGTATTGGGCATGCTCGTCTTCGCGTATGTCAAGTAGCCGCGCTTGTTACTCCCGATCACGGGCTCGTCCTTGATATTCGCATTGGCCCAGGCGGCCGAAACCGGGGGATTGGCATTGATTCCGAACTGCACCACAAAGTTTGGAACCACGCGGAAGAAGCTGGCGTTGTCAAAAAAATGGTGCTTGACCAGATTGTAGAAGCGGTCCGCGCCGATGGGCGCCCAATCGCGATGGACCGTCACGGTGAAATCGCCGCGGGTGGTGACGAACTTCACGTGGTAAATGTCTGGGCCCTGGTCCTTGAGGGCAGCCGGGCGAAGAAGTGCACGATCATAACCCTGGCGGGGCGCCTCGGTTGGCGCGCTCGCCGTAGCAGAAGGCTGGGCCGGCGGTGACGTTTCGGCCTTGGGAGCGACCGGGGCCTCCGCTCTAGGCTGCTCCGGGGGCGGCGCTTCTGCCTTACAGCCTAGAAATAGCGTTCCGATTCCTAAAAGTGCCATAAACCACGTTGCACGTTTCATTTCTAACGTCCCCCTATGCCTTTTTTTTTCAGAACTTCCCACACTGACCTTACTTTTGGGTATTCAACTCGCGGCTAACGCGTTCGACTTCCGTCATGACGCGGAGCGTATTCTCGCCGAGAATTTTCTTCACGTCACCTTCGGAATAGCCCTTTTTCAGCAGCGCCTCGGTAATGGCCGGGAGCTTGCTTGCGTCTTCCATGCCATAAGGCATGTTTGCGCCATCGAAGTCGGAACCCAGTCCAACATGGTCCACACCGGCGATTTTTACAGCGTGGTCGATGTGCTCGATAATCTTAGTGTAATCGACGCGAGGAAGTTTGCCCTGCTCAACGTATTCGCGGGTGATACGGTCGCCTTCGATCAACTGGCAGCCTTCATTGTCGCCGCAGCGCTTCGTAACCTCCACAGCAATCGACTTGTTCAGCTCCGGATTGGCCACTTCGGCGTTCAGGAATTCCTGGCTGAGAAAGCCAACGTGGTAGTTAATCTGAATCACGCCGCCCTTCGCCGCCAGGTCTTTCATCATCTGATCGGTCATATTGCGGCGAGCGTCGCAGATGGCCCGGCAGGAGGAGTGCGAAGCGATCAGCGGGGCTTTGCTGATTTCCAGGGCGTCGTAAAAGGTTTTGTCGCTGACGTGGGAAATGTCCACCATCATGCCCAGCCGATTCATCTCGCGGACGACGTCTTTGCCAAAATCGGTGAGACCGTTGTGTGCCGGCTTGTCGGTGGAAGAGTCGGCCCATTCGTCGTTGCCGCTGTGCGTCAAGGTCATATAGCGAACGCCAAGAGCAGCAAAACTCCGCAGTACACCGAGGTCGGAGTTGATCATGTGGCCGCCCTCGACGCCCATGAGCGCGCCGATCTTGCCTTGCTTGCGAGCTTCGCGGATGTCAGCGGCCGTGGTGGCCAGCACGAGGTCATTGGGATGTTTGCGGACCTGCTCGCGAACGGCGTCGATCTGTATCATGGCGCGATCCACAGCTTCGGGGCCGGTCACTTTACTGGGAATCCAGATGGAAAAGAAAATCGCGCTGAGGTTACCTTCGCGCATGCGAGGAATATCAATACTGCCGGTGGAACTTCGCATTCCAAGATCGAACTTGCCGTCAAGAAATCGCTGCGTGGTGTCGTCGTGCGTATCCACGACGATCGAGGAACTATGCAGCTTCCGCGCTTTTTCGGAAATGGAATCGGCAGACAAGGCGAAGCCCGCCAGGCCGATCATAAAAACACACACAACAGCGAGCATCAGAGTACGGACCATGCATTTCCCCCAGCGGAACGTTTGATGGTAACGGAAACGAGTTCAGAGCGCCAAGCAGTTACCCCACCAGCCAGCCGAGAAGCGCTTGCTTCCAGACGTCGCGGTTAACGGCGGCGATGGACTCGGTCAACGGAATGTTCTTCGGGCAAGCATGCACACAGTTTTGCGCGTTCGCGCAATCCTGGATGCCACCCGGGCCCATGAGCGCTGCGAGGCGCTCGCTCTTGTTCATCGCACCCGTGGGATGCAGATTGAAAAGCCGCACCTGGCTGATGATGGCCGCTCCCATGAACTGGCTGTGTTCGTTGACCTGCGGGCAAACCTCAAGGCAGCTTCCGCACGAGATGCAGTTCGAAAGCGGATAGCCTTGTTCCTGGATTTCGGGCGAAACGCGCGGGCCTTCGCCCAGGTCGTACGTGCCGTCGATGGGAATCCAGGCTTTCACGCGCTTCAGACTTTCGAACATGAATTGGCGATCGACGGTGAGATCGCGCACCAAAGGAAATTTCGAGAGTGGCTCGATTCGAATGGGCTGTTCGAGCTGATCCACCAGCGCGGAGCACGCCATGCGCGCCTTGCCGTTGATGAGCATGGCGCAGGAGCCGCAGATTTCTTCGAGGCAATTCGAATCGTAGGAGATCGGAGTGGTTTTCTTGCCGTCGCGCGTTACGGGGTTTTCCGCAATATCCCGCAGGCAGATGATGACGTTCATGGAAGGTCGCCACTTCAGCGAAAACTCCTCCCACCGCGCCGGCTCCTTCGGCCCCATCTGCCGTTTTACCTTGACGATCACTTGTTTTGCGTCTGCCATGGAGCCCTCTTCCGCTATTGGCGAATGCTTTTTACTTCGCGGCGTCGTAGCGGCGCGGCCGCGGCGTGATCAGTGAAATATCCACGGGCTCGTAAGTGAGCTGGACTTCGTTATTTGCCCACTTTGCGCGTGTGGTCTTCAGCCAATTGGCGTCGTCGCGCTCCGGAAATTCGGGCTTGTAGTGCGCGCCGCGGGACTCATTGCGCGCCAGGGCCCCCACGGTGACGACGCGCGCCAGGATGATCATGTTTTCCAGCTCACGCGCGAAATTGAGCGTCTGGTTGGACCAGCGGGTACGATCGCTGAGATTGATCTTCTTGTAGCGTTCCTGGAGGGCGCGGATCTGCGCGTCGGCCTTCTCGAGATTCTTGTTGATACGCGTTACCGTGACGTGTTCCGTCATGATGTCGCCAAGTTCCCGCCAGATGGTGATTGGATTCTCACAGCCGTCCTGCGTGAGAAAGGCCTGATTCTTTTCTTCCTGGCGCTTTTTCTCGAGGTCAAAAACCGATGAAGCTGTGGACTCCGCTCCTGCTTGCAGATTCTTCGCGTACTTCACTGCCGCGGGGCCGGCCAGTCCACCGCCAAAAATGCAGGAGACCAGGGAATTGGCTCCGAGCCGATTCGCACCGTGGTATTGATATTCGCATTCGCCCGCCGCGTAAATTCCCGGGACGCTGGTAGCTTGATCTTCGGCGTTCACCCAAATTCCGCCCATGGTGTAGTGCATCGCGGGGAAAACTTTCATCGGCTCTTCGCGAGGATCGACGCCGCAGAACTTTTCGTAAATTTCCAGGATGCCTTCGAGTTTGCGATCCAGGGTTTCGCGTGGGATGTGCGTCACGTCCAGATAGACGGCGGGCTGCCCGTCGATGCCGAGTTTCTCCTGATAGACGATGCGGTGAATCGCGCGCGTGGCAATGTCGCGCGGCACCAGGTTGCCGTACTTCGGGTACCACTCTTCCAGGAAGTAGAAACGCTCCGCCTCAGGAATATTTTTCGGGGCCCGCTTCTCGGTGGGATTGCGCGGCACCCAGACACGGCCGCCTTCGCCTCGCGCGGATTCGCTCATCAACCGAAGCTTGTCTTCTCCGGGAATCGCCGTCGGATGCACCTGAATAAATTCGCCGTTCGCATAGTCAACGCCCTGCTGCAAAAGCGCCGATTGTGCCGAGCCGGTGCAAACGACAGAATTCGTGGAGCGCCCGAAGATGGCGCCAATCCCGCCGGTAGCAAAAATCACTGCGTCGGCCGCAAAAGTTTTCACTTCCATCGTGCGCAGATCCATCGCACAAATGCCGCGGCAGACACCACCCTCGTCAATCACCGCGGATAAAAAGGTCGAGCTTTCGAATTTCTTGACCTTGCCTTCGGACTCATGGCGCCGCACTTGCTCATCGAGCGCGTAGAGCAATTGCTGGCCGGTAGTCGCTCCCGCAAAAGCTGTGCGGTGATAGAGCGTTCCGCCAAAGCGCCGGTAATCGAGCAACCCTTCCGGCGTGCGATTGAACATCACGCCCATGCGATCGAGCAGGTCGATGATCCCGGGCGCGGCTTCGCACATGCGTTTCACCAGCGGCTGATTCGCCAGGAAATCGCCGCCATAAATGGTGTCGTCAAAATGCTTCGCGGTGGTGTCGCCTTCGCCTTTCTGATTCTTTGCCGCGTTGATTCCGCCTTGCGCGCAGACGGAATGCGACCGTTTCACCGGGACGATGGAGAAAAGATCCACGGGGACGCCGGATTCAGCCACACGAATCGTGGCCATCAGTCCGGCCAGACCACCGCCCACGACGATAATTTTTGGCTGTCTCATTTGGTGGGCAGATACGCGGAGAAGGGATGCCAGTCGAACCGGAAACTAAGAATGATCAGGACACCGACCACGCCGAACGTCACTCCGACGAGCGCGCCGAAGCGCCCGGCAGCCTGTTGCGCCTTGACGGTTGCCGCAAGCCCCCACTTACAAGCAAAATTCCAGACGCCCACGCCTAGATGGAAAGAAGAAGCGAGAACTCCAATCACAAAAAACGCCAGGTACCAAGGATTCTGCATGTCCTGGGCAACATTTTCGTACGTAGATTTGCCGTGGGTGAGCCAGCGCTCCGTATACAAATGCCATCCGATGTAAGCGAAAGCAATCAATCCGGTGTAACGCTGGGCGGTGTAAAGCCAATTCCCTACCCAAGGATAGGCGGAGACGTTGGACTTGCCCTTGATCCAAATATAAATTCCGTAGCCGCCGTGAAATAGCATTGGCAGAAAAATGGCTCCCCATTCTACGAGCAGGCGGAACGGAATAGTCTGCAATTCCTCTGAAGTCGCGTCGTATTTCGCGCGGCTGACCAGAGCCGCGCTGTTGGACCAGAAATGTTCTGCTAGGAATGCGCCAACGGGGAGTATGCCGGTAAAAGAATGAAGTTTTCTGAGGAAATAACTTGAGTCAGGCTGGGTTTCCGTAGCGGACATGCCCTCTCCGCCGCGGAAGTCCTTCCTGGTTTGCATTCACGCAGCAAAGCCGAAGGAGCGATGAGCAATCGCGGCAAAATCAGTATAGGCAGATGGGCGAGGGGATGCAAGTTGGTCTGTTTTTTCAGCGGGCACAAACGATTCGAAAACTTCTTGCTGCCGAAGTGGGTTGGCTTGAAGATAGGGGTATCGACGGATGGGATCCGCCCGGCCAACTCCCTGCTGGCTGCCGGTCCATAAAAGATAAAACCCAAATGAGCGCAACCTCAGGTCTAGTCACCGAACTCGAACGAATCGCGACTGCCCTTAGCGCGGAAGAGGGCGCTGCGTCCGAATTTTCCCTGACTACCGTGGCCGAAAAAATTGCCAAGAATCTGTCGGTGCGCAAGGACGAAGTCGCCATCATGGGTGTTTCCACGCGTTGGCGACATCTGCATTTTCTGGTTCCGGAAGCTTTGAAGAATGTTGGGTTCATTCCATTGTCGAGTAATTCCGCGCTGGCCGCGCGGACCGCGCGCGACAGCCGGCCCGAGATTGAGAACAATTTCATCACCACGCGGCACGCTAATGTTTTTGAAGGAGTGAAAATCAACTCCGAAACTGCCGAGTCGATCCAGAAAATCATCAGCGCTCCTATTCTTGCCGAAGGAAAGGTCATCGGCGTCATTCAGATCAGCCGAAAGGGCGCTACGGCGAAGAGTGCTGGCCCCGATTTTACGGCGGATGACCTCGGAAAACTCCTGGCGGTATGCAAGCCGCTTGGCAAATTGTTGCGGCACGTCAGCTCCGAATGATCCCTTTCTGCCGAAGCTTTCATCTCCTATTCATACTTACGCTCGCTACGCGGCTGCGAGGGCGTGAAATGCATTGACACTCCAATACCTTCTTGTTACTTTTCCGAAGCGAGAAAATTTTCGCGCACACTCTACTCACGGAGGCACGGCCAACCGGCACCATGGCGTTCGTTGCTAAGAAAATATTCCTCACCAAAGGCGTCGGTAAACATCGCGAAAGGCTTTCGAGCTTCGAGCTTGCCCTGCGGAACGCAGGTATTGCGGCATGTAACATTGTCCGCGTGTCCTCGATTTTTCCTCCCAACTGCAAATTGATTTCGCGCAGCGAAGGACTAAAACACATCAAGCCCGGCCAGGTGGCTTTTACCGTCATCAGTGAAAACTCCACCAAGGAAGCGCACCGCCTGATCGCTGCGAGTATTGGCCTGGCACTTCCGAGCGACAAATCCATGTATGGATACTTGTCTGAGCACCATTCTTTCGGCGAAACCGAAGAAGTGGCCGGAGAGTACGCGGAAGAGCTCGCGGCGGAAATGCTGGCAACGACGCTGAACGTGGAATTCGATCCGGATTTGAGCTTCGACGAAAAAAAAGAAGTCTATCGTATCTCCAACAAGATCGTCCGCACCATGAACGTCACGCAATCCGCTGTCGGTGACAAGCGCGGGTTGTGGACCACAGTTCTGGGCGCGGCAATCCTCATTGGCGAAGATGATTAGCAGTCCGTTATTTCAGTGCATCCTTGAATTTCTGCCATGACGACTTGTTTATTTGGTTCGCAAAAATGCGTTTTTTGCTGAATCTTTTTACAACGAATCTACGTCCATACCTTCCCCAGGAGAATCCGTCGCCCAGTTTCGGAAACCGCAAATCGACGAATTCATAGGTCGGATCGAGCGTCTTCGCAAACTCTCTTAGTTCCACATCGCTCGAGTTCGCGCACTCCTTGTAGCACAAAACTCCCGGGTTTGTCCGCCAGATCTGGTCACTGAACTTGCCATGCACATCCCAGATTTCGCTCTTCCACGGCGCAATCTCTCCGCGCAGAGCTTCCTGGATAAAATGAAAGAGGCTGTCGGTCTGATAGACGAACACCGGCGCATCGTGACAGGCATAGTAGATTGGTCCCCAAGCCCGCGACTCACTCGTTAAGTCGACCACCCAAAAATTGCCACAGTCGTCACCCGCGATGGATAGTGCATGCGGACAAACTTCTTCCAGTCCAAACCCGCCAGGCAGCCCCGCAAAATCCACAAGTCCCAGTTCGCCGCACTCGAATCCACGAGTACTAGCAAAGACATCTCGCATCTCCGCAGGCAAGGGACACGGGATCTTGGCTTCCAATTCTTGGAGTTCGTCCAAGGTCAACGGGGGAAGTAACTTGAACTCTTCTCGAACGCCACCCTTGCTCACCAGGCGAGTTCCGGCTGCACTCTTGAGGATTTCAAGCAATCTGGACAAGGGATGCCTAGACGTCCAGATCGTATGCCGTCTTAAGCCACTTCTTCACTTCAACGTCGATCTGTTCCGCAGCCTTGATTTCAATCCGATGCGTGATGCGGTCCTTTTTCGACAGTCCGCCTGTATCAATCAGACGCTTCGGCAACTTCCCTTTGTAGTGCGTCAGTGCGAACCCAAGATCGATCCGCGTATTCGTCGTCGGCTTGATCTGCGCAAACACGTGCTGGTGATACAGCGGCATCATCGTTTTACAAGGGCAAGCTTTCACGTCTTCCCCCTCGATTTGCCAAGCTTTAGCAATTCGCAAAAAAACGGGCCGCGGCTTCTCTTTTGGACCTGCAGTTGGCATTGCAATCTCCACCTGCCGACTCTCCACCGGGCAAATCCTGCTGTTCAGGCCCTATGGATGGGCTATTTGAAATACCCGATGCGCTCCAGCACTGCCCTGACGATCAACGGCAGCGCCACCGTCGCGTCATCGAAAACTTCTGCAAACTTTCCGCCTTCTTCGGGAGGCACGAATTTCCCCCAGGAAACAGCTTCCGTATACGTGCTGCCGCTGAGGCCGCCCCAGTGGACCGGCTCCGGGCAGATCCGCAGACCATAGTTGTAGCGCTTCAGCGGAATCTTTTTGTAGCCGCGCCGCGCAAGCAGTTCCGCGTACACGCCAAATTGTTGCGACCAGTTGCGCGGCACACCCCCGCCCACGGTGAATATTCCCATGCGCTTCGTGGACAGCATGGTGTCTGCGAATTTCTCGAAATCCTCGAAGGGATCGAAGCGCAGGAGCGGACGCTTGTCTCTCTGCCGCGAGATCTTGTGGAGTGCAAAGTCAATCCCCAACTCCGAATCGCTGAAGGCCGGTACGAATACCGGAACATTATGGAGATACGCGGATTTGAGAATTCCCCTTCCTTGCGAACCCTTGTGGAGGAACTCACCGATGCGCCGGTGGATCTTCCAGCTGCACACCACGTCGTCCGCGTCCCATTCGTCGAGGATATGGTCCATCACTTCCTCGACGTGGTCGAGATTCGTTTCCGGCTCCAACGAATCGTACACGCGGTTGTACCCCGCGTGGAAGAGCTCCCGGTCATCCATTTTGTCGTTGTAGCGGAAATGCGAGTACCCGGTTGCTTCCACCAGTCCGTGGGCCATGAGCGCTCCGGTAGAGACGATGGCCTTTACGATGCCCGATTCGATCAGATCGCAGAAAACCAGGCCCATTTTGCCCACGGTGAGCGCGCCGGAAAGAGTCATCACCACGAAGCAATCTTTGTCGCGCGCCATGGTTTCCAGCACGTCGGCGGCGTCGCCAATCTGGCGCCCAGTAAAAGCGGTGTCGCCCATGGCACGGACAAGTTCATCGACGGTGCGGCACTTGGATAAATCCAGCGGGAACATCGGCCGGAGTTTATCCTTCACCGGATCGTGCAGTACGCGTCCGGTCACCGTCTTTTTCCGATGCTTCGCCATTACGTCTCCTCGACAAGGAAAGAGTATTTCCGCAGTGCGAATGATTTGCTCTCGAGCATCTTACGCGCGAAGGTGCTGGAACGTCTTGCAGATTGATATTACAAATCCAGAACAAATGATAGCGTAAAACGCGCACGAATATTTTTTCTTGCTCATGTTAAACTAAAATTCATGGCCAACAAATTCACCATCGGTCTGGTGCAGATGAAATGCACGGCCCACGGCGATGAAAACCTGGCGCGCGCCATCGAGAAAATCCGCGAAGCAGCCGCGCGCGGCGCGCAGATCATCTGCATGCACGAATTATTTCACGGCGAATATTTCTGCCGCACCGAAGACGCCGAACTTTTTAATCTTGCGGAAGCCGTGCCGGGCCCGACGACGGAAAAGCTGGCGCAAATCGCAAAGGAAGAGAAAGTGGCGCTGGTGGTTTCGCTTTTCGAACGGCGCGCCCCGGGCGTTTATCACAATACCTGCGCGGTTCTGGATGCCGACGGGAGTTGTCTCGGCAAATACCGCAAGATGCACATCCCCGACGATCCCCTCTATTACGAAAAGTTTTATTTCACCCCTGGCGATCTCGGTTTCCCGAATTTCCAGACCAAGTATGCAAAAATCGGCGTGCAGATCTGCTGGGACCAGTGGTATCCCGAAGGATCGCGAATCACAGCGCTGAGCGGTGCGGAAGTGATTTTTTACCCCACCAGCATTGGCTGGCATCCTCACGAAAAGGCGCAATTCGGCGCGGCACAACTCGATGCCTGGCGCACCATTCAGCGCGCGCACGCCATCGCCAACGGAGTTTACGCCGCGGTCGTCAATCGCGTCGGATTCGAAGGCAAGCCGGAGAAGGGCGACGCCGGACTGGAGTTCTGGGGAAATTCTTTTGTCGCCGACCCTTTCGGCCAGGTCGTTTCACAAGCGTCGAACGACAAAGAGGAGATCCTCGTGGTTGAATGCGATTCCGCCAAGAGCGAGGACACGCGGCGAAACTGGCCCTTCCTGCGAGACCGCCGCATCGATGCCTATCCTCCAATCCTAAACCGCTGGCTGGACAAAGAATGATCTCGTTTTGAGCGACTGCTACCGTTTTTTAATCTCCGTGATCTCTGTGTCCTCCGCGATCTCTGTGTTAAATTCTTTTTTCCAATGAGCACACCGCCGCGATCCAAAACGCCCTACGCCCTCGGCTTTAGGATGCCTGCCGAATGGGAGCACCACGACGCCACGTGGCTGGGCTGGCCGCATGAACTAACGGACTGGCCTGGAAAATTTGCCCCAATTCCCTGGGCGTTCGCCGAGATTGTGCGCCACCTGTCAAAGGCCGAACGCTTGTATCTCCTGGTGGAAAACGGCTTTGCGGAGGCTCGTGTTCGCGCCATGCTGAAAAAGTCCGGCGCGAATCTCGATGCTGTTGATTTTTTCCGCGTGCCCACCGATCGCGGCTGGATGCGCGATTCCGGCCCCATCTGCGTACGCAAGGACACGGGTGAGGTAGCGTTCAATCATTTCGTGTTCAACGGCTGGGCAAAATATCCGAATCACAAAAAGGACGCCGCTGTCGTCAGTAAAGCCAATCAAAAACTAAAACGCAGAATATTTCTTCCGGAGCACAAAGGGCGACGGGTGGTGCTGGAGGGCGGCAGCATTGACGTCAATGGCCGAGGCACTCTTCTCACAACAGAAGAATGCCTGTTAAGCAAAGTGCAGGAAAGAAATCCTGGGCTCGTGAAAGAAGACTATGCGAAAGTGTTTCGCGAATACTTAGGAGTAACAAACGTGCTGTGGCTGAAGAACGGAATCGCCGGGGATGATACGCACGGGCACGTGGACGATTTGACGCGCTTCGTGAATCCAACGACGGTAGTGACCATCGCGGAAGAAGATCCCAATGACGCCAACTATTCTCCGTTGCAGGAGAGTCTGGCTCTTCTTCAAACGATGAAGGACCAGGATGGGCGGCCGCTTCGGGTGGAAACACTCCCCATGCCCGCACCGATCTATTTCGACGGCCAGCGGCTACCTGCGAGTTACGCGAATTTTTACATCGCCAACAAAATCGTGATCGTTCCAACTTTTAGCGATCCGAATGATCGCGTAGCGCTGAACACTCTCGCAGGCCTGTTTCCCGATCGTGAAGTTGTGGGGATTGCCTGCCGCGATCTCGTGCTGGGACTCGGCACGCTGCATTGCATGACGCAGCAACAACCTGCTTCGCGGTGAGAACAGAATTTCCTCGCGCGTTGGATTGCCTTGGCCGCTATATCGGATACAATCGGTGCCTGATCAGGAGGGTTCATGCTTGCGGAACAAGTGATTACTGAACGGTCAATTCGGGTCTGGTTCGAATCGCACGGCTTCGTTTCATGGCTCCTCTTCGGCCTGGTTGCCGGATGGCTCGCGGGAAAAATTGCACGCGGACGCGGATTCGGTTGCATCGGTGACATCCTGCTGGGCTTGATCGGTTCTTATATCGGCGGATGGATTTTTATTAAACTCGGAATTCTTGGCGGCGGCTTCCTCTACTCACTCGCGGCCGCTGTGCTCGGCGCCGTCATTCTCGTTTCCATCGCGCACGCCTTTTCGACTGGTCCCGACCGCTAAATGGCTGGGCGTTTTTTTTTGTGCGCCACTCATCCGCTGCTAGTCACGAGTCACCAGTCACGTCCTTATGATAGGATTCTCGTTTGCGTCCCGGAGCTGACGCGTCATTGAGCAAGTCCTCGCAATCCCTCACAGCCATACCCCTGGGTGGTCTCGGCGAATTCGGAATGAACATGATGGCACTGCGGTCGGGCGACGACATTCTCGTCATCGACGCAGGCATGATGTTCCCCGAATCCGAATTGCTGGGCGTCGACCTGGTCATCCCGGATATTTCCTATTTGAAGCAGAATCGCGCTCACGTGCGCGCGATTGTGCTTACGCACGGCCACGAGGATCATATTGGCGCGTTGCCGTACATTTTGCGCGACCTCAACGTTCCGGTTTACGGAACGCGTTTCACGCTGGCGTTGGTGAAGAAACGCCTGGATGAAGCGGGGCTTCTGGAATCGACGACGCTTCGCGAAGTGATTCCCGGCCGGCTCGTAGAGATCGGCCCTTACGAAATTGAATTTATTTCCGTGACGCACAGCACGGTCGATTGCGTCGCGCTGGCGGTCCGGACACCGGCCGGAGTTGTCATTCATACCGGAGATTTCAAGATCGACCAGACCCCAGTTGGCGGCGCGCCGTTTGATCTGCACACCTTCGCGAAATACGGCAGCGAGGGCGTGCTGGCACTGTTCAGCGATTCGACCAACGTGGAGCGGCCCGGATTTACGCCTTCGGAGCGCGCGATTGTTCCGCGCGTTGAAGAGTTGTGCCGCTCGGCGCCACGGCGCGTGATTCTCTCTTGCTTTGCTTCGTCTATTCACCGGATCCAGCAGGTCATCGACATTGCTGCGCGAGTGAACCGCAAAGTTGCGTTTGTCGGCCGGAGCATGGTCGACAACGTGGAGATCGCGCACTCACTGGAACTTTTGCGCATTCCCGACGGGATGGTCGTACGACAACAGGATATTCGTGGATTCGATCCCAAGCGCATCATCATTCTGGCCAGCGGGACGCAGGCTGAGCCGATGTCTTCGCTTTCGCGGATTGCCGTCGACAATCACAGGTTTGTTTCCGTGGATGAAAACGACAGCGTCATTCTTTCCGCGCGCATTATTCCCGGAAACGAAAAATCCATTTTCCGCATGCTGGACCACATGTTCCGGAGGCGCGCGCTGGTCTATTACGATAATTCGGCAGGGATCATCCATGTTTCCGGGCACGCCAGCCAGGAAGAACAAAAACTTCTGCTGCAACTGGTGCGGCCGAAGTATTTCATTCCAGTGCATGGCGAGTACCGGCATTTGTTCCGCCACGCCGCACTCGCGAGCCAATTGGGGGTAGTCTCCGGCGAGATTCTGCTGATCGAAGACGGCCAGCAGATCGAATTCACGGAGGACGGCGCATACCGACGCGACCCGGTGACGGCGGGACGCGTTTGCGTGGATTCCGGCTCGCTGGCGGAAATCGAAGACGTCGTTATTCGCGACCGCAAACATCTTTCGGAGGACGGCATCGTGGTGCCGATCATCGCGATTGACAAGCATACCGGCAAGATGGAATCGCATCCGGAAATCGTGACGCGCGGATTGATGAGCGACAACGGGCAGGAACTGATCGCCGGGGCGCGCGTGGTCATCATGAAGACGGTCGAGGAATCAAACGCCGAGGAGAAATCCGACTGGGGCGTCATCAAGGAAAAAATTCGCGTGGACCTGAAGCGCTACATCAGCAAACAGACTTCGAAGCGGCCGCTGATTCTTCCCGTTATCCTGGAAATCTGAGCGCTAGCACAGCGCACCGGCATCCAGCGTTTGCCCGGTAAAATTCTTACAATACACAACGCGCATTCCCTTCCAGGATTGGATGGCAGCCGGTTGCGGGGGCTAAATTCCTCAACTGGTTGTTGTAGCGACGGTGCGGATTCCTCGCTACAATCTTTCGTCATCAGGAGCCTCGATTGTCTTCTTCCTCTTCACCGCTTGCTCCGGATCCTGGCCGCGCCGCATTTATTTTTATTCTGATCATGGTGGCGTTCGATTTTCTGGCGTTCGGCATCATTGCGCCGGTTCTTCCCGACTTGATCCGCCAATTTGAGGGCGGCGACTTCGCCCGCGCTTCGGCGATTACCGGCTACTTCGGATTCGCATGGGCTACCATGCAGTTTATTTTTTCACCCATTCTGGGGGCCTGGTCGGATCGCTTCGGGCGCCGGCCCGTCATCCTTATTTCTTGTTTCGGCTTAAGCATTGACTACATTTTTATGGCGCTGGCGCCGTCGCTGCGATGGCTTTTCGTCGGCCGCCTGATTTCCGGTATTACCACCTCAAACGTGTCCACGGCGTTTGCCTACATCACCGATGTGACGAGGCCGGAGGAGCGCGCCAAGCCGTTCGGTCTTGTTAGTGCGGCGTTCGGTCTCGGCTTTGTCATCGGCCCCGCCATTGGCGGCTATCTCGGCAACATCAATCTGCGTTTTCCGTTCTGGGCCGCCGCGGCGCTTAGTTTTGGCAATGCGCTCTACGGGTATTTCGTTCTGCCGGAATCGCTGCCACCGGAGCGGCGCGCCAAGTCCGCATGGCATATGGCGAATCCGCTGGGAGCACTGAGACTTTTGCGCTCACAGGCGGAGCTCGCGGGCCTCTCGGTCGTCACTACGCTCCATTATCTTGCGCACAACTCCCTTCCCTCCATGTGGGCGCTTTACACCATGTACCGCTACGGCTGGGATCGGGGCGGCGTCGGCCTCTCCCTTTCCCTTGTGGGAGTCTGCGCGGCCATCGTTTCGGGGACGCTCGTCGGACCGATTGTAAAGCGCTTCGGCGAACGCTGCAGCCTTCTCAGCGGCTTGCTCTTCGGCACGCTGGGCTTTGCAGGGTTCGCCCTCGCCACCCGCGGCTGGATGATACTCTCCGTCGTTCCTTTCATTGCCCTGTGGGGTATTGCTGCTCCCGCGATGCAATCGTTGATGTCGCGCCACGTCGATCTTTCGTCTCAAGGAAAGCTGCAAGGGGCGATCAACTCACTTCGGGCCGTCACGGGGATGGTCGGGCCAATCCTGTTCACCCAAGTTTTCGCGGTGGCGATTTCTCCAGGCGCGGGACTTCATGTTCCGGGCGCTCCCTACGGCTTGGCGGCGTTGCTTCTCGGGGCCAGCTTGCTGCTGGCGGCGTACGTGACGAGACCAGGCGAAGCCGCCCAGCCAACTGCCACAGCCTCCGCTGGCGTCCATCCTTCCGAGTGAAGAGCGCAGATTAGGAATGGTCCAAGTAGAATGGGTCCTGTATGACACGCCTGCCTAACAACCCCCTGTCCTCCAATAAGGACTCTTCCGGAGATTTCGGATTGTACCTGACTGTAACTGGCTTTCCCTCGGCTTGCAGTTGTAACTTCTCCGCCGTTTTCCTGTCTTCTGCAATGAATGCAAAAAGGCCCCAAAAGAGACTTGGTCATCCAAAATGGAAGGTCACCGACTCCAGCAATGCTTTGATCCCGTTCCAGGCAATCTGCACACCGATACAAACCAGGAAGAACGACGACAATTGCGTGATCACGGTCATGCCCGTTGCTCCCAGGATTCGCGCCAGGCGGTCGGCAAATCCATAGCAGAGCAAAATGCTGATGGCGATCAGGACCAATCCAATGAGTGCAGCCAAAATTGTCAAAGGATGGTACGGGTGATGGCGAGCCGCGTTGGCGCCCAGCGTGATGGCCACGGAGATGGATCCCGGGCCTACTGTCAGTGGCATCGTCAAGGGATAAAACGCCTGGCGGAATGTGTCCTGCGGCTGGACAGTTCTTTGCACGTCATGTTTTTCGTCGTCTCGCTGCTTCAGCAGCGTCCATCCTGTCGCGATGACTATCAGGCCTCCGCCGACCTGCACCACCGGCAGCGAAATGCCAAAAAAGGCGAGCACGTAAGTCCCCACAAAATACGACCCAACCAGCAAGAAAAAACTGTTCATAGCAATGCGCCACGACAATGTTTTTCGCGCTTCCGGTGCGTATTCCCTGGTCAGTGCCAGAAAGAAGGGGCTGCCTCCGAGCGGGTCCACGATGGGGAAGAGCGCAACGAGAACCAGGAGCAGATTTTTCGCCGCTTCTTGCATGGGTTCGGTAACTTCCCTTCCTGAGTGAAATTACGCTAGACGGCGTCGCTATTATAGCGAATAGAATCTCAGCCATTGCCCAGTTCCGCAGACTGAGATCGTTCCAGCATCCGACCGCTGATCTCGGAGAATTCAGACACTAATGCGTTTGTACTCCTCCCGGCCAGCGTCGCGGCGTCAATCTCAGTACTCAACAGGATGGCCGTTGCCAAGTCTGCACTGCACTCCAGACAGTATTTCTCTGTTCTTCCGGGAAGGTCGAATAATGCCTCGATACGACCACACACACTACACTGTGTAATCGAGTCCTGCTCCGTGCCCTTTGGTCCAGTTAACATGATAGTTGCTCCCTTGGCTTGTTGCCGCTCCTTGTACCAACCAGCGTCAGTTCAGATGGTAAGGAAAAGGCTTCGAGGAAATCCTGAGCCTTTTATCAGGAAAGCATAAGCGGAAACGCCAGGGCCACGATTTTGAGTCTTTCCCCAAAATGACGTCCTAACAGATTCCTCATAAACTCCTCAGGACTTTTCTTTTCAGGTGAACCGCCTCCGTGTCAGGGCTAATGAGTTCGGGGTTACTGGGGTGAGGGCCCTGGACACGGAGGCGGCCGCTCTCTCGATTGTGGTGCATCGTGCATCAGAATGGTGGGCGTTGGGAATCTAGTGTTTACCTTGATTCAGTGTCAGGTGTTTCCTCTAGTTTCGGTGGCCGGAGCGCAGGTCCACTTAGAGCCGCTTGCCTCTCGCGGTTCGCGGGTATACGCTTCCCTTCGCAGTAGGCTCGCGCCTGGCGGCGCTCGAGGGGTCCTCTTCCGCACCTACCTTTCGGCACGAGCACCAACTTAGGAGGAATTCAAAATGGCTACGGCAACGGCTGTGATGGAACCGAATGTCAAGATTGGACCAACAAAACTACTAATCAACGGAAAGTGGGTGGACAGCGTTTCGGGAAAAACTTTCCCGACGATCAATCCATCGACGGGCGAAGTGATTACACAAGTGGCGGAGGCGGATGCGGCGGACGTCGACAAGGCGGTGGCGGCGGCGCGGGCGGCGTTTGAAAAGGGGCCGTGGCGCAAGATGAGCGCTTCACAGCGCGGCATCTTGATGAACAGGCTGGCGGACTTGATCGAGAAGCACGCGGATGAGTTGGCGCAACTCGAAGCGCTGGATAACGGCAAGCCCGCACACGTGGCTCGCGCGGCGGATCTCAACCTGACAATCGCCTGCTACCGGTATTACGCGGGCTGGGCGGACAAGAATCAGGGTAAGACGATTCCCGTGAACGGCAACTATTTTTGTTACACGAAGCACGAACCTGTGGGCGTGGTCGGGCAGATTATTCCGTGGAATTTCCCGCTGCTGATGCAGGCGTGGAAACTGGGGCCGGCGCTGGCAGCGGGTTGTACGGTGGTGATGAAGCCGGCGGAGCAGACGCCGCTGACGGCGCTGCGTGTTGGCGAGCTAGCGATGGAGGCGGGCTTCCCCGAGGGCGTGCTGAATCTGTTGCCGGGCTACGGACCGACAGCGGGCGCGGCGATTGCGCGGCACATGGACGTGGACAAGGTGGCGTTCACCGGGTCAACGGAAGTGGGCCACTTGATCATGCGCGCCGCGGCGGATACCAACCTGAAGCGCGTAACGCTGGAGCTGGGCGGCAAGAGCCCCAACATCGTGTTCGCGGACGCGGATATGGATGAAGCCGTTGAAGGTTCTCACCAGGCGCTGTTCTTCAACCAAGGGCAGTGCTGCTGCGCGGGTTCGCGGCTGTTTGTCGAAGAGAAGGCCTACGACGAATTTGTCGAGAAGTCCGTGGCGCGCGCGAAGAGGCGCACGGTGGGCAGTCCCTTCGACAAGAAAACGGAGCAGGGGCCGCAGGTGGACCAGGACCAGTTCAATAAGGTGATGGGCTACATCGACTCCGGCAAACAGGACAAAGCCAAACTTGCTACGGGCGGCAATCGCGTGGGTGACAAGGGCTACTTCATCGAGCCCACTATTTTTACCGACGTGCAGGACAACATGAAGATCGCGCAGGAAGAGATCTTCGGGCCGGTGATGTCCATCCTGAAGTTCAAAGACCTGAGCGAAGTGGTCGAGCGGGCGAACAAGACTTTGTATGGGCTTGCGGCGGCCGTGTGGACCAAGGACATTACCAAGGCGCATGCGATCGCGGACAGCGTACGCGCGGGCACGGTGTGGGTGAATTGCTTTGATGTGTTTGACGCGGGAGCGCCGTTCGGCGGGTTCAAACAGTCGGGGATCGGGCGCGAACTCGGCGAATATGGTTTGTCCAATTACACCGAGGTGAAGACCGTCACCGTCAAACTATGAACCATCGACGAGGGCTCGACGGACCGCAAGGGGCACGATTTATCGTGCCCCTACGTTTTCTTGCAGCGGCTGTAATTCTGTTTGGTGCGTTCTTCTCTGCCCTTCCTGCTAGTTTTGCGCAGGCGCCTCCGGACTCCAGCCTTGCGCAGCGGCGTGCGCAGCATTTGCGTCATGGGATTAATTTGAGCGAATGGTTTGCGCAGGTTTATGACGCAAAGGGGTACACCAAAGAGCATTTTGAGACGTGGAACTCGGCGCAGGACATTGCACTGATCAAGGCGATGGGATTTGACCACGTAAGGCTGAGCGTGAATCCCCAACCGATGTTCCGGGGCAAACAAGCGGATCAGATACCGACGGAATATCTCGGATACCTGGATGCCGCGGTGAAGATGATTCTGGATCAGGGATTGGCGGTAATGATTGATGTCCATCCGGATTCGGACTTCAAGGATAAGCTGACCACCGATAGCGATTTTGTCGAACAGTTTGCAGATTTCTGGCGCGGGCTGGCGCAGCACTATTCGAATCTCGATCCAGACCTGGTGTTTTTTGAAGTTCTGAACGAGCCGGAAGGCCGCGATAGCTACCGGTGGTATGGGATTCAATCGCGGCTAGCTGCCGCTATTCGCGAGGGTGCACCACGGCAAACGATCATCGTGGCGGGGGCGCGGTGGTCGGATGACGACGACTTGCTGTTCATCGAGCCGCTGCGTGACCCAAATACTATTTACAATTTTCATTTCTATTCGCCGCACGTGTTTACACATCAGGGCGCGACGTGGGGAGAGAATTACTGGCACTTCGTGAAAGGCCTGCCGTACCCATCGAACACAGAGAACGTGCGGGAAGCGGCAGCGGGCGTGCCCGATCCGGTTAAGAGACTCCAGGTCGCGCGCTACGGAATGGACCAGTGGAATGCGGCGCGAATGGACGCGGAGTTTGATCAGGTGGCCGCGTGGGGGAAACGCTTGGGCATTGTGCTGGTGTGCAATGAGTTTGGAGCTTACCGGAAAGCGGCGAAGCCCGAAGATCGGGCGGCGTGGATTACCGACGTGCGGAAGTCCCTGGAGAAACACGGGATTGGCTGGACGATGTGGGATTACAGCGGCGGATTTGGTGTGGTGACGAAGCAGAACGGGCATAATGTTCCGGACGAGGCTACCGTGAAGGCCCTAGGATTGAAGATGCCATCTGGGCACTGATGGCGAAGGCGCGCACATCCCGAGACCCGGCACCCGGCGCCGCGCCTGCCAGGCCGGTGACGCTGCGGTCTTACGAGCCGCACGACTTTGCCGCGCTGCACCGCTTGGACCAGGCTTGCTTCCCCGCCGGGATTGCTTACTCCAAGACGATGCTGAGTTATTTTCTGAAATTGCCCTCCGCGGATTGCCTGGTCGCGACGGAGGGCTCGCGCATCGTCGGATTTATATTGACGGAGGAGAACCCTCCCCTTGCTCACATCATCACGCTGGACATTGCGGAGACTCACCGGAGGCGCGGCGCAGGTACCGCGCTGCTAGGAGAAAGTGAGCGGAATCTTTCGCTGCGCGGGGTGCGCACGATCTTGCTGGAAACCGCAATCGAGAATGAGGCGGCGATTGCCTTCTGGCACCGCCACGGCTATGGTATCGAAGCGGTGCTAAAACGCTATTACTTGGGCCGGTTGGACGCCTACGAGATGCGCAAACGATTGCCGGCGCCGGCGCTCCAACCCGGTACGCACTCCGGAGAGAAGCATTGAACGATTACATTTTGTCCGTGCTACTAGGAATCGTGGAAGGGTTGACGGAGTATTTGCCGGTCAGTTCGACGGCGCATCTGCGCATCAGCGAGGCGCTTTTGCACAGCTCTGGATTGGCTCCGAGCATGGATCTTGCGAGCGGCTACTGGAAGATGTATACGATCGTGATCCAGTTGGGGGCGATTCTTTGTTTACCGGTTTATTTCCGCCAGCGGATCGCAAAGCTTTTCTCTACATTTCCGAACGGCGAGCGCGGCGACCGCACCGTGCTGACGCATCCATTGAGCCTGGTCATCGTGGCGTTTGTGGTCACTGCGATTCCGGCGTTTTTACTGACCAAAGTGATCGGGAAACATCTGGAAAGTTTGTACATTATGGGCAGCGCGCTGCTGATCGGCGGAATCGTGATGTGGATTGTGGATGAACTGAACTCTACATCGGAAACGGCGGGACTGGGGGCTACGGGAACGCGCATTCATACGTGGCATATGGAAGATATGAGCGTCGGGCAGGCGATCTGGATTGGCGCATGCCAGATTCTGTCTGCGGTTTTTCCGGGAACATCGCGTTCGATGTCCACGATTGCGGCGGGGCAGTTGGCGGGAATGTCGCGGGCTTCAGCGCTGGAGTTTTCGTTTTTTCTGTCGATTCCGACGATGGTGGTGGCCACGTGCTATGACCTGTTGAAGTCGCTGATGGGAAAGACGGAGAACCCGATTGGGGTAGCGCAGATTGGCGCGCACGGATGGGTGATCCTGCTGATCGGCTTCGTTGTTTCATTCATTGTGGCCTACGGCAGCGTTGGGTGGTTCATGAATTATGTGAGGCGCCGCGGATTCGCACCGTTCGCGGTGTACCGGATTATTGTGGGCAGCGCGGTTTTGTATTGGGCATCCCGAATGGGGGGGTAGATGGCCTCAGGAATTTGCCCGTCTGCGTCGATCGCGAACACACACGCTGAAAGTACTTGTTGTCTGACGGCCTCGGTTTGATATGATTCCTTCGTTCGAACGTTCCTCTAGCGGGATTGCGAAAGCGCCAGCACCCGCCGCGGCACTCAGCCTTCCCCAAGAGCTGAGGAGAACTTCTTGCGCTTCCTGACACCTACGGAAAACAAACGGCTCAATGAGCTGATCGGATTCTTGTACCTGATCTTTGCTGTGTTGATGGCGTTTGCCTTGCTTACCTATCAACCGATCGACAGCTCATTTAACGTCAGCGCCCCGCGAACTGAGGACCGTCTCGCGCGTAATTGGATAGGCCCTGCGGGAGCTTATGGGGCCGATTTGTTGTTCCAAATGTTCGGCTTTGCGGCGTTTCTTTTGCCAGCGGGGCTATTGGTTCTGGGCTGGAAGTGGTTTCGCAGCCACCCCATCGGTTCCCATGTGGCGACCCTGCTGGGATACGGGCTCCTGCTCCTCTCGGTGCCTTCCCTTCTCGCCTTGCTCCCTATACCGGCTGTTCGTGGTGCTGTCCCTGCGGGGGGCTTCTTGGGGACGCTGTTGGCTGGGGGGTTGCGCAGTGGGTTCAATTGGGGCGCCTATCTGATTGCGTTTGCCGTACTGATTACGGCGATTTTCATGACCACACGTTTTTCGTTTGCGGGAACTCACGCATGGGCAACGAGCCCGAAGGGGCCGATCGGGGCGGTGGAACGGCTGGGGATATTGCAAAAGGCTCAAACGCGGTGGCACGCGTGGCGCGAGGAGCGCCAGCAGCAACGCATGCGGCGTCGCGTAGAGGAATCGCGGCTCAGCGGGAGAAAACCTGTCCCCCAACAATCCATCGGCAAGGGTGAAGTGCTGAACGAGCCGCCGAAGACCATTCGCCTGGGCGACGAGAGCGACATCTTCAAAGGCAGGACGGAGATGGAAGAAGAGGACATTGACGAAAAGAATGACAGCGAGCGAAAAGCGCCAATTTTTGTGCTCAACCGCGAAACGGAAAAGCCCGCCACAAAAAAAGCAGGTGAGCCCAAGATTGCGAAGGGCAGCCCGAATTATAGGCTGCCCTCCCCTACGCTGCTCCGCGAAGGCGAACGCAGCCATAAGCTGGACGAGGCTGAACTGAAGGACCGGGCGCGCGCGATTGAGGAGAAATGCCTGGAGTTCGACATTCAAGGACGCGTGACGCAGATCAATCCCGGGCCGGTGGTTACAACGTTCGAATTCAAGCCGGACGCAGGGATCAAATACAGCCGGATCACGGGGCTGACGGAAGATTTGTGCCTGGCGCTACAGGCGGAATCGATCCTGATCGAACGCATTCCGGGGAAATCGACGATTGGAATCGAAGTGCCAAATCTCAACCGGCAAACGATTGCGCTGCGTGATGTGATTGAAGCGCCGGAGTTCATGAATTCCCCGAGCAAGCTGACGCTGGCGATGGGTCGCGACCTGCACGGGCGCATTCGAATCACGGATCTGGCGGCCATGCCGCACTTGCTGATTGCGGGCTCCACGGGCACGGGAAAGAGCGTGTTCATCAACTCGCTGATGATGTCGATTCTGTATAAGGCCAGTCCCGATGAAGTGAAGATGGTGCTGGTCGATCCAAAACGCTTAGAACTGAATCTTTACGAAAACATTCCGCACTTGATTGCGCCCGTGGTGACCGATCCCAAGATTGCGTCCAACGTGCTGCGGAATGCCACGCGCGAGATGGAAAACCGGCTAAAGCTGCTGGCGCAACGGGGCGTTCGAAACATCGACCAGTACAACCGCACGTTCAAGAAAGAGCAATCGCTTTCGCTGTTTGACAATCTGGAAGAAGGTGAGCACAAGCCGTTGCCATACCTGGTGATCGTGATCGATGAGTTGGCGGACCTGATGATGGTGGACACCAACAACGTGGAAGAGTCCATCACGCGGCTGGCGCAAATGGCGCGCGCAGTGGGAATTCACCTGATCCTCGCGACGCAGCGGCCGTCGGTGGATGTGATTACCGGGTTGATTAAAGCAAACTTTCCTGCCCGCATTTCGTTCCGCGTGGCCAGCAAAGTGGACTCGCGCACGATTCTCGATTCGAACGGTTCAGAATCGTTGCTCGGCAAGGGCGACATGCTGTATCTGCCCGCAGGTTCGGCGCGCCTGCATCGCATTCACGGTCCGTTGGTGAGCGAGGATGAAATTACAGCGGTGTGCGACTTCTGGCGCGAGCAGGCGCAGGCGAAGTATCAGGAAGAGCTCCTCGAAGCACCGAAGGATGAGAACGGCAAGACCGAAGGATCAGCAGAGGGCGATGCCGATAGCGGCGAGGATGTCGATGACGATCTTTATCAAGACGCCATCCGCGTGGTTTGCGATGCCGGACGCGCGTCCACTTCCACGCTGCAAAGGCGCTTGCGTATCGGCTACGGCCGCGCAGCGCGGCTGATCGACCTAATGGAGAGGGACGGCATTGTCGGACCTCCTGATGGCACCAAGCCTCGCGAAGTTCTCAAGAATCGGAATTGGATGCGCGAATTCGATCAATCCGCGGAGTGATTTGCCAAGACTCTTTGCGTCGAATTGACACAACCTGGCATCGCACCTACAATTTCTAGACCACTTGTGCCGGGGTAGCTCATTGGTAGAGCGCCGCCCTGAAAAGGCGGGCGTAGCCAGTTCGATTCTGGCCCCCGGCACTTTTTGCTTTTCCTTTGCCTTCACTGGCGCATACGTATTGGCAGAACCGCTGGTTCAAATCCGGCCGCCGCAACCAAAGTGTCTTCTCTTTCAATCACCTCCCAAACCCTGCAACCGTCCGAATTTGTTAGCCTAGCAATGCCCGGGATAAATTAGCCCCAAGTTGAGTACACGGATCGGCGAGCTACGCTTCCAGAGCCTACTTGCTTTCGAACCAACTGCAGTCATAATAAAGGCCAATCGGACCGCCTAGCGCGCCCTTGACAGCTTGCCCAAAGCCCCCCCCCTGGGGCGGCATTTCTGCGAACGTTTTGAGACGGTAGGCGGAAAATCAGTGGACGTACGGACGCATGATCCAGCTCAAGTCAACCCCGATCCCAAACGAATAGCTATTCAGTTGCTGAGGCACGCTCCGGCTAAAGTCGAACTCGAGATCCAAATAACCAACCGGCTTGAAGTCGATCCCCGCGTTGAAGCCATTATCGCGCACCAAGTCTGCAGAGCCTGTCGAAACGCTGGCTGTGGTGTAACTCTTGCGGTTGTTGGTCGGGCCGCCGGCGCTGCATTTGGCAGATGCGCCACAACGGAAGACTCGGCTGATCACCGTCTGATTCCCCCAAGGCGCGACATCATAAGCGGAAGCTGAGAAGCTGAACTTGCCGGGGTCGTATTCAATGCCGCCGGTGAATTGTGCGTTATAGCCGAAGGTGATGAATGGACGGTGGAAAAAACGAGTGTCCATGACGGTGTTGCCGATGCCGAAGTCGAGGAATGGAGAGAAATCTCCGAAGGCATGGTCGATATGGTTTGCCAAATTCCAAGTTGCGTGGCCGGTGCTCAGGCCTTTCTTTGTTTCGCCGGTTGGAGCGGTTAGATGTACAGCTGAACTGAAATTCAGGGTTGGGTTGGGATAATTCAGCCGGAGGTCCGTGAAGAAAGTACCCATGCCAATTCCGGAGACCGCACCGGGATTGTTTTTCTTGATGGAAGAAGGGGTGCCCACAAAATAAAACGGCACGCCGGCATCAACGCCAAAGTGCCGAGAAAAGTTGTAGCCGAGAGCAGATCCAAGATCGTAGACAGACCCATCGCTGCTGTAGCTTCCTTCGAACTTTGCTCCCAGCGTCCAGCCTGGAGTGAAACCTCCACTGTCTTTAGCAACTGGCCCGATGACGGCGGGGTTCGGGGATTGCGCAAACAAGGGAGCGTAAGAACAAACAACTACTATCAGACAGAAAAAACCTGCGCCGCGAAACCACTGGATTCGCGATTTCAAATTGCTCTGAGCTGATCCATCGCTGAATTTCAATTTTCGCCTCCAAATTAACTGATGCGTTTCGAATCGCTGGACGCTGCGAGATTCTGAATCCTCCCCGCGAATACCCATGACCGGGTCTAGGAGTTTGAGATAATCGTTAGAAGGTTCGATTCCCAGTATGGGAGAGGAGGAGGCCTAGGCTTGGATCGGGAATGCAACGCGGTTTCTTAGCAGTCACCTGTACGAGAGACTGGGTGGCGGATGCAGCGCATAAAGGTAGAAGGGCGGGCCTCGTCACTTCCGCAGCTGACCGGGAATCAGTTAGTGTCGAAGGGCGGGCTATTCCTTCAGCGATACGGGATCGGACTCGTTCTTCGGCGACTGCTTATCCAACAAGGAGATTAATTCGCGGCCAGAAGCCGGGACGCTGACCTTGCCTGCGCGGACAATCTCCTTGGCACTGAGGCTTCGGCCATAGAGCTTCCTGTTCGCACTGCCGTCAGACCGAAGCGTTGAGCCCTCGAGCGAAATGCCGGCGAACAATCCGCGTGAGCGAGAATAGCTGAGGACTTCTGCCCTCATCACTATGTCGGTATCCGCCGCCGCTGCACGTCCCTTGGGCCCCGCCGCTGCAGAGGCATCGGCGCCAAGCTTCACTTTGCTGCTCAAGATTGAGTTCGCCCCATTGGGATTCATGACCAACAGGACGAAGTCCGTAGCCTCACCGCCCAACTGAAAACCGATGTTTGCACCTTCGAGCGCAAACAGTGCGGGAGCGCTCCAATGCCCCGTAAAATGCTGGCCGGTTCGGCAGGTGATCGTACCTCGGCCGAAGTCTCCTCCAATGCCGATCGCGAACTTCAGAACCGAAGGAATCACAATGACGCATTCGGCCTTGTTGAGCAGAGCCTTCGGAATCCCGTCAGGGATGTCCAAAATTTCCTTGAACACTTGGCCACATGCTTCGAGGCGCTTCTGTTCCCTGCTTTCATTCGCTGGGAAAGTGGGACAAGCCAGGAAAACGGCGACGATAAGAACAGCGATCTTTCTCATGGCACGACTCCCAAACATCTATTTGATTCTTTCGTTGGCAATGGGCCAACCACAACTGCCCTAGGGGCCAGCCTTGTCCAAAGTGAAAACTGAATGTCGGGAGGCAAAGATAACGGACCGTACGAAGCCTCAATCGTCCGTGCCAGTCAACGACAGATGGGGTCGACGGAAGTTGGCAGGACACTGTTAGGGCATCTGGACGCGTTGTGGGAGTCTTCGATCGCTCCCACTGCTTCCCGGCTCCAGCGGAAAACGATTGGTCGACATGGAAACTTTTACACGATCGATCTCCCGCCCCCAGAGCTAACTACCTATAGTTTCAGCGCGTCAGAAACACGCCGTCTGGCAAACAGTGTGCACCCTCTTCATCGGAGGTGGAGGGAAATGATACGAGGTAAGTCTCTCCCGGTAATGGTACTAAGTGTTGTTTTGCCGTTCGCGCTGGTTGGCTGCACAACCTCACCGAGCGCAGCGAGAGATTCCGATTCCACGAAGACGGCCGCTGCGACCAAGGGTGCACCCCAGAGCGCTCTCGGCCGTTTATTCGAGAACAGAAAGGAGTTCGTCATTCCCGAAGGGACGACCATCCACGTGACGGTTGACGAAACGCTCTCGAGTGACAACAGCCACATCGGGGATATCTTTGCGGCAAGCACTTCGGAGCCTGTCCTCATTGATGGCAACCTTGTTATCCCGAAGGGCGCAAAGGTTTCCGGACGAGTGGTGGACGCCAAGGAGTCGGGTCGGCTTCACGTGCCCGCTCGTTTGGCCGTGGCGCTCAACTCCGTCGAAGTGGACAGCAAGTCTTACGACGTGCAAAGCAGCACCTACAGCTTGAAAGGCAGAAACCACAATAAGCGCAACCTCGGCTTCATCGGCGGCGGCGCTGCGGGCGGCGCGCTCATCGGAGGTCTTGCGGGGGGTGGCGCCGGTGCTTTGATTGGCAGTGCAGTCGGAGCCGGGGCCGGAACGGCGGGGGCAGCGGCCACGGGCAAGAAGGAAATCACGCTGCCCGCGGAGACCCGGCTCAGCTTTCGCTTGCAACAGCCTTTGACCGTCAGTGTAAGAGGCTAATCAGCAGTGCACGCGGCCAATTACCTACGAACTCAATTGGCAAGGGCACGTGATCGCACGCGCCCTTGCTATCCAGACTTCCCGTAACGAACCTGCTGCTATGCATCTTCATAAACCTCATTCCCCAAGATGGTCCTCGTTCACAAGTTGCCTGAAAAGTTGGCTTCGGTATCGAAGTGGACCTTATTAAACGCGGCCTCGAACGATGCGTACTCGGAGGTAATTTACCTCACCCGATGAGAATTGCTGCCTCAAAGTCGCGTTGTGTTTACCAGAGATTTGGCACGGTCCAATCCGCGATTGCGGTCGGATGACGGGCTATTCTCCAGGAAACAAACGCCTAAGTCGTTTGTTTCCTGTCATCACTGACGGCGTCAAACGCCGTCTCCGGCTCGGAAACGGTCCAGAATCGACGCCAAGCAGGGAGATCACTTCCTACAGGCAGACCAACCGCCGAACGACCATCTCTGGTTTTGAGTTCTTCGGGAAGATACTGCTCATAATCTTTCTCCTCCCTTGCCGCCCGCAAGTTCCCGGATCAGTTCCAAGCTAAAAGGCAGCACTAAACAATTCGGATGGTTGCGGGCCCCCGCAACTATCCGCCTCATAGTCATGCGGCTAGTGAGAAACCAAACTCCGTGGTGCGCGTGGTGCAAACCGGGCCCCCGGCATCATACCATCCGAGACTCAACCTAGCGCCGATCGCCGTGCGGCCAGGAGTGTTCGGCCAAGAACGTTCTTCTGTTAGGTAAACGGGTTGGAGATAGTCACGCTTCCAATCTTCTGCCCGTCCTGAAAGTCTTCACTGTAAAGAACGTCACACTGCCCTTCGATCGCCGAGGCCACAATGAGCGAGTCGTACCAAGCCAACCGAAATCTGGCCCCAATCCGCAGTGCTTCTCCATACAAAGCCGGCGAGGAATGTACCGCTAGGAGTGGACGAAACGTGGTCGACAAATACTGTTCCGCGTCTAGGCTGCTCATGGGCTTCGTAAAGCGGCGCAACGCAACATTAAAGAACTCCTGCACCACTTGATAGCTGACAATTCCGCCGCGCGTCTCGATTCCCTTTCTGATCAGCTTCGTGGCTTGCGCTGCTTTCTTCGGCGAACTCGCGTCGAAGGAATACACAAAGATGTTTGTATCGAGAAAGAACTTACCGCTCATTCATCTCGTCCCGGCTAAAGCGGCTGCCGGCCTCTACATGCTTCAGGCGCTTCATCAACGCGTCGAACTCCTGGGTACCGCCGCTTTGTGCTGTAAACTGTTCCAGCCACTCGCGGAACATGGCATTCAGCGTCTTGTGCCGGGATTTGGCCAACAGGCGCGCCTGTTCGATCAGCTGTTCATCTGCACTGAGGGTGATGTTTTTCATACGTAGATAGTGTACACGAGTTTCGTGTTCGAGTACAAGTCCAGCAAAAAGCGCCTCAAGGGCACACAGTCTTGCCTCTCTGATCTCGATGCACGAGGAAACCGCTTCTCCCTTTCAATGGACCTTCACTCGCAAAGATCTGGCTACCCTCCTGGCGAAAATCGAAAACAAGCGGTTCGCTCCCGCGGCCTGACGCCCTTCCAATACGTCACCGTAATTCCGAACGAGAGTACTAAGTCAACAAAGAACATAGCTTGCGGCAGTATCGTGCATGTCTGGCCCCCGGCACCATCCGAAAATCCGCCAAGCAGGTTTTAATCCCCCCGGCAATTCCCGAACCTCACCTGCAACATCTTTTCGTCGCTGGGAGCGTTCCCGCGCATAAACTAGAGTTCAGTGTCGAGCGCTCTTTCGCGGGCGCCGAGCATAGCACTCTGGAGAGTGAAAATGACGAACGAAGAGTTGCGTACAAGACTATGGGAAGTCGAGAAGGAACTGGCTGAATCCAGACATGTCCTGGAGATTCTCATTCGTCAGCATCTGGAATCGCAGATGGTCGTGGGCGCCGTACTGCCCTTCGTTCCTGAGACGATCGCGAAGATGACTGCCAACACGCTTCAACAATACAAAGAGCAAGTCGAGAAGCTCGCCAGAAGCATAAAAGAATTACCGGAAAGCGATTGATGCGTGCTGGCCCGCGGGGGAAAGGGTGGCTTCTCATGTTGTGGGCAAGGGCATACTGTTCGATTTCCTGAACTGACGATCCAGCACAGAATCGTCAAACCTAAGGAGAGTAACCCCTCGCCAGGACCAGACGAAGCCGAGACTGACGAGACCGAGCCCTTCTAGCTAAAAGAACGCCATGGAGGCCAGCTGAGTCTGGCAGACACGCGCTAGTTTAGGGGAGGCTTGCCAGTTTGCTTATCTCTACCAGCGTCGACCTGCTTCTGGATGGTTTTGTGCAAGACGGTGACGCCGAACGTCGGCTTGTCGCGAGTGCCGGTGATCGTAATGGGGACCACGGCTCCGGCACCGTCCTTCTTGAAGAATGGATCGAAAGCTTTCAGGAAGAAGGACTTTGTGCCAGTCATGGTCTGCGAGAGCTTGGCCTGAAGGCGAAGATGGCCGTTGAAATTGAGATTGCCATCGTGGAGTGAATAAGTACCGGTCAGATCGATCGCGGTGCCCGGAACGCTGAATGTCAGGCTGTTAAACCGGATCACGCCCTTTTCCAAGTGGAAACTGCCCCTGAGGTCCGAGACAGAACTGCCGGCGTCTGTGTCCGCGGGCTTGCCCTCGCCGTGGCGACTGAGAGACTCCAGTTGTTCGCGAATCGCCGGGCTGTTCCATCTGGCGTCATCGACGCCGAAGTCGCCATCAATGGTTATTTTTTCAATAGGCCTTTCCTTTCCGGGAGGAAGGATAATCTTTGCTTTGATCTTGACGGGGCCAGTCATGAGCGGCGTATCGGAATTGATCGCCAGGCTCAGGAAATCCTGAATACGTCCGTTGGGCACGCTTGCGTCCAGGGTGATGAGATGGCCCTTTTTCTCCGGCACGTTCACAATGCTGCCCTCGGCGACAATGAGCGAGCGAACGAGGATGCCGTTCACCGGGTGAAGGTAGGTATCGCCGTTGGTGCCGTCGACGGTTGCAGAGTAGTCCGTGCGCAACGAAACGGGCTTGCCCACTTTATCCAACGAGAAATTGGGCGTATCTGTTTGCCCTTGAACCTGAAGCTCTGAGAGCACGCCGGAAAACTTTCCCGTCGAGGACAAAGTGCCAGCTATACCTGGAAAGGGATCAAGGTCCGCGTCGGAGAATTTGTATTCGCCCGATACGGGACTGCCACCCGGATCATCCACGTCCCACGGACCGAATGTCCCGTGAGTTTCAATTTCTCCTACCGGTTTGCCATTTGTGAGATGGCCGTGGAAAGCAACAGGCCTATCCACGCGCAGTGAATCGAGAAAGAGTTCGTGGATGTCCCAGACGAGGGGCTCCTTGCCAGCTTTTTTGGGAAGGATGACGATATTCGTGGCCGTGCAGATCACCTGATCGACAATTACCGGAGGACTAGAGGCCCTATTCTGGTGGGATTCGGGATCGGACGTGCGTTCTTTCTTGGAATCGCGTGGCGGGATGGTGATGGTCATTTGGTCGATTTGGACAAGAGGGATATGTTTCACGCGGCGAAGCAGGCCAAGGATGCCGATGGCGAAAGTGAAGTGTTCGACGCGGATCAGGGGAGGCGCATCCAGACGGCCATGATAGTGAAGGCTCAGGCCTTCACCCACAACAGCAAAACGGGGAAAGATTTTGACGTGAATGGCACTGAGCTCAACGTCACTCTTAAATTGCTCGCCAAGGACTCTCACGATCGTACGTCGAAGAAGCTCTTCACTGTGGCGCTCGCGGGAATAGAGAATCCCAGCTGCGATGAGGAGCAAAAGAACAAAGATGCCTGAAAGGAGCAGCCAGCGCTTGCTTGAAATGAGATTACTTTGCGACATAACCAGAGTGTCCCCGAGTGGAGTGCAGCTCCCCTATCTGGAAAAGAATCGTCCGAAACCGTTCGCGGGGCGGGACAGCATTTGCGGCAGCGGGCGCTTTATTCACCGATCAACATTCTCGTTTAGGTTCATCGCGTGAGACCCGTCAACGGAATCCGTGGCGGCTTCGCCGGTGATCAGGCGCGCGCCGCGGCTGAAGGTGAGGTATTCGAATCCCCACTGAATGAAGACGAGCACGCGACTCTGAAACTCGACGATGTAAATGAGGTGGATAAAGAGCCAGATCAGCCAGGCGGGCAAGCCGGAGACGTGGAACCCGAAAATGTTGGCGACCGCAGCGGCTCGGCCAATCACGGCCATGTCGCCTTTATTGAAATAGTGAAATGGCGGCAGTTCGGTCTCGCCAGAGAGCCGCTTTCGAATGGCTTTCGCTGCGTACGCACCGCCCTGCATGGCGACTTGGGCAACCCCGGGTAGTGGCTTCCCTTCCTTGTCCATCGCTCGGGCCAGGTCGCCGAGGATAAAAATATCGGGGTACTTCGGAATGGTTAAATCGCGATTTACGGTGATTCGGCCGTTGCGGTCCGTTTCGGCCCTGGTGCGCTCGGCAAGTTTGGTCCCAAATGGCGTGGCCGTGACGCCGCCGGCCCAAAGAACGGTCCTCGCGGCGAGTTGCTCAACGGAATCGCCCCGCTTGAAGGTGACACCATGGGCGTTGATATTTGTAACCATCACGCCCTTGATGACTTCTACGCCAAGACGAGTTACCAGCTTCTCGGCTTTGGCGGATAGATCCTCGGGGAAAGCTCCCAGAACGCGGGGAGCTCCCTCCATTAAAATGATTCGCGCTTCTGTTGGGTTGATTTTTCGAAAATCGTGTCGCAAGGTTTCCGTGGCGATTTCCGCGAGCGCGCCGGAGAGTTCCATGCCAGTTGCGCCGGCGCCAACAATCACAAAGGTGAGCCAGGCGCGGGCCTCGACTTCCGTCACGGATCGCTCGGCGCGTTCGAACGCGTAGAGAATCTTGTGGCGAATGGCGGTGGCTTCCTCGACGGATTTCAGGCTGGGGGCCCATTCGCGCCAGGAATCGTTGCCGTAGTAGGATGTCTGCGAGCCGGTCGCCACGATGAGGGAGTCGTACTCGAAGCAAGCGCCGTCGCGGAGGATCACGCGCTTGGCATCGGCGTCCACATCCACGGCCTCACCAAGAAGTACCTGCGTGTTCTTCTGCTTGCTCAGGACACTGCGAAGAGGAGCGGCGATGTCTCCCGGCGAAAGCGAGCCCGTCGCAATTTGATACATGAGTGGCTGGAACAAATGAAAATTCCTGCGGTCGATGAGTGTGACCTCGACGGGCGCTCGTTTCAGATTTTTCGCAGCCGCCAGTCCGCCAAATCCACCACCCAGAATGATGACCCGGTGTTTCTGCTGCATGCGCTTCGTCCCTTCAAACACAACCTAGTCCCAGCTCGTATCATCTCATTTTATCAGAGCGAAATAATGAATCCTCGCACGCATAACCTGGAGCCGGAGGGCAATATCCCCTTGGAGCGGGACACTCTGCGGCTCCTCTGTTCCGTGCTGCTTAAGCCGGGGACTCGCCTGGAGATCTGCCGGCTGTTGGAACCGGGAGTGTTCCAGGATCCCTTACGGCGAGTGGTCTTTGAAGAGATTCGATCGCTGGGAGCCATCGATTCGCGACGGTTGCGTGAACTCCTCCCCGCGCGCGTGACCAAGCGCGGGTTTCCAGATTTTGATTTGCAAGAACTTCTTGCGCCGCATCAAGTCACCGAACCTGAAATCGACAGATTATTTGAGGGTGTGTTAAGGCTTCTAGACTTCAGCCATCCGGACGAGGAACAGCTCGCGGAATAACGGAATGCGGTTAAACGCGGACTCTCGTCTCTTGAACCTGGCCGAAGTGCTGGCCTTCTGCGCGCTTGTCGGCGGATTCATCTGGCAGCTTCAGTCGGCCTACAAGTATTCCTGGCTCATTTTCCCTGCCTGGCTTATTGCCAGTTTTCTATTTCACAAAGACACGCCAAAGACCGTGGGCTGGCGCGCGGATAATTTATGGAGCGCGACCAAACAATCGGCCGTTTTCTTCGTGCCATGCGTTCTGGCGCTTTGCATCATCGGAGTTTTCCTTGGCGGACTGAGCCGCCCGACCGAGCATCTCTTGGTTCCCCAGCGTTTCTTCGGATACATGTCTTTCTGCCTGTTGCAACAGGTGGGCCTGAACTCCTACGCGACCAGCCGCCTTCTGGCAGGAATGAAGAGCCCCATTCGCGCCTCGCTCATCTCTGGCGCCATCTTTGGAGCCTTGCATTGGCCCAATCCGGTGCTCATTCCGATCACCTGGTTTGGAGGAACGGTAATGTCCTGGCTTTTCGCGCGCAAGCGCAACATTCTTCCGCTCGCATTCTTTCAGGGGCTTCTGGGTACGTTGATATGGTGGGCGTTTCCGGTCGCCTGGCACCACGGCATGCGCGTGGGGCCGGGTTTTTATTCCTTCCATCAACGGTAGTAAGAGAGACTCACAGATTCAAGTGGCCGTATGCCCGACTCACTGCAGACACAGCCCCGGGAGAGCCGCGCCTTTTGTTTTCGTCATTCGCCCAGACACCGGCAATCTTCAAACCGCACTTCGGGCAAGCGCCAGCCTTTAGATGATTCTCGAGAACATCGTGCCAGGAACGATGCACCAGTAATTCGCTGCACTTCGGACAATACGTGTTTGCACCATCGCTGTAGATATTTCCCTCATAGACATAGTGCAAGCCTGCATCCAGGGCGATCTGTCTCGCGCGGTCGAGCGTCGCGGCAGGAGTCCGCGGCTTATCCTGCAGCTTGAAGTCCGGGTGAAACGCCGTGAAGTGCAGGGGCACGTCGGGGCCCAGGTGGGTCAGGATCCACTCGGAGAGCTTGCGGGTCTCCTCCGGATCATCGTTTAGAGTCGGGATCATCAGGTTTGTAATCTCGAACCAAACTTTAGTCTCCTTCTTCAGCCACTCGAGTGTGTCGAGTACCGGCTGAAGATGCGTCAGCGTGATTTTTCCGTAAAAGTTCTCGGTGAACGCCTTCAGATCGACATTTGCCGCGTCAACGTGGTCATAAATATCGTGGAAGGCGTCGTAAGTAATATAGCCGTTGGTGACCATGACCGTCTTCAGGCCATGCTTCTTCGCCGCCTTGCAGATGTCAACGACGTATTCACCCCAGATGGTCGGCTCGTTGTAGGTGAATGCAATGGATTCGCACCCATATTTCAGAGCCAGCAAGGGCACATCTTCCGGAGGAATATGCTGCGAACGAACCTGATCGGAACGCGACTTTGAGATGTCCCAGTTCTGGCAGAAAAAGCAGCCCATGTTGCAGCCAGCTGTACCCATGCTGAAAACTCGCGTGCCCGGCAAGAAATGGCTCAGCGGCTTTTTCTCGATAGGGTCGATTTGCAAGGCTGCAGGCGCCCCGTATCCAAGGCTATACAGTTTTCCGGTTTGATTGATTCGAATGAAGCAGAATCCGGCCTGCCCAGGATGGATGTGGCAGTGGCGGGGGCAGAGGTAACAGTGCACTCGGCCAGCAGGCTCCGCTTCCCACCATCGGGCTTCGTACAACGCATCTGTCTTCTGGAGGATCTTTAGCTCTTCCATCGATCCTCCTCTCAAACACTATTATACGCCCGCAAGGTCGCCGGCGTGAGTCAGCTGCTCTTGGGAATACCAAGTGAGTGGATACTCAGGCGTGGCGCCGGCGTTGGAATCGGCGTCGCTCCGCGGCCCAGTCCACGAAGCGTTCCATATGGTCGCGGTATTTCCAGGCAAGATGAAAGAACTTGCTGGGAGTCAGATTAGCGCCCTCTTTGCCGAGGAACGTTTCAAACCGCCAGCGCAGGTAGGGGCTTTTCCATGGATTGAGGCGATAGCCCCTGGCCGCATTCCAGTAATACTGAAGTGTCTTGAACATCTCTTGCGCAACGGGCGAAATTCGCCCAGCCCTCGTCGTCAAGACTCTAGTTTCCCGCGAGCGGTACAGAAAGATGCTCGTGAACAAGCACCCAGCTTCCGCCGCGCTTCTCCCAAATCCCCGTGTAGCGAAGATCCAGGTCCGTGGTCTTACCGTCCTTTGTCTTCTCCGTCAAATGCATTGGCACTGTCGTCCAGGCAATCGTTCCGCGCCGCGTGACCTTTAAGTCCTTGCCCGCCGTCAACTTAATGTTCTCTGCGCTCTCCAGAAACTCTTTCTGTACCCCCGCCTGATATTCCTTCCAGCTTTGATAGGCAAACGGAGCGACATCGTAGAAAACGAGGCCGTTATCCTTGGCGTAGAATTTCGCCGGCGCTTCCGCGTTGCCCATGCTCCACGCAGTGCAATAAGCGTCAATGAGTTTGCGAAAGGTGGCGTCATCGGTAGCTTTTTGTTGTGCACGTGCGCCCACGAAAGTAAGCAGAGCACCTGCTAGCGCTAATGCTACATACAGCATCCAGCGCCAACGTTCTCCACGAGAGTGGGTGGCCTTCCCCAACGATGCACTCATCCGCAAGCTCCTTGTGACCTGATAACGAACATTCGGCAGGGTGTTGCGACTACGCGTGCCGCATACCCTATTGCGATTTGACGGATTTTGCAAGCAAACTTGATGGCGCCCGCTGGAAACGACTAATCCCCCTGCCCCTTTTCCCCCGCCTGGGGCCGCCATTCACCGGTAAATCTGGCGTTTCCACCGATTTCCAGATGCGGCCCCCTGGCCCGGCCCCTATCCTCACATCGGGGCCAGGAAATCGCCCCAGAGGAGGTCAGCATGTCGGCAAAGCGCAGTTCTCCTTCAGGACTGAAGTCGATTGCGGGTGCAATCCTCCTCGTTCTCGGATTCCTGATTCTGTTCGCAAATCTGGACGCTGTCGCGGGACAAATCACGAGTTCCGCCGGCACAGCGGAGGCACAGGCAACGGGAATGCTGCCAGCGCTGATTCTGGCAACGCTCCACGCTTTGCAGGCCTATGTGTTTGATCACTCCCGGTTTTTCTCGGGCCTGCTGCAATTGTTGGTATCATTCTGGCCGGTGATTCTCATCATCATGGGAGCAGTGCTGTTGCGAGACGCTTTCTGGGGGAAATTTGGTGTGTATCAGTCCGGCTCAGGCTCCCCTGCGATGGGAGACCGTTGATGAGTGACGAGAACAAGTTCGACGCCAATAAGTTCGCCGACGATCTCCGCGACGGGATTCACCGCGACGCTACAGACAGCGCCAAACCGGGTCCCGACGGCCGTTGGCCTCGGCGCGGCCCGATTGTGGTTGGCATACATCTCGGCCGTCGAGGCACAAGCGGCATCTTCTGGGGTGCATTCCTGGTTCTCGCCGGTGTCGCCCTCCTTCTTGACCACATGGGAATCATCTCGTTTGACAGGCTTTGGAGATTCTGGCCGCTGCTTCTTGTTTGCTCTGGCATCCCGAGTTTAATGAGGCGCGAGCACCGGCTCTGGGGCATCGTGCTGATTACGGTAGGGGTTCTCCTTCAGCTCAATCAACTGGGAATCGGGCACTTTGGCTGGAACGATATCTGGCCGGTTTTACTCATTGCCGCGGGACTGATGCTGATGTGGGGCGCCCTTGAGGCACGAAGGAGCCCCTCTGCTCCACCTATTGGAGGGGACCCGCGCACAACTCTGGAGGATTCCGCCATTTTTGGCGGCGTCGAGCGCAGAGTGACCAGCCAGGATTTTCAGGGCGGACACATCAACGCCATCTTTGGCGGAGTCGAAATCGATTTAACGGAGGCCAACATGCAAGCCGATGAAGTTACGCTGGATATTAATGCCATCTTCGGCGGCATCGAAATACGCGTGCCCGATAGTTGGCAAGTCGCGTTTCGCGGAACTCCTATTTTCGGCGGCATAGCGGACAAAACTCGCGTTGGACGAACCGTGGATCTTAGTGATCCCCGCCGCAAGGTTTTAATTCTTACAGGCGCGGTCATCTTCGGGGGCGTCGAAATCAAAAACTGAGACGCCCACATGAATCTCAATACCGCACTGAAAAACCAACACCGGATTTACAAAGTTGCCGCTCTACCCATTGCCGCGGTCCTGGCATTCGTTCTGCAGACGCCGGGCGGTCTAACCTGGTTGGAGGCAGGCCTCATAGGGTTCGGGCTCGCCTCGGTAGGGGAGGTGATTTCCCTGCCGGCGTGGTATTCGTGCCGAATCGCACCCATTGAGCGCACGCCCCTCTGGCGGCTCCTGGCGACGCACGTGGTGGCCGCACAGATCCTCAGCCTGTTGTGGCTGGGCCTGGGAAAACTTCTTGCACGTGCATTGTCTTTCTTCCCCTCGTTGCACGGCATTGAAAGTCGTTTTGCAGAGAGAGCTGCAATCGTCTATGGGGCGGGATGCGTGTTCTATCTCCTGGCGGTATCGTTTCACTACGTCGCTCTGGCGCAGGAGGCCACCCACGAGCACGAGGCTCGCGCCATGCAGACCAGCATCCAAGCGCGCGATGCGGAACTGAAAGCCCTGAAAGCCCAGATCAATCCGCATTTCCTCTTCAATAGCCTCAATTCCATCAGCGCATTGACCAGCGTCGATCCGGCGCGCGCGCGCGACATGTGCGTCCTGCTTGGCGATTTCTTGCGCTTGACTCTCGGTTTGGGCGAAAAACCGGTCGTACACTTTTCAGAGGAGCTGGAACTGCTTCAAAAATATCTGGCGATCGAGAAAATCCGCTTCGGCGACCGTTTGAACATGCAGGAAAACATCCAGGAAGAATCCAGGACCTGCATGCTTCCGCCGCTGTTGCTCCAGCCTCTTGTCGAAAATGCAGTGAAACATGGGATCGCGAGCCTTCCGGAAGGCGGCAACGTCCGGCTTATCGCAGAGCGGCAAAACGGCCGGCTGGCGATTCTCGTGGAAAATTCCTGGGATCCCGATGCGCCGCCTCGCCGCTCGGGCGGCCTGGGATTGAAAAATGTCCAGCAGCGCCTCGAAGCGCGTTATGGAAAAGAAGCCAGCCTTCGCGTGAACACCGAGGGTGAGCTGTTTCAGGTCAGCCTGTCTCTTCCCGTGGAGACCCAGGAAAAAGCATGAGCGCCTCGCCAGTCAAGCCATGGAAGGCGCTCATCGTTGATGATGAAGAGCTCGCGCGCCACATCATTCGTGAGTTTCTGCAATCCCATGCGGAGATTGAAATTGCCGCTGAATGCGCGAATGGCATGGAGGCCGTCAAGGCCGTGGCGGAACACAAACCGAATTTGATCTTTCTTGATGTCCAGATGCCCAAGCTGACTGGATTTGACGTTCTCGAACTGATTGGCACCGACGTGCCCGTTATTTTTGTCACCGCGTACGACCAATACGCCATGCGCGCATTCGACGTCCACGCGGTGGACTATTTATTAAAGCCCGTCGGGCGGGAGCGCTTCGACGCGGCGGTCAAGCGCGCGAAGACCCGGCTCGGCGAAAAAATGCCTGCCGCCGCGGAGCTGGCCGCCGCCGCACGTCCGCCCCAGCAATTTCTGGAGCGCCTCGTTGTCAAAGACGGCACGAAGGTGACGCTAATTCCAGTCGGGAAGCTCGAATATGCGGAAGCGCAGGACGATTACGTGGCTCTGGCAACTCAGGGGAAAAAACATCTCAAACAGCAAACGATTGCCGGCCTCGAAGCCTGCCTCAACCCGGTGAACTTTGTTCGAATCCATCGCTCTTATATCGTGAATCTGGAACGCGTTGTGCGCATCGAGCCATACGCCAAAGACAGCCGGATTGCCATCCTGACAGATGGCGTGCGACTGCCCGTTAGTCGTGCGGGTTATGCGCGTCTCAAAGCCTTACTCGACGAACGGCAATAGGAAATGCCAATGTATTGGAACTGTTTAGCTTAGACGACTAGAAGGAGCAGTTCAGCCGTTGAGTCTTTGAACCCAGATGCGGCTTGTGGCCGGTTTCCCCAGATGCACGGTTTTCCCACCCGTGCGGAGCGTCATTGTTTCGTCGTACTCGCGTTTCAAGACTTCCACGGTAGTTGATGGCCGCAGGCGAAGATGCTCCAGGAATTCGAGAAACTGCGCGTCCTTTTCATAGACGCAAAGTATTTCGGCGGCTTCCTTGGCGCGCAAGTCTGCCAGTAGCACCGCCCCCTGCTTTCGTAGCTTCGCTACTCCTCCGCGCATAGGGACGCCGTGTGGGCAGCTTTTCTTGTTTCCGAAACGCTTCAGCAGAAGAGCCTCCACTTCGGGCGAGATGCCATGCTCGAGGCGCTCCGCTTCATCATGCGCCTTCGACCACGAGAGTCCGATCACTTCGGTCAGAAGCATCTCCGCAAGTTGATGCCGCAGCGCCAGACGTTCTGCGATTTTCCGGCCTTTTTGCGTAAGGTCGATCCGTCCGCTGCGCTCGACGCGTACATGACCGTCGCGCGTCATGCGCTTCAACGCCGCAGTCACCGCGGGCGGAGTGACGCGCAGCTCCTCGGCAAGGCGCGCGCTGATCGGCGTCTGGTCTTCTTCCAGCATTTCCCAGATGGCCTTCAGATAGTCTTCTTGCGATACGCTGGTCTTTTCCCGCCGCAATGGAACTCCTAGATTGCCTCTCCCCGATGTTCTCTCTTATCTCTCAGACCTTTGGCAAGCTGGCCCACGCGCCTTTGGATGCCTTCGAAGACTCTCTGGTAGGTATCCGAATCCGCGCCAAAGGGGTCTCGCACGATCCAGTCCTCGATCTTGCCATGAGTCGAGAAAACATGTTCAGGGAATGCCTCTTCCCACTGCTTGCCCGTCATGTTGACGATGATATCCGCGGCCTCGAAGGCTTCCAATGAAATTCTGTTTGATGTCAAACCATCTGCTGTATAACCATTGTTCTTCAGGGTTTGCCTGGTCAGTTCGGGTATGGCGCCCATGGGGCTCAAGCCCGCGCTTGCGGCGTCCATGACATCCGCGGCGTCATAGCGCGCGATGGCCTCGGCCATCGGGCTCCGGCAGGCATTCCCCACGCAAACGAATAGCACCTTTGTGCGGCTGAACGTTCGAGCAGCAGGCTTCGCCTTCTCGGCTGGATTCACGGTCAGGCCCTCGGGCTGCCCAACAATTGGTTGCTCCCCGCTGCTGCAAGCTGGAGAAAATGTTCATGCACGGTCGTGTCGTCGGTCAGTTCCGGATGGAAAGTGGCGGCCAGGAGGTGGCCGCATCGCACAAGCACGGGCTTCCCCGCGAATTCCGCGAGGACTTCGACTCCCGGACCGGTCCGCTGAATGATCGGGCCGCGAATGAAAACCATTTCGAGAGGTTCACTCTTGAGATTCGAATGGCCGCGGACCACGTCACTCGCGACTTGGCGGCCATATCCATTTCGTAGAACGGTCATGTCAACGAGCTTCAATGAATCCTGTTGAGGATTCTGCACTTCCGTGGCGAGCAAGATCGCACCCGCGCATGTTCCGAAAATGGCGCCGCCACGCGCCGCAAATTTCTGAATTGCCTCGCTAAGACCCTCTTCCTGGAGAAACTGAAGTTGAGTGGTGCTCTCTCCGCCCGGAAGGATTAGTCCGTCGCAGCCATCAAGTTCCGCGGGCGTGCGGACTTCCGTTGTTTCCACGCCGAGCCTTTCCAGCATCGCGGCGTGGGCCTCGAAGTCTCCTTGCACCGCCAAAATTCCAATCCTCACTTATCTAACTCCGAGTCGCGTTTACTAAATCACAGTTCCCAAGAACGATGAATCCAGGCTCTCACTACCCACGGAACACTCTTTTTTTACCACCCGCGCGTCGACAGCATATCCTTCTCTTCCATTTGACGAATATCGAGTCCCTTCATGGCTTCGCCGAGCTCTTCGTGCGCTTCCAGCACGATCTTGGGATCTTCGAAATGTGTGGTGGCCTTGACGACGGCTTTCGCACGCGTCTCGGGGTCGCTTGACTTGAAAATACCGGAACCGACGAACACCGCCTCCGCACCCAGCTTGCGCACCAACGCCGCGTCGGCAGGCGTCGCAATCCCACCGGCGGAGAAATTTGGCACTGGGAGTTTCCCGGTTGTGGCAACCTGGCGAATAAGATCGAGCGGCGCGCCAAGTTCCTTGGCCTCACGCATCAGTTCGTCTTCGCGCATGGTCGTCAGCTTTTTCATTTGGCTGACGATCGTGCGCATGTGGCGAACCGCCTCCACCACGTTTCCGGAGCCAGCTTCGCCCTTCGTTCGAATCATGGCTGCACCCTCGGCGATACGGCGCAGCGCTTCGCCCAGATTTCGCGCGCCGCATACAAACGGCACGCGGTAATCGTGCTTCCAGATGTGATTTTCTTCGTCGGCGGGCGTCAGCACTTCGCTCTCGTCGATGAAGTCCACTTCGAGGGCCTGCAACACTTCTGCTTCGACGAAATGCCCGATACGTACCTTGGCCATCACGGGAATCGTCACCGTCGCCATAATCTCGCGGATCACCTTAATCGACGCCATACGCGCCACCCCGCCTTCTTTGCGGATATCCGACGGCACGCGCTCGAGCGCCATCACCGCGCAGGCGCCGGCCTTCTCGGCGATCTTGGCCTGCTCTGCGTTGGTGACGTCCATGATCACGCCACCCTTCAACATCTCGGCCAGCCCGACTTTCACACGCCATTCATTCGATCCCTTGCTTCCGTTCCCGCTGCCGTTTACTTTCTTCGCGTCCATATGCTTCTCCTCTCAATCCCTGAGCTTATCGACGGAGTGCTCCGTCAAACTTTTTTACTTTTGTCCGATCACCACGAATCGTCCGCGGCCTCTGGCAAGAATCTCTCCTGCCATATTTCGAATCTCGCCCACCAAGAATAAATTTCTGCCCTTTTGCTCCGCTTCGTGACCCTCGACAATAATTTCTTTCTCGACGCTTACCGGCTTCAGGTACTCGACGGTCAGTTCCGCAGTCACCGCGCGAACGTCTCGAAAGCGGCAAACCTTGCCCATCGCCTCATCGAGAAGCATCGCGATGATCCCACCATGCGCGAATCCTCCACCACCCTGGTACCTCTCGCCCAAAATAAATCGGCCTACGATCTTGCGATTAACATTGTCCTGTTCGAACGTCAATTTCATCCCGCCAGGATTGTCTCCGCCGCAGCCAAAGCACTTGTTCGAAGGATTGGGCTCCAGCCTGATGATGTCGCTCAAATTTTGACCCGTCCATCCTTCCTTACGCATTCTTTGCAACTTCTCGACTTCGTTCCGTCAAACCAATGCCACGCGGCTGCGTTCCGCACGCCGCACGCCCCGTTGCCTCTTGCGCATCTCAACCTTCAACAACTCCGCCAAGGTGGCCACTCCGCGTGCAATCTGTTTTTCATCCAGGCTCGCAAATCCAAGCCGTAGCGTGTTCGGCAGCGGAGCTTGCACGTAAAAATAGCGGCCCGGAGCAAATAGTACCCCGCGCTCCTTCACGTGAATGAGCAGTTCGCTGGCGTCGAATCCGATGGGCAGTTCCAACCACAAACACATGCCGCCTTCGGGCCGTGTCCAGCGCGTGCCTTCGGGCATATTTTTCCGCAAAGCCTCGTCCAGGGCGGCCAGGCGCGAAGTGTATACCTTGCGCATCTTGGCAAGGTGCTTGGTAAACAGTCCACGCCGCAAGAACTCCGCAAGCGTGGCCTGCGCCAGTTGATCCGTGTGCAGATCTGTGGTCTGTTTCACCACCCGCAAGCGTTCGATGGCCGCAGGCGGAGCGACAATCCACCCCACCCGCAATCCAGGAAACGCTACTTTCGCGAAGCTGTCGATATGAATCACGATGTTCGAACGATCGAGCTGTTTCAGCGATGGGATACGTTCTTCTCGCGCATTCAGCCGCGCATAAATATGATCTTCCACTACGGGGACCTGGTGCCGCCCAGCCAGCTCCAGTACCTTGCGCCGAGAAGCCAGCGGCATCGACGTTCCCGTAGGATTCTGGAAGTCCGGCGTAAGCAGGATCAGCTTGACGCGATTCGCCGCCAGCGTTGCTTCCAGCGCTTCCAAGTCCAGCCCCAGCGGCGTACCCGGCTCCGCATGCGTCCGCACTGGAACGCTCAAGCAACGTGCACGCGCCCCGTGGAAAATCGCGACCGCTCCCGGATACGTCGGATTTTCCATGATCACCGAATCGCCGGGACGCACAAACGCTTTGCTGATCAAATCAAAGGACTGCTGGCATCCGTCCGTGATCAGCAGGTTTTCATCCTTGGCTGCGATGCCATCGTGATGCAGCATCTCGAGAAGCGCCTCTTTCAACGGCGGGTACCCATCCGAAGGGCCTAAATTCAAAACTTCCGCGCCCTCGCGCCGTAGCACGGCGTTCACACAGGTCTGCAACTCCTCGATCGGGAAGAATTCCTGCGCGGGCCGCGCCATCACAAAGGAAAGAGCATCCACGGGGGCGCTGGCTGTCAGGCGGCTCAATACCTCTTCGCCGCGTTCATCCGCAAACAGCAGCTCCCAGCGCACTCCCTCGTTCCCATTCAGAACAGGAGGAGCGGGCGGGGTAATCTTCAGGCCGTTACCGTTGCCTTTGATAAACGTTCCCCGGCCGACATGGCCTTGGATGAGTCCTTCCGATTCTAATTCGGCGTAGGCGTTCGCCACCGTGGTGCGGTGCACGCCGAGCATGATGGCCAGTTCGCGGCTGGCGGGGATGCGATCGCCCGGGCGCAAATCACCCGCATGGACGAGAGCGCGCAATTGATCACGAAGTTGGATATAGAGTGGAACGTGGCTTTGCGGCTGGAGATGGAGTGGCAGCATTGTCTCTCACCTTCGGCCAATTCTACCAGATATTGGACTGTTGCAAGAGCCAATTTGTCTCCAGCCGCGGGCTGCGATCCCGTACGCCCAATGGTGATATCCTCCAACTCTTCACGCCGGGAGTAGGCCCGGCCACGACGCACATGCCAGCCGAAGAGCCTGCTCGAGATCCCCGCGTCTACCTCGCCGCGGAGCGTACCTTCCTCGCGTGGATTCGCACCGGTCTGGCACTCATGGCTTTTGGTTTCGTCGTCGCGCGGTTTGGCCTATTTCTTCGGGAGTTGGAGTCGGTTCGTGGCGGGTCGCCCGCAGCACCCTCGGTCCTGTCTCCTCCTTTGGGTGTGGGGCTGGTTCTACTAGGTGTACTGCTTAACATCATCGCTGCTTGGCACCATGTGCGCTACGTCCAGCAGCTCAACGAGGGAGTCCTTATCGTGGGCCGGCCGTCCCGGCTGGCCATCGTTCTGGCTCTGGTTCTGGCGACCGCAGGCTTGGCGTTGGCCGTCTATCTCGCTATCACTAGCGCGCTCAATCCCTCTCCGAACACGACCGGCAAGCAGTCCGTTTCTACGCACCCTGACGCTGGTTGCATCGAAGCGCCCTGTGGGTATTCCGTTTCAGCGACAATCATGGGTGCGCGTCGTCACTCCGGTGGGTGATAGCCGATTCGGCCATTTTTCTCTCCCGCTTGCAGGTCGCGAATGCACAACTTCGTCAGGTCGGCCGTGTCGCACTGATAGATTTGCTTCAGAGGAAGATCCTCGTCCTGGACATGGTACTGCCCTGCGGACATATCTTCGGAATCGTCCGAGGAATCCGTGACTACACGACTGCCGGGACGGACGCGCACCCGGAACTGCCTGGACGAGGGTTCATAGTTGGCGTAGTTGAAGCAATACCCGATGCACGCGCGGTCGACGACATGCCCGATGAACGCTACGCGCGATCCTGCAGGTGCCCATATCGTCGGGATCACTCTCGTCCCAGGCGGCAATGACCTCACTAAGGATTCCGCGTTCGCCTCCAACTGATTAAGCCACTTCGTGTCCTGGTACAAGGAGCCAAAAAAAACGATGGCGCACATCCCAAACCCTGCGAGGTGCCATTTCCGGGGCTTCAGAAAACCCAGTATGCACAGCCCGAAAATGGCCGAGATGGTCGTGAGCCGCGAACTCAGCATCCCGACCCAACCTGCATAGAGAGAGACACGAAGGTTTTCAGGTAGCAGCACCGTGGCGGAGAAGCTTACGAAATACAATTCGAACAGCAAAGCGGAAGGCTTCCAGGAGCGATTGTCTCGGCCCTCCGCGACGGCCTCGAACGCCACGCAGAATACTCCGAAAAAGAACAGAGCTGCCGCAAGCCAAACATACCCTTGTCCATACAACGCCAATTGATCGGCGCCGTTATACAGGTAGAACGGGCCACGATCCCAATCCGCCGTGAACCTGGCGGCGTTGTGCGCCAGATACCAGTAAAACGCGAGGAGACCGGCCGCTGCCGCCAGGGGCAGACCCAATTTCCACCGACCTGGTAGCCTCTTCCTGATTTGCAGGTACGCCAGCGTTCCGATCAACCAGACGAAACCGATCGGATGAGCGAGCAGCACCAACGGCACAAGCACTATTCCGGCGATCCAACCTATTCCCCTCCCCTGCCAGAAAAACGCCAAGCTGAAGCAGGCCAATCCAATCGACAGGTAGTAGTTCAGAAACCCCATGTTGAACGAGTAGCCGTAGGCCAGCATCGCAATGCAAGGGGTGAGGAACCATGGCAGGCGGTCCGTGATCGCAGCGATCAGCGCGAAAACTCCCCAGAAAAAAATCAGTACACAGGCGCCGACCACAATTTGCTGGGCTGCTGGAAAGCCCACGACATTCGCGGTGTGCCACAGGCAGTAGTCGAACAGAATATTATTCCATTGCGACGCTAGGTAGAGCCCCGGCGCCTGGCCTTTCCCAATCAACTGGGCAAGCCACGCGTTATAGACGTGGCTTGCTAGGTCACCCGCCTCGATGCGCGGATGCCACAAGCAAGGGATCAGAAGCACGGCGGATACAAATGCGATGCGCAGTCTGGACTCGCGCAAGATCGGAATCACGCTGCTAAATGGCGTGTCATTCGCCGGCATTCTCACCTGGGGATCACGAAGTTTTTCGTCAACACAACTCGAATCGATTCTACTATTGAAGGCCCTCGGTCTTCCTGCGGATTCGGTGATAGTATCCGCTTTCCGAAATACCAAGGAGGCTTTGTGAGTACGAATTGGAACCGAATCCCGCGCGCCCGCCACAGGCCAATAATTCCATGGCCCTGCGTCTTGCGGGGAGGATTCGTGCTCGTCCTCGCGCTGTGGATTACAGGATTCACTGACGCGCAAGAAACTGCGCCAACCGCAAAGTGTCCACCAGCAGCGCGTCTTGATTCAGCAAAAGACACCTACGGCAACACCGTTGTGGCCGACCCCTATCGCTGGCTGGAGGATCAAAACAGCCCAGAAACGCGCGCCTGGATTGCCGCCGAACAAAAATGTACGGATGCGGTGCTTTCGAAGCTTCCGGGCCGCGCCCAACTCAACAAGCGTCTCGGCGAACTCCTGCACACCGATTCGTTCGAAGCGCCCGTGGAACGAGGCGGGCGTTATTTTTTCCGGAAGCGGCTGGCCGGGCAGGACCTCTACGTCCTCTATGTCCGGCGCGGTTTGAACGCATCGGATGAAGTCCTGGTGGATCCCCTGCCCTGGACCGCGGATCATTCCGCAAGCGTGACCTTGGAGAGCGTCAGCCGTGACGGAAAATTCGTCTTCTACGGCCGCCGCGATGGCGGGCAGGATGAAATTACCCCGCGCGTACTGGACGTTGACACTATGCAGTCGCTCCCTGACGCCTTCCCAAAGAGTCGATATGATTCCCTCGAATTCACCCCCGACGATAAGTCGGTCTACTATTCCCTTGTCACTCCCGAGGGACCTCGCGCTTTCTTACACCGCATAGGTGACGATCCCGCTAAGGACCAGATGATTTTTGGCAAGGGTCTCACCAAGGACAAGGGCGTTGGGCTCGCACTATCGGAAAACGGCGCGTTCCTGGTTTACGTGATCATTTATGGCTCTGGATCGGAGAGAACGGAGCTTTACGTCCAAAACGTAAAAGAGAACGGCCCGGTCGTCCCCGCCGAAAATGCCGAAAACGCGCTTTTCTATCCGGAGTTTGCAGGAGATCGCCTATTCATTCTCACGAATTGGAAAGCGCCGCAGTGGCACGTTTTCTCCACCAACCTCGCCACACCCCAACGCGAACACTGGCACGAATTTGTTCCGGAGAGCGGTGTGCACTTGGAAACCATCGCGGCTTCCGGCGGGAAGCTCATCGGCCAGTACACGCATAACGCCACGTCCGAGCTGAAGGTCTTCGATGCCAATGGCAAGGTAGAATCATCTATCGCGCTTCCTGCTCTTGGCTCCGTGAGCTCGACCAAGGGCCGCTGGGAAAGCCCGGAACTCTTCTTTTCGTTTGAATCATATTCATTTCCTCCGGCCATTTTCCGCTACGACGTCAAGCAAGCCAGGTCCGAGGTCTGGGCCAGGGATAAAGTTCCACTCGATTCCTCCGCTTTCGAAATCGAACAGGTTTGGTATCCATCCAAAGACAAGACACGGATCCCCATGTTCCTGTTCCACAAAAAGGGCTTGAAGCTGGACGGTTCGAATCCCATTCTGCTCACCGGCTATGGCGGTTTTGATCTCAGCGAAACGCCCTTCTACTGGCCGAACGCAATCCTCTGGGTAGAGCATGGCGGCGTTCTCGCCGACGCGAATCTGCGCGGCGGCGCGGAATTCGGCGAAGATTGGCATCGCGCCGGAATGTTCGGCAAAAAGCAAACCGTCTTCGACGATTTCATCGCCGCCGCCGAATTCCTCATCACCGCCAAATACACCACCGGTTCCAAGCTTGCGATTGACGGCACCAGCAACGGCGGCCTGCTCGTCGGCGCGGCTATGACCCAGCGCCCGGACCTCTTCCGCGCCGTTGTCTGCGGCTATCCGCTCCTCGACATGCTCCGTTATCAGAAATTCTTCGAAGCCCCCTACTGGGTCTCCGAATACGGCAGTACCGACAATCCCGATCAATTCGCTTATCTCTATGCCTACTCTCCCTATCATCGCGTCGTGAATGGCACCAAGTATCCCTCAGCGCTTTTCGTCACCGGCGATGGCGATACCCGCGTCGCCCCACTGCACGCGCGAAAAATGGCCGCGCGCCTTCAGGCCGCCACCGGTTCAGACCACCCTATCCTCCTTCTGTACGACACCAAATCCGGCCACTCCGGCGGCCGCCCCGTCAACAAGATCATTGACGAAAACACCGATATATTGAGTTTTCTCTTTTGGCAAATTGGAGTCCCGACAAATTGAAGCAGTGCACAAGAGAATCTGAAGCCCGTCTTCTGGCAGCCTGCCAAGGACGCGCACACATCTGCCTGCATGAGACGTTGCTAGTGTCGGGCGTTTGATGGCCCTTCTCAAGGACATCGGCCAACTTCTGCCCTTTCGTCCAGTATCCCCCGCCCGCTCCGTGCCCCAAACTGACAGCACGTTCGAACCGCTCCTCAGGTGCACCCGAAAATATGCGCAGAGTTCTACATCTCACTTCGGTGTTTCTCGCACTCTCGATCGCGGGCTGTGCCGCCTCCACTTCACCAACCAGACAGCCATCGCCTCCTCCGCCTTCGGTCAGTGTAGTGGTGTCGCCCTCCAGTGCAAACGTCCGGGCGGGTGACTCTTTCCCATTCAGCGCCAAGGTTTCCGGTACTTCCAACACCTCGGTGACCTGGTCGGTGAACGGCGGTGTCGGTGGCTCGGTCGCCCTCGGAACCATCAGCGCGAGCGGAGCTTATACGGCGCCGTTGGCTCTCCCAAGTCCCAATCCGATTTCGGTACGTGCAACAAGTTCGGCGGACTCCTCCGCCAACGGGTCTAGCAGCGTTAGCATTTTGAATCCGATCCCTGTGCTCACGGGGATTAATCCCTCCAGCGTCGGCACGGGAACTTTCACTCTCGCAGTTATCGGAGGCAAGTTTGTGAACGGCGCGCAGGTCCTCTTGGGCACCACGCCGCTTCAAACTACTTTCGTATCTGCTACTCAGCTTGCCGCCACCGGGACGGTCAGTTCCGCTGGCACTTACGCTGTCAGCGTCAGTAATCCCAATCCCGGAAGCAGCACATCCGCTTCGGTAAATTTGCAGGTAACCGGCTCAACGCAAGCTTCCAATTGCAGCTCCATGACCCTCGGTCTGGGCGCCAGCCTTGGAGGATTCTTGCCCTTCCCTGCCGATAACCTCTGGAACAAAGACATCTCTTCCGCCCCCGTCGATCCCAATTCGAACGCCATCATCTCTTTCATCGGCAGCAGCACCGGCATGCACCCTGACTTCGGCGCAGGACAATATCAAGGCTCCACGATCGGCATTCCCTATCTCGTCGTCGGCAGCCAGCAAGAGCCCGTCATCATCAACTTCACCGCCTACGGAAGCGAAAGCGACCCAGGGCCCATGCCCATCTCTGTGACCGCGCCGATCGAAGGCTACCCAAATCCCGGCAACGGAGACCGCCACGTTCTTGTTCTCGACAATTCGAATTGCTTTCTTTACGAACTCTACAGCTCGGTGGTATCAGGAAATTCCTGGAACGCCGGTTCTGCTGCCGTCTGGGATCTGCTTTCGCACGAGCAGAGGCCCTTCACCTGGACCAGCGCCGACGCCGCTGGGCTTCCGATTTTCCCAGGCCTCGTCCGTTACGATGAAGTTGCTACCGCCCAGGTCCGCCACGCGTTTCGTTTTACGCTGCAAAATAGCAGCCCGGCCTTTATTCCGCCCGCTTCCCACTGGGCGTCTACTTCCGGCAATCCCTCCGCAGCACCCATGGGTATGCGCATGCGGCTGAAGGCCAGCTTTGATGTATCCGGGTTTTCCGCTGCAAACCAGGTGATTCTCAACGCCTTGAAAAAATACGGCATGATCATGGCCGACAACGGTTCGAACATGTACCTCAGCGGCGCACCAGACGACCGTTGGGACAACAACGATCTGCACAATTTGGGCCAGGTGACGGCTTCCGACTTCGAAGTAATTCAGATGACTCCGCTCTACACGCAGAACAACATTCCCACAGGCCCGTCGCCACAAATCACTTCTTTCACCGCGAGCGCAAATTCCGTCACCGCGGGAACTCCAGTTACATTGTCTTGGCAAGTCACCGGAGCTTCTTACACCATAGTGTCACCCGAAATCGGCGCCGTTCGCGGTACCAGCATTTCGGTCTCTCCTGCCGTCTCAACCACCTATACCCTCTACGGCACGAACGCTTTTGGTCGTACGACTGCCACGGTTTCCATCACGGTTCACTAGCTCAAAAGACCTGCAAACGAGCGCGGCCTCCCACCAGGCACAGCTCCGCTACCATAGAGAGCAGGCGAATGGTCACTTGCTGAGAGAAATTGGGATTTACTTGGAAGCCTGGTTTTCGCCCAGGCGCTTCAGGCGATCGCGCAGGCGGCGCTGCAGCGACGTCGGAGTATTGGGATTGAAGGCCACCAGATACCAGAGTGGCTGGCTGCGGTCCTTGCTGAGCCACGTGAGCGTGGTGGCGTCCGCGTTGGGATGGCGAGCAACGTTTTCGCGGATCGCCCCGTATGAATGCTTCGCTAGCTTATGAAGCGTTTTCGCATTGGCCCGCGGGTGTTCGCTGATTAACCGCAGCAGGTAAAAGTCCTCCGCAGGCGCCTGCTTCACAAGTTTCTCCAGCATTTCGGGCTTGGCATCCGCGCTCAAGACCAGGCCGATTTTCTCGTCCCACGCCGTATTGATTTGATTCAGATCCCTGGTACGCGCGTGAATCAATTCTTCCAGGATGCGCTGCTCCTGCTGCAGCCGGGCGATCGGCAGATCCGTGCCGTCCAGGGAGTCGAGCACGCGCAACAGGTGCTGCCTCTCACCAAAAACAATCTGTGAGGTGCGCGTGGTTGCGCCTTTTCCCCGCTCGTTATGCTGAACCAGGTCGGAACGTCGCATCGGTTGGCTGCTCCAGCCCAATCCCTTCCCAAGAACGCTGAGGGACCGGACGCTAACTAAAAGTTCAAACTTCTGCCACGAAAAAGAAGTGACTTGCTACATTGTGGCTTTAGCGAATTATGTTCCGCGCACGCGATGCGGTAAAGTTTGGTGCGTACCCGGTGTGCCCGATGTGCAACTCCGTCTCGGGGAGTCGGGAAGAGGAAAACGAACGATGTCGGCCTTTGAGGAACACAAGGAAGAGCTGGAACACTTCGAGCAGATGTTTGGACGCGATCGGGGGCGCCTGGCGGTGTCGCTGGACCGCTTGACCAATGCGCTTGTTCTCGTTGGCCAGCACGGAGTTTATTGCACGAGCCAGCGTAATCCTGCCGTTCCCGCGATGGACCTGCGGATGATCAATCAGGAGCTGGTGCACGCCAAGGAATTGGTGCAATCGGTGATGGAGGAGTTGCGGCTAGCTAAACGTAAAACGTAAAGCTGAAGGGATAGCTTCCCCAGAAGTTCTACTCCGGGCGCAAGAACGGATTCAGTTCGCGCTCGTGGCCGATGGTGGTCACCGGTCCGTGCCCCGGGTACACCACCGTCTCGTCGGGCAAACCCATCAGCTTTGTCCGGAGCGATTTCATGATTTGCTCCAGGGAGCCTCCCCACAAATCAGTGCGCCCGATACTTCCGGCAAAAAGCGTGTCTCCGGAGAAGAGTTGCGGCGGTGGCTTCATAATTTTTACAGCCTCATCGGGGGCTACGAGGATCGGCGTCTGATCCGTGTCCCCGCTTTCTGCCGGGAGAATCTGCGAAACACTCTGCTTCAACAGTTGAGCAATGGAGACTTCCTCTCCCGCTTCATTTTTCACCGTGATGCGCTTTGGCTCCCCAGCCGGCGTGACCTTGCCGGTATCGTACGGAAGATAGAGCGAGACGCTTCCCGGAGTGTGGCCCGGCGTATGAATGACCTGCGCTTCGAACGAGCCCCAGTGAAGCGAGTCACCTTCCTTCAGGAGTTGATCGATTTCAGTGAGATCGGGAGGGTGGACACCCAGGAAAGCAGCCTGCATTTCCATCGCTTGATAAAGGGGTAAGTCGTCGCGATGCATGAGTACCGGCGCGCCCGTGTAGCGATGCAGCTTGCAAAGACCTCCAACGTGATCGATATGCGCGTGCGTGCTTACGATGGCTTTAACGGTAAGTTTGTGACGACCGAGCAGGTCCAGGATACGATTGACTTCGTCACCAGGATCGATCACCAGCGCCTCGCGGCTAACCGGATCGCCGATGATGGAGCAATTACACTGCAGCATCCCCACGGGAATGGTGATGTGTATCAGTCCTTCGGTAGCGGCATTCAGTGTTGGCAACCTGTCGCTCATGAATGAGATTGTATCACCGGAACCGGATGGATTCCCGGAGCGGCCGCGCGGCCCCCGGCGCTCTTTGATAGACTGAAGAGAGGAAACTACTGAGAATGAGTGCAACAGGCGCCGCTCTGGATACACCGCTGGCCGCGACCCACTTGCGCGCGGGCGCAAGAATGGGCTTATGGTTTGGGTGCGCTCTCCCTGATGAGTTTCGGGACCCTGCCGCGGAGTATCGGGCTGTGCGCGGCAGCGTCGCGTTGATCGATAAAAACTATCGCGCCTATCTTTCCTTCGCCGGGTCCGACCGCATGCGCTATCTGAACGCAATCCTTACGAATAACATCAAGGATCTCTCTGCCGGACAAGGCAATGTTTCGCTGCTCCTGAATCCGCAAGGACATATTCTCGCGGAAATAGAGACGTATTCGTTTGTGGACAAGCTGTCATGCGTTTCTTACGCCATGATTCGCGAACGGTTGATCGAATGGCTGGACAAATACATCATCATGGATGACGTGACGCTTGCCGACGAGACCCACCGTTATGCCGCTCTGGCGTTGGAGGGTCCGAAGGCCACAGCGGTCGTCCAGGAACTCTCCGGCGTGGACATTACTCCCCTCCCTGAACTCACTTCCGCGGACGCTGCCGTCGATTCGATTCCCTGCAGGATTGTGAAGCGTTCGCCCGGAGAAGTCGCCGGCGCTGAATTCATCGTGCAGCAGGAAAATCTGGCGGCACTATGGCAGGTTCTCTTGGACGCCACGCGGAAACATGGCGGCATCCCCATGGGCTATTCCGCGTTAAGCGCCATTCGCCTGGCACAGGGCGTGCCATGGTTTGGCTACGATTTTGGCGATAAGCAAATTCCCCACGAAGCGGGATTGCAGGATACCCACATCAGCTACACGAAGGGCTGCTACACCGGCCAGGAAATCGTGGAGCGCGTGCGTTCGCGAGGACAAGTCAATCGCCAGCGCACCGGGTTGATCTTCACTGGCGATACGGTACCCGAATCGGGCGCCACGCTTTCGCTTGACGCCAAGGATGTTGGCTACGTCACTCGCGCCGCAAGGACTTGGGACCCTTCCCGGATCATTGGCATGGGCTACGTTCGCAAAGAAGGCAGCGCTCCAGGAACCGTATTGCAATGGGCAGGTGGATCAGCAACGCCGGCTCGTTTCCCAGAAGCATTACGTACGATCGCCGAAACTTAGGTCCAGGCTTACAGTGGCGAGGCAACGCTTTCCTGCGACCCCTGCTCAGCTCAGCGGTGGCGAGAAATCAGTCAGAACGAGAAACGTGGAGTCAATCTTCTCCACCAGCTTGCCATTGGACTCGGACTTATCTCGTACGCTTTGCCATTCCGGGTCATCGCGGAACGCCTGCCAGTTGGCCGTCGCAGCTTCGCGGCTCGGATGCGCGAGCATGTACACAAGAGTCTTTCCCTTCAGCGGCTCGTCCGTGGGCGTCCAGTAGGCCACGTTTTTAATTCCATGCTTCTCGAATAGCTTCATCGTGTGCTCACGAAAGCGCCGGAGCAAGTCATCCAGCTTGCCTTCGTACACGTGATAGATACGCAGCTCGTAAACAGTGGTTGAGGTGGGTCCAGCGCCGGATTTTTCTCCACGCGACGATGCCCAGGATGCCGTTGAAAGTAACGCTGCTGCAGGAAGTGTTAGAAGCATTTCGCGCCTTTTCATGCCCGCCATTCTAGCAGAGCTTTTACGCCTGGCGCAGCCCAGTTGTGCGAATATACAGACTCACTCTAGGCGACAGGAGTGGCGGTCTCGATGGCGGAAGCTAGTCTACCTCGGCCACTGAACACCGAGAAAAAATGAAGATCGTCTCCGTCAACACCGGACTGCCGCGCGACGTCACCTGGCACGGCCGAATCGTAACCACGGGCATTTTCAAAGAGCCCGTAAAAGGCCGCGTCGCTCTACGAACGCTTAATCTAGATGGCGACCGGCAAGCGGACTTGACCGTCCACGGCGGCGAGTACAAAGCTGTCTATTGCTACCCGCTGGCCCACTACGATTATTGGAAGAAAGAGTTGCCTGGCCTGCCATTGCCTATGGGCATGTTTGGAGAGAACTTCACCATCAATGGTGGGTCGGATGCTTTGGCGGAACAGTCCATCCATCTTGGCGATCGCTTCTCGGTCGGCTCCGCCGAGGTCATCGTCACGCAGCCCCGCTTGCCTTGTTACAAACTCGGCGTGCGCTTTCAGTCCGATGACATGGTCAAAAGATTTCTGCTCAGCGCGCGGACCGGATTCTATCTCGCCATCACACGCGAAGGTGAAGTCGGTGCTAGCGATGAGATGTCCTTGCTTGCCCGCGATCCCCATGCCGTTCCGGTTTCGGAGATTACGCGGTTGTACGTCGCAAAGAGGTACAGTGCTGCGGACGTGGCCTCGCTAAGGCGCGCCTTGCAAGTGGCGGTGCTCCCCGACGGTTGGAAGGGCTACTTCCGTGAGCGGCTGGGGAGATCAGGAAACCTGGATTCTTAGCGATCTCCCTAAGAACGCGTCATCATTAGTGTAGTTCTTCACTACTCGCCGTTCCGACAAAGCGAGCGGGAAGCACCCCCAATCCCATTACTCTGCCGTCCGTTCTTCCCTGTTAACAGTCGACGGTCCCGTTCCGTCTTGTCTGTCAGCGCACTTGTTCGCAAGCGTTGAGTGCTCTAGGAGGCTCCACTATGGCGCCAACTCAAACACGGCCGATTTTCTGCCTTCTTCTGGCCGGCTGTTTCGCCCTCTCATCCGGTCTGCTGGGCACGGACGCCCGTCCGGATTCCTCCAGCCTGACGGCGCATGAATGGGGCACCTTTACCTCAATCGCAGGAGATAACGGCCAGGCCGTAGACTGGTCGCCCTTAACGGGATCCACGGACCTCCCCTCGTTTGTAGAACACTTCCGAAACGCCGTCTTCAAATTCGGCCTGCGTGGCACCGTTCGAATGGAGACCCCCGTCCTCTACTTCTACGACTCGCAGGAAGAAACCGTCTCCGTAAAGGTAAGTTTCTACAAAGGTTTGATCACCGAGTGGTACCCGCGCGCCAGCCGCGTCGAACCCAGCACCTCCCTGAACGATGTCTCTCTCTACAGCAAGCAAGCCGATGGGAGTATCGCGTGGAATTCCGTCACCATAACACCAACTCTTCGCGCGAACTTCCCCGCCGACACCAGCTACAACCCTTACTACGCTGCCCGTCAGACTTCTTCGACTCCCCTGCTCGTGAAGACCTCGGCGGGCGACCAACAAGAAAAATTTCTTTTCTATCGAGGGGTCTCGTCGTTTGCCCCGCCGATTTCAGCGAGCGTCACTCCCAAAGGCCCGTTGCTTGTCCAAAATCACAGCGACGAAGCGATTCCCAGTGTCATTCTGTTCGAACGGCGCGGCGACAAGGTGGGATTCCGAATCGCCGGTGCCCTGCAGAGCCAGGCACTTCTGGACTCTCCACCGCTGACCGACAGCGTCGATTCCCTTGGCAGAGATCTGGAGGGTCTGCTCGTCACCCAGGGGCTCTACCAGGACGAGGCGCACGCGATGGTCGAAACGTGGGGCACTTCCTGGTTCGAAGAAGGCACCCGCCTCTTGTATATCGTTCCCACAAGCTTTGTGAACTCCGTGGTACCACTCTCGATTGGCCCCGCTCCCTCACAGACCGTGCGCGTTTTTGTAGGGCGGCTGGAAATCGTTACGCCCGCAACGGAGCGTTCCGTGGATCGCGCCCTCGCCACCCACGATACTGTGACGCTCTCTAAATACGGGCGCTTTCTCGAGCCCATCCTGCAAGAGATGCTGAAGAAAGAACGGGATGCGGCGAAATTGCGTCTGCTCCAGGAGGCCCTGAATTCTGTCTACGGCGCGAAAGTCGCCAGGAATCACCTCGGAAACTGAATTCCACCCTCTTACCAAACAACTCATACCGCAGTGTTGTCCGGCAGCAAGGACGTCCCAATTTACATTGTTTCGTGGCAATACGAGTGGTGGATGGGCTCAGGGTCGGTTGATGCAGCCCATTGCCCCTATCGGTCAGTCAGGCGTAGACTAACTTTCCATCCGAAATCATGTTTGAGCGATACAGCGAAAGAGCCCGCCGCGCGATCTTCTTTGCGCGCTATGAAGCCAGCAACTACGGTAGCCGCTACATCGAGACCGAGCACTTGTTGCTAGGGCTCTTGCGAGAAGATCAGGTACTCGCGAGGTATTGTCTGCCCAAGATCGGTGCTGGAGAAGAGATTCGCGCTGAAATTGAGACACGAATCACGCGAGGCGGGCGTATTTCGACCTCCGTGGAAATCCCGCTCACTGCCGAGTGTAAGAAGATCCTATGCCTCGCCGCGGAAGAGTCCGAAAGACTCGCCACCAGCTTCGTAGGAACGGAACATCTTCTGCTTGGTATCTTGCGCATGGACGGCTCGCTCGCTGCTCAGTTGTTGCGGGCGAGGGGTGTCAAACCGGAGCTCCTCCGGGAACAACTTGCAAAGGCTCCCGCCGCCAGAACCTCCAAGCCACAGCCTGGCAAAGGTGCATTTCTTAAACTCGATACTTTTCTTGCTGGACTGAAGTGGCACTCCTCGGAAGAATTGACTCCATTCTTCGCCCCTAATGCTCAGTTTGTTGATGCGGCTGGAAAACGATGGAATCGAGACGAAATAGGTAAGGAATTTTCAACCCTTTTTGCTCCCTACGCCAAGAAAAACGCCACCTACGTGGTCGAAGGATCGCTTGCGGAAACGAGCGACCTGCTCGTCGCCACGGTCTTGTGGAAAAACGGATTCCTTGCCAGCGAACAGCGCATTTGGATCCACCGAATGATTGCTGTCCTCATAGCGGAAGGGGACGATTGGCTCATCCTTTCAATGCAGCTGACCCCTGTTCAACCCCTCTAGAGAAGCGAATCACTCGAATTCGCGGCGGGGAGCGGATTGCTCGAACCCGACGCGGCCCGCGGTTATGTCCGCCTTGAAGTAGTTTTCTCCCTTGATGGGCGCAGCCGCCAGGCGGCGAAGCATGGCCATCTGCCCGACGTGGGTGAGCGCGTCTGCGATCGGCCCTTGAAAGAGGCTTTCTGCTGAAACGTGAAGTGGCTCGGAGGACGCCAGATAATCATCGAACTTCTTGATCGCCGCAAAGAACCGCTCTACTTCTGCGTTCCATGACATCGGCGTCGAATCGTGCCAGCCCTGTTTGCCTTGCGCCATGACGAGCGCCCAGTCGAACAGATCTCCCATGTGCGCAAGGATCTGCGATGGCGTGCGCGGCTTGTCGCCGATACGAAAGTTGGCAAACTCCGCCGGAGCTCCACGCAGTGCTTTGCTTCCGCGGTACGCGACGGTTGCCACGGTGTGGCGAAGAAGTTGGCGGACTGGATCGGGAGACGTTGTCATGGAGCAGTTCCCTTCTCTCTCGAAAATTGGACGCATGGAAGTATAGGTCACAGAACGTGGAAGGAAGGAAGATTAACGCCGGGGACGCGCGCCACGCAGCTACTGCTTGGTGTACACGCGAACGTAATCCACCAACATTTGCTGCGGAAAGACGGTCGTATTGTCCGGCGAACCCGGCCAGTCCCCGCCGACGGCAACATTCAGGAGGATAAAAAAGGGATGATCGAAAGTCCAAGTGCCGTTAGCGGGCCACTGCGCTTGATGAAACGTTGCGTACAGATTCGTATCCGCGTAAAAGCGGATCGTACCCGGCTCCCACTCAACCGCATACACGTGAAAATCGTCCGCGAAATTTTGACCGGCGGGCAGGCTGAACGGTTCCGTCTCGTCGCTCGGGGGACCAGTCGTGCTTGGTCCATGCAACGAGCCATGAACCGTTCCAGGCTCTTTGCCGATGTTTTCCATAATGTCGATCTCGCCGCACTTCGGCCAGCCAACCGCGCTGATGTTGTTGCCCAGCATCCAGAAGGCAGGCCACATTCCCTGCCCCGCCGGAATCTTGATGCGCGCTTCGAACCGGCCATATGCCTGGCTGAACAGCTCTTGTGTTTTTAATCGCGCCGAAGTGTAGTTCCGAGTGACACCATCGCTGGGATCCGCATACGTTTCTTTCAACGCCGTGATGACGAGATTGCCGCCCTTGATCTGCGCGTTCTGTGTTCGGTTCGTGTAGGTCTCCAGCTCGTTGTTACCCCAGCCCTTGCCGCCTGCGCCCCTGTCGTAAGTCCATTTCGACGCATCCGGTGAAGACCCATCCGCGCCACTGAACTCATCACTCCAGACCAATGCGAAACCCGTAGCCGGGGGCGGCTGCAGCGGCGTGCCTCTGCCACCACTGAGCGGCAGCAAGGCCAAAGCTAGGAGCAGCGGATGGGCAGCAAAACGAATGGCCAAGTATTTCATTCGAATGGGAAACCGCGGCGCTAGGACAGATTCAGGGCGCGCTTGAAGGAGCCTTTTTCATTATCGATCTTTTTCTGAAGCTGGAGAATTGCGTAGAGCACCGCTTCGGGACGCGGCGGGCAGCCGGGCACATAAACATCCACAGGAATCACCTGATTGCAGCCCTGCACGATGGCGTAATTATTGAAGACACCGCCCGATGTGGCGCACGCCCCCATCGAAATCACCCATTTGGGCTCGGGCATTTGATCATACAGCTGGCGAATCACGGGAGCCATCTTCTGGGAAAGCCGGCCGGCGACAATCATCAGGTCCGCCTGTCGTGGCGATGGGCGGAACACTTCCGCTCCAAAGCGCGCAAGGTCATACCGCGCAGCGGCCATGGACATCATTTCAATCGCACAACAAGCGAGTCCAAAGCCCAGCGGCCAGATCGAACTCTTCCGCGCCCAGTTCACAGCTTTATCGAGCTGCGTGAAGATAATGCCTTCATCTTCCAGCAAACTCCCAAAATCATCAGGCTTCGTAAGCGTAACGTGTTTGCCCAGCGATGTGCTCATGTCGCCTCTTCTACCTCATTTTCGCATAGGGCAGCACCCAAAACAAATTAAGCTTCAGCGGGCTGTTCGGACGAGTTTCAGTTCCCGAGCGGCCGACAGTCACCGATTCTGGTGTAGTACAATTCTGATTTGCTGCCCCAGGAAGAGGCGGTACTCCAGTGAAGTTCCAGCTCTCACATTTCGCTGCTCTTTCCATGGTTATGCTCGGCGCGATTTTGCTGCCAGTCTGGGCGCAGAATCCGATCGAAGCTTCTCCGGAGGAGTATAGAGTCTACGAGGCAGTTTTCGGCCTTATGGACCCCATACCAAAGGAAGACCTTCATGTAACCGTTTTCAGCGTAACGCTGAACAGCAAATGCGGTGAAGATGCTTACCCCAACCCGCTTGCAAACGGCTGCACGTTTCTGTGGATGAAGCCAGACACCGCAAACAGCGTCAAACAACTGCTGCGTGGCGAGTGGGCTGACCTGGAGAACGCGACTTGGGCGGATTTTGAAATGGAAAATGCTGCGAGTGTCCATTTGCATGAACCCATTTCTACTCCGTGGAAGCACAAGCTCATCGGCCCCGGAGACGATCCATCGAAGGATTGGGAGTCCCCAGACCCGACCATCTTTCTCTCACGCGTGGGTTTCAATCAGAAAAGAACGCAAGCCGTTGTTTATGTGCTGATCTTCTCCTATGTGGATCAGGTTGCAACAACGGGTGACTATTTTCTGTTCCGCAAAGATAAAACTGGTCAATGGAAACCCAGCGGCCGGGTTACCTATTTCACGAAGGACAAGGAATAGCCGGCGTATCAGGAGCTTAACTCGTGGTCGGAAGGGGAAACGGACCGCGTGCGGAGAAGATACGCAACCACAGAACCCGGCCAGATCGTCGTGAGCTCCCCAGTAGTCTGATCCTGATACCAACTCTTGCAGCCGCCCGATTGCCACACCGTGCCGCCCATTCGGCGGTAAATCTCTTCCACGAACCGCTGCTGGCTCTCGGCCCGCACTTCGATCACGCGCTGATTGCGGCGCTTCATCAGCTTCAGGCAGTTCATCGCGTAGCGGACCTGCGCTTCGATCATCAGCACCACGGAATTGTGCCCGAGCCCAGTGTTGGGCCCAAGCAGCATGAAGAAATTAGGGAAGCCGTTGATGGTGACGCCCAGATAAGCACTCATTCGTTTTCCCCAAGCGTCGTGTATTTCGACCCCTCTCCGGCCCACAACGCGGCAACCGATCAGCGGTTCCGTAGCTCGAAATCCCGTGCCGTAAATCAAAACGTCGATGGGTCGCTCCACGCCATCTTGCGTGATGACACTATGCCCCCGCACCTCGGCAATCGCTTCGGTAACCAGCTCGACGTTCGAACGGTTCAGCGTCGGATAAAAATCATCTGAAACCAGCACCCGCTTACATCCAAGTTGATAATCGGGCGTGAGCGCCGCGCGCATCTTGGGATCTTCCATCTGGCGCGCAAGATGCTGCAGAGCAATCTCCTCCGCCTTCTTTCGAATCTTCTCGTTGCCCAGAAAACCAAGCACGCGAAATTCCTGCCGCCAGAAAATAAACTGCCGCAACGCCCAGCGCGTGAGCGGAATGTTGCGGAATCGGCGCTTCCATTTTTCGCTGAATGCAAAATCGAGCCGCGGCACGATCCACGGCGGCGTGCGCTGAAATAGATGCAGTTTCCCAACCCGCGGCGCGATCTGCGGGACAAACTGGATCGCGCTGGCGCCCGTCCCCACTACCGCCACGTTCTTCCCTTCCAGTTGTACACTGTGATCCCAGTTTGCCGAATGAAACGCAGGCCCTTTGAAACGCTCGATGCCCTTGATCTCCGGATAGCGCGGCACATGCAACGCGCCCATCCCCGAGACCAGCACGTGAGCCCGGATGCGAAGTCCATCCTGCGTTGTAGCGAGCCATTCCCCTGTGGTTTCATCCCACACCGCTTCGCAAAACCGCGTGTTCAGGCGGATATTCGGAGCCAGTTCGTGCCGCTCAACGACCCTTTTTAGGTAAGCATGTATTTCCTGCTGCCCTGGATACATGCGCGTCCACTCCGTCGACGGTTCAAATGAAAAAGAATACAAATGCGACGGAATGTCGCAAGCGCACCCGGGATAGCGGTTGTCCCACCACGTCCCGCCAATGTCCGCGCTCTTCTCGATGATCAGAAATGAGTTCACCCCCGCTTCGCGCAGCTTGATCGCCATGCAAATCCCGGAAAATCCTGCGCCGATGATCAGGACCTCGACACTAATCTCGGATGCATTCGGATCGGATCTGAACGTCTCGCTCATGCGTAGTTCATCTTCGCTCTGCTGGAATCTGCCCTTGCCACTTGAGCCCGAAGAAACTCCCCGGCTTCCCGTAAAGATTGGCGCCCTTCCGGAATCATATGTGCCGCAAGTTGCCAGGCATGCGGAACCACCGGCCAGATCTTCAGCTCAACCGCCACTCCTGCGGCGCGCGCGCTCTCGGCCAGCCGCGTCGAATCATCTAGCAGAACTTCGTCAGCGCCCACGTGAATGAGAAGTGGTGGAAATCCGGAGAGGTCGGCGTACAGCGGCGATGCAAGCGGGTTGCGTGGATCGGTGTCCCCAAGATAGTAGCCCGCGCTCGGAGCAATATCGTCTCCTGAAAACATCGCGCACTGATCAGAGTTCGTTCGAACAGAATCTCCCGTAGCTGCGAGGTCCGTCCATGGCGAAAAAACAGCAGCCCCTGCGGGCAGCGAAATCCCCGCGGCTCGAAGCGCAAGCATCACCGATAGCGCCAGGCCGCCACCCGCAGATTCTCCCGCGACCACAATGCTCTGCGGCAGGTGACCAGCATCGAGCAGCGCACGATACACCGCCACAGCGTCGTCCACCGCCGCCGGAAATCTGTTTTCCGGTGCGAGCCGATAGTCCGGCGCGTACACGCGAAAGCCTTGAAGAGCAAAACCCGCTGTGATCGGCCTGTGCGTTTGCGCGGAACATCCAAAATATCCGCCACCGTGCAAATACAACAACACAGTTTCGCCGGCCTTCGGACCCTCGACCCACTCTCCCGGAACACCGCCCAGGTGCGCAGGAGTCACGCGAATCGAATCGGGCACTGTGTAGGGGTCCGGCTTAAGAATCGCTCGCGCGCGACGATAGTCACGCACGCCTTTGAGCCTGCGCTTAACCCGCCACTTGCAAATCCACACTGAAAGATACGCTTGAAAGCTCGCCATGGTTTTTCGCGCGCCCGCTTCGGGCCCGCGCGACGCTGAGAGAATAACATCACACCTTCAAAACGACTTTGCCGAATTGCGAGCTGGACTCCAGATAAGAGTGCGCGGCCGCCGCCTCTGCCAGCGGAAAAACCCGATCCACCACCGGCTTCAGCCGGCCCGCTGCCACCAGCTTCATCACCGTCTGCAGGTCCGACTTGGTTCCCATGTAAGATCCCAACAGCGAAAGTTGCCGGCTAAATAGAAATCGAAGATCGATTTTCGCGTCATACCCGGTCGTAGCTCCGCAGGTTACAAGCCGCCCCGACGGAGCCAGGCTGGCGATACTCTCATCCCACGTTGCAGTTCCGACGTGTTCGAACACGACATCCACGCCCCTCTTCCCCGTGATGCGGCGCACCTCATCTCGAATTTTCTGCGTTTTGTGATTGATCAGGTGATCCGCGCCAAGCTCCTTAGCCTTTTGCAGTTTTTCGTCGCTCCCCGCCGTCGCGATGACCCGTGCGCCAAAGAATTTCGCCACCTGAACCGCAGCGCTCCCTACCCCGCTTCCCGCGCCCAGTACCAACACGTCTTCGCCTGCCTGTAACTCCGCCCGCGCAACCAGCATGTGCCAAGCCGTTTGAAACACCAGTGGGATAGACGCCGCCTGCTCAAAACTCAGATTCTCCGGATACGGCAGGCAATTTACTTCAGGAACGCGCACAAACTCCGCGCACCCGCCGTCAATCATGTATCCCAGGTTCGTGAATTGCCGGCACCGATTGTCCTGTCCGGAAACGCAAGGCGCGCACTTCCCGCAGCTGACGCCGGGAGCCAGCACAACTTTCTGTCCAACCGGCACCGTGGTGACATCCGCACCAATCGCCGCGATTTCCCCTGCCACGTCACTCCCCGGAATATGCGGCAGAGGAAACGGCACCCCAGGAATTCCTCGCCGCACCCACAGATCCAGATGATTCAGCGCGCACGCCTTCACGCGGACAAGCACCTCGTTCGCCCGCACCACGGGATCGCACGCATCCGTGTATTTCAAAACCTCAGGCCCGCCATGTTCCTGAAAAACAATCGCTTTCATCACTCCTCCAGCCTCGCGTTGTTCGTTCGAAAGGTAGCATTCACTCGAAATAGTGTCCAGAAAGCAGCGCGCATTGACACCAAACCTGTCGCGCCGTACGCTGAACGCAGAGGACATTCGTGGATCTGTTCGAAGAAATCGTCAAGCTTCGCCGCGCCGGCCGTCGCGCGGCACTCGCCACCATCGTCCACACCAACGGCTCCATCCCCAGCTACGAAAGCTCTCGCATGCTGGTCCGCGAAGACGGTTCCATCGCCGGTACCATCGGCGGCGGCTGCGTCGAAGCCGACGTCTGGGCCGCCGCCAAAGAAGTCATGCAAAACGAATCCCCGCGCAAAATGGTTTTCAACCTGAACAATGACGCCAGCTACGACAACGGCCTGATCTGCGGCGGCACATTGGAAGTTTTCGTCGAGCCGATTCTGCCCCAGCCCACGCTCTATCTGTTCGGCGGTGGCCACGTCTCCATTGCGGTAGCCAAAGCCGCAGGCGCCGCCGGGTTCGCCGTTGGCATCGTTGACGACCGAGAGGCCTTCGCGAACACGGAACGCTTTCCGATGGCGCTCGAAGTGCACACTAACTACGAAGAAGCATTCGCAAAATTGCATCCAAACGCCTCTACCTACCTGCTCATCGTCACCCGCGGCCACAAAGAAGACATGCGCGTCCTGGCTTGGGCCGTGCGCACCGAAGCCCGTTACGTCGGCATGATTGGCAGCAAACGCAAAGTTTTATCCGTCTACAAGGCGCTGGAAAGCGAAGGCTACAAGCCCGAAGAATTCGAACGCGTTTTCGCGCCCATGGGCCTGGAAATCGGCGCGCTCTCCCCCGAAGAAATCGCCGTCAGTATCGTCGCCGAATTAATCGCCGTGCGCCGCAACGCGCAATCCGCCGCGCACAAGAAACTGAATTACGAATCGCGCCCGGCCCTCACGGAGCGCTGAAAGGGAGCACATGCTCGCCGCCGTCATCCTCTCCGGCGGGGCCTCGAGCCGAATGGGCTCGCCAAAGGCGCTGCTCGCCTACCAGGGTCGCCCTTTCCTCGAACATCTTCTCGAAGCAACAGCTCATCGCCAAATCGGCGCGCGCCGCGTTGTCCTCGGCGCTCACGCGGAACCTATCGCTAAAGCCATCAATCTCAAATCCGATGAAATTGTCATCAATGAAGATTGGGAAAAAGGTCAGCTCAGTTCCATCCAGGCAGCGCTGCGCACTCTTCCCCCGGGTACCGACGGCATCTTGCTCTGCTTGATCGATCACCCCCTCATCAGCGCCGCTCTCGTTCATGAGTTGATCGAACAGTTCTATCAGTCGAAAAAACTCATCGTCCTCCCCGTCTACGAAGAACGCCGCGGCCATCCACTAATATTTTCATCCGCCCTGTACGACGAACTTCTGCACGCCCCGCTCGAGACTGGAGCGCGCGCGGTAGTTTGGGCACACCCAGCCGACATCCACGAATTGCGCACCAACGAAGAAGGGTGCGTGCTGAATCTGAACGATCCGGAAACGATGAATAAGGCTCTCGGCGGCGCGGATTAGCGGCCGGCCATATCGAGTTTTTGAAGAAGTGCGTCCAACGCGTCAGCGGCCAGTTGCGCTCCGTGAAAAGTAGCAGCGGGTAAGTCGCCAAGGGCTTCCGAGAGCGTTTTGGAAGTGATCCCTCGAGCCTCTCTTGGTGTTCGGCCACGCAGCTGCTCCGTTAAGAGCGAAGCACAAGCGATCGACGTGGTGCACCCGCGGCAGAGAAATCGCACTTCTTCGAACCGTCCATCGGCAACCCGCACCGCCAGCTTGAGAATATCCACGCAAACGGGATTGCTCACTTCGATTGTCGCCGTGGCATCTGCCAGCTCACCCGCATTCCGCGGATTCCGAAAATGATCGAGAACCGCTTCGCTGAACATAAATTCTTACTCGACGGCCCGCCATGCCACGAACCGGAATCTCCTCTTGTAGGGGCGCAGCATCGCCGCGCCCTCCGCGACCCCTCCCGCCGTCCTAGTGCCGCGGCTGATTTCTCGCCGGCAGATACTTCTTCTCGATCGAAGCCACCACCACATAATTCGGATCCACCATCTCCGTTAGGTGCGCCTTGCCCACTTGCGAAAGCAATTCGTAAGCATCCAGTTCGGACAACCCATAATCTGCGTGAATCCACCCCACCAGTTCCGTGAACGCAATCCGCACCGCGTCATCCACCGGCCGGTAAATCCCCGCCGCCATAATCTCCTTGTCATTTTCAAAGCGTGGCCAGTTTGAATGCTTTCCTTTCACAACGTCCACCTGCAATCGCACCTTCATGGGCACCTCGACCGCCGTGCCCGCAATCTCGCCATCGCCCATGACCGCATGCCCATCGCCAAAATAAAGCAGCCCCCCCGCCACATTCACCAGCAAATACAGCGTGTTCCCCGTGGAAACCTCAGGCGCGTCCATATTCCCACCGAATTCGGCGGGCACGATAGAACTCCGCGCTTCCCCGCCCGCCGGCGCCACCCCGATGCACCCAAGAAATGGATGCAGCGGAATCTTCACCTTGTAATTCGAATCCAGCGCCTGAAACGTAGCCGTATTGCTGGCGTGATCGATCGGGTAAAACCAGATTTTTTCCGGCAGCGGCGCGTGCAGCATTGGCGTGTAGTTGGTTTGATTCAGCGCACCAAACCCCGGCGCAAACGCGCCGAGCCCTTGATCGCCATCCACCTGCAAATCCAGGATATGAACGACCAGCGTATCCCCAGGTTCCGCGCCCTCGATAAAAAAAGGCCCCGTCAGCGGATTGTCTCCTTTCGTCAGCGCCAGCGTGTCCCCGGGTTTCTTAATCGCATTGCCAAAGCAGTCCAGCGAATTCGCCTCAAGAATATTTCCTGGCCGCAGCCGCGCCACGGGCGGAGCTGCACCATAAACGTACTTCACCACGTCGATAGTGGCATGATATTGCACGACGTCCGGCTTGCTCGTCGCACTCTGCGCCTGCGCAATTGCCGCGCACGGCAAACCAAGGAAAAGCCCAATCAATCTAAGACGCACGCCATTCCTCCTCGAATTAGAAAACGAAGTACAACACACTCGTGATGCAGGATCAATCCGCAAGCGGAATCGTACCCTAGATGAAGCAAATTGCGGAATCGCGTTCTGCTAAGCGACAGGGATATAATTTCTGCAAGACCTACTCGAAGTGGTCGGAGCCAGCTCCCCAATCAATGGATGCCGAAGGGCAACAGCCTGGCGCGCTCACCGTAACATGCAAAGTGCCCCGATCTTTGCCTTTGACCGCCGGCATCAGCGCCACACCATAGTTTCCCAATGAATCAGACTTGCCTGTTCCTCCATGTTTCTCGCCAGCCAGATTCGAATCCAATTTAACATCACGGTCAGGCGGTAAATTGGACGCAGAGACGTAAACCAGCTCCGCCTTGGGCAGAACTCGCTGCAATTCTAGTGTGCAACCCTTATCGACGGCCCGGATTGGAAATGGCGTTAGAGTGAAAAACGCACGATCTTCATCATCCTCGGAAATCAGCGCCAGATGATGAACTTGGCCCATAGAAGCGGGGAGGATCAAGTCTACAGGGTCGTCCGGGCCTTCTTCCGAACGGCAGGTCCCGGGCCTGCCCGGACATATAGCCAATCCCTCCGAGTTCAACCCGATACCTACCATTTCAACCTGAGGATCAAGGTTGGGAAAATTCACTTCCGCCAGTTGATATAATTTGTCCCTCGGCAAACCAGTTGTGTGCAGAAGATAGGGCCGGACGGTGTAGTTCCCTTCGGCTCCCGGTACATCCTTCTTCGAAATCGGCTTGTCCATCTGCACTTTAACAGTAGCCCCATTCGTGCTCATCTCAGGGCTCCAGGTCTTCTGGAGATGAATCATGCGCGTTACCAGTTGTCGCAATTCCGGCGTGACGTCATCTTGAGTACCGGGAAACAACAGAGCCGCAACAAGAATCAGCGCTCTAAACATGCGGGGAGGATATCAAACCGTTATGCTACTGAAAAGAACTCCGGCATCCGAAAGTGACTCCGGTCATAGCGCCTCTGGTATTCTCTTACCGAAGAATGCTTACCAGACGAAGAACTCCTCCACGCATTGTCTCTCTCGCCCCCAGCGCCACATCTATCCTCTGCGCCATCGGCGCAAAGCATTTGCTGGTCGGAGTTACAAAGTGGTGTGCCGACGTCGCTCCGGTCGCCAAACTTCCCAAGCTCGGCGATTGCTGGCACATGGATTCCGTTAACGAAATCTTGCGCCTGAAACCCGCGATCGTCATTGGCTCCGTCCCTTACAAACAGGAAACCGTCGCAAAGCTGCTAGAACAGCCGCTGAATTTTCTAGCCATGAATCCACGGACATTAGCGGATATCGAGAACGATATTCGTCTGCTGGGTGGAATCACCGGCAAAGTGGCCGCGGCCGAAAAGCTGGCGCGCAGGATGCGCGCTGCCTTTGCTTCGCTCCAGAAAAGAACCCGCAAAACCAAAACATCGGTAAGGGTCTATTGCGAAGCCTGGCCAAATCCCAGAATCTCTTCACCGCCCTGGGTAGCGGAGCTCGTGCAGCTCGCCGGTGGCGAGATGCGGGTTCCGGCCGGCGAGAAAGTCACCGAGGAGCAGATAGCGCAGTCCAAGCCAGAGCTGATCATCCTCGCATGGGCCGCGACCGGCAAAAAAGCCGATCCAAATCAGGCCTACAGCGTGGCGTTATGGAAGGACGTGCCAGCCATCCGGAATCGGCGTGTGCACGTCATCAGCGATGAATTGTTGAACACGCCCGGCCCGCCGTTACTGAGAGGCGCAATAGAACTCGAGAAGTTATTACGCGAAATAAACCGCCGTCCGGAGAGGTAGAGATAGATATCGTGAAACCCAACAGTACGAACAAGGATGTTGCCGCATGAGGGTGGTGGTCGCGGCTGTCATTGAGCGCACCGATCGGCGCTTGTTGATCGGTCAGCGACGCAAAAACGACAGCTCTCCTCTTAAGTGGGAATTCCCCGGCGGAAAAGTCGAACCTGGCGAAGCTCCCGAAGCCGCATTAACGCGCGAACTGAAAGAAGAACTCGGCGCCACACTTCAAAAAAGCGTTCCCATTGGCCGCGTGGTTCATAGATACGCTTCGACGCCGGAGGAGCTGGAAATCCTGTTTTACGCCGTGGCGATTTCCGAATCCGAACTTTTGCCCAGCGCTTTCGAACAAATTGCCTGGGTTCTCCCGAAGGAATTAGGCCAGTACGACTTTCTCGCCGCCAACTCCCAACTCGTCGCCAATCTCGCCACTGGCCGCATCAAGCCAGGAGACATTCTGCAAGCCACCGCCGGCGCTCCGCACCCTACAACGCCGGACCAAAGTAGCGGTAGTGCCCGGTAATCTTCCAATTGAACAGGACGTCTTCCATGCGCGGTCCCCGACCGATGTTATGGACGATCATGAACCGCCCGCTCGGCGCAGATTTCTGGTCCACCACAATGCCCACGTGTGGCACGCCTCCGCCCAGATCCCAGGTCACAATATCTCCCGGCGCATAATTTTCCACGCGAGCGGACAGCGCCAGCGACTCACCCTTACGGGCAAAAAACACCATCAAGTTCGGCACTCGCCGGTGATCGATGTTCGTATCCGGATGGCTCGTGAGCCATCGCCACTTTCGCGGGTAGAGATCGAAGTTCTGCGCCATGTCCTCGTGAACTTCCTTCTGCAGATCGACGCCAACACTCCGGTACGAACGGATGATCTCATCCGTGCACACACCTGTGTCCGCGGGCACATCTCCTCCGGGATAAGGAATCAGCACGTAGGCAGGTTCGTAACGGACTATGTGGTGGGTGCGCTCTATCGCGGCGGCCACCAGGCGCCGAGTGAATTCGTGGCGCCGCGCTTCCGAGCTTGCATTCGAGGGCGGATTAGCCTGTCTCGCGGGTGCCAAACTGGCCACCACCGCCGCAAGAACGACCACCGCGAGTCGCGCGAGATAGCTTCTCCTGCGAAACATCCGCGCTCGCTTCCTATGAAATGACCGGATTCGGCTTATCCGTATTGATTCCCAGGTCCTTGATCGCCTTGTCGAGCACCGACCGCTCGATCTTCCCGTCCACGAAAAGCTCATGCAACGTCGCCAGCGTAATGAACCGCGAATCTACCTCGAAGAAGTCCCGCAACGATGAGCGCCCTTCGCTACGCCCGAACCCATCCGTCCCAAGCGACGCGAGCCGTCGCGGCATCCATTTGCTGATCATATTCGGCAACGTCTTCAGGTAATCCGAAGCCGCCACAAACACTCCCGGCGCGTCCGCAAGGCATTTCGTGACGTAAGGAACGCGCGCCTTTTCCGCTGGATGCAAACGGTTCCAGCGCTCGCACTCATTGCCGTCGTTATAAAGTTCCTTGTAACTCGTCATGCTCCACACATCGGCGGCAACTCCATACTTGGTTTCGAGAATCTCCTGCGCTCGCAGCGCTTCATTCAGAATTGCGCCGCTCCCGAAAAGCTGCGCGCGAAATTTGGCCTTTGGATTCGTCGCTCGCCGGAAACGATACATGCCCTTCAATATCCCTTCCTTCACGTCTCCCGGCATCGCCGGCATGGCATACGGCTCGTTCATCACCGTGATGTAGTAGAAGACGTTTTCACCGTCCTTATACATCCGCCGAATCCCGTCCTGGATGATCACCGCAATCTCATACGCGAACGCCGGATCGTAAGCCTTCACATTCGGCACCGGCAGCGCTAGCACCTGGCTATTCCCGTCCTGGTGCTGCAATCCCTCGCCGGAGAGTGTCGTCCGCCCCGAAGTCCCGCCCAGCAGGAATCCGCGCACGCGCATATCCGCCGCGGCCCAGATAAAATCCGCGATCCGCTGGAAACCGAACATCGAGTAGTAAATGAAAAACGGAATGGTATTGATTCCGTGGGTCGCGTAAGCTGAACCTGCCGCGATGAACGAAGCCATTGACCCGGCCTCGGTAATTCCCTCTTCAAGGATCTGCCCGTCTTTCGCCTCTTTGTAGTAAAGCAACGTGTTGACATCTACCGGCTCATACTTCTGTCCCACGCTCGAATAAATCCCCACCGTGCGGAACAGCGATTCCATACCGAAAGTCCGCGCCTCATCAGGAACGATCGGCACAATCAGCTTGCCAATCTCCGCATCCTTCAGCATCTTTCGCAGCATACCGACGAATGCCATCGTCGTCGAAACCTCTCTGCCCTCGCTTCCCTCATGAAATTCCTTGAATAGTTCATCGTGCGCGGCATCGAGCGGTTTCGAACGAATACTCCGTGTTGGCACGTACCCGCCCAGCGCTTCCCGCCGTGCGCGCAAATATTGAATTTCCACGCTGTCCTCTGCCGGCCGGTAAAACGGTACTTCGATGCAATCCTCATCGTTCAGAGGAATTCCGAAACGAGAGCGAAACTCCCTCAATTCATCTTCGTTCAGTTTCTTCTGCTGGTGGGTGACGTTTTTTCCCTCGCCCGCCTCGCCCAGCCCATAGCCCTTGATCGTGCGCGCCAGAATCACCGTCGGCCCGCCCTTGTGTTCAACTGCCGCTTTGTACGCCGCGTAAACTTTCCGCGGGTCATGCCCGCCTAGCCGCAGCCGGCGCAAACTCTCATCCGACATCGGCTCGACCAGCTGCAGCAGCCGCGGATCGCTCCCGAAAAAATGTTCGCGAACGTAAGCGCCCGACGAAACCACCAGCTTCTGGTACTCCCCATCCACCAACTCGCCCATGCGCTTGACCAGCAGGCCTTCCGTGTCCCGCTCAAAAATCGGGTCCCACTCGCTGCCCCACAAAACCTTGATCACGTTCCAGCGCGCGCCACGAAACGCCGATTCCAGCTCCTGAATAATCTGTCCGTTGCCGCGCACCGGCCCATCTAGCCGTTGCAAATTGCAGTTGATCACAAAAATCAGATTGTCCAGCTTCTCGCGCGAAGCCAGCGTGATCGCTCCAAGCGATTCCGGCTCGTCCGTTTCACCGTCACCAAGGAACGCCCAAACTTTGGCGTCCGTCGCCGGCTTCAACCCGCGATCTTCCAGATAACGATTGAACCGTGCCTGATAAATCGCCATTAGCGGGCTCAGGCCCATCGACACCGTCGGAAACTCCCAGAAATCCGGCATCAACCAAGGGTGTGGATAAGAAGAAAGACCGCCACCAGGTTTCAGTTCGCGTCTAAAATTCTCCAGCTTCTGCGCGCTCAGCCGTCCTTCCAGAAACGCGCGGGCATACATTCCGGGCGACGCATGCCCTTGAAAATAAACCGTGTCGCCTTCGAACTCTTCGCTTCGTGCGCGGAAAAAATGGTTGAACCCCACTTCATAAAGCGTGGCCGCTGACGCAAACGTCGATATATGCCCGCCGATATTGTGTTCCACCCGATTCGCTCGCACCACCATCGCCAGCGCGTTCCAGCGAATCAAGCTCTTGATCCGCCGTTCGAGTTCCTGGTCGCCCGGGAACAGCGGTTCGAGCCGCGGCGGAATCGTGTTTGCGTAAGGAGTGTTCGCCGTGAAAGGCAAATCAATGCCGTTCACTGTCGCATGCGCACGCAGCCGCTCCAAAATCTCCGCCGCCACTTCTGGCCCGCTCGATTCCAAAACGGAGTCCAGCGACTCCAGCCATTCCTGAATCTCTACATCTGCCATCCCATGGGGCTGTGTTGATATTTCGTTGTCCATCAATCCTGTCCGTTCCTCTTCTTTCGCTTGTTCGGCCGCCGCGCGGCATTCGCGCCAGATTTATGCGGCCTTTCGACACCATAGAATACACCCCGCCGCAATTCTCTGCACGGGTCGGGAAAGGGTTTTTGCAAATATTGAGGGAAGTCCATCTGTCCGCGCCCGCTCATGCGCTCTTCACAAGGTTCGCCCGCCATCAACCACCAGCACCTGCCCGGTAACAAATTTCGACTGCACCAGAAACAGTACGGTATCTGTAACGTCCCCCGGAGTCCCGGAACGCTGCAACGGGGCGAGCTTGATGAACTCCGCCTCCCACTCCGGCGGATCGCCCAGCATCGTAATCGTGCCCGGAGCGATGGCGTTCACCCGCACATCCGGCGCCAGCGCCTTCGCCAGCACCTTCGTCAACATCACCACTCCCGCTTTCGAAACCGAATGTGGAATGTATCCCGGCCATCCCAGCAATCCGCCCGTATCCGCAAAATTAACAATCGTCCCCTTCGTCCGCCGCAGCAAAGGTGCCGCCGCCTGCGCGCAGAAAAAAGGCGCCTTCAGATTCGAATCCAGCGAAGCATCCCAAATCTCTTCCGTGGTGGAAACAATGCTGGCGGGAAGAAAATTCGCCGCGCTGCTCACCAGAATGTCCAGACGCCCAAACTGTTTCGCCGTTTCGTCGAAGAGTCGCTTGATTTCCGAAACGCGGTCAAGATCCGCCGCGATCGCCATCCCGCGTCGTCCCAGCTTCTCGATCTCCGCAACCGCGCTCCGCGCTTCCGCAGCCGACGTTCGATAATGCACCACCACATCCGCGCCCTCAGCCGCCAGCCGCAAAGCTACTGCCCGCCCCAGCCGTTTCGCCGACCCTGTCACCAGCGCCACGCACCCGAGCAGCGATCCCCCCGGCGTTGTCCCATTTTCCATCGTATTCGAATCTCAGACCCTAGCACATTCCAGCACAACCGGCATTCCTGCCTATTCTCTGCTCTCTGATCTCTCTTAACATTACAAACGCCATCCAAAATCACCCCTCCTGCCCTACAATCTCAAGAATCTGGAGGCTCAATGCATCTCGATCTGCTTGCAATCGCCGCCCATCCCGATGACGTCGAACTCACCTGCGGCGGCACTTTATTAAAAATGGCCCAGCTCGGCTACAAGACCGGCATCCTCGATCTCACCGGAGGCGAAATGGGCACCCGCGGCACTCCGGAAACCCGTGCGCGCGAAGCCGCGAAAGCCACAAAGCTCCTCAGTGTAAAGTGGCGCGGCACGCTCGCCGTCCCCGATTCCGATGTTCAACCAACTCGCCAACATAAACTTCGCCTCGCCGCCGTGATCCGCGAACTCCGCCCCAAAACCGTCATCCTTCCCTACTGGGAAGCCCGCCACCCCGATCATTACCACGCCTCCACGCTCGGCTACGAAGGCTGCTTCCTCGCCGGCCTCAAGCAGTTGCCCCTCGAAGGCGAACCCTACCGCCCGTACAAAATTCTCTACTCCACCGCCTACGCCGACGTCCGCCCCATCTTCATCGTGGATATCACCGCCCAATACCCCCAGCGCCACAAAGCCATCCTCGCCTACAGCACGCAATTCGGCCCTAAATCCGGCTCAAAGAGGTCCAAAGTTTTCCTCGCCATCGACCGTCTCGAGGACCAGATGAACCAGCTCGCTCGGCACTATGGCGAAATGATTGGCGTCAAATACGGCGAGCCTTTTCTGCAAAAAGAATTGATGAGTGTGAATGATGTGGTAAAACTGGACGTTCGCTCAATCTAAAAGCCAGCTCTAAAAGCTATACCTGAAGGCTAGAACTTCTCGTCTTCTTGCGCCGGTGAGAAACCGGGAATGGTCTGCCCGTCCCCAGCCCGTTCAACGCGCACCCGGATTTGCCCTTCACCCTCGGACCCGGACTTCCTCAAAATCACCATGGTATTCATCGCCTCGGAATACAGCCGCGTTACCAGGTAAATGTCCTTGGTGCCGTCCTTCTTCCAAAGCTGCCCGATCTGAAGCTTTGACACGCTCATGAGTCTGGCTTTGACTCTAGAGTGCCCCGCCCGGAGTGTCAACTCCCTCCCCTCATCACCACCACGCACTCGCCAAACTACTCCCTCCCCGCCTGCGCCTCTCCCGCCAGCATTCCCGCGTCGCCAGCCATAAATCAACCCCAATCTCTTCCGCGCAGGAAACCTTCCTGCGCCCTCAAACATCGTAGTCATTGTAATGATAAAGGCCAATCCAGCGATTTAGGGGTGTATAATCCTGGTTAGGCAGAGGTCCACCATATGCCACATATCTTCCGGCAAGCATTGAAACTCAGTTTAGTGAGCGCCCTGATGGCCGCTCCCGCTTTCTCTGCTCCTCAAACCCAGAATCCTCCCCCGCCTCCAACAACTCAGGATCCTTCCAAGACCCCAGCGCCCCCAGCGCAGCAGCCCGCCTCGACGCAGCCGGCAGCTCAGCAACCGGCCCCCGGCTCACAGCCTGTCCAGCAGCAGGATACCGTGAACCCCAAGAATTCCAAGGAAGACGTCGAAGCCATCGGCAATCGCAACGTCGGCAAAGGTATCAACCTCTTCTCCCTCGAACGCGAAATCGCCCTCGGCAAGCAACTCGCTCAGGAAGTCGAACGCTCTTCCAAGATGATTGACGATCCCGTCGTCACTGAATACGTCAATCGCGTGGGCCAGAACCTCGTCCGCAATTCCGATGCCCGCGTGCCCTTCACCATCAAGGTCATCGACTCCGACGAAGTCAACGCCTTCGCCCTCCCCGGCGGCTTTTTCTATGTCAACAGCGGCCTGATCCTTCGCGCCCAGGAAGAGGCCGAACTCGCCGGCGTCATGGCCCACGAAATCTCTCACGTGACCGCTCGCCACGGTACCAAGAACGCCTCCAAAGGCGAGCTGATGCAGTTGGCCACCATCCCCCTGATGCTCCTGGGTCCGGGCGGCTGGGCCGGCTACGGTATCTATCAGGGCTTGAACCTCGCCCTTCCACTCACTTTCCTCAAGTTTAGCCGCGACGCCGAGCGCGAAGCCGATTTCCTCGGCCTCCAGTACATGTACAAGGCCGGCTACGATCCAAACGCCTACGTCACCTTCTTCGAGCGCATTCAGGCCGATGAAAAGCGCCGCCCCGGCACCATCCCCAAAGTCTTCTCCACCCATCCGCCGACGCCGGAGCGCATCGAAGCCGCCCAAAAAGAAATCGCTCGCATCCTCCCGGCCAAGTCCGAATACATCGTCACCACTTCCGAATTTGACTCCGTCAAGTCCCGCCTCCGCGGCATCATGTTCTCCCGCAAGGCCACAGATAACGTCGCCGGCAAGCCCACCCTGCGCACCAAAACCGAGCAATCCAAGACGCCCCCTACAACCACCGACCCCAGCAGCACGCCTGACGACGACCGCCCAACCCTAAAGCGCCGTCCCGACACGCAGCCCTGATCGCCAGCGCTCTTATGTTTCTCTTGTTGTTTTGTAGAGGCCGGACTTCAGTCCGGCCTTCTCTTTCTGCAGCGCGGAGTTCCAGTGCCCACTCCAAATCCGCTGCTTCGGCACCATTCTGTGCAGCAGCCGTCATGCCATGAGCACGAGTTCCTACCTCACTGGCAAACTCGCGATTTCGACGCTTGCGCTTTGCTGCTTGGCAAACGCATTCCCCGCCGTCCCCGCTCCACAAACAAACCCATCACGCCCCAACGAGGACATCAGCGCCATTGGACACCGAACCGTTGGCAAGGGTGTAAATCTCTATTCGCTGGAACGAGAACAGAAGCTAGGCGAGCAAATGAATAAGGAAGTCGAACTTGCTTCCCGATTGTTGGACGATCCGGTCGTCACCGAATACGTAAATCGGATCGTTCAGAAGATCGCTCTGAACTCCGATGCTCGCATTCCAATCACCATACGTGTGATTGACTCTGACGTTCCGGACGGCTTCACCATGCCGGGAGGATTCCAGTACATCAACACAGGCCTGATTCTTCAGACCGAAAGCGAAGGCGAACTCGCCGGCCTTCTAGCTCGCGGAATCGCCCATACCGCTCTTCGTAGTTCGACAATTCTGGCGACTCAGGGTGAGTTGATGCAGCTCGCCACAATCCCTCTCACGATACTTGGCCCTGGAAGCTGGGCCGGCTACGGAATCTATTAGGGCCTCAACCTCGCACTTCCCCTCACCTCTTTAAAACTCAATCGTAATGCTCAGCGCGCCGCCGACTTCTACGGACTTCAATACCTCTACAAGGCCGGTTATGAGCCGGAATCTCTCGTGCGTTTCCTTGAGCGGAGCCTCCCGCAATTCACCAAACCGAAGAAACAATCCGGACTATTCGACTTGTATCCGCCGCTCCCTGAGCGTCTCGAATCCATGAACAAAGAAATCGCAAAGATCTTACCCAAGCAAGACGGGGCCATCATCACCACCGCCGAGTTTCAACTGGTTCAAGACCGCCTTCGCGCACTCAAGTTAAGAGGAATCGTCGGCCCACCTGCGATCCAAGGAAAACCCACACTAAGAAAACCTTCCGATACAACTCCTCCCGATCCGCCACCTCTGACGCCCAACCGTCAACAAAATCATTTGTGGTGGCGGTTATTCAGATCGGTGGTTCGATTTTTAGGTTTGGGGTCCGCACCCCTTCCATCCGCGCTTTGTGGAACAGCCCGTGCATAGTTTCGTTTCGATTCAATCACCTGCTCTCAAGAAGCTTTCGCCGCCTTCCTCCGCGCCTGCAGCACGTAACTCCGCACGATATAGAACAACATCGCGAACCCGATGATGATCCACGTCAGTACAATCTTCAGCGTGATCGCAAACGCCGCGATGCCTACGAAAAATCCCCACATGAAACTCTCGCCCAGAAATGCCTGGCCCCATTCCGGTTTCAGTCCGCTCGCCGCAACGCGCGGCATAAGCGCCGGAATCAGTCGTGGCACCCGCCGGCAAAACTCACGGTAGCGTTCCCCCTGCTCCCGCTCCAGCCGTGATTCCTCAAGACCGATCAGCCGCAGGCAAAAAATCGTCAGCCCGCAGAAGATCACCACAAATCCCGTTCGGCTGGCGAGGAACGCAAACCCGAGTCCCAGAAGAATGCTCCCCAGGTACAGCGGATTCCGCACGTGCCGGTAAGGCCCATCCGCGACAATGGTTTCCACGCGAAGGTTCGGGTCCTGCACCACGTCCGAACGCAGGTACGCCGCCGCCCAGGTTCGGATCATCGCGGCGCATAGAGTCAGCAGCGCCGAAAAGGTAAAGAACCCACGCGCGATGGCCGCCCCACGCGATGATTCTTCCCCCACCGTTCGATCAATCACCCACTGCACCACGTTCACGTGATCGAACGCATAGAGCCAAAATCCCGCCCCGAAAATCGCCCCGATCAGCCAGAACCGGTGCCGGAACTCAAAATCCGTCGCACTCAGCAATCCACTCGCTTGATTCTCAGCCACGGTCCCTCCTCGCCACTCCCTTTGGCACCATCTTACCTCCCTGTTCGGGCTCGTGGAGCAGACATGGGCCGCTAGGACGACTCGGGCGCCGCAACCTTTGGGTTTAGGCTCGGGCTTTTGATTATTCGCCGGTTTTGGAGTTGTTACCGGCTTCTTTTCTCAAGGCGGGGACGATCCGAGGCAGCCGAACCGCAACTCACGCTCTCAAATGATCCCACGTCCTTGCGCGCAAAAGCTAACGCATTACTAACCAAGTTGAACCAATGCGGGGGCTATGAATGAAAACCGCGGCGGGTTTTGAGCGGGCTCGTTCTTGCCTGGCGCCATGAATTTCCTAGGGTCTAAGAAAAATAGTGTCTGTTCAATATTGCACACAACTTCAGGGCGAACGGGCATACATAAATGATTGGGACGATTGTCCTTACACAACTTTGTGGCGGCGAGGACGAATCTGAACCGCCAGGAGGAGTCTCTGTACCGCATCGTTTGCCCGGGCAGGCCATCCTTACAGCCGTAAGCCTATTTTGGGGCGGCCAAACCTCCGCCGGCGGGTGGGGCAGTCATAGCCTATTGGGACAGTCGGGGTGCCGCGCCCTTCCAAAAACTCCCTGGTGTCACCCACACCCCTCCCCACATTTCTAAAGAATTACTTTAACTTTGGCGAGATCTCAAGAAGGATCAATCTCTTGCGGGGAACAACACCGAAAAATTGCCAAGTGGGTCTTCCTAGTCTTCCAACCTTAAACCTTCAACTTTCAACTGTCTTTCAGGATCTTCTCTCCCGATCATCCGGCGCCGCCGCCACGCCCATTCTCCGCAGTTCGTCGCCGTAATACTTCTTGAACAACACGTCCCACTCTTCGCTGCCTTCCAGGATTTCCTTCTTCTGCGAAGTAATCTTTTTGCGCACTTCCAGTTCCACCTTCTCTTCTTCCTTCAAAGCGCCCGTCAGGATCTGCACCACCTGCTGCCGGATGGTGTCCCGGTCGTCCACGAATTCTACGTCGGCGCTATCCACCAGCACTTCCGTGATCTGGTGCGACAGTCTCACAATCTTTTCCCGGCTAATTCTCATCCACCCTCTTCCCCATCAATCTTCGGGAGCTTTCCTGCCCCTGCTTCGCGCCGTTCCAATTTCAATCTTCCAATTTCCAGTTTCGATTCTCTATTTTCTGATTTCCATTTTCTAACGCAGAATCAGTTTCCGCTCTCGCGCCAGTTGCTGCTTCGCCTTCTTATACATCTCCTGATAGGAAACTCCCGTGCGCCGCATCTCATCCTGGTGCTCCACCAGGATATTCCGCACTTCCTCGTTCAGCCGGTCCTCGACGGTCAGCTCTTCCGTCATCCGCAGCCGCACCCGGTTGGCCAGCGCAGCGGCATCCTTCACTTCGATATGCCCGCCTTCCACCAGCTGTTTCACGACTTCTTTCGCCATGTGCGCGACGTAATCCCGGACAATCAGCATCTCTGTATGCGTCCTTTGCGTTCAAACAAGAAAACGAGTTTACTGTCTACACGAATAAAGTGCAAGGAAGCCCCGCCAATCGCCCGCAAATCAGCAGCTCTACGCACGCATCGTCGCCGCGCCGCCCTCCGCCCCAGCCTGCAATTTCGCCGTTGTAGGGGCGCAGCATCGCTGCGCCCTTCGCCCCGACTCGGCAATCAATTCCGATATTGGAGCGGAGTCCCACAAAATAAAACGCGCCCATTTCGCGCTCGCGCTGGCCCCACTTCCCTGCGCCGACACCACTTCTCTGCGCACCACTTCCCTGCGCGTTGACGCTTCGCACCGCTTCCTGTACGATGAATTAGAAATTGGTTGGGCGCTTAGCTCAGCGGTTAGAGCGTTCGGTTTACACCCGAAAGGTCGTCCGTTCAAATCGGACAGTGCCCACCACTGTGACGCTTTAACCCTTCAGCGGGGACGTAGTTCAGTTGGTTAGAACGCTGCCCCGTCATTGGTTAGAATCCTACACTGTCACGGCCGCCTCAGGGATCATTAATCATCCTTTTCCCTTCCCCTCTCTGGCCTTACGGCCCCGCGGGGCGACTTTTCGCCGACTGATTCTCGCTTCTTTCGTCAAATGAAGCATGGCGTTCCGCAGCAGCCAATTCGCTTTGGTTTGATAACCACGACCATCAGCTTTGAGCCAGTCAACGACGTCGGAATCCAGACGCATAGTTACGGGTTTCTTCTTTGGCCGATAGAACGTGCCGATTTCCGCTCCGCTCCAATCGAGAACCGGGGGCACGTCGGAAAAATCAATGTCTTCGTCTCTTTTTGCGGCGATGGCGCGGATGTCTCGCTTCTGCTCCTTTGTGAGCTTCCTCATAAGCTCTCCTTTCATGCGACTCAGCAGCACGAGCCGAAATGATACGGATGATTTCTTCACCTTGTTCCTCATAGAAAGTATGGACGACCAGCAGAATCGAACCGGGCCCTATGGCTCCAACCGTTATCCACCGCTCCTCATCATCAGAAGTGAAGCCGCGTTGGGTAAGAGCATAGGGATCATCGAAAACGAGCATGGCCGTTTCAAAGCGAACATCGTGCTTGCGAAGGTTTTGCCGGTTTTTCTGTTCATCCCACTCAAATCGCATAACCTGGTCGCCACAACGACAGCATATGGACTTTTCCTACAAGTGTCAATACATTTGTACGTACATCCCCCAATACGAGCCGGGGCCAGCAAGCAACGGAAATCGAACCCCTGTTGAAAACCTCTGTGTCTCGTCAAAACCTCATCCAACGCACAAATCGCAGTGGCCGCTCGCTAGGCGGAACACGCATATGCGAATAAAAGGCCGGAAAGGTGCCGACGTCAGGACGTCGGCCTTGGAGCATCCCAGCACAGCACTTAAATGGTGAGCGTGCATTCATCCCCACATGTTTAAGCGGCGGGGAATATTTCTTTGCTGACCTCTGAAACGATCGACCCACTACGACAGCCGCTAAAAAGGCAGATGACTAACCGGCACAAATTCAATATATTTTAGTCTGCACCCTATGAGCGAAATGGAGATATGAAGATAATTACTTATTTAATTATATTTTCTTTACTGTTTCCTGCTTTGCTCGCAGCATAAATGCACAGGAAATAAAGAATGATGACGCATGGAAGAGGATTGTCTCTTGGCGAGTGCCAATGCCAAGGGTAACGGTATTAAGTGGAAATGAGTTGATGATCGATGGAATTCGATGCCGGCTATTTGGCGTGAAGTTTCCCCAAGACATCAAAATCGCTGGTCATGCTAAACGATTCTTAGAGCTATACGTTAAAAGTTACGGTCGCTACTATTCAATCTATAATACTAATAGCCCGGTCAGTTCCAACGATGGTGTTCCGCTCATCTGGTTTCAAGGTCATGGTGACGGCGGTTGGGCCCAAGAGACGCTTGTTCAAGCTGGATTGCTAGATGTCGATTACAGTGGCTTCGAGGAATACCATTTTCAGGTTCCAGCTAAAGCAAGAGGCGAAGAATATGATTGGAAGAGATGCTTCAAAGAAGCTTTAGCCTCATATCAAGCCCGGAGAAAACCGAATATTGTTTTTGACTGGCCCAAGCCAATGAAAAAATAGGACAATGCAGGAAAATCGTAGATTGACGGGGTAATAGCGGTCTAGTATTTCCTGATTACGGATCCCAGGAATATTTTTGAGCACCGTCGTACCCGGATAAACGTACGGGTCGGAACTCATCGAGGAAACTACACGCCTGTCGGGAGGGCTCGAATCAGTTCCCCGGCCTGTTCAACAGAAACTTCACCTTGAATGCAGCTTTGCCAAATCTCCAACGCCTTCGGACTAGGTTCCAGTTCTTCGAGGCGGACATTGGCCACAGCGTTCTGAACGAACCGCTCGCGCCAGGCGCGGGCCTCTTTTTCCTGTTCAGCAATGGGTTGGGGACGTAACCCACTCATCGCGTCACCTCGCGAGCCGAGAGAATCTACGATACTTCTATTATAGCAGAGCTGCCTGTCCCCTGACCTCCCGGCCCAGAACCCGATCAGGCCGGCCACGGCTGGTCCAGCGGGCAGAATCGGCTGAGGAACCGCACGCATGACAATCGATCCCGTCAAGCATCACTCTCGCCGAGGCGCAGCCTTACTCTCCGATTCCAGGACCTTCTTCAGTCCCTGAAGATTCTCCCTGAAGTAGACCAGGTCGGCATGGAACATCGCGACCCCTCTTCTCAGTCGCGTTGTCTCTCGGGTGAACTGTCTCGCGTGAATCA